>Ga0209061_1000622_pt1 | contig 80001 bp, 77 predicted proteins | sample Coa_R1_10_FD_187157 | JGI IMG/M metagenome (GOLD analysis project Ga0209061, IMG submission 187157) | Surface soil microbial communities from Centralia Pennsylvania, which are recovering from an underground coalmine fire - Coalmine... | ecosystem: Environmental > Terrestrial > Soil >... | reverse complement strand
AGGAGGAAGGGCCCGGACCACATCACGGCGAAATACCCAAGCAGCGGAAGGGCAATCCGGGCCACGTCCGCCGGCTCGGACGTGATGCTACCGCCCTGGAGGGCAAAGAGGATTACTATCGTGTAAAGTAAGCCGTACAATGCGAACGGCCCGATCCTCGGCAACAGTCGCGACTCGTACCGCTCTTGGCCCCGCGCCCGCTCAGCGAGCAGCCTGGTGAGGAAGCCGGCGACGAGCGGCACGCCAAGGAAGATCCCGACCGTGCGGGCGATGCTTAGCATGGAGACGTGCAACCCCACGGTGGCCAAACCGAGCCAGCCTGGGAGTACTTGTAGGTAGAAGTACGCGAGCAGTGCGAACGCCAGCACCTGGAACAGCGAGTTCAACGCCACCAGCACCGCGGCTGCCTCCCGGTCGCCTCCCGAGAGGTCGTTCCAGATGAGGACCATGGCGATACAACGGGCCAGGCCGACCACGATGATGCCGGTGCGATAGGCAGGTTCGTGGAAGAGGAACAGCCACGCCAACGCGAACATGACGGCGGGCCCGACCACCCAGTTGAGCACTAGCGAAGAGACCAACAGGCGCCGGTCCCGGGTGACCGCACTTAAAGATCTTTCGAGAATACAGTGATGTAACTACATGCATGTGAGATGATGGAGAGGTGCGAACTTCCCCAACATCTCGTGCTAGAACGGGCAAAACGAGACCACCTGCCCGTCCCCGGCGTGACTTCGAAGCACTGCAGCGGCGCCGCCTGCGGGCCGCAGACATGTTCCGGCGGGGCAAGTCCCAGGCTGAAGTGGCCCGTGTCTTGGGCGTTTCCCCCCAGAGCGCGTCGCGCTGGTACGCCCTGTGGCGTGAGGGCGGCCGCAAGGCCCTTGCCGGCGCCGGTCGGGCCGGGCGCTTGCCCCGTCTTTCTGACGAGCAGCTCGCCCAGGTGGTGGGCGCACTGAAGGCCGGCCCGAGGGCCAACGGGTTCTCGACGGACCTGTGGACGCTAAAGCGCGTGGCGGAGGTGATCGAGTCGGCGACGGGGGTGCGGTACGGCACCAGCCAGACCTGGAAGATATTACGGGAGCGCCTGGGCTGGTCACGCCAGCGGCCCGCCCGGCGCGCCCTGGAGCGCAACGACGGGGCCATTGCCAACTGGGCCGCCGTCGACTGGCCGCGTATAAAAAAAGCGCCCGGCGCAGGAAGGCGTGGATCGTCTTCCAAGACGAGAGCGGTTTCTCCCTCCTCCCCTCGGTGAGGGCGACCTGGGCCCCCAAAGGGGAGACACCCGTCCTGCGCCACCACTTCGCCTGGACCAGGCTGTCGATGTCTGCAGCCCTGGCGTTTCGCCCCGACGGGACCGAGGCCGCCCTCGTGTTCCAGTGCAAGAAGGACGCCTACAACACCTGTAGCCTGATCGAGTTCCTCGAAGAGCTGCACCGCCACTTCCCCGGCGAGAAGGTCACCCTCATCTGGGACGGGCTGCCCTCCCACCGCTCCAAGGCCATGAAGGCCTGGCTGGCAACCCAGCGCTGGCTCTTGGTCGAGCAGCTCCCGGGCTACGCCCACGACCTCAACCCCGTAGAGCTGGTCTGGGGCAACGTGAAGAGCGTCGAGCTGGCCAACCTGTGCCCCGACACCATTGAAGAAGCGAGGGAATCTGCCGAGGCCGGCCTGTACCGCATCGGTACCGATGGCCAGCTGTGCTTCAACTTCCTGAGCCATACCGGTCTTTCTTTGTGACTAGAACCTCACTGTATTATCGGAAGCTCTTTAGGCTTGGCTGAACGAGGGCCCTGGCTGGGCCGACGAGCCTGACAAAGGCGCCGGTCCGGCCGATAGCTTGCAATTGAGCAGTTCGGCCAGCTATCTTCTAGCAAATGCGACCTTGCCACGGGCTAGCGGCCGCCCTGGCGGTTTTGGCTGCAAGCACGGCGCTGTCCGGGACGGCCACAGCGTCGGCGGTAGCGAGGACGCCCGCAGCGGTGGCGAAGACGCCCGTAGACGTGTTCTACGCGGCATCGTTGGAGGACATCATGGACAGCCAAGTCGGGCCGGCCTTCGATAAGGCAACCGGGGACCGCTTCGTCGGCTTCCCCGGCGGCTCCCAGGCGCTGGCAGCGGAGATAAAAGGCAGGCTGGAGAGGGCTGACGTGTTCGTCTCGGCCAGCCCGGCAGTGGACGGCTCGCTCATGGGCAAAGCCAACGGGGAGTGGGTGACGAGCTACCGGACGTTCGGGCGTACCTACCTGGAGATCGGCTACAACCCGAAGAGCCGGTTCGCCCGCCAGTTGCGCTCCAGGCCCTGGTACGACGTGGTAGCCCAACCTGGGTTCCGCCTCGGGCGGACCGACCCCGCGACCGACCCCAAGGGCGTCCTCGCCAAAGAAGCTCTCCTGTTGGCGGCCAAGCAGCACCACCTGAGCGCGCTCCGGCGGGAGGCAACGGAGACCTCCAACATCTTCCCCGAAGAGTCCCTGGTGGGCAGGGTGCAAGCGGGTGACCTCGATGCCGGCTTCTTTTACCAAGTTGAGGCGGTGGCGGCCAAGCTCCCGGCCGTGCCTCTCACCGGGTACAGCTTCTACGCCACTTATACGGTCGCAGCGCTCAACCGGGCGCCCCACCCTGCCGCCGCGAGGGCGTTCGTCGCCTACCTGACGAGCCCCGCCGCCAAGGCACTGCTCGCCAAGAACGGCATGGAACCCGCCGCCGGCGAGTAAAGGCCGGCGGACCGGGAGTGGCCGTGCCAAAGGCTGCTCGTCAGGTTGGCAGCGGGGAGCCAGCCCCCGCTCCAGCTCCAGGGCACCCTAGGGCTCGGGCCCAGCTGTGGCGCACTCCGCTGCCCTGGCTGGGCGGCTTGCTCGCCATCTACCTCGTCGGCCCCGTCTTGGTGTTCCTCGCCCGCTCAGCCGGCGACCCCGAAGCCGGTTTTTCCGCTCCCGGGCTAAGCGGGGCGCTCGCCACCTCCGCTGTGGCAGCCACAATTTCCGCAGCGCTCGTCGCGCTGGCCGGCGTGCCGCTCGCCTACTGGTTGGCCCGCCGGTCAGGGCCGCTCGCCAACGTCGTCGGCGTGGCGGTGCAACTACCCCTCGCGCTCCCGCCGCTGGTGAGCGGCGTCGTGCTGCTCTACGTGTTCGGGCCTTACACCTTCCTCGGGCGCCTCTCAGGCGGCCACTTCACTGAGTCCCTGGCGGGCATTGTGCTCGCTCAGTCGTTCGTCGCCTCCCCTTACCTAGTCGTGGCGGCCCGCTCGGCGTTCCGCTCGGTCGACCCGCACCTAGAAGACGTCGCCGCCACCGCCGGGCTCAAGGCCTTGGCCCGTTTCACCCAGGTGGCACTGCCCTTGGCCGGCCCCGGCATCCGCGCCGGCCTCATGCTCACGTGGCTGCGGGCCTTCGGCGAGTACGGCGCAACTGTAATGCTCGCTTACCACCCCTACTCGCTCCCGGTCTTTACCTACGTGCAGTTCTCGGCGGTCGGCCTGCCCGCCACCCAGGCACCGGCACTGCTCGCGCTGGCGGTGGCGGCCTCTGTAGTAGGGCTTTCCCGCCTGTCGCTGCAGCGCTTAGCGGGCGGCCGGCGGAGCCTCCGCCTAGCGGAGGCACCCCCGCAGCGGCCGCCACCCGCCACCTCGGTCGCCACCGAGAGGCCCAAGGTCGCGGTGGCGTTCGACCTTTGTGTCCATAAAGGCCAGTTTTGGCTCCAAATGCGCCACCGGGCAGCGAGCCACCGCTTGGCGATCGTGGGCCCGTCAGGGGCCGGGAAATCCCTCACCTTGCGCGCCCTCGCCGGCCTGGAGAGGGGCACCGTGAGCTTTGCTGGGAGGCCCGTAGGCCACTTGCCCCCCGAAGAGCGCCGTGCCGGTTACCTCCCCCAGGGAGACTCGCTCCTCCCGCACCTGCCGGCCTGGGCCAACGCCACCTTGGGCCCGAACGCCGACCCGGCAGCCGCCAGGAACTGGATGGCGTCTCTCGGAGTCAGCGAGCTGGCCCGCCGCTTCCCGGCGGAGATGTCTGGTGGCCAGCGCCGGCGGGTCGGCCTGGCGCGGGCGCTTTCCTGTCGGGCTGATGTCGTCTTGCTGGACGAACCCTTCGCCGGCCTCGATACTCCCCAGCGCGCCGAGCTGCTCCGCACGCTCCGGCGCCTGCAGCTCCAAGAGGGGTTCTCGAGCGTGCTCGTCACCCACGACTTCACCGAAGCCGCCCTCTTGGCTGACGAGGTAGTAGTGGTCTATGGGGGTAAGGTGCTACAGGCAGGGCGCCTGGCCGCCGTCTTCGAACGGCCCGCGACCCCAGAGGTGGCACGCGTCTTGGGGTTCGTCAACATCGTTGCCGGCGTGGCGACGGGCCCGGTATCCCTGGCCTGCGGGCCTATTAGCGTGGCCACTGCTCCTCACGGGGTGGCGGCGGGCCAACCCGTCACTTGGTGCGTCCGGCCCGAGCAGATAGCCCTGGTGCCCGTCACCGGCGGTAGCTCGCGCCCGGACATGAGCGAGCGAGCTCTACGAGCCCTGGTCGTAGACGTAGCCGAGCTATCTGGAAGGGCGTGGGCGACCCTACGCCTCGCCGGCGGGACCGAACTGCAAGCAGAGCTGTGCGAGCCGCCCTTTCCCACCCCCGGGACAGCGTGCTGGGCGGACATCCAGCCTGAGTCGGTGATCGTCTGGCCAGGAAGCGCTGAGGAGGCAGAGGCTACGCCGGCAGGAGGTCCAAAGGCGCCGGTACCAAGAGATCGTCGTAGTAGGAGCGCCCGGCGAGCAGCGCGTCTACCGCTGCCCGGAGCCGCAAGGGGTCGAGGGGCTTGACCACCCAACCTTCGACGCCAGTTCGCTTGGCGAGGAAGACGTCGGCACGCCGGTCGAGCAGCAGCAGCACGGGCACCGGGGCCAGCCGGCCCGCGCCAGCCTCGAGCTTGAGGTCCATGGCGATCGCGTACCCGCCCATGGAACCTACCTGTAGGTCGCTCACCACCAGGTCTGCCGGGCTCTCTTGCAAGCTGGGCAGCACGCCAGGGCCCGAACGGGCCCAGCGCAACTTGGCCCCTGGCTCCTCCACAGCCGCACTGACCTGGTCGAAGACACGCTCAGAGTCGGTGACCACCAAGATCTCGGGCACGCCAAGAGGCTACCTCGCCCGCCGAGCCGATAGCATGCTCGGGCGCGCCTGGAGCGGGCAAAGCTGTGTACGCGCCGGCCCCTTTGGGTATTGGAGGTTGTGTGCTCAAGATCGAGCAAGAGAGAACTGACGACGGCTTCATGATCTGCCGGCCAGTGGGAGAGCTGGACGCCTTCACGGTGAGCCAGTTCCGCCAGGCGCTGGCGGAGATCGCCTCCGAAGAGCGCCTCGTCATCGACATGAGCGGAGTCCCCTTTGTCGACTCGGCCGGCCTAGGGGCGCTGATCGGTGGTATCCGCCGGGCGCGCGAAATGGGCGGCGACGTCGTCGTCGTGGCCAACCGCCCTGGGCTCGTACGGACGTTGCGGACGACCGGTTTCGACCGGATCGTGACCCTAACCGAGACGGTGGAGGCGGCTAAGGAGGCCTTCGAAAAGGAAGAGGGCGCAGGCACGGGGGCCGGCAACTGAGAGGCGCAAGGCGTCGCAGGTGCCGTAGCCCACGAGGCGCTCGGGTAGAAGCGCTCCCAGCTCGGGCAGTCAGCTAGCTCGGGCAGTCAGCTGAGGTAGGAGGCGACCTTCTGGAGCGCCTCTAGGTCAGCCACCTCGCCGGTGAGGAAGGGCACCTGGTAAAGGGCTGCTTTGGGCATCGCTTCCCTGACGCGAGCGAGCTGCTCGTCCTGTTTGGAAGAAAGCACAGCCAGCTGAGCCATGTTCGCCACCAGGCCAGCGAGCGGGCCACGTGCCGTGCCGGGCACGACTTCAAGCGGCAAGCTACCGTAGCGGGGATAGCAGCGGTTGGCGACCACGGTCTCTACCTCGAGGCCCTCCCTCGAAAGCTGGGCTACCAGGTAGAGGGCCTCGTCGACGGTGTCGCGGCGGGGCGAGCAAACGAGCACGAAGCTGGTCGTAGGAGAACGCAGGAGCTCGTCCGCCCGTTTAGCCCTGGCTCGGAACCCCTCCTCCATCCCCTCGAACTCTGTGAAGAACTGCACCGTGTCCGCCACCACCTGCCCTCCCGCCACTCTCGATAGAGCGCGCAGCATGACGTTCGCCCCCACTTCGACGGCCCGCAGCCCTGCTCTAGTGGGCGTCATTAGGAGGCGGAACACCCTGTTGTCGAGCAGGCGTAGCAAGTGGCGAGGTGCTTCCATGAAGTCGAGCGCGTGGCGAGCGGGTGGCGTGTCCACGACGACCAAGTCGAAGCTGGCGCTCTCAACCAGCTCGAAGAGCTTTTCGACCGCCATGTACTCCTGCGTGCCCGACAGGGCAGCCGAGATGTTGCGGTACACGGGGTTGGCGAGGATCGCTTGGGCCTGCGCGCCACTTGTCGCGTAGCGTGCCACCAGGTGGTCAAAGGTGCTCTGAGCGTCGAGCATGAGCGCCCACAGCTCCCCAGGCCAACCCTGGCCGGCGCCGGGCGAGACGAGACGGGGCTCGTTGCCGAGCTGGCCTGTCCCGAGCGCGTCGGCTAGGCGCCTAGCTGGGTCGATCGTGACCACACAGGCCCTCTTGCCGACTTGGGCCGCGGACAGCGCGAGCGCCGCCGAAACAGTGGTCTTGCCCACGCCCCCCGGCCCCACGCAGATGGCGACCAGAGGCTTGGCGGAGGAGGTGACGAGGTCGCTCATCTCGGCTGCTCACAAGTGGAGAGGTCCTGCAAACAGAGCATCACGGCAACCCGACCGGCTGCCAGTTGGCCACTGACGCTTGAAGAGCGTCGGTGAGGGTGCCCAGCTCGGCCGGCCCGAGGTCGACGCTGAAGATGAACGGCAGCTCAAGCTGTGGGAGGGGGAGCTCGCTGGCCAACCGGGCCACTTGGGCGGCTTGTGCCTCCATACGCTGGCGCCGGAGCTGGCCAGCCGAGGCAAGCGATGCGAGCTCTCCTGGCGCAAGGGCCAGGCCCGACGCTTGCGCCAGCGGGGCCAGCTCGGGCACGCTCAAGCCGGCCGGCAGGTCCAATGGAGGGAACCTGGCGTTCACCACTACGGCGCACAGTTTTACCGCCGCCCTGTCCTCTAGGAGCTGGGCCACTTCGACTGTCTCGTTCACCGGGGTCTCCTCGGGCGTCGTAACGAGCACGACCTGGCAGCGCGAGGGGTCTTCGAGCATCTCGACCACGTCGCGGGCCTGAGCACGAACGGGCCCCGCTGCAGCTGCTTCGAGCAAGCCGTGGGGGCTTTGGAGAAAGCGCACGGCGTGCCCCGCTGCAGGCGCGTCCAGCACGATCACGTCGGCGGCGCCGGCTTGGCCCGCGGCAGCGGCCCTTTCCATCTGCTTCACCTTGCCTAGGACCAGCATGTCGGGCATGCCGGGAACCGCGGTCGCGACTACCTCGAGAGCTCCGGTGTTGAGAAGCCGCCGGGACAGCCTCTTTGCACCGTGCAGGTGCAGGTACTCCACCAAGGCGGTGTCGGGGCGCAAGGACCGAGCCTTCACCTGCCCCGGCGGGCCAGGGCGCAAGGACAGTTCCTCGTAGCCGAGCACCGCCTGTTCGCCGAAGAGGCGGCAGAGGTTGGCGGTCTCAGGCTCCAAGCGGTCGCCCGCGGCCGCCACCTGAACGACCACCACGTTGAGCCCCACCCTGGCGGCGAGGTTCGCCATCACCCCCGACACGGTCGTCTTACCTGTGCCCCCTTTGCCAGTCACGATCAATACCCGTGACTGGGAGAAGAAGCTCAACGTGTCCAAGCAGCCTCCAACCTCAGCAGTACACCACGGTCATGGGCAGGCTAGCGGCCTCGTACTGATTTGCCTATTGTCAGGCACCTCGCCCGGCGCTACCCTCGCGCGAGGAAGGGGTAGATAAATGACCGCCGCACTACACCCAACCGACGACTGGCAAGCCCGAGCGGCTTGCCGTGGCCAGCCCGCGGCCATGTTCTTCGCTCCGCCTCATTTTGAGAAGAAGGAGGCTCGCGCGGCCCGGGAGCGGCAGGCAAAGGCAATTTGCGCCAAATGCGAAGTGCGCAACGAATGCCTCGCCTACGCTTTGCGCATTCGCGAGCCCCACGGGATCTGGGGCGGCCTCAATGAGACCGAAAGGCGGGCTCTTTTAGACTTGGAGCCCTAGCCCGGGCCTGCGCTCAGCAGCGAGCGCCGGGCTCAGCAGGGCAGACCGAGGGTGCCAGCACGGCGATGGGCGGGGAGCGCCGAGTACGGCGGCAGGCGACCGGCGCCGGCCTTGGCAGGGCCGCCAGGCTGAAGGACTGCACAAAACTGTGGCGGCCCTCCCTCCTACCTAAGAGGGGTCTTAGTAACTTTCAATAATCTTCATGCTGCTACAGTTAACTGAAAGCGGGCCTCGCCTACCAAAGGTGACGCGTCGTCCACTGCCCAGGTGGAAAACGCGTCGGTGATGACCGTGCTGCCTCACGCTCTCACGAGTCGGTCCCCCACAAGCCCTCAGGGGTCGACGGTCATGGGCCCTCGCGGCCGTGCTCACCGCCGGCCTGCCCCGACGCCGCTCCTGCGTTCGCATAACGCGCCGCCTCTGACGCAGAGCGCAACGCATCTATCACGCGTGCGTCCATAACCCCTCCGTTGGCTGCCAGTTTGGCCGCCGGGCGCGCATGCGCCAGCTTACGAGCGGGACGAGCCCCGCTAGTTGGAACACGGCTCAGCCATGGAGCGTGCCTGGCAAGAGAACGCCTAGGCCGAGCACCCCCAGCGCCAGGCACTACGAGGGCTAGTGCCCAGTGGGCGACCGGCCACAGGGCGAGCCCGACCAACGCGCCGAGCCCGATGCCGGCTGCCACGTCTGCTGGGAAGGCTGCGCCCACATAGACGCGAGCGAACGCCAAGAGAACCGTGGCGACCCCCGCCACGGTGCCTAGAAGCTGCCGGCGCCCCAGGAGCAGCCCGGCTGCCATCCCGGCCGCGATTGCAGTGCGCGTGTCAGGCAGAGCAAAGCCAGCGGCCCGGGGCACGAGTAGCTCTACATGACCAAGCGATTGGTAGGGGTGGGGTTCTCGGACCAACGGCACGAGGGCCCGGCAAAGGCCGAAAGTAACAGCCCCTCCGACAAATGCCCAGATCGTCCCGGTCAAGGCAGCCGGCTTGCCTTTGGCGGCGAGCACCCCGCAGGCGGCGACCACCAACACTACGAGGAGGCCCGCCCCGAGAGGAGAAGCGGCTTTTTCCGCCCAATAGGCCATGAACCCATGCGCGGAAGGAGTGTGCCGGGCGAACCTGTTCAAGTCCAAGAACCAGCTGGTGCCCACGGTCACCACCTCCAGTCCGCCCAAAATCTATACCTCTCAGTGCCGCCGGTCTAGGACCATTGGCCTGCTCGTCGGCCGCCGCTCGTTGCCGAGGCGCTGGGTCACACAGTGCTCTCCCCTATAGCTTGGCCGCCTGGCGCATTATCTCCCAGAGAGCTTCGACGTCGGCCCATTCAGTAGTTTCTGCACCGACCGAGACCCTTACCATCCACCGGCCGTCGAGTTGCGCCGGCGTAACGTGCGCTCGGCCTGAAGAGTTAACTGCTTCGCACCAAGCCAGGGTGTGCCGGTCGAGTTCCTCGCCGGCGAGGCCAGCCGGCGAGTGGCGAACGCAAACTGTCTGCAACCTAACCGGCGCGAGCACCTCCCAACCAGGCTCGCTGGCCACCAGCTTGGCGAGGCGCTCAGCATTGGCGAGATCTCGGCGCATCCGAGCGCGCAGCGCCTCGGCCCCCTCCAAACGCAACAAAGCCCAGAGCCGAAGCGCCCGGAACCGCCGCCCGAGGGGAAGGCCCCAGTCGCGGTACTCCACGACAGGCTCTTCGCTAAAAGAGCGGAGGTAGCTAGGGTTTGTCGCCATGACGGACACGAGGGCTGCGGGATCCTTCAGGTAGAAAAGCGAGGTCTCGAGCACCGACCCCAGCCATTTGTGCGGGTTCCAGGAAATGGAATCAGCCTGCTCGATCCCAAAGAAGAGGTCCCTGCACTCTGGCAGCAACATGGCAGAACCAGCCATCGCCGCGTCCACGTGGACGAAAGCGCCATAACGGCTAGCAACTTCGCAGATCTCTGAGATCGGGTCGAAGGCCGTCGTAGAGGTGGTACCTGCGGTGGCGACGACGGCAGCAGGGCGGCGGGAGGAGGCTGCGTCCTCGGCCATCAGTTCCCCCAGGGCACGTGCGTCCATCGCTCGGGACGGTCTCCTCACCGGCACAAAACGCAAGTTGGAGGCCCCAAAACCGGCCAAGAGGGCCGCCTTGGGGACCGACGAGTGCGCCTCGGGCGACGTGTAGACGACAAGCGGGGAGGCCGCCGCCTGCAGGCCGGCCTCGCGCTGGGACCCGGCGCTACCGGCGAGAGCCCGCTCTCGGGCCACGAGCAGCGCCACCAAGCAGGCGGTCGAGGCGCCGTCGTAGATTGTCCCGTGCCAAGCCGGCGAGAGCCCGCAGAGCTGGCGAGCCCAATCGCACACGACCTGCTCGAGCTCGGTAAGCGCTGGCGCCGATTGCCAACTGATGCCGAGTGCGCCGATGCCAGCTGCAACCAGGTCTCCCAGGACGGAGGCGAGGGAGGCGTTGGAGGGGAACCAGGCGAAATTGCGAGGGTGCTGCGTGTGCGTGAGGCCCGGCACGATCACCTGGTCGAGGTCGTCGATGAACGCTTCGAGCGAGCCGGGCTCCTCCGGCGGGCATGGTGGCAGAGCTCCCGCCACCTCTCCCGGCGCCACCTGAGAACGCACAGGCAAAGACGCCACGCTCGCTCTGTAATCGGCCACCCAGTCCACCAGGCGGTGGGCCGCCTGGCGGAACTCTTCAGGCCCCAATGGCCCCAACCCCGCCGGCACCGCGCTGGTGCCCCGCCGGGCCCCCTAGGCCCCGGCTCCTCTCCTCTTGCGGCCGGAGGCCTGGCTCGGCGAGCTTGTCGCCTCTCTTTGCGCTGAGCCGGCGCTGGCGGCTGGCAAGCGAGCCGAGCTTGCCGGAGGCACGCACGACAGCGGGGGCCCCAACCCCGCCGGCGCGGTCGCAGGAAGCGCAGAGGCCGAGGATGGCGAAGTGGTAGGGGTCGATGTTGAAGCCCAGCTTGTCCTTGATGCTGCGGGCCAGGTCGGCGAACAGTTCGCCGGGAGCCTCGAGGGTCGCGCCGCAAGCTTCGCAGATAAAGTGGCCGTGCGCGCCCGAGGCCAGCTGGTAGGTCGCCGGACCGTGGCCCAAGTGGGTGTGTGTGACCACACCGAGACGCTGGAGGTCCTCGACGGTGCGGTAGATGGTCGAGATGTGGACCTCAGGCGAGCGGGCCTGCACGGCGCTGGCGAGCTCCTCGGCGGTCATGTGACCGTCGGCTTCAAAGAGAACTTCGACCATCGTGCGCCGGGACGGCGTCACCCGGCCGCCCTGGGCGCGGAGCAGCCGCAGCACCTCGTCCACAGATGACGGGTCATTGGGGACGGGCCCGACGCCGAACGGCCTGCTCATCTCATGCCAGCATATGCCTAAGCGCCGGGAACTTATTGCATTTGGTTCGCATTATGAAGCGCCAGTTGGGAGCGAGGGCAACAGAGGCGGTTGAGCGGGTGGCCCGGCTGGAGCGCAAGACAGGGGCTCGGCTCGAGCACAAGACAGGTTGAGCAACGCTGAGGACGCTGAGGCACCGGCCTGGCCTGAAACCTCCCGGCCGAGCGAGAGCGGCCAGGAGGCACCCGAGTCATTGGTATGCTCGGGCGTACCGACGTTCTAGCGGCTAGGAGCTTGCGCGTGCCTGCGACGATCCTGATCGGCACCCAGTGGGGCGATGAGGGCAAAGGGAAGCTGACCGACCTGCTCGCCAAAGAGATGCAAGTAGTGGTGCGCTACCAAGGCGGCCATAACGCTGGGCACACAGTCGTGGTGGACGGTGAGCGCTTCGCCCTGCAGCTGCTCCCGAGCGGGGCCCTCTACCCCCACATCACCCCAGTCATAGGCAACGGTGTGGTCGTAGACCCAAAGGTCCTGATCGAAGAAATGGACGCGCTAGAGGCACGCGGCGTGGACTGCTCGCGTCTAGTCGTCTCCGGCAGCGCTCATCTCATCATGCCCTACCACCAAGAGCTCGACGCCCTGACCGAGCGCTACCTCGGCAAGAACCGCCTCGGCACGACTAAGCGAGGGATCGGCCCCGCCTACGCCGACAAGGCGGCCCGTGTGGGCCTTCGAGCACAGGACCTGCTCGACCCGAAGATATTCCGCCAAAAGCTCGAAGTCGCCCTCAAGGAAAAAAACCTCGTGCTGGCCAAGGTCTACAACCGCCTCGGCCTTTCGGCCGCCGACATCGCCGCCGCATACCTAGACCAGTACGCTCCGCGCCTCGCCCCCCACATAGGAGACTCGGTGGGCTTGGTGCACGAAGCGCTCGCCCGGGGGGAGGGAGTCCTGCTCGAAGGTGCCCAGGCCACGTTCCTCGACCTCGACCACGGCACCTACCCGTTCGTCACTTCGTCCAACCCGGTGGCCGGCGGCGCGTGCACGGGCGCAGGCGTCGGCCCTCGCCAGATCTCTCGAGTGATCGGGGTGGCCAAGGCCTACCTCACGCGGGTGGGAGCTGGGCCGTTCCCGACCGAGCTCACCGGCCCGGAGGGGGACATGCTGGTCGAACGAGGCCACGAGTGGGGCACCAACACGGGTAGGCGCCGGCGTACGGGGTGGTTCGACGCGGTGATGGCCCGCCACGCCGCCCGGCTCAACTCTCTAGACGAGCTCGCGGTCACCAAGCTCGACGTGCTCGACACTTTCGAGACGATCAAGGTATGCGTGGCTTACGAAGTTGGCGGCCGTCGCCACGAGCAGCTGCCCTGGCACCAATCGGCGCTGTACGACGCGACGCCCGTTTACGAGGAGCTGCCCGGCTGGCTGAGCGACACCACAAGGGCCCAGCGCTTGGAGGACCTCCCGAGCGAAGCCCGCCGCTACCTCGAGTTCTTGTCCGAGCAAACCGGCCTACCGATCAGCTATGTAGGCGTCGGCCCAGAGCGGGCCCAGGTGCTGACGCTTTCCAGATGAAGATCTGCGTGGTTGGCAGCGGCGCGCGCGAGCACGCCATCGCGACGGCTCTGGCGAAGAGCGCCGACGTCGTGGTCGCCCCGGGCAACCCAGGGATGGAGGGCCTGGCACGCACCGGAGCTCCGCCCGAGCAAGTGGAGGCCGACCTTTGGGTGGTCGGGCCGGAAGCTCCCCTCGTAGAGGGCTTGGCTGACCGGGTCCGGGCGCGCGGAGGCCTCGTGTTCGGGCCGGGAGCTGACGGCGCGCGCTTAGAAGGTTCCAAAGCCTGGGCGAAAGAACTGCTCCTTGCCGCCAAGGTCCCGACCGCTGCGGGCCAGGCTTTCACCGACCTGCAAAGCGCGCTCCACTACCTCCGCACTACCCCCGGTCCCTGGGCGATAAAGGCCGACGGCCTTGCTGGCGGCAAGGGCGTGTTGGTGACGTCGTCGCTACGCGAGGCCGAAGCAGACGTGGCGGCCAAGATCACCGGGCGCGCCTTTGGGGACGCCGGCCGGCGCGTACTGATCGAGGAAGCCCTAGAAGGCGACGAGCTATCGCTGATAGCGGTCTCCGATGGGCGGGACGCCTACCCGATGGCGCCGGCGCGCGACTACAAGAGGGCAGGCGACGCCGGTACAGGTCCCAACACCGGCGGCATGGGAGCCCACTCCCCTGTCCCGGCAGCCGACGACCGGCTCGTGGGCCAGGTCATGGAGCGTGCTCTCCTGCCTACGCTGCACGCGCTGCGCCGGAGAGGGATCGACTACCGTGGCGCCCTCTACGCCGGGCTCATGCTCACCGAGGAGGGCCCCAAGGTGCTCGAGTTCAACGTTCGCTTCGGGGACCCCGAAGCCCAGGTGCTCTTCCCCCGGTGGAACGGCGACGTAGCCGCCACCCTCGCCGGTGCCGCGGAGGGAAAGCTGGCCTCGCACGACGCTCCCGCTTTCTACGACAATGCCGCCGTATGCGTGGTCCTCGCCTCTCCCGGCTACCCCGAAGCGCCCAAGACGGGCGCGCGGATAGATGGGCTGGACGCGGCTCGAGAGGTGCCAGGAGCGGCCGTCTATGCCGCCGGCGTGGCGTCCGGTGAGGGCGGTGCGCTAGTGACTGCCGGCGGGAGGGTGCTCTCAGTGGTGGGCACCGCGCCAGACCTGCCTGCAGCTCGCCAGCTTGCGTACCGGGCGGCAGGCATGGTTTCGTGGCCAGACATGGTCTACCGAACCGACATAGCGGGTGACGCGCGATGAAGGTTGCCGTGCTCATGGGCTCGGCCAGCGACAAGGAAAAAATGGCCCCAGCTGTCGCGCTGCTCGAACAGTTGGGGATCGAGGCGGCGGAGGAAGTCATGTCCGCCCACCGCACTCCTGAGGTGGTCGCCGATTTCGCCTCAAGCGCTCGTGACATGGGCTTCGGGGCGGTCATTTGCGGAGCAGGTATGGCTGCCCACCTCGCCGGCGCAGTGGCCGCTCGCACGACCCTGCCCGTCATCGGGGTCCCCCTCTCAGGCAGCGCCCTGTCGGGCCTCGACGCACTGCTGGCGACCGTGCAGATGCCGCGAGGCTTCCCGGTGGCCACGGTGGCGATCGACGGGGCAGCCAACGCGGCGTTGCTGGCAGCTGAGATCGTCGCGCTCGTCGACGCCGGCGTCGCCGAACGGCTGGCCGCCTACCGGGCCAGCTTCTCCAAACGTTGAGCGCGCTCGGCACCGAGCGCAAGAGTGCCGCTCAGCCGTCGAACACTGTGACCTGAGCCTGTTCGATGACGGGGTTCGCGAGCAGGCGCTCGGAAACTGCTTGGGCAAGCCGGTGGGCAGCTTGACTGTCGGGCGCCTCGACCCTGAGACGGAACGCCTTACCCGCCCGAACGCCGCTCACCCCGCTAAAGCCGAGCGCCGGCAAAGCCTTCTCGATCGTCGCCCCTTCGGGGTCGGCGATCCCTGGCCGCAACTGCACCTCGACCAATGCTTCGTAGCTCGGCACCGGCTTTACGCAGCTTCCTTGCGGAGGCCTTAGCGCGCGCCGGCGCCCGGCCAGCTCTCGAACGGCTGGCCGCTCAGGCGCTCGTAGGCCTCGACGTACCTGGCGGTCGTGGAGCGCACCACTTCTGGGGGGAGCGACGGAGGAGGCGGCGACTTGTCCCAGCCGCTCGCTTCGAGCCAGTCGCGCAAGGGTTGCTTGTCGAACGAGGGCGGGGCGCCCCCTGGCTCCCACCCTTCGGCCGGCCAAAAACGTGAGGAGTCGGGCGTCAGTATCTCGTCGCATATGGCGAGCTCGCCGTCGATAAAACCGAGCTCGAACTTCGTGTCGGCGATGATTATGCCTTGCCTCGCTGCCCGCTCTGACCCCAAGCGGTACGCCTCGAGCGAGATTTCCCTTGCCTTGGAAGCTACTTTGTCCCCCACGAGGCGGGCCGCCTCCTCGAAGCTTATGTTCTCGTCATGGCCGCTGGTCGCCTTGGTAGAAGGGGTGAAGACCGGCGCGGGGAGCTTGTCCGACTGGCGCAGGCCCCTGGGCAACGCTTGACCGTGCATGGTGCCGGAACGTTTGTACTCCGCCCACGCTGAGCCAGACAGGTACCCCCGCACGATGCACTCGATCGGGAGCATTTCGGCCTTCTTTACGATCATCGAGCGGCCGAGCGCGTACGAGGGCTCGATGCCGGCAGCTTCGAGCTCCTCGGCGGGCGGCGAGCCCACCTCTACCAAGTGCGTCGGCGCCACTCCCCCGAGCTGGCCGGCCCAAAAGGCGGTCAGAGCGGTGAGGACCCTGCCTTTTTGCGGCACCGGCTCTGCCATCACGACGTCGAAGGCAGAGATCCGGTCCGAGGTCACAAACAGCAGCCTGTCCTCGCTGATCTCGTAGATGTCCCGCACCTTGCCCGAGTAGATGTGCTTCACAGCCCCAACCGTAGCCCGTAGGGAAGGGGGGCTGCGAAGCCCGCAATGGGCCGCTGGTAGCGGTGGGTGGGACGCACTGCGCCTCGCCGGTGCCAAGAGCGGGCTGCGAAGCCGGCAAGGGCCGCCAGTACCGCGAGCTGGCAGAGCACCGCTTGGCGTCGGCGCTCGGCTATGTTCGTGCCGTGCCAGCGCGAGCGGCCGTGATCGTGTTCCCCGGGACCAACTGCGAGCACGACGTGGCTGAAGCATTGGAGCGCGTTGGCGCCGCACCGGAGCTTGTTTGGCACACCGAGCGCCGCCTAGCCGGTTTCGACGCGGCCGTCCTACCGGGCGGGTTTGCCCATGGGGACTACCTTCGACCGGGGGCGATCGCTCGCTTCTCCCCGGTCATGAGCGCCATAGGACAACTGGCGCGCGACGGGGCGCCGGTGGTCGGGATCTGCAACGGGTTCCAAGTGCTGACCGAAGCGCACCTCCTGCCGGGCGCCTTCCAAAAGAACAAAGGCCTGACTTTTGTCTGCCAGATGGCCGACCTCGAGGTAGCGAGCGAGCGCTCGGTGCTGACCTCCGGGCTCAGCGCGGGCAGCCGGCTTCGGGTACCGGTCAACCACTTCCAAGGTAACTACATCGCCCCCCCCGACGTGCTCTCGTCGCTGGAACAAGAAGGCCGCGTGGTCCTGCGCTACGTCGCCAACCCAAACGGCTCTCAGCGCAACATCGCCGGCATCTGCAACAAAGAGGGCAACGTCGTCGGGCTCATGCCCCACCCAGAGCGAGCGTCCAGCGCGTTGCTCGGCTCCACCGACGGCCTCTTGCTGTTGAAGGCACTTGTGCGCTCAATCGCCGCAGCTCAATAGGAAAAGTGCGCCCCCGCCCCTGCCGCTCGGGCGGCCCGGTGACTGCTTCATTGCGCCTCGGCCTGGGCAGACGTCGGCTCGACCCTACCGATGGTGACCGTGCCGGCACCGTCGTCAGCTTCGTCAAGGGCGACCAGGGCTGCCTGCTCACCCCGCCGGCGCTCCTCTTCGGGAGGGTGGTCGCGGAAGAACCCCCAGAAAGTCACCGCGTTTGCGAACTGTAAGGCAGCGGCGACCTCGAAGGGGAGCGACAGGCTGACCTCCTCGAAGAGATAGCCCGTAAGGAGGGGGCTCGCGGCCATGGCAAGCTGGCTCGGGACGTTAGAGAGGGCGGCGACGGACGCCTTTTCCTCGGGCGCCGCTAAAGCGATCACGTAGGACTGGCGGAGCGGCAAACCGATACGCTGCACGAGCATCCGCACGAAGTAGATGCCGCCGGCGACGGCGAAGCTCGGCGCCAGGACCATCGGCACCAACAGCAGCGCTTGGACAGTCCTCACTACCCCGACCGTGCGGACCAGGCCCCAGCGCCGGGCCAGGCCGGCCGCTGAGAGCGACGACACCATGGTCGCGGCGTTGATGACCGCGTACAAGGTGCCGACTTCGCCAGCCCCGGCGCCGAACCTGCGGAAAAGCCAGTAGGTGACGAAGGGGCCGAACATACCTATGGCCATGCCGTTGAGAGAATTGGTGACCAAAAGCCGGTAAAGCAGCCAGCGCGACTTTACGGGTAGGTGACGATCGAGCAGCGACCGAGGTCGCCGCTGGCCTCCTGCTTCGTCTGGACGTGCTCTTTGTTGTCGGCTTCTTGGTTTTCCTGGTCTCTGCCCCTCATGCCCTAGGGGCTCCAGGCCTTCCCGCTCAGTTGGGGGCTGCTTGCCGTCGTCATTGAGCGCGCCGTCAAAGGAAGCCGGGCCGAAGTCCTGCCGGCCGCGCCGACGAGGTTCGACGAGCGCCAGCGCCACCAAGCCGGCGAGGGCAGAGCAAGCGGCGACGACGAGGAAGGCAGGCCGGAAAGCCACGACGGCGGCCAACCCATGAGAACGGCTCGACGAGACGAGGAGGCCCAGCAAGCTCCCGACCATCGCGCCCGCCGACGACCCGAACGTGAGCCGCCCGAAGCCAGCATTGCGGTGCTCAGCTGGGAGGTCCTCGGTGACGAAGGCGGACTCCGCCGGCTGGTAGGGCCCCACTGCTCCTGCTCCTGCGCCAGCTCCCCGGCCAAAGCTGCCGAGGGCTCCGAGGACGAAGAGCAAGGGCATCGAAGCGCTGAAGGCGAAGCCGGCGGCGGCACCGGCCGTGAGGAACGGGACGCTCACCAGGTAGGGCCGCCGGCCCAGCCGGTCCGAGCTCAGCCCGATGATGGTAGAAAGCACGGCCGAGGCCGCGGCTACCACGAGGACGTACAGGGAAAGCTCGAAGGCGCTGAAGCCCTCCAGCGCGAGGTAGATGGGAGCGGCCACGCCCGCCAACGCTCTGCCCACGCTCATCGAGGCTCTGGCGGCGAAGACGATGCCGAAGTTGCGAGTCCACCAAACCGGGAAGGCGGCCGAGCGCAGCCACGCCCACGCTCGCTGGAACTGCGAGAGCTCTGAGCGTGCCACCCCCAAAGCCTATGTAGCTACGCCCGAAGGTGAGCCGGCACTAGGCCAGCCGCCACGCACCGCTACGGTTTATAGCGATGGCGACTGAGTCCTCCAGCCTGCCAAGGCTGCTGCACCGCGAGCTCGGCCTCACTGACGAGGAGGCTGCCCGCATCGAGGAGATCCTGGGCCGCCAGCCCAACCACCTAGAGCTCGCGATGTACGCCGTCATGTGGAGCGAGCACTGCTCTTACAAGTCGTCTCGAGCCCACCTTCGCCGCCTTCCTACAGACGGCCCGGGCGTGCTGGTCGGGCCCGGCGAGAACGCCGGCGTGATCGACGCCGGCCACGGCCTCGCCATAGCTATCCGCATCGAGAGCCATAACCATCCCTCCGCGATCGAGCCCTACCAGGGCGCTGCGACCGGCGTCGGTGGCATCATCCGTGACATATTCACGGTTGGAGCGAGGCCAGTCGTTCTCATGGACTCGCTCCGCTTCGGGCCGCTCGGGGACGCCCCGGGCGGCGGTCCCCTGGCCGGGAGCGGCGATGCGCAGGTTGCACAGCGCAACCGTTGGCTGGCAACCGGGGTCGTGAGGGGTATCTCCGGTTACGGCAACGCCGTGGGGGTCCCGACGGTGGGCGGCGAGCTCGATTTCGCCCCGTGCTACTCGGGCAACCCCCTGGTCAACGTCTTGTGCTGCGGAGTCTTGCCTAAAGAGCGCTTGGTGCTCGCCCGGGCCTCTGGGCCTGGGAACCTTGCTGTGCTGCTCGGCTCGACGACTGGGCGCGACGGCATCGGCGGGGTGAGCGTGCTGGCCTCGGCAGCGTTTGGGTCAGGCGGCGACGCCGAGGCTGCCAAGAGGCCGAACGTCCAGGTGGGAGACCCCTTCGAAGAAAAACGGCTGATCGAGGCGACTCTGGAGCTGCTCGACCGGCACCTCGTCGTCGGGATCCAGGACCTGGGAGGCGCCGGCCTCACCTGCGCCGCGAGCGAAACGGCTGCGAGGGCCGGCGCCGGCATGGACCTAGACGTCACCGCAGTGCCGCTTCGCGAGCCCGGCATGGAGCCGTTCGAGATCATGACGAGCGAGAGCCAGGAGCGGATGCTCGCGATCGTCGCCCCCGAAATGTTCCCCCAACTAAAGGAGGTATGCGAGCGCTGGGAGGTGCGGGCGACGGTCGTGGGCAGGGTCACTCCCACCGGGCGGCTCCGGGTCCTAGCCGGTTGGGACGGCGAAGTTCTCGCCGACGTGCCGGCGGCGAGCCTGCACGAAGGCGCGCCCCTCTGCGAGCGGCCTATGTCACCTCCTTGTGCGGGCGGCCGAGGGGGCACCGGCGAGGCGACGCCCGGCGCTGGCACGACGGGCAGAGCGACGCCCGGCGCTGGCACGACGGGCAGAGCAGCCGGCGCCAAGCGCTCACCAGGCGAGCTCGAAAGAGGCTTGCTCGCGCTCCTCTATGACCCGGCGTGGGCCTACCGCCAGTACGACCACCAGCTCTACTTGAACACCGTCGTCGCCCCCGGCGCCGACGCCGCCGTCGTGCGCCTCTCCGCTCCGGGGGCCAGGCCAGCTCCGGGCTCCCCCGAGCGAGCGATGGCGATTTCGACCGACGGCAACCCTCGCTGGTGCGCTGTCGACCCCCGCGCGGGCACGGCGCTTTTGGTCGCCGAGTCCACCCTCAACGTCGCTTGCGCCGGCGCCCGTCCAGTCGCCCTCGTGAACTGCCTCAACTTCGGCAACCCAGAGCACCCTGAAGTGATGTGGCAGCTTTCGGAAGCCGTCGACGGCATGGCCGAGGCCTGCCGGGCGCTAGGCGTCCCTGTCGTCGGCGGCAACGTGAGCCTGTACAACGAGACCGCTGGGACCGACATCGACCCCACCCCTGTCGTCGCCACCCTCGGCCTGATAGACAGCCTGCGCCCCGGGATCCCTGTCCCCAAGCTCTCCCCTGGCTGTGAAGTGCTGCTCGTCGGAGCAGAGCAGGTGTCGCTGGCCGGCAGCCTCTGGGGCGCCGGCGCTGGCGGGGGGCTCGCCCCTGTCGACTTCAACCTGCACCGAAGGCTCCTCTGCCTCGTAGCCCAGCTCGTAAACGACCGCCTCGTAGACGGCGTCCACGACCTCTCCGACGGGGGCTTGGCCCTTGCACTGGCCGAAATGGCCGTGAACGGGGAGACTGGGTGCCAGCTCTCGGGCATCGAGGACGCTCATGAGCTCTTCGGCGAAGGCCCCTCAAGGGTGCTCTTGTCGGTGGCGCCTGCAACCACGCCTACGGTCCTAGCGGCAGCCGAGGGGGCTAGCGTGCCGGCCCGTCGGCTCGGGCGGGCCGGCGGCGAGCGCCTCGTGGTGCAAGGCCTGCTCGACTTGGCCCTAGCCGAAGTTGTCGCGGCCCGCCGGGCCGCCCTGCCTACCGCCTTCGCCACGCCGTAGGCGCCGACCGGGGCGGCTTTTCTGCCTCCACGCCGTAGGCCCGCTCGGACAACAAAATCACCACGTAGACGAAGTCAGAGGGCCCCTGGAGCTCTTTCGCCGGCTCAAGGCGCCGCTCAGCGCTCCAGGCGGTCCCTAAGGGCGGCGAGCGCCCCGTCCGGCACGTGGAGGTCGCCCCGGCCCGTGCCCAAAGAAAGGTCGGGCTTGTACGTGCCGTGGTAGTCAGAGCCGCCCGTGACGGCAAGGCCGGCGTGCGCCGCCATCACGGCGAGGCTGGCTCGCTCGGCTTGGTCGTAGCGGCCGTATATTGCCTCGAGACCGGCAAGGCCGGCTTCAGCGAGCTCCCCTACCAGCCTTTCGGTTTCCGCCGGTGCCAGCCCGAGAGAAAGGGGGTGCGCGAGGACGGGGAGCGCCCGCGACTGGCGAGCGAGCGATATGGCTGCGGCCGGCTCCAAACGCTCCTTGTCTATGTACGCAGGAGCCCCCTTGGCCAGGTAACGGTCGAAGGCGTCCTGCACGGAACTGGCGTAGCCCTTGCGCACCAAAATGGCAGCGACGTGGGGGCGGCCGGCACCGGTGCCGCCTGACTCCGCCAACAGTTCGTCCATGCTCACGGGAAGGCCAAGCTCGGCCAAGCGAGCGACGAGGCGCTCGTTGCGAGCTTCGCGGGAGCGCTGCAAGCGAACGAGCTCGTCCTGTAAGGGGCCCTGGCCGGGTTCCAAGAAGTAGACCAGCAGGTGCATGGTGCCCTGGTGCTCACAAGAAATCTCGACCCCAGGGACAAGCTCGAGGCCCACCTCGGCGGCCTTTTTGGCTGCTCTGGCCACGCCGTCTTGGCGATCGTGGTCGGTCAGGGCGAGCGCGGACAGGCCAGTCTGGGCAGCGATCTCGACCAAGCGTTCCGGAGAGTCGCTGCCATCTGACACGTTCGAGTGCACGTGGAGGTCGACCACCCCGCTACCGTAGCCGCCAGCCGACCGGTGCCGGCACCTGCGGCCGGCGCGTTGAGGCGGGCGCGTGGGACAATGGTTCAGGTGAGCGCGACGAGCTATGGCGAAGGCCCGAGAGAAGCCTGCGGGGTGTTCGGGGTCTGGGCACCCGGTCGGAGCGTGGCGCCTCTCGTCTTCGACGGCCTCCACGCTCTCCAGCACCGGGGCCAGGAGTCTGCTGGCATGGCGGTGAGCGACGGGCACACGATGCTCGTCGTAAAGGACATGGGCCTCGTCTCGCAGGTCTTCAACGACTACAAGCTGGCCAGCCTGGTCGGCCACGTAGCGGTCGGCCACACCCGTTACTCGACCGCCGGCGCCTCGTCTTGGCACAACGCCCAACCGATGTACCGCAACGGCGGGGGCACCGAGTTCGCCATCGCCCACAACGGCAACTTGACCAACGTAGAGGAGCTCGCAGCTTTGGGCGGGATGCTGCCCGACGTCTCCAGCAGTGACTCGGACCTCGTAGCGGAGCTGGTCTTACAAGGGCTGGAGCGCAGCACGCTTCGGGCGCTCGCGCCGAGGGGGCCGTCGAGCGCCCTGCCGCCGCCGGGGCGCCATATCGGGCCAGAGGAAGCGGACGCGAGCCTCGTCGAAGCCCTTCTCGCGGTCCTCCCGCGCCTTCAAGGTGCATTTTCTTTTGTGCTGGCGGGCCGGTCCAGCCTTATCGGTGTGAGGGACCCGAACGGCTTCCGCCCTCTCTGCCTAGGCAGGTTGGACGACGGGTGGGTGCTCGCCTCGGAAACGCCGGCTCTCGACATAACCGGCGCCCACTTCGTGCGTGAGGTCGAGCCAGGCGAAGTCGTGGTAATAAGCGCCGACGGCTGCCAAAGCCACCGGCCCTGGCCGCCAGAGAAGCTACGGCCCAGCTTGTGCATCTTCGAGTTCGTGTACCTGGCCCGCCCCGACAGCCGTCTTTACGGCCAAGAACTGCACGCCGCGAGGGTGCGCATGGGCGAGCTTTTGGCCGAGCAGGCACCCGCGGCGGCCGACCTCGTCATCGGCGTGCCAGACTCGGGCATGCCGGCGGCGGAGGGCTACAGCCGCGCCAGCGGCGTCCCGTTCGGGCAGGGCCTGGTGAAAAACCGCTATATCGGTCGCACGTTCATCGACCCCGAGCCGGGCAAGCGTGCCGTCGGAGTGCGGCGCAAACTGAACCCCCTTCGGGAAGCCATCGCCGGCAAGCGGCTGGTCGTCGTCGACGACTCGATCGTGAGGGGGACGACGACTAGGGCCATCGTGGCGATGCTGCGCGAAGCTGGCGCCAAGGAGGTTCATTTGCGGATCTCCTCACCCCCCTATCGCTGGCCGTGCTTTTTCGGCCTCGACACTGGGACGCGCGCCGAGCTCGTAGCCGCCGACTTAGAAGTAGGTGAGGTGTGCAGCTACGTGGGCGCCGACAGCCTCTCGTACCTCTCGCTCGAGGCGCTGAAGAAGGCTACAGGCGTCCAAGGGGCTGGCTTCTGCGACGCCTGCTTGACAGGCCGCTACCCCGCCCCTGTACCCGCCGGCCGGGCGAGCGGGGAGCTGGCGGCGGCCGGCAGCGAGAGGCTGGCCGCCGGCGCGGCCCCGATGACCGTGAGGGCCGAGCCGTAAGCGACGGCGCACCTCTCACGTACGCGGCCGCCGGCGTGGACATCGGCGCGGCCGAAAGAGCCGTTGAGCTCATAAAGCCTCTGGCGGCCAGCACCTCCCGGCCCCAAGTGATCGGGGGTATCGGGGGCTTCGCTGGCTTGTTCGCCATGCCCTCCGGCTACCAGGAGCCGGTCCTCGTGGCTTCCGCCGACGGCGTAGGGACCAAACTGGCAGTAGCAGCCCAAGCGGGCCGGCTGGCCACAGTGGGGACCGACCTCGTAGCCATGTGCGTGGACGACCTTGCCTGCGTCGGAGCCGAGCCGCTGTTCCTGCTCGACTACCAACTGTGGGGAAAGCTCGACCCCGCTTCGGTCGCTACCGTGGTCGCCGGGATCGCCGAGGGTTGTCGCCAGGCAGGCTGCGCCATCCTCGGAGGCGAGTTGGCCGAGCACCCAGGCCAGCTCCCCGAGGGGGAGCTCGACCTAGCCGGGTTCGCAGTAGGAGTCGTCGAACGGGGCAAGCTCGTCGGCCCCACCGGCCCTAACCCTGCCCGCGAGGGCGACCTGCTGGTCGGCCTACACTCAGGGGGCCTGCGCAGCAACGGGTTCTCGCTCGTGCGGGCCGCCCTGCTCGAACGTTGCGCTAGGAGCCTGGAAGGCGCAGCGTGGCCCGGCGCCAGCCACAGCCTTGCCGACGAGCTCCTCCGGCCGTCGTTGATCTACGCGCCTACTGTGCAGAGCCTCGTTCGCTCGCTCGACGTGCGCGGAGTCGCCCATATCACCGGTGGAGGCCTGCCAGGTAACGTGCCCCGCGCCCTCCCCCCCGGCTTGGACGCCGTCATCGAAATGGGCACCTGGCCGGTGCCGAGGATTTTCACCGAAATCCAGCGGGCAGCGGGGGTCGACGACGCCGAGATGGCAAAGACGTTCAACCTGGGGCTCGGCATGGTGGTCGTAGTCCCCCCCGAACAGGCCGCCGACGCCCTGGCGATCGCTGGCAACTGCGGCCTCGAAGCGAGCCCAGTGGGGAGGGTCGTAAAAGGTAACGGCCGCTGCGTCCTAGTTCCCAAGGGCGTCCCTCACTTATCCACAGGTTCTCCACCGTAGTTGAAAACATTTCGTGACGGGCTAACAGGCCCCTCTGGCCGCCTCCACGGCCGCCCGGCAAAGCGCCATGCTCCGCCAGGGGGCGCCAAGGCCGGTACCACGCCGAGCACTGCTTGCACCACGGCTTGAAGCACCTCGAGCTCGCCCCGCGACGGCCTTCTTGCCAGGGCGGGGAGCGCCAGTTCCATCTCTATGCGCGCTGGTCCCGTCTCCTGCGGGCTCGGCCTAGCTCGGGCCTTCACAGTGGTACGTTCCCGTGCTTGCGGGCTGCCCTAGCCAGCAGGTCTCCACCGAGCGGGCGGCCAGGCCCTCTGCGAGAACGGCCCAGGGCTTCGAGGGCCTCGCAGAGGACCTGCCGAGTGCTCGCCGGCTCGATGACCTCGTCGATGAAGCCCCGCTCAGCGGCCAAGTGCGGGCTGGCGTTGTCGCGCTTATAGGCGTCGACGAGCTCTGCTCGCTCTTGGCCGCCCTCCGCCAACAGGTCCCCGTGGGCTACATCGACGGCGCTCTCCGGCCCCATGACCGCGACTTCAGCACCGGGCCAGGCATAGGCGCGGTCAGCACCGAGGCCCTTCGAGCACATCGCCACGTACGCCGCCCCATAGGCGCGTCTCAGCACGACTTGCACCTTTGGCACCGCCGCCTCCGAATAGGCGTACAACAATTTGGCGGCACGCCTCGCCAAGCCCCCGTGCTCCTGACCAGTGCCCGGCATGAACCCCGGGACGTCGACAAAAGTGACCACGGGGATGTTGAAACAGTCACACGTCCTGACAAACCGCGCTCCTTTTTCGGCTGCATCGACGTCGAGCACGCCTCCTAGCACAAGAGGCTGGTTGGCGACCACGCCGACTGGCCGGCCGCCAAGCCTGCCGAACCCGCACACGAGGTTGGCGGCCCACAAAGCGTGGTACTCGAGCAGGTCGCCTTCGTCAAGAACAGCCCGTACCAGCTCCTTTACGTCGTAGGGCTCGTGAGAAGAGGCTGGGACCAACGCTTCTGCCTCTGCGGTGCTGCCGAGCGGGCCCTCGGCGGCCACCTTACGAGGAGGCTCCTCCAAGTTGTTGGAAGGCAGGAAGGCAAGCAACCGGCGCACCTCGTCGAGGCACGATCGTTCGTCGGGAGACACGAAGGTTGCCACGCCCGACTTGGTCGCGTGGGTGAGGGCACCGCCTAGCTGCTCCAAGCTCACGTCTTCGCCTGTTACGGCCCTCACGACGTCAGGCCCCGTTATGAACATTTGTGAAGTGCCTCGCACCATGAAGACGAAGTCCGTGATGGCGGGGCTGTAGACGGCTCCTCCTGCGCAGCTCCCCATGATGACGCTCACCTGGGGCACTAGGCCCGAGGCGGCGACGTTGCGCTTGAATATGCCCCCGTAATAGTGGAGCGCGACCACGCCTTCTTGGACCCGCGCACCGCCGCCGTCGTTTATACCTACCAGGGGGACGCCGAGAGAAGTAGCTAAGTCCATGACTTTCCAGATCTTTTCTCCCGAGACTTCGCCTAGCGTGCCACCCGCTATGGTGAAGTCCTGCGAAAAAACGCAGATCTTCCTACCTTCGACAGTCCCCAAGCCGCTGATAACGCCGTCGGTATAAGCACGTTTGTCCACAGGGACGGCCGCCGAGCGGCTGCGGGCGAGCATGTCTAGCTCGCAAAACGAGCCTGGGTCAACCAAATAGTCTATGCGCTCGCGCGCCGTCATCTTGCCCCGAGAATGCTGCCGGCGGACTTGCTCCTCGCCTCCGGCACGCCGCGCTGCTTCCTGTCTGCGCTCCAGATCCTCCAAGCGTTGTGCCATGCTCTCTACGGCCACGCTGCCCAACGTTAGCCCTCAACGGCCAACAGACGGGCCGTGCGCCGGGACGCCCCGGCTCAACCGCCCTCTCCGGGTCTTGGCTTGGCAAGCCCTCCCCATGCTCGCTGGCCGGGCGCGGCACCAACTTGGTGCTAATCGTTATGTGTCTTAGCCAAGCGAGACCGTGTTTAACCGAGGAGAGACAGCGATGATGGCAACTTGCAGCCCAACCGACAAGGAGGGCCCCGCTGGCCGCGGGGCGTGCTTTGCCGACCTCGCGCAGTCCAGCCGCCCAACGCTGGTACGCATTGCCCGCTCGGTCACCGGCTGCCGCGAGGACGCCGAAGACGCCGTGCAAACATCGCTGCTAAAGGCAATGGCTGCTTGGCCGCGCGTCGCGCGCCAAGAGCAATGGCGCCAACAGGCTTACGTTCGCAAGATAGTCGTGAACACGTGCCGTTCGGGGTGGCGCAAGTGGGGTGCCCGGGTCCTCGTCGGGGAGATGCCTGAGCTCCCACAAACCTCTGGCACCGAGGGCTTGGACGATAGGGCGTTGCTCCGCCAAGCGATCGACCGGCTCCCGGCGCGCCAGCGCGACGTCCTCCTGCTGCGCTACTACGCCGACCTATCGGAGGCCGAGATCGCACAGCGCCTCGGCTGCGCCCCGGGCACTGTAAAGAGCGCCTCAGCAAGGGCCTTGCGCTCCCTAAGGCTCATGCTGCCCGAGCTCGAGCCTCCCGGCTCCCTCGCTGGCGCAGGCGAGCTCAAGTCCGCTTGAGCGCAGCTCCCAAAAGCAGCGCAGTCGCGACGCTAAGGTGGCGCGACCTAAAAGACTGTGGTTGTGGCCACGCCCGTCCAGCCGCCGCCGTCCAGGTGGCGCTTCCCCTGCACGCCCGCCGAACAGGCTGCGCTAGCTGGCGCCGACGAAATCGTTGGGACGGGGGCAGACCTCGAACCGGGCACACTGCTGGCTGCCTACAGGTGCGGGCTGTTCCCGATGCCGGTAGGGGGGGCACTGGCCTGGTGGTCACCCGACCCCCGCGGGGTCATCCCGCTGGGAGGCTTGGTCGTCCACAGGTCGCTCAGGCGTTCCTGCCGGCGCTACGAGGTGAGCTTCGACGCTGCGTTCGAGGAGGTCATCGCCGCCTGCGCGAACAGCCGCCGCCCTGGCCGCTGGATCGACAAACACCTCCAGCATGCCTACACGGTGCTAGCAAAGCTCGGGTGGGCGCACAGCGTCGAAGTTTGGGGGCCAGGTGGCGAGCTCGCCGGCGGCCTGTACGGGGTGGCGATCGGTGGGCTGTTCGCAGGCGAATCGATGTTCCATTACCAGCGCGACGCGTCCAAGGTCGCGTTGGTCGCGCTGATGGAGGAGCTTTGCGCCGGAGGGGCTGGGCTGCTTGACGTCCAGTGGGTGACGCCCCACCTCGCCAGGCTGGGGGCGGTCGAAGTGAGCAGGGAGCGCTACCACGAGCTGCTCAAGGCGGCGCTCGCCCTCCCCCAGCTGAGCCTGCCCAATGCGGGACGCCGTGAGCGCTATCCTCGGCGAGGCTTGCCGGGATGAGCGCTATGCGCTACCAGATGAGACCAGCCGGTTGCACGCTAGCCGCGGCGGGCCCGCCGGCGCCAACGGCACTGGACAGTTCTAAGCCTTCGCAGCGAGCGCGGCCGCACGCCGCGCGAGCGCTGGCGCCTCGATACGCTGGCACAGCTCGGCGAACCCCTCCCTTGGCCCTGACCACAAGAGGGCGTCGAGCGCCTCTTCCCCGGGGGGCAGGATGTCCCTGCGCACCACGCACGTGGCCAGCCGCTTGAACAACATTGCCTCTTCGTAGCGCTCGGCCAGCACCGCCCTTAGCGGCGCGAGCCGGCTGGCCGGCAACGCTACAGGCCAGGGTGGCCCAGCAAGCGGGATGTCCTCGATCCTCTGGTAGAGCGCTAAGACGGCAGACGCGGCCTTTGGCCCCCACCCAGGCAAACCCGGGAAGCCGTCAGAGCTGTCGCCGACGAGGGCAAGCCAGTCGGCCACCGAGGCCGGCCCGACGCCGAAACGTGCCCTCACGGCCACCTCGTCCACCACCGCAGCCTTCCGGCGGTCGAGGCAAACCACCCGCTCATCTCTGACGCATTGGCTCAGGTCCTTATCGGGAGTGCAAACTACGACCTGCGCGACGCTGTCGAGCTCGGCAAGGACGGCCGCGGCCGAAGCCAGGGCATCGTCGGCCTCGAGGTCGGTCATCGGCCAAACAATGAGGCCGAGCTGTTCGAGCGCCTCCTCAAACAACCCGAACTGGCTGAGGAGCTCGGCGGGAACGCCTTGGGAGCTCTTGTAGCCAGGCCAAAGCTCGTTGCGGAAAGACTCTATGACGTGATCGGTCGCCACCCCCATGTAACGCACACCCTCCTCCAGCATCCCAAGCAGCGACCCGAGCGTCGCCCTGGTGGCGCCGTGCTCGCTGGTGGCGACTTTGGCTAGGCCCTCAGCCCCAGCGGCGCTGTGCTTGCCCCCCGCCGGCGTGCCGTAAAAGTGCCGGAACAGCTCGTAGGTCCCGTCAACCAGGTAGACAGTCGCTTTAGATCTGCTCGCGCTCATAGATGGTGGCCTTCAGCACCCAAGAGCGCAGCCCGCCCGCTCACCCGACGGGCGGCTGAAGCCCGCTACGCGCTGCTCGGGCCTCGCCTTTTTGGCCCTCCCCATTTAGCTGACCTCCCTGCGGTCCTGCAGGGCCCTGGCAAGGGTCAGCTCGTCAGCGAATTCCAGTTCGCTGCCCACCGGGAGACCGACAGGGATCTGAGTGAGCTTGAGCTCGACCGGGAGCTCCCTCAACCTGTCTCTCAGGTACATAGCCGTCGCCGAGCCCTCCTGGTCAGGATCTGTGCACAAGATGACCTCACCCACGCCCTCGGCCTCGATGCGCGCCAGCAGCTCCTTGATCCGCAGTTGTTCGGCGAACACGCCGTCAATCGGGCTGATGGCCCCCATGAGAACGTGGTAGCGCCCCTTGAAAAGGCCCGACTTTTCGATCGCCACGACGTGCCTGGGCTCTTCGACCACACAGAGCACTGAAGGGTCCCGGCGCGGGTTGGCGCAGATGTCGCACTCCGCTTCACCTTGTGCAATAGCTTCCGCGAAGTTGAAACAGCGCCGGCACCAGGTCACCTTCGTCTTCACTGAACCGATCACCTCAGCGAGGCGCGCCACATCTTCGGGAGGGGACTTCAAGAGGTAAAAGGCGATGCGCTGCGCGGACTTCGGCCCGATACCGGGGAGGCGTCCCAGCTCGTCGATCAGTTCTTGGACGGGAGCAGCGTACATAAGACAGAGAGGGGCTCAGGCCTCCAAGACCGCGCCTGGGAAGGCGTCCAGGACCATCTGCTCAGCCGGTACGGCAGGTGCCACCGGTGCTTCGGCCAGTTCGTCGGGGCCCAAGAACTCGTCGTCTTGGTCACCGGGCTCGGGTCGGCTGTTCGAAGCGGGCGGCACGTGGCGCTTTGGCCCTCGCTCAGTGTCCACCACCAAGCGAAGCGGTACCCGCAGGCCGAAATGTCTAGCTAGCGCAGCCTCAGCGTCCTCCACGTACTTAGAAGCGCGAGACATAACGGCGGCGTCTGGGAACGCAAGCACAGCCGCGTCGCTCACTTCGCTAAAACGGCCTTGGGCAAGGTAAAACTGCCCCGGCCGCTCCAGGCTGGCGAGGACGGTGTCGCCCCACGCTTTGGTGAGTTGGTCCCGGGAGGGCAAGGCGCCGACAGGGGCCTGTTGCGGCGTTGGGCCACTTGGCCCGGCGGGGGGCAAGGGACCATGCCCGCCACCGGCAGGCCCAGGATCCAAAGATGGAGGTGAAGAGGTCCTCGCCGATGGGCCTTTGAGGAGCGCACCGAGAGCGAGGCGGGCCTCAGCCGGCCCCGAAGGCGCCTTCGGGGCTGTGGAGGGCCCCGGCGGTTGACTGCCACCCCTCGCCGCAGGAGCCGTAGGCCGGCGCGCGGGAGCAAGACCTCGGTCGCTTGGCGCCTCGCTAGCTCCCGACGTCCCTGGTGGAAGAGCGCCTGCGGGTGCGGCGTTGACCCGTGCTCCTGAGGGACCGGGAGGCGGCGGGACGGCCGCCGTTTCTCCTGGGCCCTTGGGAAGGCGCTCCCAGAAGACCTTGGCGTCGACAGCCACCTGCTCCAAGGCACGCTCCAGCCGCTCGAGCCGCTCGAGCAATGCTTCGGGGCTCGTAGCCAGCGCCGGCGAGGCGAGGCGTACCAGAGCCACCTCCAGCGTCACCCGTGGGTCCACTGCGTCGCGCATCTCAACCAATGCTTGGCCCACGGACTCCATGCAGCGCACCAGCAACGGCAAGCCAAGCCTGCGGGCCTGCTCGGCAAGCCGCCCCGTCTCAGCAGCCGGGAGGAGGGACAACGCCGGTGCCTGCACCGCCAAGAAGGCTTCCCGCAAGCGCTCCACGAGCTCGCTCCCGAGCCTCCGGGGCTCCACCCCAGCCGAGACGGCCCGAGCCACGGCTTGGAGGGCGCCGCCGACGTCGCGCTCAGCTAGGGCGGAGACGAGGTCATCAAGGTAAGCGGTGCCCGGCTGGTCACCCCCGATGGCAGCGAGCTGCTCCAGGGCCGACTCGGCGTCTCGAGCCGACCCGCGCCCCCGTTGGACGGCGAGGCGGACTGCTCCCGCCGGCAACCCCAAGCCGGCGTCGCGGTTGATCTCCTCCAACAAGCCCGTGAGGACCTCGCCGTCGAGCAGGCGGAACTCGAAGTGCTGGGTGCGCGACTGGATCGTCGGCAACACCTTTTGCGGGTCGGTCGTAGCCAGCACGAACACGACGTGAGGCGGTGGCTCCTCGAGAGTCTTCAAAAGGGCGCTGGCCGCGTCGGGGGTCAGCTGGTGTACCTCGTCGATTATGTAGACCTTCCAGCGTCCTGGCGTGCCGAGGGCCACTCGGGAAAGCAGGTCACGCATTTCGTCGAGCTTGCGGTTGGAGGCTGCGTCGAGCTCGAACACGTCCATCGAGGCGCCCGAACGCACCGACAGACAGGACTGGCAAGTCCCGTCGGGCTCCCCATCGGCCGCCGCCTCGCAGTTGAGGGCCATCGCGAGGATGCGGGCGGTGGAAGTCTTCCCGGTCCCCCGAGGACCGCTGAACAGGTACGCGTGCACGACGCGCCCTTCGCGGACCGCATTGCGGAGCGCTCGGGTGACGTGGTCCTGGCCCCGAACCTCTGAAAAGCGGACAGGCCGGTAGCGACGGTAAAGGGCTTGGTAGGCCCCACCGCCAGGTACTTGGGGAGATGGGTTGTCCAGGGCCACGGCTGCCAGACTAGGCGGGCTATCGGTGTGGAGAGCCATTGCCCCTAGCCTGACAGGAGAGTGCGACACCCGGCTCGACTGCTCGTCCTCTCGCGCCGCCTGAGTACGGGACGGACGGCTACCTCTTCGAAGGGAGCGAAGGGCACCCGCTAACTACTGCGGGCAGATCTGAGGGACCTGGCCCGGCTCCCGCCCGGGCGGGACGTACTCCCCGTGGTAATAAGAGGAGGCGTCAGGGGCAACCTCGCTGGCAGGGGTGGTCTCCGGCGCCAGCCCGCCAAGGCTGAAAACGGCCACCGCCTCGGCTGCTCGGTGAGAAATGCCAGAGAAACTGCGGCCGGTTATGAGCACGAGGCTGCCTCCCCGAAGAGCCGGGTCGGCCCGTAGCACGGCGCCTCCACCAACTTCGGCCTGAAGGAGCTTCGCTGCGCTAGACCCGCCAGTGCCGTACTCGACCACGCTCTCGGTGTAGTCGAAGTTGCCTGCATTGCCAGTTGAGCCCACCTTGAACCCCCCGGCGCGTAGCTCGCTGGCGGCCAGGGCCGCCTGGCCGGTCACGCCCGACCCGTTTAGGACTTGGACGCTCACGGTCGCTGGCTGGGCCTGCGCCCGGGCGCCTTGGCCCGCCTGGGCGGGGCCTCCCTTGGGCATGCCGTAGCTCAGGAACTGAGCTACTACCTGCTGGTCGAGGCTCGGGTCGGGAGCGAGCGCTCCTGGCACTACGGGGGAATTGACCGTCGGGTAAGTCCAGTTGGGGATGCCGCCGGCGTTGGCGTGGCGGAGCGCCAGCGCCGTCCTCAGCAGGTCTGTAGCCGAAAAAGTGCTGTCCACGGTGATACTGCTCGTCAACCCCGAGAGCACCCGGTTGAGCGCAAAGGGGTTGGAAAGGGCCACACGTTCGGCCTTCTTCAAGGCGAGCTTTATGAACGCCTGCTGGCGCTGGATGCGGGCGAGGTCGCTCTCGGGCACGAGCTGGTACTGCCATGTACCGTTCAGCAAGTACTGGTACTCGCGGGAACGCACAAACGCGAGCGCCTGCGCCCCTTTGAGCAGGGTGCACCCTGGGTGGGTAACGGTGAGGCCCGAATAGAGGTCTCTCGCCGGCGTGGGGAAGTACACGTAGACGCCTCCGACGGCGTCGGCCACCTGGATGAAGGTATCGAAGTTGACCACCGCGAAGTGGTTTATGTCTATGCCGAAATCCTGTTCGATCGTCTTTACGAGCAGGCCTGGGCCGCTGCTAAAGGCCGCGTTTATCCTCGTCGTCCCGAGCCCGGGCACCGGCACGAGCAGGTCGCGGGGTATCGACAGGAGCGCCACGCTCGACGTCGCCGGCACGACGCGCGCCAGCACGATCGTGTCGGAGCGCTGGCCGGTCACCTGCTGGTCGGTCCCGAACGCAGCGCTGGCGCCCTGGCCCAAGTTGCGGGTGTCGCTCCCCACGAGCAGCACGGTCATAGGGGGGTCGCTGCCTGGGGGGCTCTGGGCGTCGGTGCCGGGCGGCACGAGCCCGGTTACGACGACCCGCTTCACCTGGGAGAACCGCCACCTCACGTAGCCGAACGTCCCCGCCGCGATGACCAGCAAGCACGCCACGAACACGTTCACGGCGAGCAGCAGCCGGCGGGGCCAACGAGAGCGCCGGCGAAGGCGCCTTAGGCCGGCTAGCTCAGGGGGGGCGGGCGGGGGGGAGGCGTAGCCGGCAGCCGGGCCTGGGGCAAGGTAGCCGACGGTGCGGCCCGCTTCGGCGACAGGCAAGCTGGAGCTCGAAGGGCTGGCAGTCCCGGAGGGGCCGCGCTGGCCGGCCGGGCCAGGCCCTCCAGCCCTGCCGGAGCCTGGGCCCCGACCTCGATGACCCAGAGTGCTTCGAAATGCCACGACGCCCAGCAATATTAAGGGGCGCCTTGGGCGGGTCGGCCCAACTGGGATGGGAAGACCTCCCCGCTTACCAGGAAAAGAGGCCGAGCCGCCTAGAGCGCTCGGCCGCAGGCACCGGCCACAGGCGCCTCTAGGCCAGCACAGCGGCCCGGCGCGGCAACCAGGCTGCCTACGGCACACGACGCTGTCCGCTGAGGGCTGCTGCCGTCAGGCCCTGACCCGGTTTGCGGCGCCCCGTTGCGCAGGGCCCGGCTGCCGCGCCCAGCCGCCGGCGATAGGCCGGGGCAAGTCGGCCTCTACAGGGTAGCCTGTCAGGCGCCGGAGGGGTGCGAGAGCGGCCGAATCGGCACGATTGGAAATCGTGTGTGGGGCAACCCACCGTGGGTTCAAATCCCACCCTCTCCGCCAAGCCAACCAGCCAGGCCAGGCCCGCCAGCCAGCCAGGCTAGAAAGGAGCATGTCATTGGTGGTACGGCGATGGGGGGACGCGGAGCGCGGTCGTCCACCACAAGGGCTTGACCACCATTTGACCACCCAAGCGCCTCGCAATCTTTCGGCGCACGCAGGAGCGAGCACCGCTCCGAGTGGTGTACTTCGTGACCGAACTGGCACGCTCCACAAACGGGCCCGAAGTCGGGACGGCGTCACGAGCGGCGGGGGTACGTTCACGCAGTCCTATTCGGCGACTATCACGATCAAGGGCAGTGGGATCGGAGCAGCGTCGGCTAGTTGAGGCTAATCAGGCTGCGGCCGTCTTGGGCGAGAGCCCTCGGGTCTTGGGCATGTAGGCACGAAAATAGTCGCGGGCGAAGCCGAAGGGGTCAGCAGCGGCAGTTGTCGGGTCGCGTCTCATTCGGCCCGACCTCCGGCGACACCGGTTCGCTACGCCCTACCATCACCCTACCCAGCCGCGCCAGGGGTCGGTCCTCCGTAACTCGCTTCTCAGCTTTCTCTCAGGACGACCTGCACTTGCTGCAGCAGCTCAGGACTGCATGGGCCCGACGGTCGGGCCGGGCGGCTTCAGGGCTCTCTCAGCTTGGCGCCGCCTGAAAGCAGCTCCTGGGTATCACGAGGCCCACGGAACGCCGACCAAGCACACTGAAGATGTCACAAAAAAGAAGCGGGCGTTGGCGGCTTTGCCTGCACCTTCGCCCGCTGCATGACCCTGTTGCTCTTGCGAGTAGCCGTAGCCCGCGAGGCGACCTGCCGCGCAGTGCTTAGGAGCCGTTGCGGGCACCGCAGCTTCTGGAGCTTCTGAAGAAAGGCGAGGAAGGACTAGCGATTAGCACTAGCGCTGCGCCACCGGTCCGTGGGACGGCCGAGGCTGAGCCTGCGAAGGTCGGCCAAAGGGGCGCCCTTTCGTCTCGTGCTGCGCGACTAGCGGCCAGGGTGACCGGGGCCAATTGGGCTGTCCTCTTGGGGGCGCTGCCGCCGGCTTTGACTGTCGCGCCGTTAGCTGCGGGAGCGGTACGCGCGCTTAGTGCTCGGGGAGGTGTCTGGCTCTGGGGCGACCAAGCGGTAATCGACCTCGAGGCGCGCGACAGCCTCCTCGGTCGCAACTTGCTCGGGGTATACGACCGCTTCGGGTGGCACCACCTGGGCCCGCTTTGGCTCCTCGCGCTCGGCCTCGTCCGTTGGGCGGGGGGAGGGTCGCCCGGAGCGCTCGTGATCGGCTCGTTCCTGCTCCAAGCCGCTGCCGCGGCCGGCATCGTGTTGGTTGCTTCCCGCCTGCGGGAGGGTCGCCTGACGTCGTGGTGTGCGGCGCTTGCGGTCGTCGCGTACGAATGGGACTTCGGCCCAGAGCGCTTCGGGACGGTCTGGGCACCGTACGCCATCGCCCTTCCCGCTGCGCTGCTCTTGTTGTTGACCGCCGACGTCGCCACCAACGATAACCCCTGGCCGGCGGCCTTTGGGGAACTGTTGTGCGCGTCGTTCCTCGTGCAGACCGACGTCGGCACAGGCGTCGTCGTGGGGGGGCTCGTAGCCTTGGCGGTCGTCCTCCGAGCGGTGAGAAGTTCTCGCCTGCCCCCGATGCGCTCTTGGCGGCCACGGGCCGCACTACTCGCAGGCGTGGCAATCGTCGCATGGCTTCCCCCTCTCGTACAGCAGTTCACGACCGAACCCGGCAACATGACGCAAGTCGCCCGGTTTTTCACCACGCACTCTTCTCACCGCTCTTGGCACGAAACGCTGAGGGCGCTCTCCACGCTGTTCGGCACCTTCCCGCTCCAACGAGGAGCCCACGGGGCCAACCTCGACGCCAAGCTCACGTGGCTTGGCTCTGTCCCGGTCAGGAGCCGTCCCTGGTACCTCGTGTACCTGCTCGGCATGGTGGTTGGGGGAGCTTTCGCCTCCGTGCGCCGCCGTCAGCAGGCCGCCGCCTTGGCCGCCGCCTGCCTGGTGAGCATGCTCGCCGCTGCTTGGTCAGTACATGTCGCCTACGGCGACCTCTACCCCTACCTCGTGGTGTGGATGGGGGCCCTCGCAGTCCCCGCCTGGGTCGCCGTTGCGCTCGCCTTCGCCCCGAGCATCGGGGCAGGAGCCCGTGGCCTCGGGCGCCGCGTCCTGCCAGCAGTAGCCACCGCTGCGGCAGTTGCCGTGACAGTGGGGTTCGCAGCGTCCCCCTCTCCGATGACAGGGACGCCTTCGCTTCTCGGCCGTCTTTCCTGGAAGGCGGTAGAGGCCGCCGTCTCGTCCCCGCAGGTGCGGACCGTGTACGTGGACATCGCTGCCAATGACGCCATGCCTGAAGCAGCTGCCATCGCCGATGAGGTCGTTCGCCACGGACGGCGCGTCGAAGTAAACCGCCAGGCGCTTTACTTTTTCGATCCCTCTTTCTCCCCGAGAGCTCCCGCCCAGGTGAAAATCGTAGTCTGTTGCGGCCGAGGCGACCCCGGCATGCCTCCGCCCGGCGCGCTGTTGAGGGGGCGCATCGGCGGCCAGTCCATTTACCTAGACAGAGTAAACCGATGGCACGAGCTGAGTGACCGGCACCTCCGGCACAGCCGTTAGTCCCGCTCTCACGACCCCCGGGCATCCCTATCAGTTGCTCTTAGTTGGTCGCGCGCCCACCGGGAGCACTGGTTGCTCGGGAGGGCCAGGTCCGGCTTCGCCCGCGACCCGCAGCAGGCGCCACTCGACGCGGCCAGCCTCGACAGCCTCCCGAACGAGCCGCTCCCTCGCCGACAGCCCGGACCGGCCGCTCTTCACCTCGACGAAGACCACGCGAGCGACCTCACCAGCGTCAAGGCCGTCGAAGACGACGAAGTCGACCGGCGAGCCCAAAAAGCGAGCGTCCCGAGGGTTGAACTCGTCCACGAAGCCTGGCAGGAGCGGCGCTAAGTGCTCTTGCACCTTGCCGCTAACCGTGAGGTGGCTCCGGCTCAGGCTGTCTTTCCTGGCGAGGGCCAGATCTTCGTCGCTCCAGCGGTACCGAGCCCTGTACGCGTGGAGCGCGTAGTAGGCACGCAGGGCTAGCACGAGGGCGACGACTGCCGCCGCTAGGGCCACGGACACCAAAGCCGCACTTTTCCCCATGCGCCAAGTTTGCCAAGGGGGTGCGACGCCGCTCGCTAGAGGCCAGCCACCTCCGGTAAGAGCCGCCTGCCGAGCAGCTCGAGGGGCCGGACGGAAGCCACGTCGGGGACGCTACCGTGGTAGTGCTTTACCCCTAGGGCCGCCAGGCGGCGCATGGACTCGACTAGCTCGGGGATCTTCTCACCGTTGGGGCCGGGGTCGAGGGGCCCCATAACCGTCTTTAAGATCTCGTCGTAGTTGCGCCCGACTTCGTCGCAGTGACGCCGCAGCACGTCAAGTTTGTGCTCGAGTTCGGGGCCGGCAAAGAGGTTGCAGGCGTCGGCGTACTTGGCTACTAGGCGGAGCGTCTTTTTCTCTCCCCCTCCGCCGATCATGATCGGCGGGCGTGGCTTGCTGAGCGGGGCCGGAGAGCACAGGGTGCGCTCCAACCGGTAGTGCTTGCCCTCGTAAGGGCGGTCCTCGCCGGACCACATCTGTAGGCATATCTGGAGCGCCTCCTCCAAACGCTCGAAGCGCTCCGCTACGGGCGGGAAAGCGAGCCCGAGGCCCCGAGCCTCGTCTTCAAACCAAGCCGCCCCTATGCCAAGCCACGCCCGGCCACCAGAGAGCACATCGAGAGTCGTCACAGCCTTGGCAAGTAGCCCGGGTTCGCGGTAGACGACGGCAGTGACCCAGGCAAGGAGGCCTATACGTTCGGTCTTCCCGGCTAAAAAGCCGAGGGTCGTATAAGCCTCCAGCATCTCGTGCTCGGGAGGACCGATCATCCCTATCTGCCAGAGGTGGTCCATTACGCTCAGCTTGGCGAAGCCCTGCTCTTCAGCTGAGCTCGCTACACGGGCGAGGTCGCTGCGCAGCGTCGAGGGCCCACCGGGCCAGGTGAAATTGGAAACGTGAACGCCTAGTTCCATAACGTTGTACCCTACGGGACGGGGCGGAGCAGACAGGCAGCCGGCGAGACAAGCCCTCACTTCAGCCTGGCACAGAGCGGGCCGCCAGCCCCGGCCCTGCGACTAAGAGCATCCCGGTCGCGACGACCACAGAGACGTCGAAGGTGCGCAAGCAAGAGCTGCTGCTCGCACACGCTCTTCACCATGGTGCGGACCAGCACCGAGCCCGAGTTGCCCTGTACCTTTGCCGTCCGCCGCGCCGGAGACTACCCCTCCGCCACCTAGGAGACCTCCTTAGGGCGCCGCGCGTGCCCTCGGCGACAACCTCTACTCTACGAACACGGCGGTTTCGTCGACCAATTCTTCGACCGAGCGAAGACTTTGGAAAGACCCGGGCGGCTACCAAAAGCTCGTCGCTCAAGGTGCCACCCACTCCGGATGGCGCTCCCACGCGGGTGCCCGGGTGCGCCGAGCCGGTTCGGTCTCGTCGAACAAGAGCAGGAGGGCCACCCCCGAAGCGCCCGTCAGGGCCGCAGCAGCCCAAAAGGCCGCGTTGAGCCCCGCCACAGACGCGATGCCGCCGAGCACCAACGGTCCAACGGCGTAGCCGCCGTCACGCCAGAGCCGGTAGACGCCAAGGGCCCCGCCGCGCCAGGAGGGATGAGCGGTGTCGCCGACCGCAGTGATGAGGTTCGGGTAGACGAGCGCCATGCCGGCCCCCATCAGCGCGGCACCGGCGAACCACAAGCTGTGCACCGAAGTAGCCAGGATGACGACGGTCCCCGCAGAGATGGCGAAGGTCCCGGCCGTGACCGGCCCCTTCCGCCCGGTCCGGTCAGCGAGCGCTCCACTGGCGACCTGGCCGAGCCCCCACACCCAGGCGTACACCCCGACCAAGAGCCCGACCTCAGCCAAAGACGTCCCCTGACGGAGGAGGTACAGGGGGAAGAAGGCGGCGACGAGCGAGTCGGTGAACTTGTTGATGAAACCGGCCTGACAGACTGCCAGCATGCTGCGATCGTGCACGCTCATATAGACGGCGAGGCGCGAGAGCTTCGGCTTCGGCTCCGGGAGCGCACCGGGCAAGCGTTGGCTGGCAGCTTCTGCGTGGGCCCACGGCAGGGTCTCTTTCGCGACGGCGAAGGTGACCAGCGCTGCGAGGGCGGCCACGGCGAGGGCGAGCAGGTACGGAGACGGGCGGAGCCCGTAGGAGGCGACCAGCAGACCGGCTGCAAACCCACCGATGCCCACCCCGATGTAGCCGGCTGACTCGTCGATGCCGACCGCAAGGCCTCGGTTGACGGGCCCGACCAGGTCGACCTTGGCAGTGACGGCCATAGTCCAGGTGAGCGCCTGGTTCACCCCCAAGGACAAGTTGGCGAGGATCACCCACCACCAGGCCTCGGCAAAGATGATGAGCAGGGCGTAGGGGACGGCGAACGCCCAGCCGATGAGCAACAGGGCCCGCCGTCCGTGATGGTCTGAGAGCCGGCCCGACACCAGGTTCATCACCGACTTCACCGCGCCGAACGCCGAGATGAACGCCACCGTGTAGAGCACCGAGGTGGTCCCGAAGGCGCGCTCGGCGAGCGGCGGCAACGCCACGCGCTCGACCCCGATGGTCATGCCGATCATGAGCGTGATGAAGGTGAAGGTCGAAAACTGCCACCAGTTCTCCCGAAGACCCAGGCGACGGTGGGAGCCCTCAGCCGCAATAGACGCAGCGATCGGCCCAGCGGTGGGAGCGACGGGACCTGACGGCGGGGCAGTCTTGGCAGCAGGGACGTTCGCCTGAGCCGCGTCGGCGGGCTTGCTCATGGCCAGCTCACCGGGTGAAGTCGTCGAGGGCCGAGGTACTGGTCGACGTCGCGCACCGGGTCGACGACCACCGCGGCTCTGGGCTCGCGCTCGATCACGACGTGGGCGGCGTTGCCCAGCTCGGTGGCCCTGAGCGAACGGGTCTCGATGGCCACGGTCTGGACGTCGTTTCTCATGTGATCATACAATAATTTGAAAATGCTCCAGAAGCGAGCGCCCTTGTGCTCGGCGACGAACAGAGCGTCAGTTCCGGGGGGGCCTTATGCCGACGAGCGCTGTCGGTGGGCTCGCCGAGGCAGCGAGCCCGGCTCCTCGCCAACCGCCACAGGAAGCCCGGCGCGACGCCACTCAGGGAAGCCGTCCTCCAAACGGGCGGCGCGGAAGCCCGCGCGGCGCAGGAGGCGCACCGCGGCGGGGGCGAACACGCAGTAGGGACCGCGACAGTAGGCAACAACCTCGGCACCAGCCGGCAGGCTCTCCAGTGCCTCGCTCAGCGCGGCTAGGGGCACTGAACTGGCTCCAGGGATGTGCCCAGCCCGGTACTCGGCCACCGGTCGCACGTCGAGCACGGTCACCTCGCCCGCCCTGAGGCGCTCGAGCAGCTCTTGTCTTCCCAGGACCTCAAGGTCATCGACCGTGCCGAGGTAGGCGCTGGCCAGGCGACCTATATCGTCACGGTTGGCCTTTGCGGCCGACCTCAACGCCGCCCACAGTTGCTCGACCTCGTCGCCGGCCAAACGGTAGTAGATACGGGTGCCGTCACGACGCGAACGCACGAGGCCCGCTCGGGCGAGAGCACGCAGGTGGTGCGAGGCGTTGGCCAGGCTCTGGGCCGTCTCACCGGCCACCTCCTCCACGGACCGCTCACCCTGGGCCAGCACATCGACGATCTCGACCCTGCGGCCGGCCGACAGCGCCGCGGCCACCTCGGCCAGGGCGTCGAACAACGCCGTTTTGGCCGCCCTGAGCTCGACCTCTTCACCCTCTAATGTTCGTACGATTACTTGATCGTAACACGGAGGGCCAGTTTGTAGCGTGCGGCGTCGGCGAGCGACAATGAGGCGGTCGCCTCACAGTGGTCCCTCAAGCCTCCGAGGCTACCTGCCCGACGGCCCCTGCGAGCCGCCCTCCTCGGGACGGGTGAGAAAAGCCGTTTAACAGAAAAAACGTTGTAGGTCCAAAAGACTAGGTCTCATCCGAACCCGTCGCGGTTACGAGACGTGCCGCTCGCTTCAATCGTCTTCAGGCCGTCAGTGATGTGCGGTGGCGGTAAGCACCGGCCTGGTGCCGCGGTCTCAGGGCACAACTCCCCGTCGTAGAGCACGGTCTCGAGGAGCCGCCACCACCGACCGGGCTGGAGCTAGGGCCCTCGGCCGAGAGGCTCCCCGCTCGGGCCCCGAGCCGCCACAGCCAAGTGCCCCAGTGCTCGGCTCCGAGGACGTCACCAAGCCGGGCACCCGCGATCTGGTGGAGACGATCGGACTCGAACCGACGACCCCCTGCGTGCAAAGCAGGTGCTCTACCAACTGAGCTACGTCCCCGAGAGACACCCTTCTTCTCGTTGGGCCTTCTTTGTCTGCTAGCCAGGCTTTGTCCGGGCTGACCTGTCCGGGTGGCCACTGCACCTCGCCCTAACAGCCAACTTTAGCAGGACGACCCCTACGAGCAGCACAAGTTGCCGGGCCAAGTTTGTCAGTGCCCCCGCTCCCGGCGGGGGCGCGGCAGGGAGAACTGTGAAGAGCGTAACGGCCAGGGCTGCCGTGCCAGCGTGCTCGTCGTCCCTCCTCGGAGTTAGCGTAGGCACTATGGTTGCGATTTACCCACCTCACCGCCCCGGCGAAGGCCGCCCGGGGCCTCACTTGCTACGCCGGCGCCGGCGCACGTCATGACTGCCACCGCCCTCACGCCTCCGGGAGGGCCGGCGCCGGCGCCGCCTGTCAGCGGGCCAAAGGCCCGGGCCGCCATAGCCACCAAGACCCTGCGCAAGGACCGCTGGTGGTTAGAGCCGGCCTTCACCGCCACGGTGCTGCTGCTCTTCGTGGGCTATGTGTCGTGGGCGGCCTGGGAAAACGCCGACTACTACGCACGCCCCTACCTCTCGCCCCTGTACTCCCCCTGCCTAGCTTCGATATGCGCGAACGTACGAGCCGGGGCGCACATCGTCCACCCCCCGATGGTCGGCTTCATAGGCACCTGGTGGGCGGTCTCGCCAGCGCTGCTCGCGATCATCATCCCGGGCGGGATCCGCACTACGTGCTACTACTACCGCAAGGCCTACTACCGCTCCCTCTGGCGGGCGCCAGCGGCCTGCGCTGTAGCCGAGCCTCACCGGCGTTACACTGGCGAGACTCGCTTCCCGCTGGTACTGCAAAACGTCCACCGGCTTTTTTTCCTCCTCGCCCTAATAATAAACGGCGTCCTCACTTGGGACGCCTTCGAGTCGTTCCGATGGCCCGGGGGCTGGGGCATGGGAGTGGGCAGCATAGTGCTCACCCTAAATGCCGCCTTTTTGTGGCTCTACTCGCTGTCCTGTCACTCCTGCCGCCATATCGTGGGGGGACGGCTCAAGCACTTTTCCCGTCACCCGGTGCGTTACCGGCTCTGGGGGCTAGTCTCCAAGCTAAACGAGCGCCACATGCAGTTCGCGTGGGTGAGCCTGGTCTGGGTCGCTCTCACTGACCTCTATGTCCGCCTGGTAGCGTCCGGGTGGGTACCGAACCCGAGGTTCTTCTAAGATGCCAGAGGAAAATTACGAGCACCACAGTTACGATGTGATAGTCATCGGCGCCGGCGGCGCCGGCTTGCGGGCAGCGATCGCTGCCCACGACCAGGGCGCCCGCACCGCCGTAATCTGCCGGAGCCTCTTGGGCAAAGCGCACACTGTGATGGCAGAAGGGGGGATCGCCGCCGCCCTGGGCAACCTGTGGCCCGAGGACAACTGGCAGGTCCACTTCCGTGACACGATGCGAGGAGGCAAGCTGCTCAACAACTGGCGCATGGCTGAGCTGCATGCCAAGGAATCTCCTGACCGCGTCTACGAACTCGAACAGTGGGGAGCGCTTTTCGACCGCACGCCCGCTGGCAAGATCAGCCAGCGCGACTTCGGCGGCCACCGCTACGCTCGCCTCGCTCACGTGGGGGACCGCACCGGCCTGGAGATGATCCGCACCCTTCAGCAAAGGGCAGTCGCTCTCGGCATCGACGTGTTCATGGAGCTCACCGTCACCGACCTAATAAAAGACGGTGACCGCATCGCAGGCGCCCTGGGTTACTGGCGGGAGACGGGCACGTTCGTAGTCTTCGAAGCGCCAGCAGTAGTGCTCGCGACCGGAGGCATCGGTAAGAGCTGGCGGGTCACGTCCAACTCCTGGGAGTGCACCGGCGACGGCCACGCGCTGGCTCTGCGGGCGGGCGCGGCGCTCATCAACATGGAGTTCGTGCAGTTCCACCCGACCGGCATGGTCTGGCCCTTGTCAGTGCGCGGCTTGCTCGTCACCGAGTCGGTGCGGGGCGACGGCGGGGTGCTCCGCAACTCGGAGGGCCGGCGGTTCATGTTCGACTACATCCCCGAGTTCTTCAAGGCCGAGACCGCGGACAACGTCGAAGAGGCTGACCGCTGGTACGACGACAAGCGCAACAACCGCCGGCCGCCCGAGCTGCTCCCACGTGACGAAGTGGCCCGGGCGATCAACTCGGAAGTCAAAGCGGGGCGGGGGTCGCCTCATGGCGGTGTGTTCTTGGACATCGCCAGCCGGCGGAGCCCCGAGTTCATCCGCCGGCGTTTGCCGTCCATGTACCACCAGTTCAAGGAGCTGGCCGACGTCGACATCACCAAAGAGCCGATGGAGATCGGGCCGACCTGCCACTACGTGATGGGCGGGGTCGAGGTGGACGCCGACACCCAGGCTTCGGCCGTGCCTGGCCTTTACGCCGCTGGCGAGGTCGCCGGCGGGATGCACGGTGCCAACCGCCTCGGGGGCAACTCGCTCTCTGACCTGCTCGTTTTCGGCAAGCGGGCCGGTGAGCACGCTGCCGCGTACGCCAAGTCGACAGGCGCGCGGAGGCCTAAAGTGCAACAGGCCGACCTCGCTCGCGCCACCGAGGCGGCGCTCGCTCCACTGCAGGGGCACAAGGCGGGAGAAAACCCTTACGCTCTCCACCAGGAGCTGCAGGACACAATGCAAGACCTGGTCGGTATCATCCGGGTCGAGCCAGAGCTAAAAGAAGCGTTGGAACGCATAGCCGCCCTGCAAGAGCGGGCTAGACAGGTCTCGGTGGAGGGGGGCCGGCGTTACAACCCTGGTTGGCACTTGGCCCTCGACCTGCGCAACATGTTGCTGGTCTCTCAGGCCGTCGCCATGGCGGCCCTGGAGCGCCAAGAGAGCCGCGGCGGCCACACCCGCGACGACTACCCGACGACTGACCCCTACTGGGGTGCCCGCAACGTCGTAGTGGAGCTAAAGGAGCCCGCCAGCGGGGGACCGCCCGTGCTCACCAAGCGCCACCAGCTGATCCCAACCGTACCAGCCGAGCTGTCCCGACTATTGGAGGAAGAGCATTGAGCTACGACCTCACGCTGCGCATCTGGCGCGGCGACGCCCGCGGGGGGAACCTCGTCGACTACACCGTAAAAGCCGAGGAAGGCCAGGTGGTGCTCGACGCCGTCCACCAGGTACAGGCCACGCTCGCCAACGACATGGCGGTCCGCTGGAACTGCAAGGCTGGCAAGTGCGGCTCCTGCTCGGCCGAGGTCAACGGCAAGCCCCGGCTCATGTGCATGACACGCCTCAGTTTGTTCCCGCGGGGCGAACCAGTCACCCTCACCCCGCTACGCACCTTCCCGGTGATAAGAGACCTAGTCACAGACGTGTCGTTCAACTACGAACGAGCCCGCCAGGTACCTGCGTTCACCCCCGACGCCTCCCAGCCAACGGCCCCGTTCACGATGTACCAGGCCGATGTCGAGCGGTCGCAAGAGTTCCGCAAGTGCATCGAGTGCTGGCTATGCCAGACGGTCTGCCACGTGATCCGTGACCATGAAGACAAAAAGGCACATTATGCAGGGCCACGCTTTTTCATCCGGTACGCGGAGCTCGACATGCACCCCAACGACGCCCTCGACCGCAAGGCCTTCCTGCAAGACTCCCAGGGCCTCGGGTTCTGCAACATCACCAAGTGCTGCACAGAGGTTTGCCCCGAAGGGATCAAGATCACGGACAACGCGATCATCCCGATGAAAGAACGCGTAGTCGACGTGAAGTACGACCCGGTCGTCCGGTTCTTCCGCCGGCGCAGGCACGACTGACTCCGGCGCAGCTGGCGGGGTCGGTCCCGTCGCTGCACGGCGCCTTGTCTGCCCCTGTCCGTCCCCAGCCGCCCTCGGTAGCTGGCTCTGTTAACCGCGCCCCCCCTTGTAAACGGTTGACCGCGCCCTCATCTTGTGAACGCCCCCTCCCCAGGCACCCCGGCGCTGACTGGCGTGCTCGTGGTGGCCCGAGAGCACCGGGTTGCGGATGGTTGCGACCGACCCGTACGGCCCTGGAACGCCGCCCGACCTTGACTCCTTAGTTCTTCAACTGTCTTTGACATAAAAGTTGCTAAGAGAGCCATCAACTTTGTTGCTAGGTATGGTATAGTGGCAGCCGTCCAACCCGCGAAAGAAAGGAGACTCAGCATGAGCCTGCTGACCCGCTTTGATCCGTTTGGCGACTTCGACCGCCTAGGTTCTGAACTGCTAAGTGCTGTGGCGCGCAGGGCGGCCACAATGCCGATCGACGCGTACAAGCACGCTGACCAGTGGGTAGTGAAGGTCGACTTGCCAGGCGTGGACGCCTCTGCGATCGACCTCACCGTCGACCGCAACGTGCTGCGGATCGAGGCCACCCGCAACTGGCAGCCCGAGGAGGGGGATGTGGTGCTGGCAGCAGAGAGGCCGCGGGGCACCTTCTCCCGTCAGCTCATCTTGAACGAGGACATTGACACTGGGTCCATCAAGGCCAGCTACCACGACGGGGTCCTGACCGTGGAGCTCCCAGTCGCCGAAGCCGCGAGGCCAAAGAAAGTCAACGTGGCCACCAAGCCGTCCGGCACCGGCGGCAGCGAGAACACTGTCGAGGCGCGCTCAACCGAGCACCAAGCTGCTTGACGGCTGTCCCCAGAGGCGGTGGCTGCAAGTCCCTCCCCAGGTGAGGACGCGGGTACCTAGTGGCGCGCTCGGCAACCCAGCCGGTACTGTCGCGCCAAGATGACAGAGGCTGGTGCCATAAGCGACGCAACTTTGTCTGCGGCTGAGCGTGCCATCGGCCTCGCGCGCAGCGTGCCGAGCGGCGCAGGCCCGGTCACTGAGCTTGCTCAGTTCGGTCGCGAACAGCTGGAGGAAGCTCGCTTGCAACTAGTACAGCGGATTTTCTCGCGCTCGGACGACTACGAAGCAACCGCCGCGCTCAACTTGGTGAACAGGGCCCTCGCCGCGCTCGGCTGGGTGGGCCCCTACAACTGGAAGCACCGCCGCAAACCTTAAGGCTGGCCTCCAGATCTAGCAGGGGCTTCCCGACCTAGAGCTGCCTCCAGTAACTGCCCGTCATCGACAACTAGCTCTAGGCCGGCCCCGCGCCATCGGAGCTCGGCGTGCGGTCGGCTAGCTCATGCCACCCGCCTTTACGTGGCCGGGCCCCCCTCGTGCCTCGTAGGCGGACGACCGCAGCCGCCAGAGCGGCGAGCGCCACTGCCAAGACCGCGCGGGAGGCCAGCTGTAGGTTGGGCCGTCGCAAGGACCGGCCCCATTTGGTCTTACCAGCCACGCCCGGGAGGCTACACGCCCTGGGCCGGCGCCCGTGCAACTACCATGTCCTTGGCATGCAAAGCCCCCTCCGGCTGGCAGATCTCAGCGAGACCACCCGGGGCGTGCTCCCGAGCCAACTGCTCGCCGAGGCCGTGGGCGCAGGTTGGGTAGACGCCGGCCCCGGCCTACCACCTGGCAACATCCAACCAGCGAGCCTCGACCTCCGTCTCGGCCCTGCTGCTTACCGCCTCCGCTGCAGCTTCCTCCCCGGCGAAAAGACGGTCGAGGAGAAGTTGCAACAGCTAGTCGTCGATGAGCTCGACCTGCGCCAGGACGGCGCGGTCCTCGAAACCGGCCGCCCTTACCTCGTGCCCCTCGTCGAGTCGCTCCGGTTACCGAAGTTCGTGCGCGCTAAAGCCAACCCAAAGAGCTCCACGGGCAGGCTTGACGTGTTCTGCCGCCTGGTCACCGACGGCAGTTTCCGCTTCGACGAAGTGGCCAACGGCTATCAGGGCCCGCTGTGGCTGGAAGTGGTGCCGCTCTCGTTTGCTGTGAGGGCGCGCCAGGGCTTGAGCCTCAACCAGCTGCGCCTGATGGTGGGCCGAGCTCGTCTTGACGACTACGAGGTCCGCGAGTTGCACGAACGTTCACCGATCGTCTACATCGACGGCCGTCCCGCGCTCCAGCACGAGCTCGCGCTGGACGAAGGGCTCTTCCTCTCGGTAGACCTCCTGAGGGGCGCCCACCAGGGCGTCGGCTACCGAGCGAGGGAGCACACGTTCGCCTTGGACCTGGCTGAGCTGGGCCAGCACCCCGCGGAACGCTACTGGGAGAAGGCCCTGCCAGAAGACGAGGGACGCATGGTGCTAGCCCCTGAGCGGTTCTACCTCTTGCTCTCTCGCGAAGCCGTTTCCGTCCCGCCTGAGCTGGCGTGCGAAATGACCGCTTACGACCCCACGAGCGGCGAGCTGCGCGCCCATTACGCCGGCTTTTTCGACCCTGGCTTCGGTTACGACCAGGCTGGGCACCTAAAAGGTTCGCGAGCGGCACTAGAAGTGCGTGCCCACGACGTCCCGTTCCTCGTCGAGCACGGCCAGCGCGTGTGCCGGCTTACTTTCGAGCACATGGCCGCGCCCCCGGACAAGCTTTACGGAGACGACATCGGCTCTAACTACCAAGGCCAAGAAGGCACCCTCAGCAAGCACTTCAAGAAGCCCGACTGAACCTCAGGCAATCCTCGACAACCAGGGGATCGATTGCTGACGCGTGACACGCGCCACAGCTGCCAACATTTCAGCGTACGCCAGTTCGGGGTTAGAGGCAGCCAGGACCCCGAAAATAGTGATGTTCACGTGCCGTGCCTGCTTGGCATAGGCGAGCAAGTCAGCCCATTCGGAAGCTTGTGCCTGGTAATAGACCTCGGGCATGGGCACGTCGGGGCGAAAACCGTAGGCGACCTGCAGCAGCTGTGCTTCTGTCCACATCCGCTCGGCCGACCCGTAGTCCACCATGGCCGGCTCCGGCCCTCCTACAGTGACGGCATAACCAGCTAGTAACTCGTAAGTGTTGTGATAGCCGGGGTCATAAGCAGGCTCGGCGTCGTCCGCTGCGACCACCCGCACAACATCTGTGTAATTACGTGACACGCGTTCAGCAAATGCCCATGACCGGAGCTTTTCAACCGCGTAAGCCCAAGCGGCACCGAAGTCGTAAAAGCTGGCCGGTTCGTCGCTGCAACCACAGATCCTGGCCCCGCAGGGCTGGCCGGTGCCACAACTATCGTTCGTACCTACCGCGACGTCCAACGAGCGGTAGGCAGGTGCATGGAGGTAGTAGGACCTTATGAAGGCCTCCACCCCCGCCACGATTGAGGAGAGCGAAATGAAGGCCCCTCCGAAACCCATGGTCCCGTACGTGCGCCCTACCTCTGCCGGGCGCCCGAAGTCCAATATGACAATGCCTTGCGCGCCCTGCTTCGCAGCTGCGTCGCCCTGCCTGGAAAGCACAGCTGAGCTGGCAGTTAGTTCGTAGTAGGAGGTCGTCCAAGCTGGGAAGGCAACAGTTGAAGCACCGCTCCGGGGCGCGCCGAGGTTGGTAAGCAACGCCGCGAGAATTGCTATTGCCAAGCCAACCGGCACTGGCTTAGGCCGCCTCACTGCCACAGCCTCTCAAGAACAGGTTCCCACCGCGCACCACAGCCGTGCATTGTCGCGCAAATCACCACTGATTTCATCCCGGCACGTTAGGCTCCTGCGCATGCGCCAGTCGAAACTGGCGCGAAGAAAGGGTACGCCGAAGATGCAAAAGGTTGCGCTGGTCACAGGAGGCTCTGCAGGCATTGGTTGGGCTACTTCCATGAGGCTCCAGCGCGCTGGTTGGCACGTGGTGAGCGCAAGCCGGCGCGCCACAGCGCCGGCGAGGTGTGAAGGCCTCGCAATGGACGTGGACGACGATGCCTCGGTACGCGACGGCGTGGCCGGCGTCCTGGAGAGGCACGGCCACCTCGACGCCCTCGTCAACTGTGCCGGCTGGGGGGTGGCCGGAGCAGTCGAGCTGACCCCCCTCGCTGAAGCGAAGGCGCAGTTCGAGACCAATTTTTGGGGCACCGTGCGGGTGGTCCAAGCCGTGCTGCCAGCTATGCGGTCCCGTAGAAGCGGCCGGGTGCTGGTCATGAGCTCGATCGCTGGGGCCATCGGTGTGCCGTTCCAGGCCTTCTACAGTGCGAGCAAGTTCGCCCTCGAGGGCTTCGCTGAGGCCCTCGCCTATGAGGTCAGCCCCTTTGGGGTGAAGGTGACCATCGTCGAACCAGGCAACGTGCGCACCGAGTTCACCGACCGCCGCCGCGTGAGCGCCGGCGAAGCTTACCCAGGACAAGCTAGGGCGATCTCCAAGATGGAGCACGACGAACGCAACGGCGTCGACCCCGACAGGGTCGCAGAAAGGCTCTACCAAGTGCTTTCGTGCCGGCACCCCCCGCGGCGGGTCTCGGTCGGCAAGGCCTCCGAGCGCGTCGGGCTCCTCGCAAAGAGGGCTATGCCTTACGCCGCCTTCGAGGCTGCCGCTCGTAGCAGCCTCGGCGTATAGCAGCGCCCAGCACAAGTCGGGGGGCCCTAACCGGCACAAGCCAGGGCCTCCTACCCTAGCGCCCGCCCACCTATCATCGCTTGCCGTGAACACTCCGAGCCGCTGGGTGCCGATCGTAGGGTTCGCCCTTGCCTCGTCAGCCAACCAGATGGCGTGGCTCGTCTTCGCCCCAGTCACGACTGGTGCCGCCGCCCACTACGGCGTGAGCGCTTCACAAGTCGGCCTCCTCTCAGAGGTCTTCCCGGTTATGTACGTGCTGCTTGCCCTGCCAGCAGCCCGGGCCGTCGACCGGCACCTTCGCGCCTGGCTCGGAGCGGGTGCCGGCCTCAGTGCCCTAGGCACCCTGGTCCGCCTTGGCGGGCTTGAGCGGAGCGGCTTTTGGTGGGTCTTGTTCGGCCAAGTCCTCGTTGCCGGCGCCCAGCCTCTGCTGCTCAACGCAGTGACTGCCCTCGCCCGGCGGTACCTCCACCCCCCAGACCGCCCCGCGGGCATTGTCATCGGGTCGGCAGGCACCTTCTTGGGCTTCGTGCTCGCCTTCGTGACAGCAGCTTTTTTCGGAGCTAGCCGAGCCGGGCTGTTGCTCCTCATCGGCGCCGGCTATGCCGTCGCCGGCGCTGCTGTCTTGGGCGCAGCGCTCGCCGTCACAGCTTGCCCTTACCCCAAGGAAGCCGACCACCGGACGGCTGGCTGGACAGAGATGCGCCGGCTGTGGGGGGACCCGGTCATGCGGGGGCTCGTCTCGTTCGTGTTCGTCGGCTTCGGGGTGTTCGTCTCCCTGACGACTTGGGCACAGCCCCTGCTCCAGCCTGCGGGGGTGGACGCCCGCCAGTCGGACACGCTGCTCACTTTGATGGTGCTCGGCGGTGTGGCTAGTTCTGCCGCCCTTCCCCCGATCGTGGCCAAGCGAGGTTGGCAGCTTCCCTCCCTTGTGGTCGGCGGTGCCGGCACGATCGTGGCTTGTTCGGTCCTAGCAGGCGTCCCCAACCTGCTCGGAGCTGCCTTGGGCCTGTCCTTGGTGGGGGTCGTCCTTCTACCAGGCCTCCCGGTAATGCTCGAGGTGGCCGAACGCCGCTGCGGTGAAGGCGCGGCTGCCGGTGCCGCGCTCCTCTGGTTGGCGGGCCAGGCTGGTGGCATCGTCGTAGCCGTGATATCCGGCCTCGCCGAAAGTACGCCGGCGGCAGCCTTTTCCCTCCTCGCCTGCGTCATGGCCCTCGCTGCTCCTACGGCTCGGCGGCTCAAGGGCCAACTGTCTTCTCCTGTCGCGCCCGCCAGCGCTAGCACGTCAGCGACAGACGAGGACTAAAACTAAATCGGCCACACGAGGCAGTGCTCTGGCGAGCAACCGACAACAGCGCTGGTGGGGCTAGCTGGGATCGAACCAGCGACCTCGGCATTATCAGTGCCGCGCTCTGACCGGCTGAGCTATAGCCCCGTGAGGCGTCCAGTAAACCTCGAGTAGCCGCCTACACAAGCTCAGCGTCTCAAGCTAGCGCCTTTAGGTGGCTCGTCGCTCACGATCGTTACACGGACCCCGCCCACGAGGTCGGCCAGTAGGTTGTAGATGACTGCCGCTACCACGTTGACCAGCACGCCTAGGAGGCACAGGGCCCCCACTGCCGCTGCCCCCCAAGCGAGGGCGGTGAGCGGATGAAGCTGGAAGCGCCTCAAAGCGAACAACGAACGCACCAGTTTGTCGAGCTTGCCGATCAGGCCACCCGTTTCCGCCACGTTCCACAGGACCGTGCCAGCCACCATGATGACCAAGAAGACGCAAAGGTAAAACGTCAAAGACATCTTGACCACGCTCCAAAGGCCCAACCGCCTGAGCCGGCCGCGCCTGCTGACCGGCACGCCGGCCCGCGGCCGCCGCAACCCGCCCACGGTGCCGTACCCGCCCTGCGCAGAAGGCGCCTGCCGTGCTGCCTGGGAGGGGGAACGTCCTAGAGCCCTTGTTGGCCGCTCAAACGCCTGTGTGGGCTCATCAGCTCGGGATGCACGGGCCTCGCGCCCGCTAGGGCCGGGGGGAGCAGCAAGATCGTGAGCCGGCGGAGGGTAGTAGACGGTGGCCACACCCGAGCGCCGGGCACGTGGGCCGGCCGGCGGCGGCCGGTCAGGGCCGGCCACCAATACCTTCCCCTGACGAACACCTTGGGAGCAGCGCTAGTCCTCCTCGCCCGCTAGCACAGGGGCCACCGAGGCAACCTCCTGGCCGGGGTCCAAGCTTACGACTCGTACCCCCGTCGCGTCCCTTCCCTGGCTAGATATCTCTCTCGCCGCCATGCGTACGACCACCCCCGCAGAAGAGATGACCAGGATTTCGTCGTCAAGGCCTACGGTGAAGGCCGCAACCACTCCCCCACGATTGGACGTAAGCCTGATCCCGCGCACACCTTGGCCGCCGCGGCCTTGGCGATGGAAATGGTGCAGCTGGGTGCGCTTGCCGTAGCCGGCGCTAGTCACCATCAAGATGCTGCTCTCGTCGCGCGCCACGTCGGCCGCGACAACCTCGTCGCCACTGCGCAAGGCCATCCCCCGTACGCCGGCAGCATCGCGTCCCATGGGGCGCACGTCGGCCTCAGCAAAGCGGATGGTCTGTCCCGACCTGCTCACCATGAAGATGTCGTCCTCCCCGCCGGTCACGACCACGGAGACGAGCTCGTCTCCTTCGCGCAGGTTGAGGGCGATGAGCCCGTCGCGGCGGCTCCGGTCATACTCTGCAAAGGCGGTCTTTTTGACTTGGCCGTGCTTGGTAGCAAAAAACAGGTACCTGTCTGAGTAGAACTCCCGCGTGTCCACCAAGGCCTGGATGCGTTCCTCGGGAGCCAGCGGGAGCAGGTTGACGATCGCGCTACCTCGCGAAGTACGTTCCTGCAACGGGACTTCATAGGCGCGCAACCTGTACACTCGGCCGAGGTTGGAAAAAAACAACAGGTACGAATGTGCCGTCGTGTGTATAACTTTCGAGACGATGTCCGCCTCGCGCAGGTTTGCGCCCCTCACTCCCCGAGTACCGCGCCCCTGCGTCCGGTACGTCGACGCCGGCACCGCCTTTATGTACCCAGCCCTTGTCATCGTCACAACGAGCTCGCCGTCCTCGATCAGGTCCTCGTCGGTCATGTCGCCCGGGTCGACAGTGATCGCCGCCAAACGAGGGGTGCCAAAACGCTGCTTGATCTCCGAAAGCTCGGCCTTTACGACCTCGTCCAGCCGCCCACGGTCGGCCAAGATGGCTTCAAGCAGAGCTATGGTCTCGCGAAGTTGGGCCATCTCCTCTTCGAGGTCAGCGCGGCCAAGCCTCGTAAGTCGTGCAAGCTGCATGTCCAATATGTGCTCAGCTTGAACCTCGCTGAACTCGAAGGGAGGCGCCACAAGAGCGTCGCGGGCCGAAGCCCTGCTCTCAGAGCCTCGGATCGTAGCGATGATAGCGTCGATCACGTCCAGAGCCTTCAGCAGGCCCTCGACTATGTGGGCCCGCGCTCGGGCACGGCGCAACCTGTACTCGGACCGGCGTGTGACAACCTCTACTTGATGGAGAATGTACGCCTCTAGCGCAGTCTTCAGGTTGAGCGTGCGCGGCCCCCCGTTGACCAGTGCCACCATGTTGACCGGAAAGCTCGTCTGCAGCGGGGTCAGCTTGAAAAGCTTGTTCAGCACGACGTTCGCGTTGACGTCGCGCTTTAGAGGTATCACGATCTTGGTCTGCACGCCAGCCGACAAGTCCTGGATGTCTCGGATCCCCTCGATTTCGCGAGCGTCCACCAGCTCCGCGATGCGCTCCTGGATAGCCTTGGGGCTAGCCTGGTAGGGCAGTTCGGTGACCACTATCTCAGGACCAGCCTTCGTTTCTTGGATCTCAGCCCGCGCCCGCATCTTTATCGAACCCCGCCCAGTCCTGTAGGCCTCCATAATGCCCTGGCGGCCCAGGATCAAAGCTCCTGTGGGGAAGTCTGGGCCTTTGACAAAGCGCATGAGCTCGTCCGGGGTGGCATCGGGGTGGTCGATCAGGTAGTTGGTGGCATCGATAACCTCACCTAGGTTATGAGGGGGTATGTTTGTGGCCATACCCACCGCTATGCCCTGGCTCCCGTTGACGAGCAAGTTCGGGAAGCGAGAGGGTAAGACAGTCGGCTCGTCCTCATCGTTTAGGTAGTTACGAGCCATGTCGACGGTCTCTTCGTCGATCCCCTCGAGCATGTGCATGGCCAGCGGCGACAACCTGCATTCGGTGTAGCGCTCGGCGGCCGGCCCCAAGTCCGCCGAGCCGTAATTGCCATGGAAGTCTATGAGCGGGTGGCGCAGGCTGAACGGCTGGGCCATGCGCACTAGAGCGTCGTATATGGCCAAGTTGCCGTGCGGGTGGAACCTCGCCATCGTCTCGCCAGTCACTTTGGCGCACTTCACGTGCGGCCGGTCGGGGCGGTAGTTCTGCACGTACATGGTGTAGAGGATCCGCCGGTGGACCGGCTTCAACCCGTCGCGTGCATCTGGGAGCGCCCTCGAGACGATCACCGACATCGCGTACTCGAGGAACGACCGCTCCATCTCGACGTTGATCTCGACTGGCTGGACCCCAGCCGCCGGGCCGCTGCCGTCACCGCCTGGCAACAAGACGTCCGTCATCGCTCAGATGTCCAAAAACCTGACTTCGGTCGCGTTAGCGACGATGAACTGCTTGCGCTGCTCGACATCATCGCCCATAAGCACGCTGCAGGCCTCGTCGGCGAGCGCGGCCTCTTCGATCTCGACCCGCAGCAGGGTCCGTTTCGAAGGGTCGATGGTGGTGTCCCGCAGTTCTTCCCAGTCCATCTCGCCCAGCCCCTTCAACCGCCCGAACTCTGCTTTGTGATTGGGGTGTTCAGCAAGGAACCGTTGCCGCGCAGCCTCGTCCTTCAAGTAGATCTTCTCCTTACCGACAACCGTCGAAAACAGCGGCGGCTGCGCGCAGTACACGTGGCCTTCTTCCACGAGCGGCCTCATCTGACGGAAGAAAAAAGTCAGCAACAACGTGCGGATGTGGCTACCGTCCACGTCTGCGTCAGCCAAAATTATGACTTTGTGGTAACGGATCTTCGTCAGGTCGAACTCCTCGCCTATACCGGCCCCGATAGCGGCTATCAAAGCTTGGATCTCGTTGTTCTTCAACATCTTGTCGATCCTGGCGCGCTCGACGTTCAAGATCTTGCCCCGGATCGGCAGGATCGCTTGCGTTTCGGGGTCACGCGCTCTGATTGCCGGGCCTCCGGCAGAGTCTCCCTCCACGATGAACAACTCGGCAGCACGCGGGTCGCGTACCCTGCAGTCCGTCAGCTTCCCGGGCATCCCGGCACCCTCGAGGGGCGACTTGCGTCGGGTCGCTTCCCTTGCCTCTCGGGCCGCCACCCTCGCCCGAGCGGCTTGCACGGCCTTCATGACAATGGAACGCCCCTCGCTGGGGTTTTCCTCGAGCCACTCGGCCAGCTTCTCGTTGGTGGCGCGCTCCACCAACGAGCGCATCGAAGTGTTGCCGAGCTTGGCCTTGGTCTGGCCCTCAAACTGTGGGTCCTTCAGCTTGACGGCCACGATCGCGCACATGCCTTCGCGAATGTCCTCACCCAAAAGGTTCTCGTCTTTGTCTTTGAGCAAGCCCCGCGACCTCGCGTACTTGTTGACGACGTTCGTGAGACCCTTCTTCAGCCCCTCCACGTGAGTGCCGCCCTCGACGGTCGATATCCCGTTGGCAAACCCGTAGAGGCCCTCGTTGTAACCGGTGTTCCACTGCAAGGCAACCTCGACAAGAGCGCCCTCCTCCTCGACCTTGAAATAGGCGACCTTCTTGAACAGCGGATCCTTGCTTGCGTTCAAATGTCTTACGAAGTCGACGATGCCGCCCTTGTAACAGTAGTTGACTGGTGGAGGGCCTGCCTCACGCTCGTCCCGAAAGGTGATCTGCAACCCAGCGTTCAAGAAAGCGTAAACCTGTAGTCGCTCCATAACGGTCTGAGCGCGGAAAGTGACGTCCTCGAATATGGAAGGGTCGGGCCAGAACGTTACTGTAGTGCCCCGCCTGCCCCGAGGCGAAGGCCCGGTAACCTCCATAGGGCCAAGAGGCTCGCCGCCGTTGGCAAACTCCATTTTGTAGTGCTTGCCTCCTTGGTCCACCTCGACGACGAGCCGGCGCGAAAGGGCGTTCACCACTGACACCCCCACGCCGTGCAACCCACCAGAGATCTTGTAGCCCGAGCCGCCGAACTTCCCGCCGCCGTGCAACTTCGTGAGCGCGATCTCGACGCCAGAGAGGCCGTACTGGGGGTTGATGTCGGTCGGGATGCCCCTGCCGTTGTCAACTACCCGGCAGCCCCCGTCCGCGAGCAACGTCACGTCGATCTGGGTGGCATAGCCCGCCATGGCTTCGTCTACAGAGTTGTCCACCACCTCCCATATGAGATGGTGCAAGCCGCTCGCGCCCGTCGAGCCTATGTACATGCCAGGGCGCATACGGACAGGTTCGAGGCCCTCGAGCACGGACATGTCCTTTGCCGAATAGCCGTCGTCCAAGGTCAACTGCTCGTCGAGCCTGCTCATAGTCGTGCCTTCAAAACCCGTTTCTCCAAGGGCCCGCAACCAACGCTGTCGAGCTGTGGCCCAAAGCGTCAAAGCCTGTCGCGAGGCCGCCGACGACAGCCATTTTACCAGCTACAGCGCTCTTAGGTGCCGACCCTCACGACTACCGACCGCACGGTCGGTGCCATTTGCCGTACCTTCGCGAGCAGTGCCGCAGACAAAAAGCGCAGCTCAGCAGCCCATGCGCCCCCGTCGGCGACCACGACGAGAACCCCCCCCTCCAAGGAACGGGGCGAGCAGTGCGACGCCAGTTGCAAACCGACCAAGCTCTCCCAGTGCTCAGACAGTACACCGAGCTCAAAGGCGCCAGGGGTACCTAGGAGCCGAGCCACCTCCGGTAACGACGAGCTCACCGGTCGCGGGCCTCCCCCAGCCCTCCGGCGCGCCGCCCGGCCTGGTCTCGGCCAGCCTCCCTCCCCGCCGTCCCGCTCAGGGGTCACCCCGGCCCTCCCGTTCCAGCTCCTTCTCCTGGGCTGTGCCCGCCCTCACCTCGACACAGGCGACAGCTCGTAGCCCTGGGGGCGCGGGCCCGGCCGTGGCCACAAGGACTTGGCTTTCCGGCAAGCTAGCCGCCAGAGCAGCGGCCCTCTGTCCGTCGAGCTCGGAAAAGACGTCGTCCAAGACCATCACAGGAGCGCTCCCGCAACTCGCCGCCACCAGGTCATAGGCGGCAAGCCTGAGCGCCAGAGCCAAAGTTCTTTGTTGTCCTTGCGAAGCTTGCACCCTAGCGGGCATGCCCCCCAAAAGAAGGTGCAAGTCGTCACGATGGGGGCCGGCGGTCGTGACGCCCAGCCTCAAGTCCTCCGCGAGGCAGCTCTGCAGGCTCTCGAGCAAAGGAGAGGCCCAAGTCTTGTCATAGGCCAGCTCGGCTGCTTCTGTCCCACCTAAGCCGCCATAGGCTTCCCTAGCCCTAGGTGCGAGCGCGTCCACTAGCTGCCGTCTAGCGCGCGCGAGAGCTTCGCCCGTCTCGGCCACCTGCGCGTCCCAAGCTTCGAGCACCCGCCGCATGCCCCCGGACATCACCCCTGAAGCTGACCGCAACAGGGCGTTGCGCTGCCGGAGCGCTCTGTCAAAGCTGGCCAGCAGGCTCGCGCTGGGAGGCGAGACCTCTACAAGCAATGCGTCGAGGAACTCGCGGCGCACCGAAGGCCCTGCTTTCACTATCTCCAAGTCATCGGGACAAAACACAATGACGTGCAACAGCCCTGCGAAGTCTGCTGAGCGCCTGACGGGCTGACGGTTGACCGTGAGCCGGCCGCTGCCTGAAAGGGTTATCTCTGCGCTCACGTCGACGATACGGTTTTCACGCCTCACTCGTGCAGCCAAAACAGCTCTAGGTTGGCCAACACGGACCATGACAGCGGCAGGAGCACCACGAAAGCTCTTCAACGTCGCGAGGTACGCGACAGCTTCCAGCAGGTTCGATTTGCCCGACCCGTTGGGGCCGACAAACAAGGTTACGCCCGAAGGCGCCAACTTCAAGCTCGCCTGCTCATAGTTACGAAACTGACTGAGGCTGAGCTCCTCTATGTACACCAGCGCAGCGCCACAGTGCCCTTGGCGTTCACGCCACCCTGACCGGCATCAGCAAGTAAACATAGTCAGCCCTCCCCGCAGCTTTGAGCGTCGCCGGTTTGCCAGGGTCCTGGCACTCAAGCACCACTTCCTCGCCTGTGACCGCCTCAACCCCGTCAGCCAAGAACTGAGGGTTGAACGCTATTGTCATCTCCTCACCCTCGTACTTGGCGTCGACGTCTTCGCTCGCTTGGCCGAACTCATTGGTTATGACACTGAGCTCCACCACATCGCTCCCAAGAGACAACCTCACTGGCGCCGGGGCGTCGCTCCCACGGGACAGGTCCCGGGCAACGAGCCTCACCCTTTGGACAGCTGCGAGGAACGCTTCCTTCGGCACGACCAACCTGTTAGGGTAGTTGAAAGGTATCAGCTGCTTATAGGGTGGGAACTCCGCGTCGATCAGCCGGGCCGTGAGGCGCACCTGGCCGACCTCGAAACGTACCTCATGAGGTCCTAAATAGACGTCTACTGGCCCTCCAGCAGGTGGCAGCACCCTTTGTAGCTCCCCTAGCGCGCGTGACGGCACCAACACCTTTTGGTCTTCACCCAGCACACCTTGCGCCCCGGGCAAGTCTTTCACGGCCAAGCGGTACGAGTCCGTCGCCACCATCCGCAACCCTCCGCTCTCAGCCGCCAAGAGCACCCCGGTCAGCACCGGCCTAGTAAGTTCCCCCGACGCTGCCCGGACCACTTGGCGCAACCCCTCGGCCAGGCCGGCACTGGCTAGGGAGACCTTGGGCCCAAAAGCCCGAGGTACGTCGGGAAAGTCAGACGCTCGGAAAACACGCAGCATAAACTGAGAACGCCCCGCTGACAGACGCAGCTCTTCGTCATCGCCCTCCACGGCCAGCGCACCTGGCTCGAGAGCCCGCACTATGTCCGTGACCAGCCGACCGGGCGCTACCACCGTCCCGTCGTCGGTGCCAGCCACAGCGACATCGGTCGAGATCGTCAGATCTTGGTCTGTACCTGTAACTTCCAAACTGTCACCAGACAACCTGAGCCTGGTCCCGGCTGGCGCAGAGCTCGGTCCTCGCTGCGCGCCAGCACGGCTGGCTAGGGCCAAGGCCTCGAGAAGGACGTCTCGTTCGCAACGGAACTTCATCGGGCGGTGTGCTCCTCTACTGAAAGAGATTTAAAGATCCGAAGTGGTAGTAGGCCCTTGTGGATTGTTGACGGTCGCACCAAAGACCAGCTGGCAGGGGTCGACGAGGTGCACTGAGCTGTGGACGGACTGGGGAGACAGGGCTTGGAGCCGGTGCTCACGGAGCGCACAGGACGGCACTTACTCACGTAATTACATGGCTCCGGCACAAGCTGTCCCGAGTTGGGCCCACAAGGGGGAGAGCTGTCAGGGGCCAACTTTGACCTTTCGTGTAAGCGCGGTGACCTGGTCGTACACGCCGCGCTTCTCGCGCATCTGAGTGGCGATCTTCTTCCAGCCGTGGAACACGGTGCTATGGTCGCGGTTGCCAAGTTGTTGGGCGATCTGTGACAAGCTGCAGTCTGTCATCTCGCGCATGAGGTACATAGCCATCTGGCGAGCAGTGACCAGGGTCCTGGTGCGGCTCGGCCCGCGGAGGTCTTCGACGCTGAAGTGGTACGTGTCGGCCACGACTTCGAGGATGTGCTCGAGGCTCACTTGCCGGGCGCTGGTGTGCGAGAACATGTCCGAGAGGATCTTTTCGGCTAAGTCGAGGTTGATAGGCGCGCGGTCGATGCTCGCGAAGGCTATGAGCCGGATGAACGCCCCTTCTAGCTCGCGGATGTTGTCCTTTATGTTGGTCGCGATGTACTCGAGGACGTCGTCTGGCACCTGTACTGCTTCGCCTTCAGTCTTCTTACGTAGGATCGCGATGCGTGTTTCTAGTTCTGGGGGTTGTATGTCGGTCATCAGGCCAGACTCGAAGCGGCTGCGAAGCCGGTCTTCCAGGGTGGCGATGGCCTTAGGGTGGCGGTCTGAGCAGAGGACGATTTGCTTTTCGGCCTCGTAGAGCGCGTTGAAAGTATAGAAGAACTCTTCTTGGGTCTCTGTCTTGCCTCCTAGCAGCTGGACATCGTCCACAAGCAAAACGTCGTGGGTGCGGTAGCGGCGTTTGAAGGCAGTTTGGTCTTTGGTCCGGATCGCGTCGATGAAATCGTTGAGGAACGTTTCTGTCGGCACATAGCAGACGTCGAGGAGCGGGAAGTGGGTGGCGACGTAGTTTCCTATGGCGTGGAGTATGTGAGTCTTGCCAAGGCCCGTTGCGCCGTAGATGAACAGTGGGTTGTAGGCTTTGGCGGGCTCTTCGGCCACACGTTGGGCGGCAGCGGAGGCGAAGCGGTTGGACTCAGCGGTAACGAAAGTGTCGAAGGTATGGTTGGGGTTCAGGCTTGGCAGGCTGTGGCGAGGCCGGTTTGGAGCGGGAGGGTGCTCAGGAGGAGGCAGGAGGGCCGTGGTTGTGGGGGCCGGAGGCTCAGGGCGGGCGGTGCCAGGAGAGCAGGTGGGCGCGTGAGGCGTCGCGTTGGGGTCGACGATGATGTCGAAGGCGTAGTTGCGGGTAGGGGCCGCGTGGTCGAGGGCTTCTTGTATAAGGGCCTCAAAGCGGGCGAGGGCGCCTTCTTTGATAAAGAAGCTGGGAGCGGCCAGGACGAGCTTGTCGGCAGCGGCCTGGACCGGCACGAGGGGGGCCAGCCAGAGGTTCCATTGCGGGTCGGGCAACTGGTCGCGCAGGTAGGCCGAGCACTCGGACCAAAGCCGCTCGGCGGTTGCTAGTTGCTCAACGTCTTGATTTCGTGGCACCTTGTCCTTGTCGGCTCCTCTAATAGGACGGCCCTAGGGGCTGGGGCGGGCCCGCAGCCTGCTGTCGGGGGTGGACAGCGAGCTGCTATGGCGCCTCGGCTGTGGCCAAAAGGGTCGTAGTTAGTTGAGGTTAGCACCGGTGGCGGGCCTCGAGGAAGGGCCTGTGACGTGGGCCAAGACCGGCTGCGAACACAGGTTCGTTATACTGGGTGCTGTGCCTGTGAGCGGTGGAGGCTGGAGGCGGGGTGCCAGTGGCACGGGTTGGCGCGCGGAGGTAGAAGGGAGCCTGGAGGGGGTTTTCCACAGCCAAACCACAGGTTTCCCCGCGTTACGCACTGGCGCCCCACAGGGTTGGACGGGCATCGTAGGGAGCTGATGGTGAGGGCTGTCACAGACATCCGGGAGCGAGCGGAGGTAGGTCGCTTGCGCGCGGGACGGGTCCCGCCTCATGACTTGCAAGCCGAGGAGTCGTTGCTGGGAGCGATGTTGTTGTCGCGCGACGCGATTTCGGCGGCGGTCGAGACTTGTAGAGCGGAGGATTTCTACCGGCCTGCTCACGCCCATATCTTCGAGGCGATCTGTTCTCTGTACGCGCAGGGCGAGCCTGCAGACCCGGTGACGGTGGCGGACGAACTGCGGAGGGCGGACTTGCTCGAAGCAGCGGGCGGGGCGGGCAACCTGGTGGCCCTTCAAGCGAACACGCCGGCGATAGCGAACGCTGCTCGCTACGCCCGGATCGTGCAAGAGCACGCGTTGCTGCGCAAGTTGATCGCGGTCGCTTCTGAGATTGCCGAGATGGGGTACTCCTTGCCCGAAGACGTGATGGCGACGCTGGACAAGGCGGAGGCGAAGGTCTTCGAGGTGGCTGAGAGGCGCGTGACGGACTCCCTCAAGCCGCTTCGGGAGCTGCTCGCCGCGAGCCTGGACCACTTGGAGGCGCTTTACAACCGTGGTGACGCGGTGACAGGGGTCCCGACGGGCTACTTGGACTTGGACGAGCAGCTGTCCGGGCTACAGCCGAGCTCTTTGGTGATCGTGGGAGCTCGTCCTTCGATGGGGAAGACTTCCTTTGCGCTGGGGCTCGCCGCTCACGCCGCCGTGGAGCGGCGTCAGCCAGTGCTGTTCTTTTCGTTGGAGATGAGCCATCTCGAGCTCACCCAGAGGTTGTTGTGCTCTGAGGCGAAGGTCGATTCTTCGCGGATGCGCAATGGCAGGCTCATGCAGTCCGACTGGCCGAAGGTGGTGGCTGCCATGGGGAAGCTGGGAGAGGCTCCACTTTTCATTGACGACAACCCCAACCTGACGGTCATGGAGATCAGGGCCAAGGCCCGGCGGTTGAAGAGCAGAGAGGGCTTGGGCTTGATCGTGGTTGATTACTTGCAACTGATGTCAAACCCGAGTTCGGCGGAGAACCGTCAGGTTGAGGTGTCGGAGGTGAGCCGAGGCCTGAAGATCCTTGCTCGAGAGCTCGAGGTGCCGGTGGTGGCGCTCTCGCAGCTGTCGCGTGCCTTGGAGGGCCGAGCCGACAAGAGGCCGATGCTGGCCGACCTGCGAGAGTCGGGAAGCCTGGAGCAGGACGCAGATGTAGTCCTGTTCATTTACCGCGATGAGGTCTACAACAAAGAGTCGCCTGACAGGGGAACCGCTGAGATAATAATTGCGAAGCACCGTAACGGCCCGACAGGGAGCGTGCAGCTGGCTTTCTTGGACCACTACACCCGCTTTGCGAACATAGCGAGGGTGTGAAAAAAAAGGGCCTACTGGGAGCGGCGCTCACAGTAGGCCCCGAAGAAGGCGCTCACGCTCGCACGACTTCCACCGTGACTGGGAACTCGACATCGGGGTGCAGGCGCAGGGGCACCTCGTGGGTGCCCAAGCTCTTGATCGGCTCGGAGAGATGGAGCTTGTGCCGGTCCACCTCGATGCCTGCCTGAGCCAAGATGGCGTCCGCTATGTTGGCCGCGGTGACAGAGCCGAACAGCCGGCCCTCGGGGCCAGCACGGACAGGCAAGGTGATCACTTGCTGGACGAGGTTACGAGCGATTGTTTCGGCGGCTTCGCGGTCGTGAGCGTCTTTTATCTCACGCGCTCGCCTCATGCTGGCGGCCTGCGCGCTCAGCGCGCTGGTTGCTTTGATGGCGTGGCCCTTGGGGAGCAAGAAGTTACGCGCGTAACCGTCGGCGACCTCGCATATGTCGCCTCGCTTGCCGAGCCCGGCCACTTCTTCGCGCAGCAGCACGCGCATCAGGGCTCAACCTCGGAGTCGTCGCCGCTTGGCTCATCTTGGTAACGAGCCAGAACGGCTTCTGGCACGGCGTCTTCGCCGGCGTCCTCAGGGCGCGGCCGGGGAAGGCCGCGGTCGGTTGCAGAGCGCTGGACATAGGGTAAGAGCGCGAGCTCGCGAGCTGTTTTGATCGCCACTTGGACGTCTCGTTGGTGCTGGCGGCAGTTGCCGGTGACGCGCCTCGAACGGATCTTGCCGCGCTCGCTTATGAAGCGCCTTAGCATGGCGACGTCTTTGTAGTCGACCCATTGGACGTGGTCCTTGCAAAAGGCGCACACCTTCTTTTTACCGCGAGAGCGGGTTTCTTTGGGCGCCCGTTTGGCGTTGCGGTCGCGTTCGGCTGTCCTGGGCATGGCTGCTAGAACGGCTCCTCGTCGTCGTGGGCATAGGCCGCGGAGGTCGTCTGGCCGTACGGCGCCGCCTGCGCGCCCTGGTAAGCGGGCGCGGGCTGGTGGTAAGGCGCAGGAGAGGGTTCTTGCGCTGCCCTGTGGTAGGCCGGCTCGTGGGGAGCGTGCGCCTCGCCGTTGGCGCTGTCTGGGCTGCGCCGCTCGTTGCGTGTCACTTGGACGGTGGCCCAGCGAAGGCTCGGCGCGATCTCCTCCGCTGTTATCTCTACCTTGGAGCGCTTGTCGCCTTCTTGGGTTTCCCAAGTACGCTGGTCGAGGCGGCCTGTGACGACCACCCTCGTGCCGCGAGAGAGGCTGGTCGCTGCGTTCTCAGCGAGGGTGCCCCAACATACGACATCGAAAAACGACGTCTGTTCGCGGCGCTCTTGGCTGGTCCTATCTGTCCATGTGCGGTTGACCGCTACGCCAAAGGTCGCTGTGGCTTGACCATTGGGGGTAAAGCGAAGTTCAGGCTCTCTGGTCAGGTTGCCGACGATCGTAACTGTGTTGTCTTGTGCCATGGTCTATCACGCTCCGTTTGCAGTTGTGCTCAGCGGTGTTGTGTTGTCTGAGGACGTAGGTGGCGTAGGCCGGGCGCCTGTCAGCTCTGGGAGCCTCATCACTTTGTGCCGCAGGACCTCGTCAGCAAGCTTCAACTGCCTGTCGAGCTCGGAGATCGCTGCGGGCTCCGAAGTCGCGTCGAGGACCACGTAGTAACCCTCGTTTTGGTGGCGAACCGGGAAGGCGAGGCGCCGCCTGCCCCAAAAGTCCAGCTTCAAGGACGTGGCGCCTGCCGCCGTTAGCTGCTCTTTGTAACGCTCAACCTGGGACCGGACGGCGTCCTCCTCTAGGCTGGCGTCGAAAATAACCATGACTTCATAGGGCCGCACTTTGCGGCTCACCTACCTTTCCCTGTGGTCTGGCCCACGGCGAACCGGGCAACCAGGCTCCGGCTCTCCCCGGAGCAGGGCCTCCTAGTTGTTTGCCAGCCATGGTAGCCGACGCCTGCGAGAGGTGCATGGCCACTAGCTTGCCAAGGGGCTGAGACACCCAGCGCCTAGGTCCTGAGCTGGGGTGATGCCTCGGGGTAAGCCAGGGCGGGTGGCTGCCGCCAGGCCCTTAGGATCGGGCGAACTGCTCCACCATGGCCTTGGCCACCTCGTCCCGGTACTGGGCGGGAGGTGACTTCATGAAGTAGGCGCACGGCCCGGCGAGCGGCCCTGCCTCGCCTCTGTCGAGGGCGAGCTTTGCACAGCGGAGCGCGTCGATCACGACGCCAGCCGAGTTGGGAGAGTCCCAGACTTCGAGCTTTAGCTCGAGGTTGACCGGCACGTCGCCGAAGTTGCGCCCTTCGATGCGGATATAGGCCCATTTCCTGTCATCGAGCCAGCTCACGTAGTCAGAGGGGCCTACGTGCACGTCGCGCGGTGCAAGGTCCATGGACAGCTGGCTGGTAACGGCACGGGTCTTGGAGATCTTCTTGGACTCGAGCCGCTCGCGCTCCAACATGTTCATGAAGTCCATGTTGCCGCCGAAGTTGAGCTGGTACGTGCGGTCTACGGCAAGCCCTCTATCTTCGAAGAGGCTTGCCAGGACGCGGTGGACAATGGTGCTGCCGAGCTGGCTCTTTATGTCGTCGCCGATCAGGGGCAGGCCAGCGTCTGCGAACTTTTTGGCCCATACCGGGTCGCTCGCGATGAAGACGGGGATCGCGTTGACAAAGGCGACGCCGGCGTCTATGCACGCCTGGGCGTAGTGTTTCTGGGCGGCTTCAGAGCCTACAGGGAGGTACGACACCAGCACGTCTGCGCCCGCGTCGCGAAGGGCTTTGGCGACGTCAACTGGCGGGAGGGGCGACTCTTCGACTTGGTCTGTGTAGTACTTTCCGAGCCCGTCTAGGGTGGGACCGCGCATTACCTCCACACCAAGGGGGCCGACCTCGGCGAAGCGGACTGTGTTGTTGTGGCTTGCCCATATGGCCTTGCCCAAGTCCTGGCCCACCTTTGCAGCGTCCACGTCGAAGGCGGCCACCGGCTCGATGTCGGCTACGTGGTAGCCGCCCAAGCTGACGTGCATGAGGCCGGGGACCCTGTCGCTAGTGCTGGCGCCGCGGTAGTACTCGAGACCTTGGACTAGCGAACTGGCACAGTTACCTATGCCAGCGATGGCCAAACGTATTTTGTTCACTGGGTTACCCTTTCTTCATTTTCCATAACAACCAGGGGAAGTGCATAGGTCGGCGCCTCTGCAGCGCCGCGGCCTCGGCGCAACTGAGAAGCGCTCGCCAGCGGCACGGGGTAAGGGCGCTCCTGTCGTGGTAGCACCTGCCCGTCCTCGGTGCCGGCCGGTCCGAGAGAGCGCTCTTCGGCTATGAGCCGGTCCAGCCATGCCAAGTCCCGCGACAGCTCCTCGTGCTCGCGGGCGGCCAGCACCCGGAGGTACCTATCGGCTCGGTAGGCTTTGGTGCGAGAGCGGCCGAGGCGCTCGGCCACCACCCGCCGGCGCTGCTCGAGGAGGCGTAGGCGAGCTCTTTGGTCAAGGTGGCCCGCAAAGGCCAACTTCAGGTTGAAGGCCCGCTCGTCCTCAATGGAAGGCTCAGTTAGCAGCCGGTGGAACAGCTCGGAACCAGCAGGGGTCAGCCGGTAGACCTTCCGCCGTCGGCGGCGCAGGAGGCTGGCGCGGCTGGTCCTCAGCGCGCTCGTAGGGCCCTTGGCCGGCTGAGTGACGACCTCAACCGCGCCGGCGGCTTCTAGCTTGGCGAGCGTCGGGTACAGCGACCCGAACGAGACGGTGGACGGCGAGCCAGGCAGTTCCTGCAGGCGTCTCTTCAGCTCGTAGCCGTGCAAGTCCTCGCCCTTCAGGAGCCCCAGTACGGCCATCTTGAGCACGGCCCAATGGTAGCAGTTCGATGTATCGAAGCGTTATGTCGCGCGAAGCAGACTTCAGCGTGGGGACGACCGGTACTGTTGAAGGCTGTGAGGGCCCAGTGGTTATGAGGCCAGTGACGAGGAAGGTGCCGGGTGCCGGCGCGTCCTTGCAGGCCATGGGCAGCGTCGACTACCGCTTGGCGCGTAACCTCGTCGTGAGCCAGGTGAGGAGAGGTGAGCTCAGCCGCCTTCAAGTTTGTGACGCCCACCCCGAGCTCCTCCGAGCGGCGCTAGGCGCGGGGGAACAGTCGGGGGAGCTCTGTCCCATCTGTGCTGACATGGAGCTCCGGCTCGTATCGTACGTGTTCGGCGGCCGCTTGCCGGCGGGCGGCCGCTGCGTGAGCTCCAGCCAGGACCTCACGAAACTGGCCAGCAAGGGCGGGGACCTTTACTGTTATGTGGTCGAGGTGTGCCTGAACTGTGCCTGGAACCACGTGGCCAGGGCGTTCCCTGTCAGGTCGGGTTGAGCGACATCGGCCGCCGGCCCTGCAGCAGGGCTGCAGGCCCGGGCGGAGGCTAGTCGTGCGACTCTGGTTGCTCTGCCCACCACTCGTCTAGCAGCCGCAGCGCTTCCTCTCGGCTATGGGGACCTTCTTCGAGCCTGGCTTCGAGCAAGAAGGCCAAGGCTCGGCCGACGAGAGGGCCTGGCTTCAAACCGAGGTGGGCCATCACTTCGTTGCCGTCGAGGTCGGGCCGTATGGCAGCGAGTTCTTCCTTGGAACGAAGCTCCGCGACGCGTCGCTCGAGCTCGTCCATGCGTGCAGCCAGCGCCTTGGCGCGCGCGACGTTGCGGGTCGTGCAGTCGGCACGGGTGAGCTCGTTCAGGTCTTCGAGCAAGTCTCCTGCGTCGCGCACGTACCTGCGCACTGCAGAGTCTGTCCAGCCCATGGCGTAAGTATGAAAGCGCAGGTGCAGCTCGACGAGCTTGGACACCCGTTCGATGTCCTCGACCGGGTAGCGCAGGGCCCGCATCCTGTCGCGGGTCATGCGGGCGCCCACGATTTCGTGGTGGTGGAAGCTCACCGTTCCCCCGGCGCCGAAGGAGCGAGTCTTGGGTTTGCCGATGTCGTGGAAGAGCGCGGCGAGGCGCACTATGCGGCGAGGCTTGGCGCGCCCGACCACCGCGATCGTGTGGGCGAGCACGTCTTTGTGCCGGTGGACGGGGTCCTGCTCGAGCGCTAGAGCAGGTAGCTCGGGGAGGAACTCGCCAGCTAGGCCCGTATTGACCATGAACCACAGTCCCGCTGCGGGGTCGGGGACGACGACCAACTTGTCGAGCTCGTCGCGCACGCGCTCGTCTGACACTATGTCCAGCCTGCTGTGCAGGCGGGACACGGCCTCCACAAGGTCAGGGACCGGCGACAACCCGTAGCGGGCGATGAAGCGCGCCGCGCGGAGCATCCGCAGCGGGTCGTCCGTGAAGGACACTTCGGGAGCTAGCGGTGTGCGCAACCTCTTGGCAGCCATGTCGGCCACCCCGCCGAAAGGATCTACAAGCTCTAGGTCGGGTAGCGAAAGGGCGAGCGCGTTGATGGTGAAGTCTCGCCGGGACAGGTCGGCTTCTAGGGCAGTGGCGAACTGGACCCGAGGCTTGCGCGAGCCCGCCTCGTAGTGCTCGGCGCGATGGGTGGTCACCTCGATTCGCTGCCCCGCCTTGGTGGCCGCGATGGTGCCGAAGCGCCGGCCCTGTGCCCACACGGCGTCTGCCCAGTTCTTCAGGATCTTTTCCGTTGTGCCCGGGAGGGCGTCGGTGGTGAAGTCGAGCTCGGCGCCTGGGTCGAGACGCCCGAGAAGAGCGTCACGCACTGCGCCGCCGACGAGGTACAGGCGTGCTCGGTCTGCCTCGAACAAACGCGCGAGCTCCGATGCCACGCTGATCACTGGCTCGAGCCTTGCGGGGACCACGGACGCCGAGCTTAAGGTGCTTGCAGGCTTAGCCGGCCAAGCCAGGTCTCTGCCTGCTCAGACAGTGGGAAGCAAGCCGGCTGTCTGGAGCGCCACGCGGAAGTCGTGAGGGTGCGTGGACGCCTGCAGCGCGGCGCGCAGAGAGATCTCGCCGGCTTTGAACAGGTTGAACAGGCTTTGGTCGAAGGTCACCATTCCGTGGAACTCTCCGTCAGCGATCACGTCCTCGATCGTTTCGCGCGAGGCACCCGTCGGGTCCAAGATGCGGTCCGCGATACGGCCGGTCATGACCATAGCTTCCACCGCTGCGCAACGGCCGACGCCGTCCGAGCGAGGGACGAGCCTTTGGCTGATCACGCCCCGCAGGACCGAAGCGAGCGAGACGCGAACCTGCTGGTGCTGGTAGGGCGGGAAGAAGTCCACGATCCGGTTGATGGTCTCGGTGGCATTGGAGGTGTGGAGGGTGGATAGCACCAAGTGGCCAGTCTGGGCTGCCGACAGGGCAGTCTGCACGGTCTCTGGGTCTCGCATCTCGCCCACGAGGATGACGTCTGGGTCCTGGCGTAACACGCGACGCATGGCTTGGGACCAGTCCTTGGTGTCGGCACCGATCTCGCGCTGGCTGATCATGGACATCTTGTCGCGATGCAGCACCTCGATCGGGTCCTCGATCGTTATGATGCTGGCTGCCCGGTTGGTGTTGATGTGGTCGATCATGGCTGCGAGCGTCGTCGTCTTTCCTGACCCGGTGGGCCCGGTCACGAGGACCAAGCCTCGTTGCTCCTCTGCTAACCGGGTCACCACTGCGGGCAGGCCGAGGTCGCTCACAGAGAGAGCGCTTGGCAGCACGCGCCTCATGACGAGCCCAGCGGTGCCGCGCTGGCGGAAAGCGTTGCACCTGAAGCGGCCGATCCCAGAAAGCGAGAGCGAGAAGTCGGCCTCACCGGTCGAGCGGAACTCCTCAACGCGCTCGGGAGGCAGGATAGCCTGCACTAGCTCCTCGGACTCCTCTGCGGTCGGAGCTGGGAACGGGGTAACCTGCAGGTCTCCGTTTACCCGTACCCGAGGGGACGCGGCCGCCTTCAAGTGGAGGTCGGAAGCTCCTTGCTCGACCATGAAGTGCAGTATCGCAGCGAGGTCAACCACTGGACGTGGTATCGGCAGGACGAACCTCTGGCCTGAGCCCTTGGTAGCACCTCGCCTCCCCGTTTGGTGCCCAAGCAGGCCGGCCAGGGCAGCGGGAGGCCAAGCTGGTAGGTGTGGCTAGTTTGCGAGCGGACAGGTCGGGTTGGCAGTGGCCGACCAGGTTGGGTTGATCCGCTGGGGCGACCAGCGCGCCCGTGCGGGGCCTTGGCGCTCGAATGAGGGCATCGCATTTTTGATGCCTTCGGCCGATGCGCGGCCTCCGACGGGAGAGTTCGTGCGTCGTTGTGTGGCGCTGCTTGCAGCGCAGGGCTACCAGCAGGTTGTGACAGGGGCGCTCTCTCCCGAGGAGCAGGCAGGTTTTCTCGAAGCAGGCTTTAGTGTGCGTGAACGTCTCCACTTGCTGGTCCTGGACAAGTCGACCGTCCTGCCCCCCGTGCCTCCTGGGCCGAGGCTGGCGCGCGTAGGCAGGCTGCGCAGGAAGCGTGTGCTGGCTCTCGATGCCGCCGCCTTCTCGCCTTTTTGGAGGCTCGACGAGGTGGGCCTGAAAGAAGCGCTCATGGCTACCCCGCAGCGTCGCTTCCGGGCCGCCGTCGGTGAGCACCGTTCGGTCCTAGGCTACGCGATCTGTGGCGCTGCTTCGGGGAGGGGGTTCGTGCAACGCCTGGCTGTGGCGCCCGGTTCGCAGGGCCGTGGTATCGGAAAGCGGCTGCTCTTGGACGGTCTGGCCTGGCTTCGTGCCGCCGGTGCTCACCAGGTGGCAGTCAACACGCAGTTGGGTAACGACGCTGCCCTCGCCCTCTATGTGAGCGTCGGGTTCCGGGAAGACCCAAGGGGCCTGTCGGTGCTGTGGGCTAGCCTGGCTGGCCTGCGAGCGGGATGCCCTGAGGGCTCTTGATGTCCGCCCACGCGTGGAGCTGGGGGCGGCGCGCGGCCTCGGTGGCGGCAGCTGTACTGGCAATGGCGAGCCTTGTGGGGGCCGATTGGGCAGCTGGTCTTCCGCGGGCGGCGGCACAAGGGCCAGCAGGCCTGGCGGGTGTGGCTAGGGGGCCGGACACGTTGGGATTGCTCGGCCAGTCGCCGTGGGTGGGCCCAGGAGAGAGCCAGTTCAAGATGGACTTGGCTGTTAGCGCTCGAGACCCGGGCTCGCTCGACCTCGTCGTGGTCGTCTACCAAGAGCTCATAACACGCTCAGAGTTCCAAGCTGTGCTGGCTGGCAGCTTCCCCGCGCCGTACTATCAAAGCGCGCCCCTTCCGCTGCGCGACCTCGCTCGCGGGCCGTTTGGTGGCGCCGAAGTTGATGTGCCGGTGAACTCGCCTTCGGGTGGGCTCACCATCGGCTCGACCGGCGTGTACCCAGTCCAGGTCTTGCTGGAAAGGCAAGGTCTTACGCAGGGCAAGCCCCTCACCACCTTCCTCGTGTACGCGGCGGCAGGCGACACGAGCTTCAAGCACCTCGACGTGGCGGTGGTAGTGCCGCTGCTGGCGCGTGTGCCGGTCAGTGCGTCTGGTTCGCTCGGGCCGGTGCTTGCCGGCCAAGCGGATGCCGTCGAAGCGGACGTGGCAGCGGTCTTCGACCAGCGCGCGCCGGTGACGCTGGAGGCGCCGGCCTGGGTTCTGGAAGCGATGTCGAAGGGCCCGGCCGCGGCCAGACGGGCGGTCTTTGAACTGGCTCGGTCGGCGGCAGCAGGTGACGAAGTCCTGCCCTCGACGTGGCTACCTGTCAATATCGGCTCGTTCGTGGCGTCCGGCCTCTCGGGTTACTTGTCTGAGCAGCTGTCAACCGGGGCTTCGGTGCAAAGCTCCCTGCTCGGCGTGCCTCCTTCGACCGGCACCTGGGCGGTCTTCGAGAGGGCTACCCCCACTTCGCTCGGCGCTTTGTACAGAGAAGGCGTGAGGCAAGTCGTAGTGCCGGAGAGCTCGTTGTCGCAGCTGCCAAGTGCTTTCCAGCGCCTCACCTTTGCCCAACCCGCGAAGCTTGTCGCTGGGGGAGCCGAGTTCTCGGTGATAGGCGCTGACAGCGAGATGTCGCAACGCATTGCCGAGGCTGCAGCGCCTGGCCAAGCGGTATTGGTGGCCAACCAAGTGCTCGCGGAACTGGCCATGATCGACCTGGAAGCCCCTAGCGACCAGAGGGGAGTCGTGCTCATGCCGAGCCGGCACGCTCCGATGAGCGCGCGGTTTTTGTCCGTGCTGCTGTCGGGCCTTCAGGGTAACCCCTTGCTCAGTCCCGTTACTGTTAACAAGGAGTTCAGCACGGTGCCGATGGCCACTACGGGCGGCAAGGTACTGGTCAGGCACCTTGCTGGTGCAGCGCGCGCTTCGCCCTTGGCTGGCGCCGGGGAACTGCCCCAAGCACTGCGCTCGGTGGGCGAGGCTGGCGCTGTTTTCGGGCCGAGGTCGGCTCTCGTGAGGGCCTTGTCACGCGAACTGTTCGTGAGCTCGTCGTCGTTGTTCTCGGGCCGGCGCAGGTCGAAGCTCATAAGCGAAGTGGAGCGCTCGGCCGAAAGGGCGCTGCACCAGCTACACCTACCTCCTCAGGTCTCCATAACGCTGACTTCTCGGCGCGCACGCCTGCCCCTAACCGTGCTGTCTGGCAGCCGTACGGACGCACATGTCCGCCTTGTGCTGCGAAGTGAGGAACTCTCCTTTGTAGATGCCAGGTTCCCTTCCGGCGGTTGCACCGCGAGCAACCCGGGGTCCGAAGAGTGCACGTTGGTGCTGGCGCGCGCAACGACGACCCTGCAGGTACCGGTGATCGTGCGCACGCCGGGGGCCTTCCAACTTTCGTTGGAGATCGAAACACCCGATGGGACCGTGGTAGCCGCCGGCGCTGACACCGTACGCTCGACCGCGGTCTCGGAGGTGGGCCTCCTGTTGATGGTGGGCGCCGCCGCTTTCCTGGCTGTTTGGTGGGTGAGGAACGCCCGCTACGGTCGTAGGGCGCGCAAGCTCGTCAGCGCCGGCGGCGAGGGACCGGGAGCGTGGGGGCGGCCGTGAGGCCAGCCGAGCGCCCTGGTGGCCCTTTTACAGCGTCGTACCGCGCGGAACGCAGCTGTCCCGGAACGACCGTTCCCCCCGCTGTCAGGGTGGCCGGGTCGCTCACGGTGCTGCCCCCCGAGGCGACTACCTCGCAGGGCGGTGCAACTTTGACCGGCCTGGTCCCCTCGTTGGTACCGGCGGCGAGCTCCGCCGGTAGCCGGGCGGCACCGGCGCGCAGCGCGCTTGTGATGGCGTCGGGCACGGCGCTGTCACGCTTGAGCGGTTTCGCTCGGCTAGTGGCCGTGGCATGGGTGCTCGGACAGGGCCGTTTGGCGGACGCCTACAACCAGGCCAACACGGTGCCCAACTCCATATACGAGCTCATTTTGGGCGGGGTCTTGTCGGCAACGCTCCTCCCTGTCCTCATGCAGTCATTAAGCGGGGCGGACGCCTCCCGCTGGCGGGAGCCCGCTGACGGTGCGGGACGCGCTGGCGGCAGTGGTGGCGACGGCGCGCCAGAAGATGCCATAGGCGCGGTCGTGACTTTCCTTTCTGCTGTGCTGGTTGTCGCGACTGTGGTTTTTTGGTTGCTGGCGCCGTACATAATCCGGCTGTTCCTGCTGGACGCGCACGGCCCAGGGGTAGAGGGTGAACGCTCTTTGGCCACTACATGGCTACGGCTCTTTGCCCCCCAACTGTTGTTCCTCGGCTTGATCACCCTCACGACCGCCTTGCTCAACGCTCGGAGACGCTTTGGCGCCGTGGCTTTCAGCCCGGTGCTCGCCAACCTCGTAACGATCGGAGCGCTTGTGGTTGCCGACGAGATGGTGCGACCGAGCTCCATAGCTGGGTACCGCTCTGACGCCACTGCAGTAGCCATCGTCGGCATCGGGACCACTGCCGGGTACTTCGTGCAGCTACTTGCCCAGCTCCCCCCGCTCGTGCAGGCTCACGTGCCCCTCAGCTTGCGCTGGCAGCCATGGCACCCTGCGCTCAAGTCGATCGGGCGGCTTTCGGGTTGGACCATAGGCGCGGTAGCCACGAACCAAGCCTCGTACTTCTTGGTGGCCGTACTGGCCAACGAAAAGCGTGGGAACTTCTCAGCGTTCAGTTACGCCTACACATTTATGTTGTTGCCCTACGCGGTGATCGGAGCTTCGATCGCGTACGCGGTGGCTCCCGACCTCGCCGAAAGATGGTCTAAGGGCGACAGAGGTGCCTTTGGTCGCCAGATTTCGCGTTCAGTGAAAATGACATTGTTGCTGTTACTACCCGGAGGGGTCGGCTACGCGCTGTTGGCGCACCTTGTGGCTGTGACCGCTTTGGCGCACGGGCACTTGAGCATGGCATCGGCGCAACTTACGGGCTCACTTCTCGTGGTGTTCGCCGCTGGCCTCCCCGGGTTCAGCACCTACCTTTTGCTAATGCGCGCGTTTCAGTCCAAGCAGGACACGCGCTCGATGTTTTGGCTGTACGTAGTTGAGAACGCGATAACCATAGCCGGGGCACTTGGCCTGTACCCGCTTTTCGGCGTGCGCGGGCTGACGGTGGCGTGGGTCGGAGCCTATAGCGTCGCCTTGCCCGTCGCTTGGCAGCGGTTGCGCCGGGACGCTGACGTGGCCGTCGAGCCGGCTTGGCTGGCAAGGGTGGTCGCCTCGACAGTTGCCATGGGCGCGGTAGTCAGCTTGCTAATGGCGTACGTGCCGAGCACAGGTCTTGGGCCGTCGGTCGGCAAGTTGGCCTTGGCGGTCGTGGCCGGCGTGGCAGCCTTCGCAACTGCCGGCAGGTGCCTCCAAGTAGACGAGGTCTCGGAAGCCATCGGGCGCTTGTCTACGCTGCCCGCTCGCCTTGGCGAGCGAGGCTTGGCCGGCAGGCGCTCAAGGGCCCGGCCGCCGGGCTAGGCTCTCGGCGCAAGCTTGCACGGCCAAGAGGCCAAACCAGCGCCGGAGGAACGACGTGAGCGTACGTGTAGTGTGCGACACCGCCTGTGACTTGCCAGACGAGCTCGTCGAGGAGTTCGGGATCAGCCTCGTGCCGTTGCACGTGCGTTTCGGCAGCACTGAGCTAGTTGACAGGGAGGAGCTTTCCGCGAAGGAGTTCTGGCGGCGCTGCGAGGTCGACAAGGAGTTCCCCGAGACGGCGGCGCCCGCCCCAGGAGCCTTCCAAGAGGCTTTCGAAGCTGCAGCACGCGCGGGCAGTTCAGGGGTTTTGTGCGTCACCTTGTCCTCGAAGCTTTCTGCGACTCATGCCGTTGCCTGTCAGGCGGCGCAGGCGGCGGGACTGGCGGTGAAGGTGATCGACTCACGAAGCGTCACCCTTGGTGAGGGCTTGGTGGTGCTCGCGGCGGCGGAAGCCGCTGCCGGAGGAGCCGACCTCGAGGCTGTCGCCGCCGAGGCCCTCTCGGCTAGGGACAGGCTGTTTGTGTACGGGACCATCGACACTTTGGAGAACTTGCGCCGTGGGGGAAGGATCGGCGGCGCCGCTGCAGCCGTAGGAGCGCTCCTATCCATAAAGCCGGTCATAGAAGTGCGCGACGGGGCGGTCGAAGAGGAGTCCAAGCAACGCACGAGGTCGAAGTCGTTGCGGTACCTGGCGTCCAAGGTGCTGTCCGCCGGGCCGCTCGAGCGCTTCGGGGTCGTGGGAGCGGACGCCGAAGATTTCGACGAGTTCTTGGGCCTCGTGGCAGGCGTACGGGCTTCGCGACCTACGGTCGTGGGGGACATCGGCCCGGTCATCGGGGCGCACGCGGGCAGGGGGGCGATAGGCGTGGCCTTCGTCACTGAAGCTGTTGGGAGCTAACTCGAGGCCGCGCTGAGGCTGGGACGGGGAGCCCGGTGCCGGCGCCGGGCTCGTTGTAACCTGGGGCGCTGTGGCAGGGTTCGCACCTGAAGTGCCACGGGCCCTGGCCGGCCGGTACCACCTGGTGCGTCCGCTGGCCAGGGGCGGGATGGCGGAAGTTTGGGAGGGCCGGGACGAAGTCCTTTCGCGCTCGGTGGCAGTGAAAGTGCTGCTCCCTCACTTGACCGCGGACCCTGCGCTCAGGGAACGCTTCAGGAGAGAAGCTGTCACTGCTGCTCGGCTTGTCCACCCAGGCATAGTGGCCGTATTCGACGCCGGCGTGGAACCTGAGCCTCAGTACTTGGGCGATGACGGGCAGACGGACCTTGCGCCTCTGCGTCTGGGCCAGGGCCGAGATCCCACGATGGAGCGTGAGTGGCGGTACGGGCGCGGGACGGCCTTTATTGTCATGGAGCTTGTCCCCGGCCAAACGTTGCGTGAATTGCTCCGCCGACGTGGCCCGCTCCCGCCTCGCCTGGCTGTGGCCATCGCTGCCCAAGTAACCGATGCGCTCGTCTATGCACATTCGCTAGGCCTGGTGCACAGGGATATCAAACCGGCGAACGTGCTGTTGCGCGACGAGGGACCGGGGCTCGCTCAGGTAAAGGTGGCAGACTTCGGCATCGCCAAGGCTGCTGCGGTAACGAGCGACCTCACGGCGCAAGGAGCATTGCTCGGCACCCCCAAGTACGTGTCACCCGAGCAAGTGAGGGGGGAGGAGCCTGACGCCCGGGCCGACCTTTACTCTCTCGGGGTCGTCATGTTCGAAATGTTGGCCGGTGAGCCGCCCTTTTACGCCGGTGCAGACATGGCGACCGCGCTCGCCCACGTGCAACAACCTGCTCCTCGCCTGGCAGACGTCCGGCCCGGGCTCCCCAAGGGGCTCTCAGAGCTCGTGGCCGCCTTGCTGGAGAAGCAGCGAGACAAGCGCGTGCCATCGGCGTTGGCCCTGGCGGAGAGACTGGGCGAGATCGCTCTGGAACTCGGGCTGCCCGCGGCAGGCCCCGGTACCTCCTTGGAGCTCGAGACGGCACCAGCGGTTGACGGGGTGCGCTCCCGGGGAGCCAAGAGCTCCGAGGGGACCTGGTCGGCCGCCTTGCGGTCCCCTACTGTCACCGAAACTGCAGCCGGTGCCGGTGGTGCAGCGGCAGTAGCCGAGTCGCCCGATGAGCCGGCGCGGGACTGGAGGCTCGCTCGTGCTAAGAGGTCGAGCCGAGCGCCGAGCCTGGTCGTGGCAGCTTTGGTGGCAGGGGGGGCGGCGGTGGCGGCGGCCCTTGTCTACCAGAACGGCCCAACGGGGGCCCATGGCGGGCCGTCTGGTGGCTCTGGGCCGTCCGGGGCTTCCTCCGGCCACTCGCTAAGGGTAGTAGCAGTGAGGGAGGTTGCCGTCAACGGCAACTCCCCTGACGACAACTTGAACGAGCTCCCCAACGTGATCAGCAACAACCCGGCCACGTACTGGAAAAGCCTGCAGTACCTCGGCCCCAGGTTCGGCAACTATGGGGGTTTGGGGCTCGCTTTGCAGCTTGCTCGTACGCACCTTGTCCATGAACTGGTGGTCACCACGCCCATGCGGGACTGGAGCGCTGAGGTGTTCGTGGCGAGCCGCTTCTCTAGCAGCTTGGCCGGATGGGGCAAACCTCTGAGCCCTCGGTACGGGTTGAACGGGGACCATACGTTCTCGTTCCCGGCTAGGAGGGGTGACTGGGTCCTTTTTTGGATGCTGAACCCCGGGCCGACCTACCAGGCGACTGTCGACAAGCTGTCGGTACGCTGAAGCCTTAGAGCGGTGACGGCTGGGTGGTGTAGCGTGCGGCCATGGCTGAAAACCAAGAGCCAGTAGCGCCATCAGCGCCCCCCTCGGTCACGGGTGCCGGTGCCGGCAGGGCGTTCCAATTAGGCGAGCCTGGTGGGAGGGGCGCCGAGCCCGGTGCGCACGGGAGTGAGACGGCTGGCCTCGCTTTGGCGACGGAGCTGAGCGACAGGGTGATAGCGGCTGTGGACTGGGCGCGCGCCCGCGCCACGGTGAGGCTCCTGAAGGCGCTCCGTGCGGTCGTGTACGGGTTTGTGGCTGCAGTAGCGCTGGTCACGGCTGCAGTCTTGGCGACCATAGGGGTCGTGCGAGTATGGGACGCGTACGTACCGGTGTACCCCTTAGGTACGCGCGTTTGGTTGGGCTACGTCATCTTCGGGGCGGTGCTTTTCTTTCCAGGCGTTTGGCTTCTCAATCGGCGCCGGGCGTCCGGACGCGCTTAGGCCAACCATCTTGGTGGCCTTGTCTGCGGGCCGCTAGCGGAATAGTTGAGGGCCGGCCCTGGTTTTACCGTGAGCGTCGAATGGAGGTGTGATGAGCGCGGGTAGTGCACCAAGACAGGTGGTGGTCCTCGGTTCAGGCCCCGCAGGGCTGACGGCAGCCTTGTACAGCGCAAGAGCGAGGTTGTCGCCGCTCGTCCTCGAGGGTGAGCCCTCTTCGACCGGGGACCAGCCCGGCGGCCAGCTCATGCTGACCACGGAGGTCGAGAACTTCCCCGGCTTTCCCGAAGGTGTGCTCGGCCCGACCTTGATGAGCCAGATGCGTGCTCAAGCAGTGCGCTTCGGGGCAGAGATAGTGACTGCCAAGGCGACGAGGGTGAAGGTCCAAGACGGTGGGCCTCACACGGTCTGGTACGTGAGCCCTTCAAGCGGCGAGGAACTGCAGGTGGAGAGCGAAGCGCTGGTGGCAGCGATGGGTGCACAGTCGCTCATGCTCGGCTTGCCGCGGGAGGTAGAGCTTCTGGGCCACGGGCTATCTACGTGCGCGACCTGCGACGGGTTCTTCTTCCGTGGCCAGGACATTGGGGTGGTCGGCGGCGGTGACTCTGCCATTGAGGAAGCACTGTTCCTTACTAGGTTCGCCAACAGCGTGACCGTGGTCCACCGGCGCCAGGAACTGCGCGCCTCCAAGGTGATGCAAGAGCGGGCGTTCGCCAACGAGAAGATCCGTTTCGTCTGGGACAGCGTTGTCACGGAGCTCCTAGGCGATGGGAAGTTGGAGGGTGTGAGGCTACGTAACACCAAAGACGGGCACGAGGAAGTGCTCAGGCTTTCGGGGCTGTTCGTGGCCATTGGCCACTCCCCCAACAGCGCCATCTTGAAAGGCCAGGTGGACATGGACGCCGACGGGTACATCCTGACAAAAGATGGCACGACCGCTACGAGCGTGGAAGGCGTGTTCGCGGCCGGCGACGTCGTGGACCGCAGGTACCGACAGGCGGTGACTGCCGCGGGGACGGGTTGCATGGCCGCCATTGACGCTGAACGCTGGCTCGAGCAACGGACGGCGTAACGAGAAGCTCGGCCCGCTGGCCGGCCGAACCGTAGCAAAAGTAGGGCACGGTTGCCGAGGTTCAGGCCTCGATAGCTAGAGAAAGGAAAGGAGTAGGTGCCGTTTATGTCTGGTCAGACGAGCGAGCTGACAGATGCCACCTTCGACGAGGCAGTGACTGGCTCGGAGGAGCCCGTGCTTGTTGACTTCTGGGCTGAATGGTGCGGGCCGTGCAAAGCCATGGAGCCCGTGCTCGAGGAGGTGGCAGCTCAAAGCATAGGCAAGCTGAGAGTTGCCAAGCTCAATGTCGATGACAACTTGGACGTGGTGCGTCGGTTTGGGGTCATGAGCATTCCGACTCTCATCTTGTTCAAGGACGGGGAGCCGCAGTTGCGCCTGGTAGGTGCCAAGGGCAAGGCTCAGCTCCTAGAAGAGCTGAGCCGGTTCATCTAGCCACTGCTAGTCGCATTTGGACAGGCAGAGGGGCTCCTGGCCCTGGGGCGCTCTGCCGGCTCATGCCCTCGGCTGTAGCGCGAGCCGACCAAAGGGTGGCTATGGCCCGAACTGTGCCCCTTTGTGGGTCTCTCGTTCAGCCACCCGAACCGGCACCTCAAACCTAGACTTAGACCTAAATGGGCTGCTCTGACGGAAGTTCCTGCTCAGCCAATAGTTGAGGCACCAGCTCGGACTGTCCACTAGTTGAGGCACCAGCTCGGACTGTCCACAGTTTGTGCACTACCTGTGGATGAGGTCTAGGTCGCCCAACGTTCTAGCTGGCGGTTAGCTCAGGTCTCAGTAGGAGGCCGGCGGTTACTCTTTGTGACGAAGGCACAACCGCCCGCGGTGGCCTCCCAGGCGCGGTGTAACGGCTCCGGAGGCAAGCTCCGATGTGATGCTGCGCCGCCGTTGTGGCGGCGTCGTCGACGACGATGGCAGCCGGCGGACCGAAGAGCTGGCGGCGCAGGTCTTGCAGCCGGCTGAGTGCTCTCGGCGACATCGTAACGGCGCGCCAGCTCGCGCTCTGGCGGGTCGAGCACGGCGAAGACGAGGGCAGCACAGCCGAGGGGGCCCACGACCTGGCTGAAGAACCGGGATCCGAAGTGGTTGGAGGCCGTGCGCTTCGCCACCTTGGACCTCTCGGGGACCTACAAGGCCGTCTTCGACGCCGCCGTGCCCCACGCCACCCAGACGCCGACCCGTCCCAGGTCGTTCAAGCACGCCACGTCCCAGCTCGAGGAGTGCCGCCGGCGGGCCCAACAGGAGCTCCTCGGCCACCGGGGAAGGAAGGGCGACCCCCTCTTCCGGGCACGGCGCTTGCTCGCAACGGCGCACGAACGCCTCGACGACCGCGGCAACGAGAAGCTCGCGGGCCTGCTCGAAGCCAGCGACCCGAAGGGCGAGGTGCGCATGAGTTGGCTGGCGAGGGAGCCCGTCCGGGAGATCTGTTCCCACGGCGACGCCGACGTCGCACTGACCTTCGTCGACGAGCTGTTCTCGGACATGACCGGCACCGACATGCCGCCCGAGGTCCGCTCACTCGGCCGCGCCCTCAGACGCTGGCGGCTCGAGATCGCCGCCTGGCACAAGGCCCGGCCACGTCCACGCAAGTGGTGTACGAGCTAACCACCACGCGATCTGTTTTCAGCTTACGCGCTGAGCGGGGAGGGGAGCTCCAGGGCCGG
>Ga0209061_1000621_pt1 | contig 80130 bp, 64 predicted proteins | sample Coa_R1_10_FD_187157 | JGI IMG/M metagenome (GOLD analysis project Ga0209061, IMG submission 187157) | Surface soil microbial communities from Centralia Pennsylvania, which are recovering from an underground coalmine fire - Coalmine... | ecosystem: Environmental > Terrestrial > Soil >... | reverse complement strand
AGCCGAATCCAGTTTCCGCCGTGAGCGCTTAGATCGGCCAGCCAACGGTTGAAATCGGTGGAACCACCGGCCCCGGCCCAACACATATCCTCCCCTATGGGGAAATAGGGTTTACCGTTGGAATAGGCGAAGAGATAGGGGTTGTGAGGGTCGCGCCGAATGAAGCCCGGCGAGCTTGAGGGTACACAGGTAAAGTGAAGCAGCGGCAGAACCGCCGTTCCGGCGGCATCGCGCGCGGAGATTCGGCAAGTCCACCTTCCGACACGGTTCGGTGCAAAACGCACCATCCATACCGGTGCACCGGTCGGCACCATCTGCTCTTCGTTACCCTGCATTCGGGTGGTAAAGGGCTGGTAAAGAAAGCCCGGCACACGAAAATGCAGGCCTTGTGGTCCTGTGAAATCGGCCTCTACGTCAATCTCATCGGGGTCGAAAGGGTTCTCGGCATCGGTATGGAGGTCGAGGGTTAGCTCGTACTTTCCATAGCAAGGCACCTCCGTGCGATTAGGCGTCGCCCCTTTCAAAACAACGGCCTTGGCATAGAGGGGGAAACACACCAACCATAGAGCGCCCATCAGAAAGCGCACTTTCTTTAGCGATACGTTCATACCTGCCATCCTTTCTTAAGGGAGGTCTACATCACCGGCCCTAAAGTCCAGGGAGCAAACTCGTCCTCACCAAGCCCTTGCAACTCGCTTTTTGTCTTCTTGCCACTTGCCACGGCGATCAGCGCCTCGAAGATTTCTCGGGCTACATCCTCTATGGGTACGCCATCGAGAATCGCTCCGGCATTGACGTCCATATCCTCCGGCATGCGCTCATAAAGAGGCGTATTCGAGGCGATCTTGAGGACGGGTGTTGGCTTAAACCCGAGGCACGAACCTCGTCCGGTAGTGAAAGCGATGAGGTTGCACCCTCCGGCCACCAAACCGGTAACGGAAACGGGGTCGTAGCCCGGGGTATCCATGAAGGTTAGCCCCTTTTTGACGATCCGGGCGGCGTAGGGATAGACATCCACAAGCGGTGTAGAGCCTGCTTTGGCCACGGCGCCCAACGATTTCTCATAGATGGTGGTAATGCCTCCTTTTTTGTTGCCCGGAGTGGGATTGGCATCTATGGTCGCTCCCCAGATACCGGTATACCATTCCCACCAACGCATGAGGGCAACAAGCTTTTCGGCGACCTCTCGGCTCACCGCGCGGCGCGTCAGCAGATGTTCTGCCCCATAGGTCTCTGGGGTCTCGGCGAGAACCCAACCGGCGCCCTGGCGCACGAACATATCTCCGGCCAACCCCAGCGCCGGGTTCGCGGTAATGCCCGAGTTGCCGTCGCTGCCGCCGCAGTTCGTTCCGACGATCAACTCGGAGACCGGGCAGTCGGTTCGGCGAGCTTGATTGGCACGTCGAAGCAGCTTGAGGGTAGCCTCTATGCCGGCCAGAGTCGTTTTGCGCACACCGCCCGTCTCTTGAATAACGAAAATGGGAGGAGGCTCCACATGGCCTATTGCGATGCGATCGGCGGGCACAAGCCCCGTGTTATGCACCAGCGCGTCTGGTTGATTCACCTCACAACCCAACCCCACCAAAAGGCATCCACCCACGTTGGGGTGGTTGGCAAAGCCGGCCAAAGTGCGCTGTAGCTGCTTGTAGTCTTCGCCGCCAAGATGCTGCCCGCAGCCGCTTTTATGGATAAGCGGGATCACCCCGTCCACCTCTGGAAAATCGCGCAAAGCCTCGGCTCCACGGAAGTGGTCGGCAATGGCGCGCACCGTGGAGGCGGAGCAGTTCACTGTGGAGATGATGGCTACATAGTTCCTGGTGCCCACACGTCCGTCGGCACGGCGATATCCCTTAAACAGGCGTCGCTCCGCCTCCTCCACGTAGTCCACAAGGCCGGCGCCCTCAGTACAAAATTCGAGAGGCGGTTGCAAGGCGGCCTCGCCACTTCCTTCTCCTTTTCCAAACCCCAGATTATGGGTATGAACCCAATCGCCCGGAGCGATATCTTTCGTTGCGAACCCGATAATCTGCCCATATTTGCGCAAAGGCTCGCCCACACGGTGGCCCCTGACCGCAAGTTTATGCCCCGCCGGAATGTCATCTTTCAACAGAAAAGTCTGCGACCCATGCACGATCGGGGTCCCTTTTTCCAGCGACCTGCGTGCCACAGCAACGTCATCCTCCTCTCGTAAGAGAAGGGCGACCTCCTGTAGCCTCTGGGCTTCTCGGCGTTGTGTCAAAGCGATCTCCTGCTACGTATTATTGCTGTATTATTCGTTGGAACCGCAGCGTCTTCCTGCCGTGGCGGGTAGATGAACTCTTCGCTTCGCGTATAATATAGGCAGCAGGTCATTATTCGTTGCAGGGCTATCCTTGTTGAGAGAAGACCAATACCCTTAGCAGACAGAGGAAGAAGAGATTATGCCTGATATCGTGGAAGATTTGACCCCGGCCCAGATCGTTGAGGAGCTTGACCGCTACATCGTTGGGCAGCAGAAGGCCAAACGCGCCGTGGCCGTTGCGCTGCGCAATCGCTATCGTCGTCGCCTTCTCCCACCCGATATTCGGGATGAGGTCATCCCCAAAAACATCCTGATGATCGGCCCCACCGGGGTTGGGAAGACGGAGATCGCCCGCAGGTTGGCCACCCTAGCCCGCGCGCCTTTCATTAAAGTAGAGGCAACCAAGTTTACCGAGGTGGGCTATGTGGGGCGCGATGTCGACTCGATGATACGCGATCTGGTTCAGGTTGCGATGCGCATGGTGGAAGCGGAAAAGATGGCAGAGGTTCAAGAGAAGGCCATGGAGCGTGCCATCGAGCGCATTGTGGACATTTTACAGCCCCTGCCAAGTGCGAAACGACGCGCCCCCAAACCGGCAGAGGATATCGCCGCCGACGTACGACGCATGTTCAGCGAGTGGTTCAGCGGTTCGCAAGCCGGTGCCCGTTCCGCCCCACCCCCTTCTACAACCCCATCGGAACCCCCGCAAGAACCCCCTGCCGATGAGGAGCGTGACCTTAAGCGCATCGAGCGCATTCGTGAGGTGTTGCGTCAACAGATCGCCTCCGGTGCCCGAGATAACGAGACGATCACCGTTGAGGTTGAGGAACCGCAAAGCCCTCCCTTTATGCAGATATTCTCCCCACAGGGCATGGAGGAGATAGATCTTCAAAGCGCACTGGGGAAGATTATGCCCCGTCGCCAGAAGCAACGCCAAGTGACCATTGGGGAGGCGAAACAGATTTTCGCCCAGGAGGAGGCTCATGCGCTGGTAGATCGTGAGGCCGTTGTACGCGAGGCCATCGAGCGCACCGAGCAGAGCGGCATCATCTTTGTGGATGAGATAGACAAGATCGCTTCCACGGGTCGAGCCATGCAAGGCGGCCCCGATGTCTCTCGCGAAGGGGTACAGCGGGACATCCTGCCCATTATAGAAGGCTCCACGGTCAATACAAAGTACGGCCCCGTGCGCACCGACCATATTCTCTTCATAGCCGCAGGAGCTTTCCACGTCGCGCGTCCTTCCGATCTCATCCCAGAACTGCAAGGCCGTCTGCCCATTCGCGTCGAGCTGGAGAGCCTGAACGAAGAGGACTATAAACGCATCCTAACGGAGCCACGGAATGCCCTTGTACGCCAGTATAAAGCCCTCATGGCCACCGAAGGCATCACCGTGGAGTTCACCGACGATGCCATCGCCGAGATCGCCAAAATGGCCGCCGAAGTCAACCGGCGCAGCGAAAACATTGGGGCGCGTCGGCTTCATACCATCATGGAGCGCGTTCTCGAAGACATCTCCTTCCGTGCGCCCGACCTCCCCGAAAAACAGATCACCATTGATGCCACGTATGTGCGCGAACGCCTCGCCGACATCGTGCAAAACGAAGACCTCAGCCGCTATATTCTTTGAACAAGGGGGCAGCCAACGTTGGCTGCCCTCGGCAGGTTGTTTGCCTTCCTCCCCGTTGTTCAAACCATGCCCAAATAGGACATAGAGTTCGGATTCCTGCTTCGAGGCAGACGGTGCCGCGCTCAAGGCCAACGCCTTCCTTTCATTTGAAAGACGGAAAGGAGGGGATAGGAGACGCGCGAGGTAGGCTTGCTCCACGAATTGGCTCTAGAACCGTGAGATTCTGCAGCCCCTCACCCCAATCCTCAGAACTGGTAAGGATTGAAATTCAAGATTTCTCGCCTTCGGCTCGAAATGACAGGGGTGTATCTCGCCTGCGGCTCGAAAGGACAGTTGTATCGCCGGCTCTTCAAGCCCCTCCCCACCCCTCAAGGCCGACACAGGGGTCCCCAGAAAATCTTTCGATTTTCTGGGGTAGGGCGCCCTTCCCCTCCCCCAATTTGGGGGAGGGGAGACCAATAAGTTTACCAGCGGTTTTCTTTGATAAGCTGTCTTTCGGAAACTAACCATACTAGCCTCCTTTCTCCAGAATCGGGGGAAAGGACGGGATAGGGGGCGAACAAGATAAGCTGGCTTTGCTGACCTGCTCTAGAACCGTGAAGCCGGTAGTCTCTCCAATCCCTCCCCCATCTCTCAAAACCGGTGGCAATGGAAACACAAGATTTCTCGCCTGCGGCTCGAAATGACAGTTGTTGATCTCGTCTTCGGCTCAAAATGACAGTCGTATCACCAGCTCTTCAAGCCCCCACCCCCACTCCCCTCCCCCCATTGGGGAGAGGGGCACCTCGCGGTGGGCAACTCAAGGCCGACGCCCTTCCCCTCAGCGGCCAGTACAGTTTCCGTGATCGTCTCTTTCTCTGGCCGCTGCATCGCCGTGCGCTAGCACCTCTCGAATCGGGGAAAAGGAGAGGATAGGGGGCGAGCAAAGTCGGCTTGCTGGTATGCCCCCACCCCCCCCCCCGCTCCTCCCCCTATCAAAGAGAGGAGAGACCAATAAGCTAACTAACGGTTTCCTTCAACAAGCTTTCCTTTGAAAAACCAGCAAGATAGCCCTCTTTCTCCAAAACGAACAAAGTAGCATCTCAGCGGCCTAGTCTATGCCGTTTCCTGAAACGTCTATCTCTCTGGCCGCTACATGGCTGTCTGCTAGACGGAAAGGACAAGATAGGGGGCCAACACGATAGACTTGCTCTACGCATTGGCTCTACAACCGCGAGATTGGCAGCATCTGTAGCCCCACTCACTTCAAGGCCGATTTCACGCACAGGGGGTAGGCACAAGGTCTACCTCTACAGCCCTTCCCCTCAGATGCAACTTGCCCGAGTTGACCCTAGGCTACCTCATCGGCGCACATATCTATCAACAGTTGGCATCCCTCGATCTCCAGAGACGCATCCGATTGATCGGGCTTGACATTTTTAACTGTAGAGGCTATACTTAGATTCCCTTGCACAAGTTGCTACGACAGCAACGAAACGAGCTTGTCATGCCAAACTTACTTTGATGCGCTCCCACTTGCAATGGCGCAAGTGCCGCGATGAGAGAACGCGGCTCGCTCTGCAAGAGATGTTTTTATAGGAGGATACCTAGTTCATGATCGTTCCAACAAAAGTGCTGTTTGAGCACGCCTATGGCAAATATGCCCTTGGCGCCTACAACATCAACAACCTTGAACAGGCTATGGGGCTTTTCCGCGGCTGCATCGAATCGCAGGCTCCGTTCATCATCCAAATCAGCAAAGGGGCTCGCTCTTATACCGATAAAAGGATGCTCGAAGCCATTATTCGTGCAGCGGATGAGATATTCCCCGAAGCGCTCTTCGCCGTTCACCTCGATCATGGCGACGAACAGACCGCCTACGACTGTATCGAAAGCGGCTTCTACTCCTCGGTGATGATTGATGCCTCGCATCATCCTTTTGAGGAGAACGTGGAGATCACCCGGCGGGTGGTGGAAGCGGCCCACCGGCGCGGCATCTCGGTGGAAGCGGAACTGGGAATGCTGGGCGGCGTTGAGGAAGATGTGAAGGTAGATGAAAAGAACGCCTGCCTTACCGACCCCGATGAGGCCTACGAGTTCGTGAAGCGAACCGGCTGCGACTCTTTGGCCTGTGCCATCGGAACCAGCCACGGCGCCTATAAGTTCTCCGGTTCCCAAACCATCCGTTTTGACCGCCTTGCAGAAATTCAAAAACGGCTCCCCGGTTTTCCTCTCGTTATGCACGGCTCCTCCTCTGTGCCCCAAGAGGAGGTAGACCGCATTAACGCCGCCGGCGGCTGCATTAAAGGGAGCAAAGGCGTAGACCCAAATCAATATCTGCCCGCTGCTAAACTCGGTGTCTGTAAAATCAACATAGATACCGATGGGCGTTTGGTTTGGACGCGCGTGCACCGCGAGTATTTCCGCGACCATCCTGCGGAGTTCGATCTTCGCGGCCCCGGCAAAATCTTCATGGCCGAATATGCCAAATTCATCGTAAGCCGCAACCAGTTGCTTGGCTCCGCCGGGCAGCTTGAGGCAGCGCGTGAGCATGCGCTCTCTAGCCTCGCCGTGGTGCGTTAACCTGTCGCTCGCAAACCCCAACCCAGGCTCTTCATACGAGAGCCTGGGTTTTTATACGCCCAACGAGGGAGCTGGCCTCAGAAATTATCTAGCGGAGATAGATAGGGATGGCGTGGAGGAAACATCTGCCCTAAAAGCGTTCCGATCTCTACGGAGGAAGGCAATAACCTCCCCTCCTTGCAGGCCTCTGCAGCGCCCAGCGTGCCCACAAGCACCTGCACCCAACCTTGAGCGGTGCCCTCTACACGGTGCCGATAGCGACTATACGCCTCTTCGGTTATGCTCCTCACAACACTTGAGCTGCCGTTGAGATGAAGTTCCACGTGCTGCGTGGAGGGCTGCGCGTACGGGTCGTACAGCCTTAGGGCTAACGGAAAGTCGCTTTTTATGGCGCCCCAATTTGCCTTTAACGCCTCCAGCATATGGTCGAAGCGGACGATGCGCGCCATGCAGTTGGTAGCCTGCTCTTGCGACTGTACATAGGGCGCCAAACCGCTTTCAGCCAGCTCCTGGTCTGTAGTGGGATACTCAATGACCGTCGTGCGTCGTTGACGCGCTAAATGCCCGATGAACGCTCTTTGTGCCTCTGGGGTCAAGGCATAAAACTCTTGAATCTGCAATGCGGGAAGTCGCGCGTGCTGTGCTCCCATTCCCACACTTCCTAAACGATAGTCATAAAACAGCCAACCCTCCAGTTGCCCCAGCTCGTCGAAATAGAGATAGCCTCCGGGAAGTCGCTCGATAAGACGGCGCCAGCGCATCGCGTCGCGTTGCAGGCGCAAAGTTCTGCCTTCTGCGACGTCGGGGAAGGTTGCCGCCAGCAACTCGGCATCTCGCACCGTGGCTTTCCGAAGCCCTCGGACGGCTTTGGCAAGCGGCAACGTCTGTTGGTCTATCTGAAAGCAGGTGGCGCAGCCGACCGTCTCCCAGCCCCGCCTTTGGTAGTAGGCGGCTTTAAGGGGCAGGAGGGCTGCTAAGGCAAAATCCCGCTCTTGCAGCACAGAGTGCGCATAGGCCAACAACTGGGTTGCCAAGCCCTGGTGTTGAAATGCCGGCAACGTGGCCACACCGGCAATGCCGGCCAGCTTCACCTGCGCCCGCCCTACCCAGCAGCGATGCTCCGATAGGCTTAGGCAGCTGACCACTTGCCCCTCTTTTCGCACAACCAGCTTGTTCTCCGGCGCTATATGGGGGTCGGCATAATAGATCGGTCGCGCTACGGCAAAGTTCATTCCAAACGCTTTGCACATCACATGCAACACAGCGTCTAGCTCCTCTGCACGAGCGCAACCGATTGTCTCCATCGCGTTATTCTAAGAGGTTACGGTGAGGTCGTCGAGGGCACCAGTTCAACATGGTGCGTGGTGGGCAGGGCAGCCAAACGCTCTTGCGCTACAACCTCTGCTTCCTGCGAATCGAGCGCGTCCATCTGCTGTTGTATGGCCGGAGGTACCTCCAGACCGTTCTTGGCGTTTGGCACCTGAACCACACGCCACCTCTGGAAATGGAGGGAGACGTGGCGATTGGCAAGATCGAGCACTTTTTGAGCCTGCTCGCAGCTAGGAAGCAGAGGAAGCGCTGCAAGGTCTATTCCCTGGGCAAGCTCTTGCGGTGTCAGCTGCGCCACGTTCTGCCCATCTACTTTCAGCGTATAGGTGGAGGCTGTAAGCCCCGTGACCTTCAATTGATAGCGATTTAGCTCGTTCTCCACATCGCTGCAGGAGAGTGCAAGCAGGGTCGCCGGATTCTTCTGCGGATCGCGATCGAAGGGCCACGGCAACGAGTTATCGGTTTCATCAAACGACACGGTGCCGTTTGCCGTCTGAAGGTGGGTTATGTGCGTATTCTCGGCATGGGTCAGTTGACCGCTATTGGCATCAATCTCCACATCTGCCACGGTTGAGGGAGCGTTCCAGGCCAAAAGCACAGCCGAGGCCATTAACAGATGTCCGCTGTAGTCGGGGTGCACTCTATCGGGGATGATGGTGGGGGCAAGTTTGGGGTCGGCCACAATGGCGCGTGCTAACAGGCTTACCAGAGGCGCATTGGTATCGGCTAAAACGAGATGATACTCCCTAGCAAGCTCCTTCACGCCCTCGTTGAAAGCCGTTAGCACCGAGTTGTAGCCGCCAGGGAAATTGGGAGGACGGGTTACATCGTCATAAGCCGGGGCGGTCAGCAGGGTAATGCGCACGCCGGGGAGGTCTTTTTCCAATGTCTCAATGATATGCCGATAGCCCTGAATAAAGGTTTGGTAGAGTTGTGGGCTAAAAGGCCGATAACCGGCATCGTTCATACCGAGACAGATGGTTACCACCGTCGGTTTATAAGCCAGCACATCGCGCTTAAGGCGCAGGTCAATAGGCCCTCCACCCCCTCCGGTAACGCGGTCGCCACCCCATCCCGAGTTGATGAATGTGAAATGCTCTTTAGGGAAATGCGCGACGCAGTAGGTTTCGATGTAGGTTGTGTAGCGGCGCTGTTCGGTGATGCTATCGCCATAGAACACCACTCGGTCGCCGTTGTGCAGATAGAAGGGGGCCGACCTATCCGCCCAAGCGACTGCAGGAAGGAGAGCACAAAGCAGGCCGACCATAGCCTCCTTGAAGAGATGTCTCAAAAAGCGCACTTTCAGCTCCTTTGCGAGAATTTGCTTGGTTTCGTGAAACTTAAGACCGCTGAGCACTAAGGATACGTCGTTGCACGAAATCGGTCGTCAGCTCACCACGCCGATAGAAGGCGTTGTTGAGAATGCGCAATTGAAAACCGATGTTGGTCTTGATGCCCTCAATGCGCATCTCCTGGAGGCAACGCTGCATCCGCGCAATGGCTCCTGCCCTATCGTTATCCCAGACGATCACCTTGGCCAACAGCGGGTCGTAGTAGGGTGGCACCACGTACCCGCAAGTAATGTGCGTATCCACCCGCACCCCATAGCCGCCTGGCAACACCACCTGCTCGATGCGGCCTGCGGAGGGGGCAAAGTTGTTATCGGGGTCTTCGGCATTGATACGGCACTCGATAGCGTGTCCTTGCCATCGAATCTCTTTTTGATTGAAGGGGAGTTTTTCACCGGCCGCGATACGAATCTGCTCCTTCACGATGTCTATTCCGGTGACCATCTCGGTAACGCAGTGCTCTACCTGCAGTCGCTTGTTCATCTCCATAAAGTAGAACTCACCTCGACGGTCTACCAAAAATTCGATGGTGCCGGCGTTGGTATAGCCGATAGCGCGTGCCGCACGAACGGCAGCCTCGCCGAGTCGGCGACGTTGTTCGGGGTTTAAGCAGACGGCAGGCGCCTCCTCAATAAGTTTTTGATGACGCAGGTTTTGCACGGAACATTCGCGCTCTCCCAAATGCAGCACATTGCCGTGTTCATCGGCGAGCACTTGCACCTCGATATGGCGCGGTTCCTCCACAAATTTTTCCAGGTAGATGGCCGAGCTTCCGAAGGCGGCGGCCGCTTCTGAACGCGCCAGCTCAATTTGGCGTGCCAACTCCTCTTCGTTCTGCACAAGCCGAATGCCGCGCCCTCCACCGCCGTGAGCGGCTTTAATCAGGAGGGGGAAGCCTATTTTGCGCCCCAAGCTTAAGGCCTCCTGTTCATCTGCAACCGGCCCGTTGGAGCCGGGGACGATGGGCACGCCCGCCGCCCGCATGGTCTCGCGAGCCGTCGCCTTATCGCCCATCCGCTCCATCACAGCGGCCGAAGGCCCGATAAACTTAATGCCGTGGGCCTCGCAAGCCTCGGCGAAAACCGCCCGTTCCGAAAGAAACCCGATTCCGGGGTGGATGGCGTCGGCTCCGGTGATAAGGGCCGCGCTAATGATATTGGGGATATTGAGATAACTATCCTTTGGAGCCGGCGGCCCCACGCACACCGATTCGTCGGCAAGCTGCACATGCAGAGAATCGGTATCCGCCGTGGAGTGGATCGCCACGGTCTTGATGCGCATCTCCCGACAAGCGCGCAAAATGCGAACGGCGATCTCCCCCCTATTGGCAATAAGTATCTTCTTGAACATGATGGCTTTATGGCCTCTCCGAGGTAATCAGAAAAAGCTCTTGATCGTACTCTACAGGCTGCATATCCTCCACAAATATCTCCTGAACGACGCCCTTTATAGGCGCAACGACCTCGTTTTTAATGCCCATCGCTTCGATCTGCGCGATCACTTGGCCTTCATTTACCGGTGTACCCACCTTTACTTGCGGGCGCACGTGGGTAAAAATGCCGACCAAGGGCGCCCTGACGCAGGCGGTCTCTGTGTTGAGGGTGTCTGCGCCAAGAGATGTTTCGACCAACTCCGCCTCCTCTTCGGGCGCCGTAAGGCACATCTCCTGATTTTGTGGAAAAGCGTGATGGAGAGAGCGCCTTATGGTAATGCGCTGATCTCCCCGTTTAAGCGTGATTTCGCAGATGGATGCCTGTTGCACGAGGTCAACAAGGCGTTCTAGCTCTTCAAAGTCCAAGCCTTTTCTCCCTAAGCGAATAGCCGGTGGTTAAATCTGTAGATTGAAGAAGAGATACTCTAGACCGCGCAGAACGGCCGAGAGCGCTAACAAAACGAGACATATAACTAGAATACCCTCCATTAGGGTGGAATCGGTTAGCTGGTTCGTTACATGCACGAGCGGTTCCGGAGTGCCTCCGGGAATAAACGAAAGTTTTCCGATGAGGGCATCCAGCTCCTGGAGCAGGGAGGTCATCCAGTTAAGCAGCAAATTGAAGTTCAGCACCACCACAATGGGCACGGCAACGATAACAAGGCTGGAGACTAATTGGTATTTCTGTCTCTCATGTTCTTGGTAGATAACACATCGGCGGCAGCGCTCGCGTTTTTGAGCGGCACTAAGATAGGGGTTCACGGGAATGCGCACCCCCCGAGGCCCCCTGCGTGTGGGAATCTGCTTTTGGCTTTCTGCCTCATGTTTGGTAATGAGGTCGCCTATGGGGGTAAATCCCGATTTAGTCTCCTTGGCCTCCTCCTCTGTTTTATCGTTCTTGCCCATCGCGAGAATAACAATGCTTTCTTCACACATACAGCCTACCCGTTCACGCCAGCATCGGGTACGCGCCAGATAGATGGGACAGCGCACGCGAATGCCGCTGCGGCAATAGGGCAACTGCCAACATTTCGCCAACGCCCCGATAAGCGCACGCGGCACATCCTCTTTTTTGACATCGCGGCCATACTGCACCTGAAGCAAGTCTTGCCGATAGCGGGCATCCCGTATTCGACAGAAGGCCTCTCGTACAAAGAGAATGATTCCCGGCACGAGCAGCATGGCGGCCACATTTCTCACCTCACCAAGCGCCGCAGTAGAGACAGGGCCGTACTTGATGCGTGCGTTGTTAGCGCTGAGATAGTCTATAAGAAAGTTGACACCATAAGCGAAGAAACCGGCCAACAGCAACAGCGCAATGGGCGTCACTTCGCTCTCCAAAAACAGCACGCAGCCGGTGAGAATGGCGATAGGTAAGACGATATTGATGCCTAAGGAGAGATTCTGCACAAGCCACATGGCATGTGCTTTAGCTTCTGGGGTGCTTTGGGCGGCGTCGGCCAACCGTCCCGAAAGCAGCCCATAGAGCAGGTAGCCTATTAAAAGCAATGCGATAACGGCCGTGGTAAGAAACACCTTTTGCAAAAAGGTGACCACGTTATCGCTTAGCCAAATAGGCCTTGCCGATTCGGAACTATTCTTTGACATGATGCGCCTCTCCTCTCTAAATACGTGAACCGGTGGCTACGTCTTCATAGACAAACCCAAGAAATAGACGGTTTCAGCAATTTTAATGTAACATAGCCACCCGGTTCGGCGGCGCTTTTCAAGAAGTCCCACCTATAGAATGCGTGTAAGAGGACTTCTTACAACACGCTACTTCACTCTCTCCAAATAGGTGTCGGTGCGGGTATCTACCTTCACCTTATCGCCAACATTGACGAAAAGGGGCACCGAAATAACGGCTCCTGTCTCCAGTTTGGCAGGCTTTGACCCTCCTGAAACGGTATCGCCTTTGACGCCGGGGTCCGTTTCAACGACCTCTAACTCCACAAAATAGGGAATTTCCGCCCCAAGAATTCGCCCTTCGTGCTCTATCACCGTCACTTCCATACCATCTTTGAGATATTTGATCGCTTCTCCAAAAGTCGCCTTGTTGACACTGACCTGCTCATAGGTCTCCGGGTTCATCAGCACATACTCATCATCCTGGTGGTAAAGATACTGCATGGGGTACCTTTGAAGCACCGCCTGCTCGAACTTTTCGCCGGCGTTGAAGGTGCGATCGATGATGGCTCCGGTGCGCAGGTTGCGAAGTTTCGTTCGCATAACAGCACCTCCTTTCCCCGGCTTATGATGCTGAAACCAAACAATAGTGTAGATTTCTCCATCCAAAATGATGGATAGCCCATTTTTAAAATCGGCGGTATCTACTTTCGGCACGCTAAGTCTCCTTATCGCAAGCAGAGATAATCTTTTTCAAGTCCATTTTTTCTCTAGGGTGGTATTATAGCATACAGAATACAGGTTTTCGAGGTACAAGCCCCTCTGTGCGGCCCTGTTAGAAACCCTCTAAAAAACCGAAGACTAGATCACCGCTTTTCAGCGCACACAGGAAACTACTCTATCTATGAATGTTTCCTCGAAAAGATGGTGTACACTATAATCGTTATCAAGCACACGAGGTGGCTTATCTTTGGCAAGGCAGGCCTTTAGGTATGTAACTAGCCATCCAAAATAAAAGCAGGGCTTTTGTACCACACCTCCGAAAGAGATTGTGTATGGGCGAAAGGCCGCCGTCAAGCCAAACGCTTTCACAGACGGCAGTACAAAAAATAATGCTAGGGGAGGGGAGCTGAAGTGGGTTCAGAACAAAATGTATCACCTCCTTATTTCAATGGAGAGAGTGACACCTATGACCACCTGCCGCAACTTCTGAAAGCGGTTACAGAAGCTCCCTCTGCCCCGGCCGGGGCGGAGGCACTGTACCAGATTCTGCACGACTCTTTTGCACTTATGGCGCTCTGTGTTGAGTTGACCGATGAGACCATGGTGCGCTTCTATCCTTATGGCGATCTTCAATTGGCCGCCCTGCCAAAACAAACCCTTGAGGCGATGGGGAAGCATGTTGTTGTTTGTAGCATTGGAAAGGCAGCTGAGATCACCGGGTTTGTTTCCTGGATATTTCCCGAAGAGCAACCGGCATCCCAGTCGCTTGTTGAAATTCTGGATGCAGCCTCCGCCCTCCTCGGCTATCGCTTTGCCTTAGAACGTACTACACAGCGCCTTGAGGAGGCTGAAGAGAGCTTGCGCGTGCGGCTTAATGAGATGGCCGCCATCTACGAAATCGGCCAGGCAACCGACCCTAAAGAGATTCCGCGGCTGCTGCAAACCGTGGTGGAGCGTACCGCTCGCATGATGGACGCACAAGCTTGCTCGTTAATGCTTATGGATGAACACAAAAACTGCCTGCGGCTGGTGGCGGCTTACGGCCTGCCTGAGGGGTTGATCCAAAAGGAGCAGAGGCTTGAAGACGGTTTAGCCGGTCGTGTCGTTCTGTCCGGCCAACCTATGCTTATTGTGGATTCCGCCCAAAGCCCGCGCCCTCTGGGAGGGACGAAAAACCAAGATATCGGCTCTTCCATGCTTTTCCCTCTTAAAGATCAGACTCATCAGGTGCTCGGCGTGCTTTCGGTGCGCCGCAGACGCCCTGCCAAGGATTTCAACACGGAGGATTTGAAACTTTTTTCCGTTTTTGCTGCCCACACGGCTCTCGCCCTCTCCAGCATGCGCCTTCATGCCGATCTGAAAGCCCGCGCAGCCGAGATGGGCAAACTCTCTACCCTAGCAAGTGCGCTTATTTCCACAACAGATCTCCAATCTCTCTCGACAAAGCTGGTTGAAGAGATATGCAGCGTTGTGGGGTTTCCACGATGTGCTCTTTATCTTCAGGAAGACAAGAAGAATGCTTTTGTGCCTATTAGTTGGCATGGCTATCCCGATGAGGTCATGCGTCAGCCAATGCCCTCCCACGAAGGCATTCTGAAGCTCGTTGCTGAAAGAAAGGGCGCTCTTGTGTTCGATGCGCGCCACACAGAGAACCTTCCCGACAAAGCAGTGCGCTTACTCCGCGGATTCGCGCGCGCCCTTGGCTCCAACCTCCTTGTGCTTGCCCCCATCCGCAACTCCCATGGCGAGTGCTTCGCCGTTCTTGTGGCAGACAATCGCACGCGAAAAAGACCTATTCTGCCCACCCAGTTGAACCTTCTCAACGCCTTTGTGGGTCAAGCCGGTATAGCCATCGAGAATGCCCGTCTCTACATCGCCATGCGGTCTAGCATGGAGGCGTCACGCAAACTGCAAGCCTACACAGAGCGCGTGCTGCGCTCTATTGACATCGCTATTCTTTCGGCCGATAGCCACGGCATGATCACCCGTTGTAACCCTGCTGTAGAGAAGATACTAGGCATACCGGCCTCGAAATGTCGTGGTTGTTCCCTCGACCAACTTATCGAGAAGCTTTCCATTTCTCAACGCGAAAAGGAGATGTTCCGACGGCTTGTGGAGCGAGCGCGCGCCTCAGGAGAAGCCATGCTTCGTCAGCGCTTCCCTCTTCACTTTTCCGAACCGCAGCCTAAGACGGTCGCCCTCCATGTTTCCGGACTTCCCGAGCCGGGCAATGAGCCGTCCGGCGTGGTGCTGATTATGGAAGACATCACCCAAGAGATCGCGTTAGAGCGCGAGATCGAGCGGATGCGGCGACTTGCCGATATCGGGCAGCTCGCCGCCAAGATGGCCCATGAGGTGCGCAACGCGCTCTCACCCATACGGGCCGGCACCCAGATACTGCAGCGAGAGCTTCAAAGCCGTGGCATCGCCTCGGAGTGGACGGAGATCATTCTCTCCCAAGTAGACGACCTCACCCGCCTAACCGGAGAGCTTCTCGAGTTCTCTCGCCCCACAACCCTACACCCACAAACCATAGACCTTGTCAGCTTCCTCCAAACCACCCTGCAAACGATGCGGCCTATGCTCGATGAACAGCGCATCACCCTCCATTGGAACTTGCAAACGCCTATGCCTCCATTGCACGCCGACCCGGTGCACCTGCAGCAGATACTACGCAACCTCGTGTCGAACGCCGTGCAGGCGATGAACGAACAGGGAGAGTTAGAGATAGCAGCCCGCTATGAGGCGGCCAACCTTCGATTTGTTATCGAGGTGAAAGACAACGGGGAAGGCATCGCGCCGGAAGATAAGGAGCGCATTTTCCAGCCTTTCGTTACCACCCGCCCGAAAGGAACGGGATTAGGTCTACCTATCGTGGTGAAGCTTCTCGAACAGCATGGCGGTCATATCGAGGTGGAGAGCCAACGCGGAGAAGGCGCTTGTTTTCGCGTTTTTCTACCTCCCTCGCCGCCAATTCTGTTCGACGCCGATTTACCGCTTCCTGCCCCGCGTTTAGGCGAACAAAGATGGGCAGGGAACTAAATGCCTCCGTTTTGACATCAAATAAAGTGAAGACGCTACCTAAACAAACCCACAGACCTGCGCTCTACTCTTCTCTCAAACGCATACAGCGCGGCAGATAGGTGTTCCCTAAATCTACAACCGGCGCCCTATGAGCCGATAATTACAAGACGCTCAGCGAGGTTTTCCCTATGGTTACCCGTACCTCTTTGGAGAGTTTAAATATCCTAGTTGTGGACGACGAGCCTAACATTCGAAGGGCGCTTCAAGCGCTCTTTGCACCCGAGGGCCACACCGTTTTCACCGCAGAAAACGGCCAGCGTGCCCTCGAGTATGCTAAATTGCAGCCGATTGATGTGCTTATCTGCGACCTCATTATGCCCGGTATGAGCGGCGTGGAGGTGCTGCAACAGGTCAAACGCCTTCATCCCCAGTGTGTCGCCATTATTCTTACCGCCTATGGCACCATTCGCTCGGCGGTAGAAGCCACCCGCTGTGGCGCTTTTGACTATTTACAAAAGCCTTTTGATATTGATGAGATAAAGCTTACGGTCAAGCGCGCTCTAGAGTATCGTGCCCATGCGCAAGCGTTACCCCCTCTGCCCCAAGAAAAGAAAAAAACGGACAAACGCCATAACAACGGCGCGGCCTCCCTCTACGACGATCCGCTTCAATGCGTTAGTCCGGCCATGCAGGAGGTTTACGACATTGTAGAGCGTGCAGCCGATACGCGAGCCACGGTGCTGATCACCGGTGAGAGCGGCACCGGTAAGGAGCTTATTGCCCGGGCCCTTCATGAAAAAAGCGCGCGCGCCAAGGGCCCTTTCATCGCCGTCTCTTGTGCGGCCCTGCCTGAAACCTTGCTAGAAAGCGAACTGTTCGGCCACGAAAAAAACGCTTTTACCGGTGCCACCACGGCGAAACCGGGGCGATTCGAACTTGCCCATAATGGCACTCTCTTTCTCGATGAGATCGGCGACATTCCCCCGCTTATGCAGGTGAAGCTGTTACGGGTTCTGCAAACATGGGAGTTTGAACGGGTTGGCGCCACCAAAACCACCAAGGTGGATGTACGCCTCATTGCCGCTACAAACCACGATCTCGATGCAGCTGTGAAGGAGGGCAAGTTCCGCCAAGACCTCTACTTTCGCCTCAATATTGTGACCATCCATGTGCCTCCCCTTCGCGAGCGTCAAGAGGACATCTTGCCACTTGCCCGCCACTTCCTCGCGCGCTTTAGCGCCCAGAACCAGCGTGAGCTAACGGACATATCGCCCGAAGCCGAAGCCCTCCTCCTTCACTACTCTTGGCCTGGCAACGTCCGCGAGTTAGAAAACACCATGGAGCGCGCTGTGGTTTTGGCCGACCCCAATGAAAAAACGCTTTCCCCCCACCTGCTCCCTGCCTCTATTCGGCATTTTACCGAGTAGTGTACGCCGCCTTAAAGGCCCTATCAAAGCAGCTAAGTGCGGGAGAGCCTCCTCTTTTTTTTGATCTTTTTGTAAATTTCTTGTTTTTGCCGTAAGAATGGCACGGAAATTGCACTATGAAAAGTGCGAGGCAAGCAACCTATTTTTTTGCCCTCTAGCGCAAGTGAACTAGGAATCTGAGGAAAGCCTCACCCACCAAGCAGTCAAGGGGAGAGATAATGTGTGCCTACACTACTGACGAGTACGAGGAGGAGCATGTTACCGACCGATTTTGCCTTCTGGTCGCCGATACCGCCCCCTACATAAGTCGTATCATTGAGGCGAGCCTAGAGCACTATGGAACCTTTGAGGTCATCCCTCTAGCAAGAGGCCCTCTGGGACTGCGCCAGGCCGTAGAACGCCACCCCGATCTCATTCTTTGGGATATCCTGCTACCGGACACAGAGACCTTGCTGCCCAAACTCTGTGCCCTCTGTCCGTCTTCGTCCCTTGTTCTCCTTGCCCCGGAAGATCGCCCCTCCCTCTGGATGAGCCTTCGCCGACTAGGTATTTCGTCTGTACTTATAAAACCGTTCTCCATAGACACTCTCCGTCAACTCGTAGATCGCGCCCAACAGAAATCTCTAGTCCCTCCGGCAGAGCCTCAACTTCACCTCTTCGTCGTAGGCCAGCAAGTTCTGCTACGAAGCGCACAAGGCCAATGCAGTACGCGCATTTTGCAGGTCGAGCAGGACTCTTTTTGGATAACCGGCGAGCCCCAGGTCGCTCTTCCACCAGATGTAACGATAGGCACGCGGGTTCACGTCGAACTAACCGGCGAGACCGCTCTTTATCGTTTTGCGGCCAGAGTCCTCGATCATCAGCAACAGATCGTTTGGGCGTGGAACCTACAGATGCCACAAACTTTGCACCGCATTCAACGCCGTCAACACCCAAGGGCAACCCTGCAAGCGGAAGTACGTCTCCAACCTCTCCCCACCCAAGAGGAGTTGCAAGCCGTGCTCACCGACCTCAGCCTAGGCGGATGTGCCCTTGTCTCACCGGTACCTCTTACAGACGGCCAGACGGTTCGTATCGTTTTAGAAAACATTGCCCCCAAAACCCTCCAGCTTGAAGGCGCCGTGCAGCGCTGCAGCCCCCAGCCCCTACAAGCGAACCGATATACCATCGCCGTGCAGTTCACTCATGTTTCCTCTCGAACAAAGCAAGAGCTAAAGCAGATCGTTACAAAAAAGATAGAAGGCTCGTAGAAGCCTTCTATCATGATGACAAGCTAGAAACAGCTCTGCCCTGAAAGGATGGAGCTATTTCGAGGGCTTATGCATCGGATGGTGCTCCATCTTGGACATGTTGCATTTGCTGCAGCAGTAGTAGGTCTTGCCGTGGATTTTCACCATTCGGGTCATTTTGGCGGTTTTCTTGCTGGCCAGGAACATGCCGCAGACCGGGCACTTGGGTTGAGTAGCCTTCTTTGCCGCGTGATGAACGGGCGGCTTAGCCAATGCGCCGGTGCCAACCAGGGCCACCAATGCGACGGCCGTTCCCAAACGAGCGAACAACTTTTGCATCTCTCTTTTCCTCCTTCTTAGAGTATTGATTTTCACGAATGCATTCTCTGCATTCAGCAAGATAACTTCTAGGTGCCCTCTGCAAGCATTTTGCTTTTCATGGCAAGCGCTTGCCTTGGAAGCAACAGGAATTTTCGACAGTTCAAAAGAAAATTCCTGCTGCCGAGCCTGCCTATTCTACGGAAGAACGCGGACAAAACGTTTCTTAACCCTTCAATGGCCTGGCGAAGGAGGAGGATAGGAGGCTTTCGGTTTATCGGTATCTCCGTAAAAGATGCGGAAGTCCGGCGCTATGGTCACAAAATAGGCCGCATTTACCTTGTATACAGAAAGATGCGCAACAAGGCCTAGCAGGTTTAGCGCCTCCGGCAAAGGACTTATCAGTGTGCCATCAATCCGAAAATTCGGGTCCTGAGCGATGATGGGGTCTACATAAATCGGGATACCCGACTGCTCACTGAAATCATGCAACACCTCCGCCACCGGAATCGGTTTCCCACTCGGCACGTTCATACGAACCATCGTGTACTCATCCCGCAACAAAGCAGATCGTTGTTGGAAGGCCTGATACTGTTGCCACGTCTTCTGAAACTGCGCTTCGGATTGGGCGAAACCTTGGGAAGGCGACAAAGGTGGCTTTGGGACGTTTTTGGGCAGTACATTGGGCAACAAGGGCAGAGGTGTAAGGTTGCGCAGCTGAGTGTTTGGAGTCTCGGCCTGATTCAAGGGCGGAGAGAGCAGATAGTTCTGCAGTTGCTGGGCGGTAAGCGCGTTGAGCAGTTTGATGTGTGCAAAGGTCTGACGCAGGGCGGCCTCGTCTTGGTAGACATGGTAGATGCCGTGCTCGTCTACGCGATAGGCGAGAAACGTTTGATGACACACGGCATCGAGCACCACATGAAACGGCTGATGGATCAGCAAGAGGGTTACTCGGCCCACCACGGTGGCGTCGGGCACATACTGCCGGTGTGCCTGGCTAAATAGGGCGTGAAGCACGTCGCGTACATCCGCATTGTTGGCGGAGAGCGTGAGGCTAGTTGCATCCCCTTGAAGAGTAAAAGGTGCTTCCGACTCTATGACCGGGGTCGGGCTTGTTTGTGCATAATCTTTTGCGCAACTCACAAAAACGATGAGCGCAAATAAGAGTAGTCGAAGACCATATCGTATCATGGTTGGCCTCCTTCTGTTTTTGGCATGGGAGCCTCTTGTAGAGAGATGATCGGCGTGCTGCCACCGGCAGAGGCGGCGGGAACCACCTGCAAGGTGCCCGTAAACCCACGTCTTGGGTCAACCACATGCAGGCGAATGGGCATCTCCGCCTGGCCGGCACTCGGCTCGTCGGTGATCGGCTCCTGGCTTTGATTAGTGGCCCTTGCTTCCTCTGTCGGTTCCTGTATTGCATCGGGCGCAGCAAAACCTCTGGCTATCAGGGTGGCCGAGGTGTGCCTGCCTTTTTCAAGAACGCCCATGCTATCCTTGAGCAAACTTTGATCACCAAAAGAACCCATTCGTACCGCTCCTGCAGGTTCTGACAGCATCACCGATTCAAGGCCGTCGCCCTCCCCTTTCAGAATAGCACTGAGGTCTGCGGAAAATCCCCCGATTTTCTGGGGCAGGATGCCCTGCTCCTCAGGGCTGACTCTGGCGTAAAACATGATCCCCCTTAAAGCCGATGTTGGGGTCTCTAGAAAATCCGCTGACGCCTTTGGCAAGGCGACACGGAGGGCTATTTGGGGCTTTTCCTGCAACCCATTTGAGGCAGCAGACTCTTTTTGCCCCATGGGCGGTTTCATCAACTTCACTGCCCCTCGAGCTAGCAATGGCGCTTGGAGCACTACGGCCCGCGATTTCGATCTCAGCGCGAGCCTGCGAGTACCGGACTGCCGTGAGGCCTCCGGTGGAACGACTGCCGACGTACTTCGGACACCTGGTAGAAAGAGCGTTCTTGCTGCCATCCACAGCAAGGCCAGAGTGGCCACCGTAGCGCCTCCGAAACCCAGCAACCGCAGCCGACGCACCCCCATGCCCTTCAGAAAAACGGGAGATTTCCCGAGGTAGAACCCTCTCTTCCGTGTAGCCGGCGGCTCTGCCTCCAACCGCCGATGGAAAGCCGGTAGGAGATCGCCCGCATCGGGGATTTGGGCACGGCCGATCCGCAAAAGGTCTTCATAATGAAGGGCGAGGCGCCACATCTCCCGACACGCTGTGCAGTGTTCGAGATGCACCTCCAAATCCTGCGGAAGCGATGTGGTGAACGAGGTATCCAAAAGCGTCTGCATCTGTTGTCTGGCTTTCACGCACTCGCGATAGGTACCTAAATTCATCGTCTCACTCCTCCGATCGCACTTCCGATGCAGACTCTTCTTCACGACAAACGGTCTCATAGGCTTGTCGAAACACCACACGCGCTCGATGCAGCCGTACCTTAACGGCATCTATGGAACAGTTCAGTATCTCCGACATCTCCTCCAAGTTGCACTCATTGTAGTAGCGCAAAACCAACGCTTGGCGCAAAACCAGTGGGCATCGCAATAACGCCTCTTGAACCTGCCCGCGAGTGGTCTCTATTTCGGGAAACTGCCGACAATCCGCCACCTCGGCATCACCACTTACCATCCAGTCCCACAAGGGCAAAAAGCGTTTTCGTTGGGCGGAGCGCACGGCATCGGTAGCGCGGTTAACGGCAATGCGATAGAGCCAAGTGGCGAATTTGGCTTGCCCTCGAAATTGGCTCAGCGAGCGATACGCCTGCAGAAAAACGTCCTGAGTGAGGTCTTTTGCCTCTTCCGAATTGCCCACGATGCCGTACACGATTCGGTAAACGTAGTCCTGATAGCGCTTAAAGAGCACATCGAAAGCCGATTTGTCGCCCTGCAAGGTACGTGCGATGAGAGCTGTTTCGTCCGCACCGACATCTTGGCACACGGCCTCTTTTCCCTCCTCGATAAGGTGAGGCTGCGCCTGACTCCCCAAGAGGTCTAGCGCGGTCTTTGTATGTTCTGGGCTGGATGGCGGCCGTTTCCGGCACATCCGCGGATTCCCTATCTCGATCGCCCGTATTCCCTGCATAGCAAGGCTCCCACCGTTCCGTCGTATCCACTTTACCACTGTTTAGACGTTTTAACAGGAGATTAGGTTACCTAAGAGGTCAAGCCAGGTATTTTTCAGAGAAATTTTCTGTTTAGGCGGGAAATTCCGAAAAATTGGCACGAAAATTGCAGTAAGGATAGATGAGAGGCAAAACGCGGTATGGTTAGGCACAGCCTATACGCAGTGCCCTCAATATAGCAAACTCCATGTAGGATGAGGAAGGGAATATGCAGATAAAAAAGTGGTTTGTAGGAGCGATGGCTGGGGTTGCCCTATTGGCTCCTAGTCTCGCTTTGGCGGGCACGAGCGGGATACAGTACATCTACGTCTCCGGCGCGTTCACCTATTCTGGAGGCGCGCTGAACGGCACAGAAAAGGTCAAGCTGACCGATCTCAGCTCAAGTCCGCTCAATCCTGGCTCTGGTGGCCCTTACACGCTGAAGGTGACCACCACAGGCGGTATTGTTAGTGGCTCACTCAAAGACAGCAGCAACAGCCTTATGTTCAGCTTCACGAACGGCTCGCTGAGCATTTTCGCAACGGCTGGCAATAACGCGGTGTTTGCCGTTTCCAACGTTAAATACACCACACCGAATGCGCTTTTGAATATCCACTATCTGCCTAGCGGTTCGATTGGGAGCTTTACAGGCTCTACAACGGCTTGGAACGGCGTGAAGGGGCAAGGGAAGTTCAACGGGCAGTTTTCGGCCAACACACCGGAATTGGGCAGCTCTGTAGCCATGGCTACCATGCTGCTGGGCGCCGGCTTCCTCGGCTTCCGCAAACGTCGCTAGCTGCTTTTTATGTTGACCTATAGGAGCGGGCAGAATGTGCAGACAATCTGCCCGTTTTCTTATACGGCTTTATATTAGAAAAACTACTTTTAACTAGGTTTTTATAACAAAAAATCACTTTTATTCCGAACCCAAAGTGGCAAAAGCTTGTTTGTTTGGCACGGAAATTGCAGTAAGGATCAGTGGAGGCGTCTATTTAGACCAGTGTTTTCCACATATGATGCTTTCCACTTCAAACTAAATGCACCTAGATTCGCATAGTTAGGGAGGAACACATGAACCTCAAACACCTGATACGGAGTGCATTAGCTGCAGTTGCACTCCTTGCACCTGCCATCGCTTATGCTGGAGGCATCCAGTACATCTACGTCTCTGGAGGGTTCACTTACAATGGGCCGAACGTTCCCCCAGGGCCTCCGGGAAGCTTGCATGGGACTGAGTACGTAAACATCACCGATTTGTCGGGCAACCCAATTACGCTCGTACCGCCATATACCCCCTTTTCCCCTATAAGCCCGAATAACAACGGTGCATTTCGGCTCGATGTCAACACTGTAGGTGGCATTGTGAGTGGCAGTCTAACCGATAAGACAGGGGCGACGTTGTTCGATTTTACGGGAGGGCATATCACCATCTTCCAAACAGCAGGCAATAACGCCGCCTTCGCAGTAAACGGTATCCACTATTCCAATGTGGTATCTCAACTTGCCCATTCCCAATTCATTCCTAATAACTCGTCTGGAAGCTTCACCGGCTCCGCAGCGGGTACTTGGTCAAGTCCGTCCGGTCACTTTAATGGTCAGTTTTCGGCCAGCACACCGGAATTGGGCAGCTCGGTAGCCATGGCTACCATGCTGCTGGGCGCCGGCTTCCTCGGCTTCCGCAAACGTCGCTAGCTGCTTTTTATGTTGACCTATAGGAGCGGGCAGAATGTCTGTAGACCCTGCCCGTTTTCTTATACGGCTTTATATTAGAAAAACTACTTTTAACTAGGTTTTTATAACAAAAAATCACTTTTATTCCGAACCCAAAGTGGCAAAAGCTTGTTTGTTTGGCACGGAAATTGCATGAAGGATAAATGAGAGAAATTCGCCCTGTATCTTTTGCAGAGCAGGTAAGGAAAAGTATCTCACAGCTAGTCGCTCCATAGCAGAATGGGGAGGGAAGAATGAAAATCAGGAAATGGTTCATCGGAGTCGCAGTCGGAGCTACCCTAAGCGTACCTCTAGTAGCGCAAGCGGGTACAAGCGGAATTCAGTACACCCATGTGTCCGGCGTGTTTAATTGGTCTGCACCAACGGGATTGAACGGTACCGAGCAGGTCACCATTCAAAAGCTAAACGGCTCTACGATCTCTGGCTTCACCGGTACGTATACCTTAACTGTAAGCACTCTGTCGCCACCTACCGGCAACGTCAGCGGCAGTCTGAAAAACGGTGGCAGCACACTGTTCGATTTCTCACAAGGCACTCTTAGTGTCTTCGCGGCCGCCGGCAATAACGCCGTGTTTGCTGTTACCGTTCTGAAGTATTCCAACGTTGATCCAGGCCTGGTGGGTTTTATCCCCAATAACTCCCACGGCAGCTTTACCGGGTCTACTGCAGGTACCTGGAATGGAAAGAGCGGCGCATTCAACGGGCAGTTTTCGGCCAGCACACCGGAATTGGGCAGCTCGGTAGCCATGGCTACCATGCTGCTGGGCGCTGGCTTCCTCGGCTTCCGCAAACGTCGCTAGCTGCTTTCATAACAAGCCAACGTTAGTTTATAAACTCTAGAGGGTAGAATCGGGTAATGCGATTCTACCCTCGCTTTTGTTATGTATATCGCTTGTGCCACTGTGATCAACCGAACCGCCTCTCTTACACCAGCCCGCCCAAACCCCAGAAATGCGTATGCCGACCTCTTTTAAATAAGAATAGCTCATAATAGAGTTTCTAAAATAACAAAATATCATATTAAAAACACCCGTTTCCCTCCCTAGCCGAAGGAATTTGGCACGGAAATTGCATTAATGAAGGGTGGAGGCGCTGGTTGTGGTCCGAGTAACAATGTCTAAGGGAAGGGACAAAAAGTGAGAAGACTTAACTTCACGCCTCTGAAACTCAACAGACCCTTACCCTAAGGAGGAAAGAGAATCGAGAATGCGATCTATCAAATGGTTTGTTGGGGCGGCAATGGGAGCCTTGCTCCTCGCTCCGGGCTTGGCACAGGCAAAAGGCCTTCAATACGTCTACGTCAGCGGGAACTTTGCCGTAACCTCAACCAGTATCAACGGCACGGAAACCGTTACTCTTACTGACCTTTCTGCAAACCCCATTTCTCCAGGTGCCGGCCCAAACTACACGCTCAGTGTAACAGGTTCAGGTGCGGGTAACATTCACGGTTCGCTGCTAGACAGTGCTATGAACAAGATGTTCGATTTCTCGGGCGGAACCGTGAGCATCTTCAGCACCAGTGGCAACAACGCGGTGTTTACCGTTACCGGCATTAAATACACCAACGCCTGGACCGGAACGAACCCGATAACTTCTTACATCCCCAATAACTCCTCAGGAAGCTTTACAGGCTCTACCACAGCTTGGAACGGCACCCAGGGGAACTTCAACGGGCAGTTTTCGGCCAGCACGCCGGAATTGGGCAGCTCCGCAGCTATGGCTACCATGCTGCTGGGTGCCGGCTTCCTCGGCTTCCGCAAACGCCGCTAATCCTTTTACAAAGGATATCCTCAAGGGTAGAGCAACTAAGATGTGCTCTACCCTTTCTTTTTTCAAATCGAGATCGCACTACGCGCCTTTGGGCAAAGCAAGCTGCTTATGGAACTCGGAACGCACGGCAACGGTACCTGCGCGAGGATCGCGAAGAGGAGGATGAGACGTTCACAAAGACGCCCTACCCTTAGCTACCCCTCCATTGGAACGGACGCTAGCAGCCCGTTCTACCGCTTGAGCCTTTCCCTACCCTATCTGGCCTCTAGCTGCTGACGCAAGAGCGCAGCCTCGGTTACAGGCTCTTTACAAACGAAGTTTCGGCAAACGTAGGTAGTAGGCCGGCTTTCCAAAAGTACCTTCCCTTCCAACAAGGCTAACCCCGATTTGTGCGCCGCTTCCGCCGTGTCCGCTTGAGCGAGCACCAGATGGGGACGATAGGTCTCGCGCAAAATCCGCAGAAAATCCTCTAACGCCTCCTTCGGCCCCAGAAGCGCCACCTCCTGTGGCTCCGATAGATAAAAACTTACTGCGCAGAGGGCACGAGAAAAGGACGTTGGATAGCGTTCGATAAGGGGAACCATACGACGCAGCGTTCGCAAAGCAGCCTCATGAAGCGCCTCTTCGCCGGTTAACAAAGCAAGCCTTTGCAGCACCTCCGCCATCACCGAGTTGCCGGAAGGAAGGGCATCATCCGTCCAGTCCATCGGCCGATAGATCACATCGTCTTGCTCCGGTGGGGTGGTAAAAAACCCGCCCGACTCGGTATCCTCAAACCGGTTTAACGCACTCTGCGTCAACTCCCTAGCCAATGCAAGCCAATGCCCCTGAAAGGTCGCCTCATAAAGACAGAGGAAACCCTCTATGCAAAAGGCGTAGTCCTCTAATAACCCATAGCCTTTCGCCTGCCCCTTAGCAAACAGAGGGTAAAGTCGCAGCCTTCCCTCCGCATCGCGGTAGGTTAGATGCTGCTCGATAAACCGACCACAGGCTTCGGCTGCCTCTAAAAAGCGCCTCTCCTCCAACACCGCCCCACTCTCGGCCAAGGCGGCAAGCATCAGACCATTCCATGCCGTCAAAACCTTATCGTCCGTCGCAGGGGGCACACGCTGCCTGCTATGTTGAAACAACTTGGCCCGTGCGCTTGCAAGTCTCTCTACGGCCTCCTCCCTCGTTATTCCAAACCGCTCAACCAGTTCCTGCAAAGGCATAGCGACGTGCAGGATGGAGCGCCCCTCCCAGTTCCCTTGTTCCGTCACATCATAGAAAGCGCAAAAAAGCTTCGCTTCGCTCTCCTCTAAAACAGCCATCACCTCTTCCGGCCGCCAGACGTAGTATTTTCCCTCCTCTCCCTCGCTGTCGGCGTCTTGCGAAGCATAAAATCCGCCTTCAGGCGCGCGCATCTCGCGCAAAACGTAGTTTAACGTATCTACCACCACCTCACGGTAAAGGGGGTTGCCGGTTATCTGCGCCACGTGCAGATAGACCCGGGCTAATTGGGCGTTATCGTAAAGCATCTTTTCAAAATGCGGTACGAGCCAACGGGCATCCACACAGTAGCGATGAAAGCCCCCGCCCAGCTGATCGCGCAATCCCCCTAAAGCCATCTGCTGTAACGTCTTCTCTACCATCTCCAGCGCCCCGGCGCGTTTCGTACGCAAATAGTAACGCACGAGGAACTCTAATACCGAGGACTGGGGAAACTTAGGTGCTCCGCCGAACCCGCCGTACGCCGTATCGAACTGCTCGGCAAAGGTCTGATAGGCCTTCTCCAGGAGATCGGGTGTAAGAGGCATAGGCAGCCCTGCTTCGGGCACGAGCGATCGCGACAGCTCTTGAAGCATGAGGCGACTTTGCGATTCGATTTCGGCGCGCTTGGTGCGCCAAGCTTCGGCCACCGCCGTCAGCACGCGCGGAAAACCGGGGCGACCGTAACGATCCTCCGGGGGAAAGTAGGTACCGCCGAAAAACGGCACCCCATCTGGGGTGAGGAAGACGGTGAGTGGCCAACCGCCCTGCCCTGTCATGGCTACCACCGCGTTCATATAGATGGCATCCAGATCGGGGCGCTCCTCCCTATCCACCTTGATGTTAACGAAGTCGCGGTTCATCTGTGCGGCGATTTCGGGGTTCTCAAAGCACTCCCGCTCCATCACATGGCACCAATGGCAGGCCGAATAGCCGATGGAGAGCAGAATGGGCTTTTGCTCCTCTTTGGCACGCCGAAGCGCCTCTTCTCCCCACGGATACCAATCCACAGGATTATGGGCGTGCTGAAGCAGGTAGGGGCTTGTTTCGTGAATGAGTCGATTCGCAGGAGTCGTGTTTTCCGACATAGGGCGTTTTCCTTTGCGGTGAACTTATGTTATAGATACGCCAAGCGCAAGGCCGATGGTAGCACCGCGTGGTTTCTACAAAGATGCTGCCCTTTACACGCGATCCGGCTTATTGAAATGCGCAAGCACAAGAACCAGCACAACCAACCCCATAAGGATACCGAAGATAACCCACGAAGGTCGTCCGGATGGCGTATGCAGCCAGGGCAAAGCGCCTACCTCGAAAAGCAAGAAATACATGCGGTCTATCAGCAGTGCCAAACGAGCCATCATGGTGAGGCCGAAGATAGCACCGAAGCTGAGCATCATCACCCATCGCCCAACCTGTGAAGCCCCACGCACCGCCCTATTTTTCTGCTCAAAGGCAAAGAAGAAATAGGTCAACACACACAGCAGAATAACCAGGAAGAGGAAATTGGCGAAGGCTTGAGGGAGCGTAACGGCAGGTACCGCCTTATGCGTCGGTGTGGCTGCATAGGCGGCATGGGGCCAAAGCGGCCGAAAGCTTTGTGCGATCTGAGGCCACAGGTCGTTTACAAAGGCCTGAAAACCCTGTCCGGCAGCGATCCCCATATAGAAGCCTATAATCAGTCGCGCCATCCAGTTGTAGGTTTTGGAGAACACGCAGTAGTAAAGCAGCCCAGGAAACAGAAGAACCGCCAGCCACCACTCCCCCTTATCCCACATTGGCTGAAACCAATAAGGCTCGAGCACGTTGTTCCAGGTGAACGCAACGGCATAGCCGGTGGCTACCCCAAGAAAGATGTGCTCGCATAGGCGATAAAGGCGGTTCTCCCTGTAGAGCACCGAATAGAGGCCCAACGTTGCAAACGCCCCCACAAGGAGATAGAGCGTATTTTGGTTTTGTACGATCCAGCTCGATAAGGACATCGGCTAGCCCCTCCTCGTGGCGCGAAGTCGGCCACGCCTTTCCAAGAACATGGCCACATTACCCAATAAAATAAAGGTGATGATCAACAGATGGGCGATGGAGTTCGCATTGCTGTAGGCGTTGACACGGCTATGCAGCGGCAGGCGAGGGTCGTATTGCCTAGCAAAAAGCGCCTGATACTCGGCTGCTCCGGTAAGACCTGCCATCATGCCCACAAGCTGGCCACTGTCCACATAGTTATAGGCCTCCGGCGCCATCACCGCCGTAAGCCCTACGCCGAGGGGCATGTGGAGCGGCTGAGTTAAAAACTGGATGTAGTATTGGTAAGAGGCCGTGGGGGTAATGTCTATCGCCATGGCGATGTCGCGGGCGGTGCGAATGCCCTGCATAACCGGCAAATTGGCCACCGGAACGCCACGCACATCCGTCTTCACCTGCTGCGGCACATTCTGTATAAACGCCTTCAACCAGTTCACCATGTCCACACGATAGCCGAAGTTAACCCAGTTCACCCCCTCAACGTAGCCGTACTGGGGCGCGATCTCCTTGGCCAACTCCTCACCTAGCGTCGCCCCTTGCGGATCGGAGAAGGCAAGGATGGCGAAACGCAGATGGCGCGCCATGAGATGGCGTAGGATCATTTCGGTTTGAGGGCGATTCTCCCCGCGCGAGCCGGCAGACCAGTCCACCCCCACAAGCACGAAGCTGTTGGCCGGAAGCCGTTCGATGGCATCGTAGAGCTTTTTCGTGGCAGGTGTGACGGCCACGGGCAGCTGAAACGGAACGAAGAAGGGCAGCGTCACCGATAACAGAAGCAGCGCATAAAGGTAACGTCTGTCGAGCGATTGCAGAAGTCTCAGCATGGTACCGGCTTCCTAATCAAAGTAGTTTCCGCGCTCCAGCCCAAGCCATATCCGTAGCGACATCGCGAGAGCGCCTATATCGAGGCCAAACGCGATAGCACGTATTACCGCCACATTGGCCTGCGTGAGAATCCAGTTGCGGATGTTCTCCACCCGCAAGGGGGCGGGAAAGGTGTGCGTAAGATAGGTACCAACCGGAATTTGGCCCAACATCACCACAAGCGCGGTGACGAGCAGAATAGTGGCCTCCAACGAGCGCACCCGAAACGCCCGATAGGCTGCGGAGGCGATATAGAAGGCGATGAGCGAAAACATGGTGGCGTCGAGCGACTGGAGAAGGCCATCGAACAGAATGTGGTTCAGCGCTCTGCTGAGGGCGTTCGGGTGACTATGATGCCACAGGCTCACAAGGAACATGGCTAAGAAACTTAGAAAGAAGGCCAAACTAAACATCGCATCGCTCGATCGCTTTACAAGACGTCCGAGATGTACCTGAAAAAGATTGATCACCCCCAATCCAATGGTAAAGCCGACAATGGCCTGACTAATGTTTCCGAAGGCGGTGGTGTAGGGGGTTAAAACGTTTTGGTCGGCGTGAGGGCCGCTTTTGGCAACCGGCAAAAAGAACTCAAGGGCGTAGAAAAGCCCGCCAAGAAACGTAACGAACCGGATAACATGCCGTCGTGCCGGCACAGGAATGAGCTGTAGCACCAAAAAGAGCACAAGACACGCAAAAAGCACCCCCGCTATATATAATGCCAACAGGGTTTTGCTATGAACCGGGTGAAAGAACCCACTCCACAAGCCCACTATCCCGCTCCCAATAAGAAACTCTTGATTAGAGGGAGATAGATCGGCCAAATAGAGGCCACAACAATTCCGACCAGCACGCCGAGGATGAGAAGAAGCTTGCAGAGGTCTTGGCCGATGATGCTGCCCAACAGAACCGGTTCGCGCGTGAGGTAGGCGCTGGCAGCATAAAACTCATCTCCGATGATCACATAATCGCAGGTAGCGATGAAAAAGGGTATCTGAAGCGTCGAGGGCGTCCCCGCGATCTGAATCGCACCAATCTGCTGGCCAACTTCAGAAAAGATAAGGGCCTCGGCGTAGAACAACCCAAAATAGAAGCAGGCTGCCGTGCGCTCTCGCAGAATCGTTCCGGCGACCGCAGCGGCGAAGGAGAACTGGCGATTCGAGAGAAAGCGCACGTTTTCGGGGTCAAAAAGTTCGGGCTTTCCTTCCGACACATAGACATCCTGCAGTGTCTCTTGCATCAAGGGCAGAAGGGTTGTGTCGGCAACAGGCACAAGCAGTGGGGTTCGGTAGCGACAACCGATGCGCGCTACGTAGGCCAGGATAGCAACAGCCTGTAAAGTAACAATGTCAATGCCGCCTAAACCGGGGACGCCCAGCATCGGCCTACCCATTTCCGTAGCTCTGCCCACCGCCTCTTCAATAGCCGTGAGGCCGTAGATACGCCGTATAAAGAGCGAGCGTTGACGTGCTACATAGATCGCAGCGAGGATGATGAAGCTCAACAGAGGGACGAAAATGCGCACGGCACTATTGGCATGAAGCATGCTTCTCTCCTTCCGAAGCTCCGGCGTTAGGAGCCGATGCCAGCGTCTCGATGCGCTGTATAAGCCGCTCTATGTTTTCTCGGTTTTCAAGCAGCCGCGAAAACTCCTGCACCTTTTGGGCGCCGAAAAGCGGGGCGAGCAGTGTAGCCGAAAACACAACCCCCTGCCCCATAAAGAAAGCGATCGGCTTGTGCATCTCCAGCAACATAATGGCCGGAACGTGTAATTGACGACGATGCACCCATTGGGCTATCTCTTCGATTAGGGCTTCCAGGCGCTGCTGGTCGAGCGGGCGGTTCCAATCGAACATTAGAGTGCCTCGTTGATCATAAGATGAGGTGCCCACCTGGTAAGCGCGTCTAACACCATAGTGCGGTCACCGACAGAGCCGTCGTTTGCAAAACGGAGGCGGAGGCCGCGAAATCGCTCTAACGGTGAGGGAACGGCAAAAGGAGAGACGTACAACCCATTCTCCTCGCTTACCAGGCGTTTAGCCTCCTGCCACCGAAGCCCTTGACGCAACAGAAATCCGTTCAACCACACGCCATCGGCATCGAGACGATAGGTCAGCGGAAACAGATATTCGCCAGCAGCCTTGCAAAGCAGCATAAGCGCCACCAACGCCAACAGCGGTTGGCCAAAAAGCACCCAAGCGCTTAAAACGCCAAGCAGAACAACGGCTCCTACGAACGGCAGCTTTTGCGGTTGACGGCGTAACAGATGCACCTGCCACACCACGGCATCCTTAGGAACAGTAGCGTCAGCATGGAGTTGTTCATGGCCGTTTTGCATACGTCCATTATATCATCTCCTTGCAGATTTTCAAGTGTGAGGTGCCGGGTGGGCAATGTGGATGCCGCCTCAGTCTCGCTCCGGAAGCAGCCTTTTCCGGGATTTCGCAGAGGCTTTTAGGGAATACAAGCGGAACTACTTGTAGAACGTGATCAGAGCGGCACTAAGCGCAGGGACCGAGACAACCGCCATTCGATCGCTCACCTTCACACGTTCGGGGTCTGCCGGGCTCCAGGTCCCATCTGCCGACACCGTTCGACCTCCCAGCGTTATGCCCTCTTGGGCATTTGCGGCCGGCCCGCTTAGGCGAAGCATCTCGCCATGCCGAAAAGACGATGGCAGTTGCAAATGCACCTCGGCGCCGTTCTGAAAATCCTTGTTGATGATCGCCACGTAGAGCCGACCCCTTGAGCCGGCCACCGCATGGGCCACCACATTGAGATCGGAAGGCACATCCACTTGCACCTGAACCGGTCGGCCTTGGGCTGCCTTGTGGAACAACAGGATGCCGTAGTACTCCGGTGCTGCCGAGAACACCCCGTTCTGTTCCCAAATAGGGCTATAGCCGCCTCTAAAAAAGCCACCATGAAAATTGACTCCGCTCAGACCATGTTCGGCCACACGAAAGAGGTAGTCGGCAACCCAAAGCGCGGCGACATAGGTATCGCTCACGCCCGGCATACCCCCTCCTGCAACGGAGTTCGTCTCCGCCATGCGCAAAGGCAAATGGTAGGGTGCCACATCGGAGGCCAGCTCTTGCAAATGCTGATCTTCCCAATTCGCCACCTTCGTACTCAGCAGCTGTTCTGCCGTAGGCCCCTTGCTGCCGGGCGCGTGATACAACGGATACATATGGAACGAAACGAGATGGATTTTTGAGGCGTCATCTCGAAGGAGCTGCGGTAGCCAACGATAGCCTTGAGAGCAACAAAAAGCTGGAGCGACGATCGGGGTGCCGGGTGTCTTCTGCTCGATGGCGCCGACATAGGCAGTGAAATCGTGATGATACTGCGTATAGTTCCACTCCCTTGTGCGCCACCCGTTGCCGCCATAGAGATCGGCCTCATTACCGATTTCAATGCCCGTTAGCGCGCTGCCCCCATGCGTCACCGCATAGTGCGCCTCATCGGCCGCCATCTGTGGGTCGAAATGCCCTAAGTTCACTCCGAGAATGACATGCCAGCCGATGGCGTGCGCGAACCTAAAAACCCTATCGAGATCAGAGCCTGTTATCACGGTGGGGCGTCGAAGAGGTCGGCGAGCCGTCTGATTCGCGCCTATAGGCGCCTGCAGCCAAAACGTGCTTTCCACGCTGTTGCCGCCGAATCGAAAAGAGCCTGGCCCCAAATTCCGCAGCAGCTGTACATAAACCTTATTCGAGAGATCAAAATAGGGGCTTGTGAGGGCGGGCGCCTCATAGCTAAGCCCCAAAAAGTCCTTGGGAATCGCCGGGGCTATCGGCTCTTGTGTCACGCGAACGTTTACCACCGGCGCTGATTGGGCAAAGGCATAAAGAGGCCACAACAAGGCAGTAAAAAGCAGCCCGATCCAAGACGATGATTGACGAAAACGCATCCTCTCTCCTTTCTGAAAGGAAATTCCTCGCTAACACGCAAAATCCTCGACCTTTTAGACGTAACAAGGCCGAGGATGTTCATCCGTTGCGAAGAGACCTCAGGAGGAGAGAAGAGAATAGTCGGTCGGTTTTTCTACCGTAGGTTGCTGCTGTTGGATGAGGGCCCAGGAGTAGACACGCCGATAGCAGGCGACGCGCCCATCGAGACTTGCAGGTAACACGTCCTCCTTATCGAGCCACACCTCTCGCTTCCCATCCACCTGCCGGTAAAGCCCCGGCATCACGCGCTCTCCGGCCAAATAGAGGTCTTGAAACTCTTCGCGCTCTACGAAGTCCCACATCACGATGATTCTCCTTGTAAGCTATCGCCTATGGCGAAAATGCAAAGTAGGGTCTCTGTGTCTTAGGCGTGCCCGAAAGCCTTCTAGGGCCTCCGAGCACGCAAGGGGAAGAAACGATAGTGCACAAGTCTGGCCACTCGATAAGCGGCTCCGAGATGGCTCCAGACGTACTGCGAGTGCTCTACCAAGTAATATTATCGGGTTGAATTGAAAACTTATGTAGAGTGTTTTAAGCGAACAAGAGGGTAAGGATTCCTGTCTGAGCGAATCACAAGCGTTTTGATAGCCAGCACTAGCCCTAACTAAACACGAATGGAGACAACTCCGTCTTCAAACCATTCGGCTTTTTGAGATTTAAGGTGGTCAGGCGCCGATCTTTTCGGCATAGCGTGCAGCTTCCTCCCATAATCGCATGGCCTCCTCAAGCGCCTGCTGAACGCCACGATACTCTTGAGAAAGAGCTACCACATTGTCGGAAGGGGTTGGATGAAAAAGGCGCTCTTCTAGCTCCTTCAAGCGATTTTCGAGGGCCTCCACGCGCTTCTCAGCCTCTTCCACCTGCCTGCGCGCTTTGCGGCGCTCCGCGTTTAAAGCGTGCAAGCCGGGTCGTGCTCCAACCAAGCCCGCCGGCCTGTGAGGCCGCTCTGAGAGCAGACGTTCAAGAGCGGGATTGGAGGTGGCAGATTTCGCCACAGGGCCAGCCGAACCCGAAACACGCGCGCTTATCGGCTGGCATCGCTCTCTATACAGGCTGTAGGGCATATCGTACCACCGTGCTTGGCCACCGGCGATCTCCAAAGTCTTTTCCGTTGTCTGATCTAAGAGGTAACGGTCATGCGAAACAAGCAGGAGCGTTCCTTCGTACTCTTTTAGCATCTGCACGAGCGCTTCGCGCGATTCGATGTCGAGGTGGTTTGTCGGCTCGTCCAACACCAGAAGATTGGGCTTAAGCCAGGTGATCTGGGCCAACACAAGCTTATTTTTCTCGCCGCCCGATAAGAACTTCACCTGGCGAAAAACATCGTCGCCCACAAAGAGAAAGTGCGCGAGGTGGGTGCGCGCTTCAAGTGGGGAGATCGTCCCTACCTCCAGCATATTTTCCAGAACGGTGGCCTCCAAATCAAGATCACTCGTATCTTGCGCGAAGTAGCCCACGGTAACGTTCTGCCCGAAACGCACGGTTCCTGCATCGGGCATCTCCCGCCCTAAAAGGATACGCACAAAGGTAGATTTACCGGCCCCGTTTGGCCCTACAATCCCAAGGCGATCGCCGCGCTGCACAACCCCGCTAACGTTTTCAAAAAGCTTTTTGCCCTCATACTGTTTGGTAAGTCCCTCAAAAACAAGCACTTCGCTTGCGCTCAACCGTTCCGACTTAGGAGAAGGGCGTTGGCTTTGAAGTTTTATGCGAAGATTTTTACCGGTTGCTTTAGGTGGCTCGACAAGTCGGGCTTCCAGACGCTCGGCCCATCGTTTCCGGGCCATCGCCTGATTGCGTCGCGTGGGTGTGCTCTTCCATTTTTCGCAGAACTCCATCAGACGAGCTATTTCGCGCTTTTCACGCTCGTATACCTCCTCCATACGTTTCTGACGAGTCTGCTTCTGTAGTTGAAAGTGGGTATAGTCGCCTCGATAGAACGTCAATTTACCTGCCTCCATCTCGGCGATCTGAGTGGCGATGCGGTCTAAAAAATAGCGGTCGTGTGATACCAGAAGCAGGGCACCGCCAAACGCTTTCAAATAGCTCTCTAACCACTCGATGGCCTCGATATCGAGATGGTTTGTAGGCTCGTCCAAATAGAGAACATCTGGGCCAGAGAGAAGTAGCCTTGCAAGTGCCAGTCGGGTCTTTTCTCCTCCCGACAGGTACCCGCAGGGCTTTGACAAGTCCTCCGGAGCAAAACCAAGCCGATAGAGTACCTGGGGGACATCACGAAGCACCGCATATCCTCCCATAATCTCAAAGCGCTCCTGCAGTTGACTATATTCCCAGATGACCGGTTCCAAATCTTTTTGCTGCACCTCCGCCGGAGAGAGAGCGCCCATCTCGGCTTCGATCTGACGCATGCGCCGCTCCATCGCCAAAATAGGAGCGAAAGCTGCCTGCGCTTCCTCTAGCACGGTCTTCTTCGGATCAACGGCATCCTCTTGACGCAGGTATCCAAAGCGAACACCGCGTGCATAACGCACATGCCCCCGATCCGGCTCCTCTTCACCGGCAAGAATGCGCAGGAGGGTTGTCTTGCCGGCTCCATTGCGCCCTACCAACCCCACCTTCTGACCCCAATCCAAGCGAAAGGTTACATCGGCAAAGAGGGGGTCGCTGCCATAGGATTTTTCGAGGTTTTCGACATACACTAAGCTCATGGTGCGCTTTCCGCTTCGTCCACCATTTTATGCTGACTTCTAGACGTTCTTACTATGCGAAGCGGAGTCTATATACCAGATTTGATGAGGAACTAACAGCGAGGGTAAGCTGTTTCTTTTTAAAGGGGACACCACCTAATTACGCACAACTTTGGCCGACTAGGCAGCAGCAGCTTCAAGGAGGTCATCGAGGTTCCCTAAAATTTTTTCGTTGAACAGAATCGCCTTGCACGTCGTCAAAGCATTAGGATATAATAATTTAGACTATTCAAGCTAAGATGGATGGGCCACAGCGCTTTTCATAACACACTTATGGAGGGAGAAAACACCTATGACACATCCGTTAACCGGTCTGGCTTCTTTCGGTAAGAAGGCCGTCGCTTTCATCATTCTAAGTGCTGGTGGCCTGCTTCTTCAAGGGGCCTTGCCTGCAAAGGCTGCCCCCGGTGTGCCCCCCGGGGCGTTTTTGCTTTATCCGGCCAATAGCACCCGCGAACTCGTCCAAGAAGTTGAACGCGAACCAATAGTTGCCGATAGGTACAAACGCCATTTCGATATCGCAACAACGGGCGATGTAGAGCTTGCCCTTGCCCAACTTCACCTTACACGCCTTTCCTCCGATCGCGACCTTCCTGTGTGGTATGTCCACATCATCAACGGGGCTGAAATCATGGGCTATAAGCTGCGCCACGTTCCGGCAGGAACCTTAGTGTTCGCCGACAGTAAAAACGCGCCCGTCCTGATCGCCGAATGCGGTAACCCCATCGGAACCGTGTCTTTGCCACCGGCTAAGAGCGTGGCTCATAACCAGTTTGACTTAACGCCCTCCTTAACCACGCCCGTCTCACCGATCAACCCACAGCCCTACACTCCTATCTCTACGCCAACACGGATCGCCGATCTCGAAATTCCCGCTTCAGCGGATGCCCTCCCCTTGCGTCCTCCAGGCTTGCCGCAAGCCCATTTTTCTGGCCTGCCGTACACCGGTGCTCTAGCTCTGCCCTTTTTCTTTCACAGCGGTGGCTCTAGTGGGGGTAACCTCCTTGGAGCGCTGCCACCGCAGTTTTCCAGCTCAGGCGGTTTCTCACCGCATGGCATCGTGCCAGAAGGGGGTTGGCTCTCCTTTGTCGCCGGTATGGGGCTTCCTCTGGTGTTTATGAGAAAATATAAGAAGCGAGGCTAGTTTTACCCTATGCAAGGTCGAACCTCATGCTTTATCAGATGTTCTGCATGGGTCACTCTGAGCTTGCTTTCCATTTGTTCTTTTTCTGTGGCCTATGCCGACTCGGTGCAAGAACACTTCGATAGAGGGTTTCATCTCTACGAGTCCTGGGTGCAAAACCATCAGTCAAACGATCTAGAGCAGGCGCTCAAAGAGATGCAAGCCGCCCACCGTGAGGCCCCTAAAAGCCCCATCATTCTCCAGTGGATAGGGTTTTTACAAATCGCGCGGGCCGACTACGCGGACGCCATAGACCCACTTCAGCAGGCCATCCTCCTCGACCCCAAGCAAGGCCTTCCTTATGTGGATTTAGGGTTTGCTTACCATAAACTCGGTCTCTATCCGGACGCTGCCGAGGCCCTACAGCACGCCATTACGATCTATGGCGCTATGCCGAAGCCCGATGTACGCGATCCTTATCTCTATCGCTGTTACTTCGACCTCGGCACCGTCTATTTTGATGCGGCCACAAAAGCTCAAAACAGCTCCCAGAAAACCGAGTTTTTGAAGGATGCCATCGCTGCCTACCAAAAAGCAGCGGCCTTACCTCCTAGCGCCTCCGTTACGGCGCCAACGGGCATTCCAAGCTTGCCCCCCCAATCCCTCGACCGTCCAGCCCTCTACATCGCCCTTGCTTCCGCTGCACTAAACGTGGGAGACATCCAACTTGCTACCGATTCGGCCACACAAGCCACGCAACTTGCACCCGACCGAGAAACCGCCTGGCGCCTTCTCGGCTTTATTTGGCTTAAAGCAGCCGATCAATCAAAAAATCTAAACGCGCTGTCTAATGCCCAAACCGCCTTCGAAAAGGCATTGTCTCTCAATCCAAAAGACTATGAGGTGCGCGAGGGGCTAGGACGTATCTACCTCGCTCAGAACCACTATAAAGAGGCCTATGAGGCGTTTCAACAGGCTGCGGCCGACCGCCAAGTAGCAGGTCAACAGGCAGCTTTACCCCCAAATGTGCTTTATAATAGCGCCGTCGCGGCTCAAAAAGTAGGAAAAATCGAAGAGGCCATCCAGCTCTTCCAAACCTATCTTAAGACCAACCCCCACGATGAGAGCGCCCTCGCCTGGCTCGGTGCGTGCTATCTTCAACAACACCAATACGATCAGGCAACCGCAACCCTCCGTCAAGCACTCGATCTATCTCCGTCCGACACCACAGCCCGTCTTAATCTTGCCAGCGCCCTTATTGCGCAACAGCAGTATGCATCGGCTACCAAACAGTTGCAAGAGCTTGCCCAACAAGAGCCTAACTCCCCCTTAGTCGCCTACCTACTCGGCACCACCTTGGCCAATACCGGCGACTATGCAGCCGCAGTAACCGCCCTGCAACGCTATACCCAACTCGATCCTCAGGGCAATGCGGTGCCTAACGGCGATGGATTTTGCGCCCTCGGCGATGCCCTTCAGCACCTCGGCCGCTATAGCGAAGCGATCGCCGTCTACCAAAAAGCCACAGAGATCGCTGCCTCTAACGCCGTGGCATGGCACAACCTCGGCATTCTTACCCTCCAGGAAGCCCTCCAAAAAAAGCTTCCTCTCTCCGATCCGGCATGGCAAACGGCCAAAACGGCGCTCGATAACGCCACCCGACTTCAGCCCAACGACTATGCTGCCCTAGAGGCCCAAGCCACCCTACTTGCCCAAGAAGGCAACAATGCCGCAGCGGCAGAAAAACTCCAGGCTGCCTTAAGTCTCCATCCCGATTCGCTCTCTGCGCTACTTCTACTCGCCAAAACCCAAACCCAGTTAGGGCACTATCCGGATGCCGACAGCGCCTATCAGCAAGCTCTCAACCGAGACCCACAGAATGTGGATATCGCTCTTCTCTATGCGCAAAACCTTTTGCATGAGCAGAAATACGCAGAAGCGTCCCATGTGCTGGCGCCGATCTACACGGCCAATCCCTCTCATCTTCAATTGGCCCTGTTCTATGCCCGCAGCCTTCAGCTTGACGGCCAAAAACAGGCGGCAATGCAGGTTCTTCAGAAGACAGTTGCCCTCCCTCGACATGGGCCGGAGATGGCTCTCGCCCTACGCATGTTAGGCTACCTGCTTGTTACCAGTGGAGATCGTGAGAATTGGCATCGTGCCAAAGAGGTGTACCGGCGTGCCTTGATAGAACAACCTAACAACGCCGAAGCCCTTAACGGACTTGGGCTTGCTGTTCTCGAACTCGGCCAGCCGAAGGAGGCAATTCCCTACTTTAAGAAGGCCATCACCATAGACCCTTCCTACGTAGATGCCATTAACAACATTGGGGTTGCACGTGAGCAGCTGGGCGATATCCCCGGTGCGCTTGGCGCTTTTCGCCGCGCCCTCCAAATCGATCCGCAGAACCAGGTAGCACAGGAGAACATCCAGCGCTATCGGGGCTGGATCAAGGTGTTCGAGAAAGGTTCCTCTTCTTAACGGAGCCTGCTTCCGTATAAATGAAAGAAGAGGCGGCGCATTGGATGCGCCGCCTCAATACGCTTCCAGTTCCTTTGTTAGTCCGGTTCGGGCAACGCCGGATTCGGAGGCGGAGCGACCCCAGCATCCGGTAACCCAACAATGTGCAAGGTCACGATCTTATCGTGGCCGACGGGTAGGGTGAATACCTTCCCTTTACCCCGAAAGCCGCCGGGCAACGGATGCTCCAAAATATCCGTTTGCGTAACCTGCACCGGCACCGAGAAATGTAGCACGGCCACGGTATCGCGTCCCTGTGTCTCGAAAAACCGGAGGATAAAGCCTTTACCGTCCTCGCAGTGCTTGAGCGCTCCAGCTACCAGATCGCCCCATCCTTTCGCATCGGTTAGCTTAAAGGAAGGGATGTCATCAGACTTAGCCGGATGGGCGCTCGTTAGCACAGCCTGCAGGGGTATGTTAAAGGCCTTTCCCAACTCTTCGGCCCGTGCCGCCCGCCAATCCCCAGAATGTGGTATCAGGGCATAAGCGAAACGCTGCTCGCCCTCGTCCGGATCGGGGTCTGGGTCATGGGAGGAACGTAGCAAACTAAGGCGAAAGACCGGCCCGTTCGCATCGTTCCCATATTTGCTGTCGTTCACAAAGGTAACTCCCCACAGCGCCCTGCCGGGGCTTACCGTCGCCACCGTCGCCGCAAAGAGATGCAGATTCGGATTTTGCGGCAACTGCATGCGTACCACCCTCTCCCCATTCGGCAAAGCGACAGAGATCATCCAAAGGTGAGCCGGCGTGTTCTCTTTATCGGTGCCGTTGTTGATGAGTCGATAGGGAAAATCCATGACGTCGGTTTCCGATTGTCCGCCGGTTACCCAGTCGCCCATAGCGATGGCTAGAGTGATCTCCTGTCCGTTTGCAAGTTGCAGCTTCAACAGCCCGCCCTGGCTGCCCAATGCGCCGGCTCCTACAAGAAAGAGGGTATTGCCTTTTGCCGTCGGCGGTAGCGAGACGGTTTGGCCTTCACAGGCGATGTTATCCGGGCCGGGTGCATCGCCATGGAGAACGATGGGAAGCTTCATGCTGCCTACGGCGCGAAGGCCGGGTGGTGGAAACAGGTTACGAGGATAGCCACGCCCTTGTGAATCGAAATCGGCGTTACTATCCGAATTAAACCAGGTGTGCAGGTCGAGAGGAGTCGCCGCCAGCACTTTGGCACCGCTATAATTGGTCATATCCATCCATTTCTGGCCGGGGTTTTCCTGCCCGTTATCCGGTCGGTCTATACTTCCGTAAGGGATGGAGACGTGCAACTTGGGGTGCTGCATGGCCAACGGAAACGCCACCTTCAGCATCTCGTTGTGCTCATGCCATTGCACATCGTTCTGCACATCCACTCGATCAAGCCCATCATAGAGCGATATCTCCTGCACGTAAGAGGATTTGTCTAGCGCGTGCGTTACCTGGATGGTCGCCATAACCGGGCCGCTTGATAGCAGGCGGACTTGGGCGCCCTGGGTTGTCAGTAGCTGCTGTTGGCCGGTGAAGTTGATGTTCCAGGCACTGCCCGTATCCCCCAGCAACTGCAGTTCGTTGCCTGAAGCCGCCAAAAGCTCTCGTCCCATACGAAGGTCTTCCAAACGCTGTATAAGCCCGGTTCTGGGGTCGATCTCAAGGCGTAGAAAGGCGTTTTGCAGCACATAATCGCCGGTGCGGCCTTTTGAAACCGAGAGATGCGATGCACAGGATTTCGTAGAGAGAAAATAGAGTTTATGCCCAAAACCGGGGACATCCCTAGCGATAAACAGTAGCGTGTCAGACGATAGAGCCTGTGCAGGGAAGAGATGGCCTACTGCGTCTCTAACGGAATGATATAAAGTTGCCTGAGGAACGCTCACTTTGACCGGACCGGTGCAAGCATAGGAAAGGGCATTCCAAACAACAACTGTTTTTTCTCCCTTTTTCGCCCCACGAGTATCTACATGGCTCGTGAGCGTTTGGATGGCTCTGGCGGTTTGCTGCTCTGCCCATTGGCGCGCCGGAGTTAAATAGCTCTCCATCCAAGGATAGGTCGAATGGATGGCCGAACCGCACATGATGTCGTGGAACTGCGCAAAGGCTGTCGGTTTCCAAGCCTCCTCAAACCCCTGCACCGGATAGGGAAGACCGCTCATCGCAGCCAGAGAGGAGAACGCCTCTGCTGTGTAAAGTGCATTCTCGGTGCTGCGCACCGCCTTTTTAATGTCGGCGTGTGTCGTGTAGCATCCCTCGAATGTGTACTGTAAATCTCTATCCACGACCGGGAGTTGAGCCGTATTGGGGTCGGAGCGGAGAATATCGAAGAACTTATCGGCGGTGCAAAAATGTACTTTTGGCATAAGAGGGTCTTGCTGAAGCTGCTTGCCCACCAGGATCATCTGGCGTGTCGGCCCTCCTCCGTGGTCTCCTACCCCGAAAACAACCAAAGCCTTTTTCAGCCCAAAGCCGTTCTCTATTTGCCATGGGCGCACCATCTGGTCTACCGTTACCGGTTCGTCGTAGCTGTTTGTGCTGGCTTTCAAAACACGAGAGCCATCCGGCGATTCCCACCAGCTGAAGTAGATGCCATCGTTACAGCGCATGTGGTAGTAGTTAACGATGCCTACATTACGCAGCAATTGTGGGATTTGCCATGAGTGGCCGAACGAATCCGGCAGCCACCCGGTTATGGCATAGCGTCCAAAATGCTTGTAAAAGTAGCGCTGGCCTAAGAAAAGCGAGCGAGCAAGGGCTTCACCGGAGGGCATGTCGGTATCCGATTCGTCCCAAAAACCGCTCACCGGGTCCCATTGGCCGCGTTGAACCGCCGCTTGCATAGCGGCGAACTCTTGCGGATACCGATGCTGAATCGGCACGTAGGCGCCTGGCTGGCTTTGCACAAACCCAAAGTCGGGGAAGGCGTTCATCAGCTTTAACGCGCTGGCCCAGGTACGATGACATACATCTATGGTCTCCGGCCAGGGCCACAGCCAGTTCATGTCTATGTGGGCATGACCTACATAGTAGACATCATAGTTTTGAGTAAGTGGACGTAGGCTCATGAGGGTTTCATGAGCTGCGGCCAGTTGCGCTGCCGATTGCTCTAACGGGAGGCTCGAAAGATGATCGATATCCACCTTGGCCTCGGCTGCGGCCAGCGTGCTACGAATTCGCTCGCTCTCTTGGGCGGGCACCTGCGAGGCAAGCTGCTGTAGAAACTGCGTCTCCTGAACCACCCAATCAAAATTGGGCTGCCATAGACCCGGCGGCCCAAAAACCAAACGGCTAAACATCAGCCGCCCGTCTCCTGGCCCGTTGATGCCGCGTACGGCGATCAAAAACTTCTCACCCGGCCGTACATGGGGAGAGATCAGCACATTGCCTTCATCCCAATGAAAACTATCTCGCAACTCTCCATTTACGTAGACTTCCCCGTCGTCGTCCACGCCTATCTGCAGGTACATCGGGGCTCCTTCTGTTGAGACCCCTGCAACCTCGCCGGGCACCACGATCTGGGTGCGGAACCAGACGCGTGTGTTCTCTCCATGCCAAACAAACCCAGGATGAACCGTCTGCCAATCCGCATCCGACACTTCAGGCATCTGGCCATTTGGGATATCCGGCTGGTGGAACTTCCAATCGTTAACTGTTATGACACGACTATCGCGCAGGAGGACAAGGGCATCTGTAAAGGAATCGGCGCGTGCCCTACCGGGCGAGCCGATGAGAAGAGCAAGGAACCCGACAACAGCCCCCCACAAACCGATTGTTTCGAGAATCTGTCTCCTACTTCGCATGAGAACCTAACTCCTTACGTTGATTCTGATGTGCTTTAATAAGCGGTAATATCGCACGAAACGCGGTGCTTCCCGCCTCCCCTACCCATTCATAGAGCGCCATTTCAACCGAAGAGGGCAGCGCTCCTAACTGAAACATCTTCTTTAGCCCCAGCTCATGATCCCATTGGGAACGTGCAGCCACGGCATCGGCAACGATATGCACCTGATAGCCCTCTGCAAGCATCCCTAAAGCCGTTTGGCATACGCAGATATGGGTTTCCACTCCACATAGCACCACCTGCCGCCTTTGTAGCGCCTGCAGCCGTACTAGAAAATTCGATGCCCCGGCACAATTAAAGCAGAGCTTGTCGAGCCAGGTATCTTCCTTTGGGAGCAGGTCGGCTAGCTCCTGCGTAACTCCACCGAGCTTGGCGCGATTTTGCGTTGTAACCAACAAGGGTATCCCCAGCGCCTGCGCCCCCTGTAATAAGAGGCGCGTGCTCCTCAAGAAACTTTCGGTATTGGGCAGGGCGCGTAGGAGGGAGTCCTGAAGGTCAATAGCAACTAAAACGCTTTCGGTAGCGCAGAGCGTGGCCGTATGTCTTGTCGTCATCAAAACTCCTCGATTCGTGTTTTCTGGTCACGTTTTAAGTTTCTCCTCGAAAACAAAAATTCCTACCTTATAGAAAGCCCTCTCTTGACAGAGAGGGCTTTTGGGTTTATAATTGCAACGATTAAGCGGTTGGTCTTCACGGTGTTACCTCGCCAACGTTTCCATCGTCCAATATTCGAGGAAATCACAATACAAACACGAACAACGTTTTAGAAGAGGGGGGTCTCAGAGAATCATGCTGCCAACACCGCCGGGCGGTCTAAAAAAATCGCTTTCCATCCCACTGATGCTGCTTGCCGGAGTGTTTTGGGCGCTGAGTGGTTCGCACCCACAAGCCATTGCCGACGACAGCCTCACCGGCAACGCGCTTAAAGCGCCGTTAGCGGTAGACTGGAAATACACCGGGCAAGCCTATCCCAACAACCCAACCGGCCCCGTTGTTGCCGATGGCACCATCTACTATGCTTCCGGTACTCGTCTCTATGCACTCGATGAACATACCGGCGCCCAGAAGTGGGTCTACCCGGAAGGCAGCTACTTGCCGAATCCCATTATGGCCACACCGACCATCAGCGGGGATACCCTTTTTGTGCCCGAAGGCGACGGCCTCTACGCCCTCGATGCGGAAACCGGTCGGCAAAAGTACCCGGCCTACAAAGTTCGAGGTGGCGTGATTAGCCATCCGGCCGTTTCGGGCGATAGCGTCTACTTCATCTCCGGTTCAGAACGTCTCTATGGTATCAAGGCCTCAAACGGTCATCCCCTGAACCCCCTGCTTGGCGGCGGCATTCCTCTTCCTGGGGCGGTAGAAGGCGATGTTGTGCTTTATAATGGCATGCTCTACTTCTGCACCTCCAATGGGGAGATACACGCGGTGGATGCTCAATCCGGCGCTCAGAAGTGGCATTCTCCGGTGCTCGGCGTCACGGCATTCTCTACCCCAGCCGTCTCACAGAACTACACCTATGTTGCCGGCCAATCGGCTGTAACCTGCCTACGCACCGACAACGGTTTGGTGGTGTGGTCTTTGCCGGCAAGAAACGATTTTACCGCTCCTGCAGCCACCGATTCCGATGGAAACGTCTATTTGTGCGCAGCGAACCTGAAGGTCTATGCCCTAACCTCCCAAAGAAAACCTCTTTGGAAAACAATCCCCGAGGTTGATTTTCCGGTAAGCGCTGCCCCTATCGTTTCCGGGAACCTGCTTATTGTGTGCAGTGCGGAAGCCGGCGTCTACGCTTACGACCGCAACACGGGCGAACTGGTATGGAACTACTCTATCCAACCCTCCTCACTCGACCCGAACAAAGTGCCCCAAGAGAACCATGTGCTGGCAACGCCTGCTGTAGATAACGGCCACCTGTTCGTCGTATCCGACGATGGCTCGGTGACCTGTTTCAGCAACGGTGCGGTAGACCTTATTCCTCCCATCATTACACCGCTTGCCCCAGAACGCGGGGAGTATTGTAAAGGAGAACCGCCTTTCATCGTTCGTGCCCGCATTTTCGATTTCGGTTCGGGTCTCAAGCCATCGAGCGTAACCCTTTCGATTGATGATCACCCCATCAACCAAGTCACTCGCGAAGATCTCATTAACGGGAAAGATGGTTTTACCTTCGACAAGGACAAGGGCATTTTAGAGTACGATATTCAGCCCAAAACGACCGGGGTCTCGAATGCCTTTTCCGACGGCCATCATACCATCACCATAACGGCCCAAGACTGGAAAGGTAACCAAAAAACCGAAACGTGGTTGTTTACCACCGGCGATGCCTATCCTATCGAACGCGCCCAACGCACCCAAAACACACAGGGCACGAACACTGCAGGTGGTAAAAGCGGGCGTCCTGGACTTGGTAGCGGTGGGGGCGGAAACGGTGGAGGAGATTAAACAGACTGCCTCCAACGCCAACGAAACCTCTCTTCTCGCGCTTCTCAGGTTAGCTAATTTACAGTTCAGCCCTAAAATTACCGGAGCGCTTCTCGAACGGTACCGTGCGGCGCCAGAAGCGTTGTTTGAGGCCACCAACAGAGAGTTGGCAGAGATTCCCGATCTGGAATTGCAGGCGCACCATGTGGTGCGCCTGCGAGATTCGGCCTATGTTCCCACCGCATCCCAACGGCGATGGTTGGAACGGCCCGACACAACCCTCCTTTGGAAAGGACACCCCAGCTATCCCAACTCCCTCCTCGATATCTACGACCCACCGGCGATCTTGTTCTTACAAGGAAGCTATCGGAAATTCGATCCCACTTCGGTTGCCATCGTAGGTTCGCGCCATGCTACTCCTTATGGCGTGCATGTCGCCGAACGTATGGCACGTGAGTTGGCCGCTTATGGCATCCTCGTAATTAGTGGAGGCGCACGCGGGATTGACGCTGCCACCCATCGCGGTGTATTGGAGAAAAAAGGACGCACCTTGGCGGTGCTAGGCTGTGGCCCCGATATTGTTTATCCTCGCGAGCATCGCTCTCTGTTCCAAGCAATTGCGCAACAAGGTGCACTCGTTTCAGAGTACCCACCAGGAACCCAGCCGGAGGCTTGGCGCTTTCCTGCCCGTAATCGCATTATCAGCGGCCTTGCCCAGGCAGTCCTCGTTGTCGAAGCTCCTATTAACAGTGGGGCTCTCATCACGGCACGCTATGCACTTGAACAGGGAAGATCGGTGCTTGCCGTGCCCGGCGATATCAACCGTCCGGCAAGCGCCGGTACAAACGCCCTGTTGAAAGAAGGAGCCATTGTGGTTACAGAAACGGCCGACATTCTCTACGCTCTTGGGCTTACCGCCTTGGCCGCCAAGCCGCGTCAACCCGCTCTTGACTTCGATACAGGCCAATCGAACACGCTGAATACCTCACATCTGAACGAATTGCAACGCAAACTTGTGGAATCTCTCTCCCTCACTCCACGCCACATCGATCAAATCGCTCAGGAGGTTCAGCGCTCCGTGGCCGAAGTCAGCACCGAGATGACCTTGCTGGAGCTGTCGGGCTTCGTACAGCGCCTGCCGGGAAACACTTATGTGCGCGGCCAGTCGCTTTGAATTTAGGTGGCCGGCTCGGAAGTCGTCTCTAAAAGCTCAATAGGCAGCCCCTGAGAGCGTCTGTCTAGCTGGCTCCAAAGCAGTGTCAGCAATACACACAGCAGATAGCCCCCTACATTCAAATAGACCGCTTTTGGAGCGCCCACATGGTTAGCAACAAATCCGATCTCTAGCCCTCCTAACGGCATCAGCCCTCCAAAAACGAAGGAGTAGATGGCCATAACTCTGCCTCGAAGCGAATCGGGAACCTGTTCCTGTACTACCGTGTTCGCCGTGATGCCAAAGGCAGTCATAAAAATGCCGCTCAGCATGAGCGCGGGCATAGCAGGCAGCTCCGAACGACAAGCTCCAAAGAAAAGCAAGGTAATGCCGAAGAAAATGGCGGCTGTGTAGAGGAGAAACCGACGAGCAAAACGGTGAGAGAAAGAGGCCACTAACAGTCCACCAATAGCGGCTCCCACCCCGCTTGCCGACATCATGCGCCCTAAGATGACGGCAGAAGCCTGCTTTCGTGCTGCCAATGAGAGACCCGCTATTGCGGCAAATCTATCGGAATAGACCGGATAGAGGGTCGAGACCGACCAAGCCCCTAAGCTTGCAGCGCCCACAAGCAGTATCACCCGTAGAGGGCCTCGGTTCCTGGCCAAATAGTGAAAACCGCTTATTAAAGAGAGTTGACGGCTTACCGGCACAAAGGGCGGAAGGCGCATCATAATAAGGGAGATGATGACGGCAATGTAGCTTAGGCCGTTGAGGAAGAAACAGGCTGTCGCCCCAAAACGTGCAAGTGTAACACCGGCTAAAACGGGGCCGCATACGCGGGCCACATTGAACTGCAGAGAGTTGAGCGCAATGGCGTTTCCGAGCATCGTGGGGTCGTCCACCATTTCGCTCACGAAGGCCTGTTGTGCCGGCATATTGTAGGCATTTACCACACCGGAGAGAGCCGCTAACAAGGCGATATGCCAAGGGCGAATAGGTACCACCCAGTTGGTGTTGAGCAGGGCAAGGGCAAAGGCCAAAAACATAGCAGCGGCCTGTGTTATCACCAAGATTGTCCGGCGCGGGTATCTATCGGCCGCTTTGCCGCCGTGCAGGGTCAAAAGAACATAGGGAACCGCTCCGGCCCCGGTAACGATGCCAAGCCAACTAGCCGAGTGGGTAAGCTCGTAGACTAACCATTGTTGGGCCATGGTCTGCATCCAGGTGCCGACCACGGAAATGAACTGCCCCACAAAAAAGAGCCGAAAGTTACGAGAACGAAGCGCAAGAAAGGGCGTAGGCCGGGTTGGCTGCGCCGGGCTATTCAAATCGCAGTGCCTCGATGGGATTAAGCGCTGCGGCCTTACTCGCCGGATAGATTCCAAAGAACAGGCCTACGCCTGCCGAGACAACCAGACCGGCGATCACCGCACGTGGGTCCACAATCGTGTTCCAGCCGCCTACCGTCGCCAAGAGATGCGCTCCGATCACTCCGAGAGCAAGGCCTATGATCCCTCCAATGAGGGAGATGATCGAGGACTCGATGAGGAACTGCAGCAAGATGTCGCGCGGAGTAGCACCAATGGCTTTACGAATGCCGATCTCGCGTGTGCGCTCGGTAACCGAGACCAACATAATGTTCATGATCCCGATACCACCCACAACCAGCGAGATAACCGCGACGATAGAGAGCAACGAGGTCATTGTGCCGGTCACACTCTGTTGTCGATTCATCAAGTCGGTTTGGCTTCGTATTTCGAAGTCGTCGTTTTGTGGGAACGGCGGTTGCAGATGGTGCTGGTTTCGCAGATAGTTCGCTATCTGCTCCATAGCCAGAGGCATCATTTTGGCACTTGTACACCGCACATTCATTGCATCAATATTGGTGGTGTTTGCAATGCGCTGCATGACGGTGGTGATCGGCGCAAGAATGACATCATCCTGATCTTGCCCCCAGATGCCGGAGCCTTTCGGTGTTAACTCGCCGATCACCAAAAAATCCTGATTGTTGATAGAGATATGCTGACCTACGAGGTCGTTATCAGGACTACCTGTCAGGCTTTCCACAACGGTTTGTCCTACGACACACACCTGACGCACGCCATCGATATCGCTTTGATCAAAGAAGCGGCCGCGCATAACGGAGGCATTATTAACGAATGGATATTCCGTGTTCGTTCCTTGCAAAGTGGTGGTAGCGTTATTGTCTTGAAAACGGATTTGCACGCTGCGTCGCACAATAGGCGCGACGGCCGCTATCGCCTGAGTGAAGTTTTTTGCGATGGCGTTGGCCTCATCCAAGGTGAGACGATTGGGCGGCGCCGGTGGCGTCGGGAAGCCGTTGCTGGTGGTCGTGGTGGTTCCACTACCGGACTGCGCCGCCAAGGCAGCTGCCGGGGCTATATGAAGGCGCGGTGGGCCGTTCCACACAAAAAGCAAGTTCGTTCCTAGCTCGTCAATGGTCTGCTTTACGCGTTGGGTCGCCCCTTCACCTATAGCTACTACAAGGATCACGACCCCGACACCGATAATGATGCCGAGCATCGTGAGAAACGTTCGCATCTTGTTTCCGGCCAACCCTCGAAGGGCAATACGTGTGGATTCTAGCAGATTCATCTCTTTTTACACCTGCTGCATTTGAACTTCTAGACGACGTTTTTGTTCGCGTTCCCGCTCGGCCATCATCGCTGCGAGTGCTTCACGCGCATAGATTCGATCGGTAACCGGCTCATCATCCACGATGCGCCCATCTCTAATGGTAACGATTCGCTTGGCGTGGCGTGCTATATCCGGCTCATGTGTCACCATGACAACGGTAATGCCCTCGTCGTTGAGCTTTTGGAAGATATCCATAATCTCTTCGCTTTGAAGGCTTGAGAGATTTCCGGTAGGCTCATCCGCCAGAATGAGAAGCGGCTCGGGGGCAAGAGCACGTGCGATGGCCACCCGCTGCTGCTGCCCGCCGGAAAGCTGATTCGGCCAGTGATCGAGTCGATCTCCCAAGCCCACTCTCTCTAAGGCCGCAATAGCGCGCTCGGTTCTGTCTTTTCGACGTGCATAAACCAAGGGAAGCTCTACGTTCTCCAGAGCCGTTGTCCGCGGGAGCAGGTTAAACCCTTGAAAGACGAACCCTATTTTACGATTACGGATATGCGCCAATTCAAACTCATCCATCTCGGCTACCTCGATCCCATCAATCTTATAGGAGCCGGTTGTGGGGGTATCGAGGCAGCCGATGATATGCATGAGGGTAGACTTGCCCGATCCGGAGGGACCCATAATAGCCACAAACTCTCCGCGATAGATGTCGAGATCAACACCATCGAGAGCCTGCACGAGCTGATCACCCATTTCATACACTTTGGTAATCCCTCGAAGGCAGAGCATGGGTTCTTCAAGCGACATTAAGACCCTCCGTTGGACGGTTTCTTCTGTTTGTTTTTATTGTTGCTCGTGAACGGCGAGGCATTGCCCCACATAGGCCTATTCGAGCTGGCCGTACCGGCACGCACAATGGTGTCGCCTTCATTCAGGCCGGCCAGAATAGCGGTATTAACGCCATCGCTTCCTCCTACTTTCACCACATGAGGCGTGATGACCTGCTTGCCATCCTTCATCGTCAACACATCCACAGTAGCCCCATGCACGCCTAGATGTACAGACTCGGCGGGCACGAGAAGCACATTGGACAGTTTGCCTACGTGAATGATGACGTTAGCCGTCATATCGGGCTTAAGTCCAGGATATGGATGGTCAAGCGCAATCGTTACGTCGTAGGTCACCACCCCCTGCATGATCGTTGACCCCGATGCGATCTTGGCAACATGCCCTTTAATCACCATATGTGGGAAGGCGTCTACCGTGCAATCGGCCTCCTGACCAAGCTTTACTTTACCGATATCGGTCTCATCCACATAGGCATCTATCTGGAGGCGGTGTAGGTCGGCCACGATAATGAGGGTAGGTGCTGAAAGCCCAGCCACCAGGGTTTCACCCTGTTGCGAGGCCAGCTGAAGAACCGTGCCGGTAATCGGGCTACGGATAATTGTTTTGTTGACCTGGGCGTTCCAATAGGCCACCTGTTGGCGTGCTGCGGCCACCTGGTCTTGGTCTTGCACAATAGTCTGTTGCTTCAAGAGGTTCTGCGTGAGGTTCGCCTGGACAGAGATGAGATTGGCTTTCGCCTGATTCACGGCGGCCTGAGCGTTACGTACATCGGCCTCTTTTACAGCGTTCTGATAGACCTCGGCTTTGGCGGCATCGTAGGCGGCTTTGGCCGAGTCCAGATTCTGTTGGGCTTGGGTCACCTGGTCTTGCGCAGTCTGCAGGTCTGCCGTCACCTTTTGCCGAACAAGCTCCACATTTTGCTGGGCCGCAGCCACCTGAGCCTCATCCACCGTGTAGGTTGCCTGGGCATCGTCCACAGCACTTTGAGCGACAAACCCTTTTTGCAGCAGTTGCTTCTGTCGTTGAAGGTTCAGCTCAGCGTTATGTGCGGTTGCCTGGGCTTGAGTAAGCTGCGCCTGGGCAGTGGCGATCTCAAGATTGGCGCTCGCCTGGGTTTGCCGAAGGGTAGCTTGTGCCGTGCTGAGAGCGGCTTTGGCTGCAGAAAGGGCCGCTTGCGCCTTCTGTATGTCGGTGCGTGTTTGCTCCTCCTGCTGGCGCGCCGCTGCCTTAGCCGATGCGAGCTGAGCCTCAGCACTACGCAGTTGTGCCTTTGCCTGAGTAACGGCACTGTTGGTTTGGTCTTTAAGCATCTGAACACCGGAGAGGTCTTGCTGCAACTTCATCTCGGCAGCCGCAAGGTTTGCTTGGGCTTCATTGCGCTGCGCGGTGATATCCGGCAAATCCAATTCGGCGATGGGCGCTCCCTTGTGTACGATCTGACCAACATCGGTATAAAGGCGTTTGATAACACCGGTAATTTGGGAGCCAATCTTCACCTCAGCCCCTGTTTGGGCGGTAACGCTGCCTGTGGCGGAGATGGTCTCCTCTAAGTCACCTCGCACCACCTTGGCCGTGATCAGTGGAGACCCTGTATCCTTCGAGGCATGCGTAGCACTCCACCCCCACCATCCAAGCGCCAAAAGCACACCTATCGCCACAGCACTAGGCCAAGGGCGGAAACGACGGCGTGTTTTACGGCGCAAAGCAGCTGTCTGTGGATTCGACACCGATTCCATTTTGTTTTTCCTCACCTGGTCCGAAGACCAAAAGTCCTAATTTTTGATCTGCAAATGAGTAGAGAAGAGCTTGTATGTAGGCAAGACCTTCTCTAAATACGTTTAGCAGAACCGTTTGTGCGCCCATTTTCGGCACAGTGGTTCGTATATCCTTATTATTTTGGACGACAAAGTACCTGAAAAGTTATCCCGAATTTCCCAGGCCTACCCTATCCCCAAAAGAGCTTCAGCTGCCACTGAAGCGACTACGGGACTTCTGGCATCCAAACTCGCATACTACAAACAGAACAGGGAGAGACGGTGCGCCTCCCCCTGTACTTCACGATGTACCCTCTGAGGGCGACTGGTCGGACTCGAACCGACGACCTCCAGGGCCACAACCTGGCACTCTAACCGGCTGAGCTACAGTCGCCATATCATTTCTTATGCTAGCACGGAAAGCTTCTTTTTGTCAAGAGGAGCACGACGGCTCAAACCGTTTTTGAGGTATGCTTTTACTAACGGAATTCGTCATCAGAAGGCAGATCGGTTTCATGAGCTTCATAAGGCATACACCGCCTCTTCTCACCTTATTTTTCCTTTTCATCCTGCCATTGCGTGGTCTCTGCACGCCCCCCTCCTTCATGATAGGTGCCGATCTCTCTTTTCTTAAATTTGCGGAAGATCAAGGCGACGTCTTTTTGGAAAACGGCAAGCCCGTAGACGTGCTTCAGCTGCTCAAAAACCATAGGTACAACTGGATTCGGCTTCGCCTCTTCGTTCATCCCACCGACCTCCCTAATAGTCTTGACTACACCATCGCTCTGGCGAAGCGCGCGAAGGCATTGGGCTACCATTTCCTTCTCGATCTACACTACTCGGATACGTGGGCGGACCCACAGCACCAGATAACGCCGCAGGCATGGCAAAAACTAAGTCACCCCCAACTCGTGCAGATGGTCTTCAGTTACACAAAGAGCACTTTAGAGGCTTTTCGCAACGCCGATGTATTACCCGACATGGTGCAGATCGGCAACGAGATATCGGCCGGATTCCTTTGGCCGGATGGCAAACTGCCCACAAATTGGGACCATTTCGCCGATCTCCTTAAAGCAGGCATTGCCGGTGTGCACGCCGCCTGTCCAGGGAAGTCGTGCCCCAAAATCATGATCCACATCGATCAAGGGGGTAATGTTGCTACCACACGCGCCTTTTTTAATAAACTGGCCTCCTATTCTATCGCCTTCGATATCATTGGTCAATCCTACTACCCCTGGTGGCAAGGCCGGCTTGAGGCTCTGCGAGAGAATATGAATTTTATGGCCACCACCTATCATAAACCGATCGTGATCGTCGAAACCGCCTACCCATGGCAAACAGCCGAATATCCAAACGGCAATGGGCCTTTTCCGGAAACGCCGAAAGGACAGAAACAGTTCTTGCAAACCCTCTATCAGATCGTGCAGAATACACCTAACCATTTGGGTGTGGGCATCTTCTGGTGGGAACCTGCCGTTCCGTTCCAAGGGCCCTACTCTAGCTTAGTATCCCGAAGCTTCTTCAATGAAGACCATGAGGCGCTTCCCGTCATTACAGCCTTCGAGGATCGCAAGCTCGATACAAGTGGGCCATCATCCACTTCGTCGGAGAAATAGTACATTTTAGTTTGGGAGGTCTCGCGCATGTCGCCTGTCATCAAACACAGCGTCTACAACCTACTGTGCGTCGGAGCGTTCCTTATCGGAACCATCTCCTTTCCTTCGGCCCAGACATTGCCGGGGCTGCCGGCGCAAACGCCCCCCTCTTCCCAACAAACCACCAATCCCCCAACAACGCCTCCACCGGCACCCGGCTCCGCCGTAGATTTTCGCACCCGCCCTCCCTGGCCTGTTGCCGCTCATATTCTTAAGCGTACCCCCGATCTGAACGGCATCATTGAGGACGATCAATGGAACCCGTTCTATACGGTGACTTCCGGCCCCATCACCGGCACCGTTTTTTGCGACTGGGACGATAACTATCTCTACGTCGCCGCCCGAACCTCTCAACCGGCTACGCTCATCATTGATGTGGATGCTTCCGACAACGGATGGCTGCGTGGCTCCGACAACCTCGAGCTGGTGGTAGGCCCTGCCGGCCCCAACCAAAAGCCGGCTTTGGTAGCTCGTGTGCTCGATGCGTCGAGCGCTAAAGATGTTCCCTTTTGGACAACTCAAGGACTCGATGTCAACACCATTCTCACCGCCGGACGCCTTATCGGCAGCACCCAAGAGGTCGAGGTTGCTATTCCTAAAGATACAGCAGGGCTTCTTCCTACCGCCGGCGCCACCATAGGCCTGCGCGTCGAGTTCATTCCCCCCATCGCCCCTACAGCCTATACCCCCACAGCCCCCTATGAGCCACACCTTCTCCTCGATGCAAACCTCGTTAACTCCGAAGTACAGACCGTGCCGGGCATTAATCCTCACTTAGAGCTTTCCGATTATCGGTGCATTGCCGGCCAGAAACTTTTCGCCACCCTCTTCTTGCTCAACCAAACAGACCAAACCATTCCCTTACGCTCGGTACTATGGCAGGGGGTCGGCAACTCGAAAAACGCAGTAGATACCATCAGCACGGTAACCCCTCCTCCACTGCCCCCACGCAAAACGGTAAAATTTGGCTACAAAACCATCCTTCCAAAAGACCTCCCGCTGGGCAACTATACCCTGCAAGTAACGGCCACCTTGGGCGACGGACGCCAAGTGAGCGCCTCAGCCTCGTTTACCGTCGTAGAGCCTATCGAAGCGCACCTTCAACCCTATCCCGACCCTCTCTATATCTCCGGCACAACACGCCTCGATCTTCGTGTGGTGATCACCAGTGCGGTGCCCGACCACTTCCGAGGGCGACTAGAACTGCTTCAATATCCTAAAACCTGGCAACTTGAGGGCAATCCGGAACGAAGTGTTGTGGTCTACGGAGAGGACGCCACCGGCACCTCCCATGTCTATTTCAACCTGCCGGCCGATACGAAACCGGGGGACTATCCCGTAGAAGCGCGCATCGTATGGTTCGATAAAACATGGCCGCTCCACTGCACGGTGCACGTTGCGGGAAATGAGGCCCTAACCCCACCCCCGAATAAGAAGTAGCCGTCATGACCGAGTATGCCATCGAAACGGTCGGGCTTTGCAAACGGTTTCGTGGGATCGAGGCCGTGCGAAGACTCGACCTGCAAATACCGCGTGGTGAGGTTTTTGGGCTGCTCGGCCCCAATGGCGCAGGAAAAACCACCTCCATTCTCATGTTGCTCGGCAACATTCGCCCAACCGACGGTCACGGCTCCTTATTGGGGAAACCTTTGGGACACATTGAGGTAAGGAAATATGTGGGTTTTCTACCGGAGAAGTTTCAATTTCACGACTTCCTTACGGCCACCGAGTTTTTAGACCTCCACGGTAGGCTGGCGGGAATGAACGCCTCAGACCGCGCAAAGCGCATTCCTGAAGTGCTCGAACAGGTGGGGCTATCCGAACGCGCTCATGCCCGCATTCGCGAGTTTTCTAAAGGCATGCAGCAGCGCATCGGTCTTGCGCAGGCGATGCTCCATAAACCCCAATTGATCGTTCTTGACGAACCGACCTCCGCCCTCGACCCCTTAGGGCGTCGGGAGGTACGCGACATCATTCTGCAGCTTCGCAACGAGGGCTGCACCGTGTTGCTTAACTCTCACCTGCTCTCCGAAATCGAAATGACCTGCGATCGTGTGGCGATCATGAAGAAAGGCGAGGTCGTCGCCCAAGGCCCAATAGAGGAGCTTCTGGCCTTTTCGTCGGTGGTAGAGCTAGAGGTCGCCGACATGAACGATGCGGCGATGCAAGCGCTGCGTCAAGTGGCAACCCGCCTTAAGTTTGAGAGTGTGCCGCCACGCAAAATTTGGGCATGGGTACCATCGGAGGAGAGCGTTCCTGAGTTGGCACACGCTGTGGTTTGCAACAATGCCAAACTGTTAGCCTTGGTACCCAAGCGGGAAACGCTGGAAGAGCTTTTTCTGCGCATCGTTGCAGAGAACGAGCCGACCACTAAGAAATAGCACAGAACGCCCTCAGCACGATGAGATACCGACGGCCTCCCCGATGTGCTTGAATCCGTCCCGTTCCAACAGCCGCAACAAGCCCTGATTGATCCGAAGCGGCAAAAAAGGCCCTTCATAGATCAAAGCCGTGTAGATTTGAATGAGCGAGGCCCCGGCCTTTATGCGTGCGTAGGCCTCCTCTGCACTATCTATACCTCCAACCCCAATAATCGGTATCTGCCCACCCGTTGCCCGATAGAGCCGTTTTAATGTTGCAACGGCACGCTCACGCAACGGAGGCCCGCTCAACCCACCCTCCTCATGTAAGCCCCCGAAAGCCCCCTCTCTTGCCACGGTTGTGTTCGTCGCAATGATTCCTGCGATCCGTTGTTCCATCACAACCTCGGCCACATCGCAAATATCTTCTGGTGCCATATCTGGGGAGACCTTCACAAACAGCGGCACTGCCCGCTGCCCGCGGGCCGGCATTTGGCATTCGCTCTCCTCTTTCAACAAGGTCAATAGATTTCGCAACCGGTTTTTCTCTTGCCATTGACGCAGCCCCGGCGTATTTGGCGAGGAGACGTTAATCGCGATGTAGCTGGCGTAAGGGGCGAGCCGTCGAAAACTGGCCCGGTAGTCGTCGAGCGTGGCAGCCTCACCCTGAACATGTCGCGTCTTTCCAATATTCACCCCGAGAGGGAAGGGAAGCCCTTTTCCGCGCTGAACCATCGAAAGGCGATAGGCCACCATGTCCGCGCCATCGCTGTTAAACCCAAGCCGGTTGAGAATGGCTTTGTGTTCGGGAAGGCGAAACAGGCGCGGTTTTGGATTGCCCGGTTGGGGCTGTGCGGTCACCGTGCCCACCTCTACAAACCCGAACCCCAAGCGCGGCCAAATGGGAACGGCCAGGGCATTTTTATCGCAACCGGCAGCAAGCCCAACCGGGTTTGGGAAAATGATGCCGGCGATCTCTTGACGTAGGGCGGGATGCGTGAAAGGACGGCTACACCTCACAAGATTTCCCATTTGAGCCAAGAGGGCAATGGTGCGCTCATGGGCACGCTCGGCATCTTGAGCGAAAAGCAGCGGACGCAGAACACGCCGGTAGATCATGCTGGGTCGTCCTCCTCCTCACGCATATATTCCACCTGGACGATCTCAATAGTTGCCGCCTTATGCCCAAGAATAGGTGCATCAGGGTCAATTACCGCCGCCGTCAAAGGGCCTCCGTAGACGGCCCCTGTGTCGAGGCCTATTTTGTTGCGTTGGATCAACGGCCGGCCATCCGGCTGGGGCGTGTGACCAAAGACGATCAGCCGCCCCCCTATCAAAGGTTTATAGGAGAGAAACGGCTCCCGAATCCAGAGACGAGGGTCCAAACCATACGCCTCATCCTCCCATTTCATACCGGGGGGCACGACCCCGGCATGAACAAAATGGTAGTTACCACAAATATACTCCATCCGGGTCGCTCGCAAAAAGGCGATATGTTCTGGTGGAATGGCCTCTTGCCAATGTAGCATGTCGGCAGGTTGATACGAGAGGAGGGTTTCGACCCCACCGTTCTCCAGCCAAAGATAGGTCTGCTCGCTATGGAGTACAAACCCCTCTTTTGCCGCCGGTTGTGTGGGGGGGCCGTCGAGTGCATCAAGCATGAGCTGCTCGTGGTTACCACGTAAAAAAACGGTGTTTGGCCGCTCTTTTTGCAAAGCGATCAGCAGCTCCACAACCGCACGGGAATTTTCTCCCCGATCCACATAATCTCCGAGAAAAACCAGCCGGTCTATCTCTCGCAAGGGGCGTGTGCGTAACCTCTCTAAGAGAACCCGGAGTTGCGCTATTTGGCCGTGAATATCCCCTATGGCAATGATCAGAGGTCGGCCTTCCTCCATCGCTTTAGAGATCGTGGAGGTAACGGTTCTGCGCATCAACAAGGATAGCCCTCGCTTTTATCGGTTCTTCACTCAAACAGAAGGCCACAATAATCACGCGGTCACCAACACGCACCCTATGAGCAGCCGCTCCGTTCACCACAATCTCCCCTTTGCCTGCCTCACCTTCCATCACGTAGGTCTCAAAACGTTCGCCGTTCTCGACATCCCATACATGCACCAACTCACCGGGCAGCAGTCCCACACGCTCCATCAGCTCACGATCTATCGTGATACTCCCTTCATAGTTCACATTGGCATCGGTTACCCGAGCATGGTGTATCTTGCTCTTTAAAAACGTCAACAGTCGCATAAGTCTCCTGCGAAAAGCGGCTCCTCACTTCGTGTTTTTCCAACTCGGCATTATACCCCTAACTCTCAAGCCTATGTCACACAAGCCATCGAAAACGGTTTTATCCTTTCAACACCATAGAAAGGGGGGCGAATATCGCAAAAAAGTGACGAAATTTTCTAAAAAATTCATTGAACCTCTTGCATCCTCGCTTTTTTTCTGCTAAACTAAGAGTAAAGCGATATACTTTCTAACAGTGGCAACGGCTGAATCGGCATCTTTTCCCTTATTCGTCTTAAATGCAACCGAATTAACTTCTATACTATCGGAGAGAGTTTCATCGCTACATTCGATCAACACCTTCCAAAGGAGGTAGACCGTGAATTCACCCTCATACGAAGAACAAGAGCACCGAAGCCTGCTTCACCGCATTAAAGACATGTTTTTAGGCCCTGATGATCAGGAGGACGAGGCCGAAGAGCACGTCGGTGAAGCCGAGGTCGCCCGCAGACCTCAGCAACCCCTGCGCCTCCACACAGCTCGCACAAGCCGTGTGGCCGTGCGGCGTAACGCCCAGGTTTTCGAGGACGCGCGCGTAACGGCCGATGGGCTTAAAATGGGCGAGCAGCAGATCGTCAACCTAGAAAAAGCCTCCCCTCAGATGGGCGAGCGCATTATAGATTTTCTCAGTGGCGTCTGCTATGCGCTCGATGGCACGGTGGAGCGTATTGGCGATCGCGTCTATCTCTTTGTGCCCGCCAACGTTGAAGTAGAGGTAGACGAAGGCACAACCAACTCGGGCAACACCACACGTTCCACAACGCCCTAAAGCCGATACGATAACCTAAGCCGGCACTGTTGGCAAAAAAGAGACCCCTTCATTTTGAAGGGGGATGATTGGTTTTGTCTGCCCTCACACCGAGATTTGTTTGGCAACCTCTCCAAGATAAGCTCACTTTGCTACCTTGCTCTAGAACCGCGAGATTGGCAGTCTCTGCAAACCCACCCATTTCCCGCGGAACTGGTAGGATTGGAAACTTAAGATTTCTCGCCTTCGGCTCGAAATGACAGTCGTTTATCTCGTCTGCGGCTTGAAAGGACAGTCGTATCGCCGGCTCTTCAAGCCCCCACCCCCCGCCCTTCAAGGCCGATACCCTCGCCCCAGTGGAAATGAAACGAAAAGACCTCCCAGATTCGCTTCGAGGTGACACGGCCGCCGAGGCACTTCCCCCCTTAAAAAAAATTATGACCGATTTAACCACACGTTCCACAAATTAAAAACCGCTAAAATCCCATCTTCTCTCATTCTCCAGTTTGAGCTAATGATTGAGCTAATTTTGGCCAGAATTACCTTGGGGCACCACGGGGTTGCCTTGAAGGGTCTGGTTTGGCCGACGGCGCAACAGTTGCCTACGTTGGGCCGCCCTTCTTTGCAACAGCCGTTTTCGTGCCCTACCGTAAAGCAGCTCCTGTTCGGCCTGTTGCACATCCCCTCCCAGTGCGGCGCGGTCGAGCACATAATCAAGGAGAGCCTGGTTCGGGTTATAGCGAATCAGACGTGTGAGCGGCACGGCCGTCCAACCGTAAACGGTGTTTGGACTGGCGCTCACCCCAGAATGGGTTAACGCAACGTCGTGGACAACAGAAAGGAAGGGTGCCGACCAGTATCGAACGGTAAAATCCATCTGGGTAGTCGGATCGGGAGTCACCAATGGATAGACATAACAGAAATAGCGAGCCTCTTGGGAAGCTGCCGGCAGGTTTAGTTTATCCACCAGGGTATAGTTGGAGGGTTGGTCGTTCCCTGCCGGGTCCGCATCCCCTTCCCGATAGGTTCGGCCCTCCACGGTGAAGCTTACGGGCACATCGGGGTTTGGTTGTTGTGGTAAGCTGCCCAGCACATAGAGAGCCGCTTGGCGCCCGTCCGGCGACAGCCCAACCAGCACCGTAAAATCATCAATGGCTGCGGCCTGCGCTTTTTGCAACTCATCCGCAATGAAGTTTTTACGGTTTACCCCCTTGTTCGGCTGGGTATTGTTATTCCCTGCGGTCGGCTGGGTGTTGTTAGGCACCGGAGCAACCGTATTCGGCGCATTAGGCGTTACATCAGGGGCAGACTGTACCTTTCTACCACGCTTTAAAAGCCGATTGGGATTGGCAACAATACGCGCCCTTCGTTTTCCACCAAACACCGCATTGAGTTCGTTGTAAGTGTTGAAGCCGGCATTTGGGTTGGCCTCTAAACCGGCGTAAAGAATGGCCTGCTGCAGGGCCTGTTGTAGCCCGGGGCCTATACTTGCATCGTTTAAGAACACGGCCAACGCCTCATCATTCGCAATAACCTGCCGTACTCGTGCCATGTTCAAATAGATATGCCGGTTAGCCCCTTTCGAGAAGTTGGCCAACTGCAAGGCGCTATCGGGAATAGGTGGAATGGAATCGGGGTCGGCGCTCGAATAGAACCGCATAACCGGCCCGGTAAGATAGAGGTTTTGCATGCCTTGCAGAACTTGGCCATCGGTATTTTGGGGCAACGCGCTCGTTTTTATCGGAAGCCCGTTCAGTAAGACGAAGGCTCCCAAAACAGCGCATATGGGGCAGATAATACGTTGTTTCACCAACATAGCTCCTCCTCTAGGCGTTCACGACGCCTATACCCTTTGCAACGCTCGATTGTCGGTATAGACGCAATGGAGGCCAAAAAGTTCAATCGTCTAATGGGGTGCGCTCGACATCGAAGACGAGGCCGACCTCGGCACGCCACCGGTCAAGCGCCTGCATATTGCCCAACGTGTCCGCATGAGTCATGGCGGGTGTCGGCGCTTCCAACCGCCCTTCCCTTAGACACTGCGCGAAGAGATCGGCCTCAATGGTGTAGGGGTCGCTGTTCGTCTCGACCCTAATCTCCTCGGTCTTTCCCCCACGCTGTAGGCGGATAGTGTTTCCCTCGGTAGGCGGTACCCATAAGTTGGCCACCTCAAGGCTACCATCCGACCCAAAAAGACGCACGGTGGCATCAAAATGCACCTGCGTGCCGCAGGCGAGATAGGCCACGATCCCTTCCGGAAACTTCAACGCCGCGGTGGCCTGTTCATCTACCCGGCTCACCGTCCCGATATGTGCACAGCCTTTCAGCTCGATCGGCTCTGTGCAGGTTCGGCCCACCGCAACGCCGGCCACAAGGCGGGCAAAGGATATCGTATAGCATCCCACATCCATAATGCCTCCACCGGCTGCCGGATTAGAAAGCCGAATGTTATCGTATTTCGGGCCGAGATTGTACTGAAAGCTCGCATGGATGAGCTTCAATTCCCCGATGGCCTTCTCACGGATCAGCTCACAGATGCGTTGCATCGTGGGGTGGCAGCGATATTGAAAGGCCTCCATAAATAAAACCCTCGCCCGCCGAACCGCATCGAGCGCGTGCTCGGCCTCAGCCGTGTTCACGGTAAAGGGCTTTTCACACAGCACGTGTTTCTTGGCATTTGCACAACGCACCGTCCATTCCGCGTGCAGATGGTTTGGCAGCGAGATATAGACGGCCTCCACATCGGCATCATCCAAAGCACGAGCATAGCCCTCATAACGCCGTGGAATGCCAAACTCCTCCCCAAAAGCGTCGGCGGAGGCCTGTGTTCGACTTGCAACGGCCACCAGCTCTCCGTGGCGCGAGTGGCGTATGGCATTGGCCAGCTTGCGCGCAATGCCTCCCGTGCCCAAAATAGCCCATCTTACCTTATCCATAGCGCCTCATCCTTTTCAAATGCAAAGAATCGTATTTACATGGTACCCGTTCCCACAGCAAGGTTTGACAAAATAAAGCCCTATCTTTTATCTTGCGATTCCATAGTGTATAATAATAATCCGTGCTTTGAACGAGATTGGTGGCAAATTTGGGTGTGCCCCGATAACCGCCCAAAAGCGCGGAAACTTTCATATAGAGACGAAAGGCCATGGCAGACCCAAAAGGTTTTTTAAAGTATCAGCGTGAGTTACCTCCGCGTCGCCCTGTGGAGGAGAGAAAGAAAGATTGGTGCGAGTTCTATTTGGAGTTTCCTCGCGAGAAGCTACAACGCCAAGCAGCACGCTGTATGGACTGCGGCATTCCCTTTTGCCATCAGGGATGCCCTCTGGGCAACATCATCCCAGATTGGAACGATCTCACCTATCGTGGCCGCTGGCGCGAGGCCTTAGCCGAACTTCATGCGACCAATAACTTCCCCGAGTTCACCGGAAAACTTTGCCCGGCTCCCTGTGAGGCCGCCTGCGTGCTCGGCATCAACCAAGAGCCGGTAGCCATTCGTCGCATCGAGGAGAGCCTCGCCCTCATGGGCTGGGATGAGGGCTGGATTAAGCCCGAGCCGCCGGCCAAACGCACCGGGCGCAAAGTGGCTATCGTCGGCTCCGGCCCGGCCGGTCTCGCCTGTGCCCAACAGCTCAACCGGGCCGGCCATACCGTTACCGTCTTCGAGCGAGCCGACCGCATCGGAGGCCTTTTGCGCTATGGCATCCCCGATTTTAAGCTGGAAAAATGGGTGCTAGACCGACGGCTTAAACAGATGGAGGAAGAGGGCGTGATCTTCCGCCCCAACGTCAACGTAGGGGTGGATATCTCCGGTGAGGAGTTGCGGCGCGACTTCGATGCCATTGTGCTGGCCGGTGGCTGCACCGTGCCGCGCGACCTTAAAGTGCCCGGACGCGAGCTAGAGGGCATCTACTTTGCCATGGAGTTTCTCCCTCAGCAAAACCGTCGCGTTGCCGGCATCTGGCCCGAAGATAAACCTCAAATCACCGCGGCCGGCAAGCGGGTGGCCATCTTGGGTGGTGGCGACACCGGCGCCGACTGTCTTGGCACCGTACATCGCCAAGGCGCCATCGAGGTCTATCAGTTTGAGATCATGCCCAAACCCCCTTCAAGCCGCGACGAGACCATGCCTTGGCCGCGCTATCCCATGATTCTTCGCACCTCCGCAGCCCACGAAGAGGGTGGTATCCGCGAGTGGTGCGTCAGCACCAAAGCGTTTTCCGGTGAAAACGGAAAAGTTAAAAAACTTCACGCCGTGCGCGTACAATGGAGCCAGCCGGATGCCGAGGGACGCCGCCGCATGGAAGAGATACCCGGCTCCGAATTTGAACTCGACGTAGACCTCGTGCTGCTGGCACTCGGCTTTGTGCACCCCGAACATGGGGGCATATTAGCTCAATTGGGCGTGGAGCTTGATCAGCGCGGCAACGTGAAGACAGATAGCAACTACGCCACCAGCGTCCCAGGGGTATTCGCCTGTGGAGATATGCGGCGTGGGCAGTCGCTCATCGTCTGGGCTATTGCCGAAGGCCGTGAAGCGGCGCGTGGGGTAGACCTCTACCTTATGGGGCACTCCGATCTGCCGCTTACCCGCGCAACGCCCATCTGCGTTTGAAAGCTCCATTGAGCGGCAAAAAACTCGCGCTTCTCTCAGTTAGCGCCTAAAGACCGCCATCCGATAACCTAGTGGCGTGTCAAATCGCCTCACCAGCCGATCGGCTGATGAGGCGTTGGCGTAGAAAGGAGGAGGTGATATGCCGCTCGACACGCAAGGGAGCGGTGCTGCCGGCACTCCCGAAGGGCAAATAAGGTATGCACCTATCCCTAATCGCATCCATTATGCGCCGGTGACCGATCAAGTGCGCTTCATTCCTGTAAAAGATCGCGTCGTCGTGCGTGGTTCATCGGAGCATGTTCGTATCGCCGGCCTGCTTACAAACGACTCGCTGCCGATTCTAGACCAAGAGGCCTAAAATCCGGTAAAAGTAGGAGGCACGCGAAGCAGGAAACGACCGAACATACAATCGTCTTGCCGCCGAGGGGGCCTTTCGCAGGGAAAGGAGGAACCTCATATGAACCAGATCGGCACGCAAGACAGACTGCAGTTCAGCCCTGTGCAGGATCGCCTACAGTACCAACCTGTGCAGAGCCGAGTTGGATTTCAGGCTTTATCGAATCGCGTGGAATTTCAGCCTATCAAGAATCGGGTGCAGTTTAACCCCGAAGCCAATCGCGTTAAGTTCGACTATAGCAACGCTTCCATGCTCGATTTAGCCGCTTAGGGGGGCGTCGGGGCGCATAGAGGCAATGCGCTCTCACGCCCCCTTTTCTCTTCGGCTGCATCCTGTAACGCATACCATAAGAGAATCGCACAGGTCGTTCCCAAAAGAAACGTAGCGCTTACCACTCCCGAATCCTTAAAAAGCAGCGCGGCGATTACGGCGGCAGGCAACACGTTAAGGCCTCTCGCCGTGTACGGGCGCTGCAGCAGACTCTCTCGTACCTCGACCCGTACCAACCCAAAAGCGACCACTAAAATTGCTACGATCACCCCTATGCCTAAGTATAGATAGGGCGAGACGAGCAGATGAACGTTCATGGTCAGCTTGCGGATCACAATCTCGCCTAAATAACGTAGACCACGCCCGTGAGCGGTCTCCTGCAACACATAGCCGGCATGAGAGCTAGCCCCACGTGCCAACACAACATCTAGCTCGCCGAAGAGAAAGGCAAAAATCATGCCTACCCCGCCTAACACCACCGCTTTCGTCACAGTTACCGCCCGCTCCCAAAGCGCTTCCCGCCCTAAGCCAAACGCCACGCCGGTAACCACCAAGCTGCCGTAATTCGCCCCCCAATAGGGCCAACCAAAGAGAAAGGCCATTCCCATCCATAGCCCTACCAACACCCCGCGATAACGTCGGGCTTGGCCTGCCCGAATCGTCTGCAAATCGTCAAGCCAGGCACACCCTCCTATCAATGCCATGCCTACCAGAACCCCCAAATACTCGTTCCCAATGCCATAGTAGCGAATGCCCGACAACGCATACCCACTCAGCAACGAATCCTTAATGAGTTGCTGACCGGTACACAGATCGAAAGTTATTAACAGGATGCAAATGAGACAGGCTACACTCGGGGGTCTCCAGCGTACCCATCGCCCCACCGCATAGCAACCCGCTGTAAGCACACTCATCCAGGCTACGATCCGAAGAATATACTCCCATCGTGTGGGGGGTACCCACAGCGGTGCCAGCAGCAATGCCGCGGGGAGATTAAGTCCCCACACAAAAACGGCCGAAAGAGCGCGTGCCAGCCTCCAATGCTTGAGGCGATGTGCTGTCAACGCCCCTACAGCGGCTATGAATCCAAGTACCCCGATAGTTACCATACCCACTACCACAGTCTGCGCATTGAGCACACTCACATAGTCCGTTCGCGCCAACACTGCGATTCGGTGTGCCCCATCCCCATAGGGCATCGAGACGATGGGACGGCCCGTCATGGTAGGCGGTATAGGGACATGAAAGAGGCTTAAAATGGTGGGTGCCAGGTCGGTATTTGCCACGAGGCCTAGCGTGCGCGTCGTCGGCGATGTCAGCAGCCCTGCCGGAAAGTCCGGCCCTATCGCCACCAGAGGAGTAAGGCGCTGCCAACTGTCTGGTAACGCTCTCCCTCGCGCGGCAACGGGCGAAACAAGCATTAAATCCGCATGTCCGTTCTCACGAACGAAGCTCCACAGCATATAGAGCAGCACATCGAGCCTTGAAAGGGCCTTCTCACGCAACGTCTTAAAGGTTTTCGGCGAAAGTTTTGTTTGCAACGCGGCTAATCGCGTCATGTCGCCCAGCTGGATCACACAGAGGGATGCAGCGCTGCTCAGCATCTTGCCATAAAACCAGTCCATTCGCCTATCACGCTGCCCCAAAGGAGCCTCTGCATCGGGCTGTGTAGAAAGCAGGTCGCCTTCTGCCTGTCCAAACGCATCGGTGACCAGCAGGGTAGCGCTTCGATTGGGAAGGCTCGCATCGGCATTTCCATAGATCGCCGCAACGATGGGTGGCCTAGCCCTATTCAGCAGGGAGCCTACCAACACCGTATTCAGCCCGCGTCGCCAAAGCGAGGCGATGCCTAAATGAACGATAGGCTTTGTAGGAACCAGCCCGGTATACCGCAGATAGAGCATGCCAGCCGTTCCCCGCGCGCTAGGAACTTGCTCCTGTTGCTGAAAAGCCCAGCCATCGGTGGGCTGTGCCGCCTCCATTTGGCCTGCCGCCAATGTAAGCAGCGCCGACATGGGGGAATAGGGTTGGGGTGTGCGCACGTTCATAAGGCCGGCTGCGCCCGACCGAGCGAGAAGATAGAGAGCAGGGTGATGCGGGTTCTCCAGGTCTTCTATGGTAAGCCCATCACAAAGCACAAGAATGAGCTTCGTGGGTGCAGAGGTTGGTTGCGCCCTTGCGCTTTGCCGGCAGAGGAGGCAAGCCACAACAACAAACGATAGATAGGCATAAAATCGCTCACGTCGCAAAGGCGGTTCCTCTCCAGGCGTTCTACAGGAGGCATTATACCGCTCAAGCCCTCTCGCCTTAGCCGTTCGCAAAAGATTAGGGGGCAACATCGAATCTTGCTGCCCCCCTAATCCCCCGGATTTTAGGCCTGCCTACTCAACCACCACAGCCTGAGGTGGAACGATGGTAACTTTTTCCGGGTCGTAGTAGGGGTAGACCTTGCTCAGCGGCGTAAGCGCCTTTACCGGGAAGAGCGCGCGCACCTTGTAGTGTAGCGTAATCGTCTGATTAGGTGCGAGCTTTTGGAGATAGACGATGATCTGCCGTGCTGCCACCGTGTATTTATCTATGGTTTTCGCTTTAACGGCCTCCTCTAAGCCCCCCGTCTCCACCGTAAAGCCGGGCGGTACTCCTAGATCGATCAAGGGCATCTCCACCGTGCCCTCGGTGTTGTTATGGATGGTGACCGTCACGCCCACCGTATCGTTCTGTGCCAGGGTCGTTCGGTCGTAGTGCACGGCCAGGGCAAGCGGCGCCGCATTCGGCACTACGGGTGGCATGGTGTCGCGCCACGGCAGATAGTAGCGGCTAACCACCTGGTAGCCCAGCGCCCCTTTTCCAGCAAGAGGAAGGGCGTCGGCCTTGAAACGAATTTCGAGCCGATTCACCCCCTTTTGCAGGGGCTTTTGAATTTCAACCTGCTGCATAATATCGCGGTTCGCCTCGGTAACCGAAAGCGTGGCGACTTTTTGGCCGTTCACCGTCACGGTAACCGTGCCGGTTCCCTTTGCAGTGCCCTGGCTGCTGGCATAAAGAAGGGCACGCATACACCAAACCGTGGCCTGCGTCGTCTGCCAGGTTCCACCAGCGTCGCGATGTTGTACGATATAGTTGAGCGCTTTGGTGGTAAAAGCAGGTTCCCCTCCCCAGCGCGCCAACGCATAGGCTGCCAGACCGCAGGTTTCCAGATCGGCCCCCAAATTCGTGGCTCCCGTAAAGGTCATCGTCTTCCCTTCCCACCATGCGGTGTCGTCGGTGGTATGCGCTAGTGCGATAAGCTTTTGGGCCACGCGTGCTGTGTTCGGATCGTCCCTTCGTGCGGCCACCAGCAGGTTCAAAACCAGCGCCAGGGTGTAGGGGTCGTCGGTCTCATCGAGATGTTGTTCGACATAGGCGATACCTTTTGCCACCTCCGGTCCGGTATAGCCGCTCTCGGCCAGCGCCCAGTCCACATAGGCGGTGGTACGCAAGGCACCGGTCTGCCTATTGATGATTCCCTCGGCGATCCCAGGCCCTTCTTCCAGCCAGCTGCCATCGGCCCGCTGTTTTCCTGCGAGCCATTTTTGTGTGCGACTGACGAGCTGCGGGTCTATATCGCGTACTTTGGCCATGTCGGAGAATTCGAGCAGTCCGTAGGCCGTCAGCACCTGGTTCGCCGGCGGGTTGCCAAACCATGAGAATCCGCCGCCCTGCACCTCAAAGGTAACTAAGCGCTGATAGCCGATGCTTATATACTGCTCGGCCCGCATCTGTATGGCCGGATTCACCTGATGGGTCTTTTGCAGATAGGATAGGATCAGGATATTGGGGTAGGTAGTCGAGGAGGTCTGTTCGAAGCACCCATAGGGCATTTGCAGCAACCCGTCTAGCCCCTCCACAACCTGGCTAAAGGTGCCCGGATAGATTTTCACAAGCACCTTGCTCGCTCCCGGCACGGCATCGGGCGGCAAGACGATCTGTTGGGTAACGGTGCCCTGCAGCGTTCCGTTGTGAACGATCTCCATTTTTTGTCCATTTGGCTCTACCCTTATCTGCCGCCGAATCGCGTCGGAGAGCTGACTTCCGTAAGCCATCACGGTGAGCGACTGCTCACCTAACCCCTCGGCCACGATGGGGAAATGCACTACGGTGACCTCTTCCGGCATCACCGTTAGCTCGCGCTCGTTGCTGCCCTCAAGCCGAAACCAGGGCTGCAACTTCAACACCAGCCTCACCTTTTGGGCTTTGGGCAGATAGTTGTAGATGGTAACGGGCAGGGAGATGCGATCGCCTTGCGTTAGCGCCACGGGCAGATTGAGGTCTACAAAGAACGGTTGAAACACGCGAACTTTCTTTGTGGTGCTGCCGATGGCTCCCTGCAGACTGTTGGCGAGCAGGCTCATGCGCCAGGTAGTGATCGAGTCGGCCATCGGCAGTCGCAAGGTGGCTTCGCCTTGTGCATCGGTGACGAGATTGGGGTTCCAATAGAGGGTCTCCGGGAAGTAGCTTCTAACGCGCGGTTCGGGAGTGCCGGCCCCCACCGGATTTGCAAGAGAGTTTACACTTCTCGCATAGGTAATCACTTTGGTATCTCCTTCTGGCGCCATAAGCGCTCCGCCAAACCCGCCCACTGCAGGCGGAAAAGCAGCCCTAGCCTGCAACTGCCACATCGCTCCCGGCCCCCAAAGCGTGAAATCATCGCCGCTGTTGAACTTTCCATCCAAGCCGGCGCTCGTCAGATGTATCTGAACGTTCGCTCCCGCTCCCTGAATGTTTATCTGGTAGGGACGCCCCCAAGGGTCTTGCAAAGCCTCCTTCGGCAACAGTCCGCGATCCACTAACTGCATCGGCGTCAATCCGGTTACGCCATGGTTACCGGTTTGCGTCTCATAGGCCTTTACTGCCTTTTCGATCTGGGCAAGCGATTCCTCCATCTTCTGATAAACGGTCTGAACCAATTTCTGATATCGTTCCTGATAGGTATCTATGTTCAGAGTATAGATGCGGGAGTTCTGTTGCTGCTGTGCCGGCACCATGCCAACCTCTTGAGGGAGAGGACGCCGTATAAAAACTCCAAAGGCCGGGCCGGGCGGCATGGTATTCTCCGCCTCCTCCCGCGCCGCAGCAAACAGCAGTTGCGCCGCGCGCTGCCGCTCACGCCATGGCAGCGGATTGCGGATAGGTATTAGCTGCTCCGGCGTGATCCCATGAATCTCGTATCGAGGGGTGAGAAGCTGCTTTTCTAACAGGAAGTAGATTTTGGCCAGCCCGGGCTGCAGGTCGGAGAGCGCAAAAACGCTCTCATCTACCATGGCCACCCCCAGTGCTGCCGCCACCGGATGCCCCTTCTGGTCAGAGACATGAAAACGGATGACGGCATCGGCGCCGGGGCGGTACTCCTCCTTATCGGTAGCAACGGCTATCCGCAGATCGGTGGCCGGCAGCACCACCGCATAGCGCACATCTTGAGGTATCTGCTCGTTCGGCAAAACCTGATAGGCACGCAACTCCAATGTGCCCTCCATATCGGGGCTAAGCGGTAAGTTCAGCGTTCCTTTGCCGTTCCGAATGGGGATGACATCGGTGAGAATCGTTTGGCGGTTGCGCAGCACATCGAGGTAGACGGTGCCCGTTTTTTGCTGTGAAAAGCAGGTGAGCTGCAGCCCATCCCCTACCTTCGCCAGCGGCTTGTCTACGCGTAGCAGGAGCGCTGCAGTTTGCCAAGAGCCTAAAGCCATTGAGAGAGTGCCTTTTCGGTCCTGCTTGTCCGAAGCCGTACAGAGCACCCGGTATTGGCTATCCTTAGGAACGAACTCTATCTCCCCTACCCCCAAAGCATCGGTGACGCACTGCAATGAGAGATTGGTGGTGCTTCGATTGGGGGTACCGAGATCGGCCACAATCTGGAAATGGACTTGCGCATTCGGCACCGGCTGCCCATCCGGAGTAGAGACGGCCACATAGACCCGATTGGGCACGTTCGGCAGCAGCGTTTCCGATTCGGGCACTATCGTTATATGCAGAGGCTGGCTCGAAACGGGCACACTCACCGCCTCCTCCTGTTCCTGCTCGGCCGTATCTTTCACCTTTACATCGAAGTTGACCAAGGCGTTCCCTTGTGCCATGGGCTGTCCCACAAGTGTCTCCGGCAGCCGATAGCGAAACGTGTAACTCCCTACGGCATCGGTGTGCCCCTCAAAGGTCGCCAGCTCATGGTTCTCTACATCCAGGGTGCTTACCGTTACCTTCACCTCGGCGTCGGCCACCGGCTTGCCAAAGAAGTAGAGCGCACGTAAACGACAGGTTACCAACTGACCCGGCCGGTAGTAGCCTTGATCGGGCTTCAAAGTGATCTGGAATTTGGGCAGAACGTAGGGTTTCACCTCCACCGTGCGCGTCACGGAGGTATCGAGCGCTTCGGCAGTAATGCGATAGCTGCCTGTATTGACCTCGTCGGCCAGCTGAAAATCGGCGCCGACCGTGCCAAAGTCCGAAAGCGTCTTCTCCTCCTTAAAAACTCGGTTCCCGCGTCCATCCGTTACCGTAAAGGTGACGGGCGCTTTAGCGAGCGGCCGTAACGTGCCGGCGTCAAGCGCCAGCGCGCGCATGTGGATGACCTGCCCAGGCTGATAGAGCGGTTTGTCGGTGGTGAGATAGATTTTGGTCTCCTTCGCCAATCGTATTTCCGTTTGGAACCCATCCTCCCCGATCGGCGTCTTCACCTTCACAGTCAGCCGATAGGTTCCCGGCGAGAAAGCTGCTGTCGAAAAGCTGTTATCGAGCGTTCCGTAGCGATCGGTGGCTCCTTCAAACAGAACCTTTGTCTCCTGAGGTCTGTTTTTTGGCGACAAAACGATACGAACCTGAGAGGGCAACGGCCGGCCGGTATCATGATTCTTCACGATGAGCCGCAAACCGGCGCGAGAGCCACAAATCCATGTGTCCTGACCACGTGCAATGACTTCGATAGGGGATATTTTTATCATATTTTCCTCTGGTGAGGCTGGCGACTTCTCCTGCCCTAAAGCCCCAAAAAGGACAAGAGCGCCGCTGAACGCGCACACCATCCCCGTTGTCCAGGGTGCCACTTTGCTCATCGGTAACCTCCCTTCCGCCATTTCACAGCGGATTCGATTGACGCCTTTTAGACGAATCCTTCTAGCAAAAGGTTACTCCCGTGCCGTAAACGATCCACAACGGAAAAGGTGCCCAAAGCCTTCTCTCAGAAATACCTCCTTCTACACAAAAACGGAAAATGCCTTTTCCAGACCGTTCTATACTTGACTAAAAAAATCAAAAAAGTATTGATTTTTCATTTCCAGATCGGGTATCCTATCTTCCGCAAATCTGACGACCTTAGGAACAGACAAGAAAGGAACCGATAGCTCCGATGTCCGCATCCACCGGCCTCATAGCCCCTCACGGAGGGGTGCTCGTCAATCGTTTCGTGCCCCAAGAGCGCTACGAAACCACTCTCGCGCTCGCAAAAACCTTGCCTACCCTCCCCCTCAACCCACGACAAATCTCCGACCTCGAAATCATCGCCATCGGCGCTGCCAGCCCCCTTACCGGCTTCCTTAATCAAAACGACTATCAGGCCGTGCTCCACTCCATGCGCCTCGCCAACGGCCTCCCCTGGACTATCCCCCTCACCCTCCCCATCTCCCAACAACAGGCCAAAGCCCTCGACGCCTCCCAAAAAGCCACCCTCACCACTCAAGAAGGACAACCCCTCGCCATCCTCCACGTCCAAGACATCTACTCTTACGATAAACGCCAAGAAGCCCAAGCCATCTATAAAACCACCGACGAAGCCCACCCCGGAGTGGCCATCCTCTATGCCCAACCCGAACTGTATGTCGGCGGCGAGGTGGAGGTGCTCACCCTGCCCCCCCACGCCGACTTCCCCGAATACTACCTCACCCCCACCCAAACCCGCGCCTACTTCGCCCAAAAGGGCTGGCGCAGCGTGGTGGGCTTTCAGACCCGAAACCCCGTGCATCGGGCCCACGAGTACCTGCAGAAGGTGGCCTTGGAGATGGTGGACGGTTTGCTGCTGCACCCCTTGGTAGGAGAGACCAAAGGCGACGACATTCCGGCGGCGGTGCGGATGCGCTGCTACCGGGTTCTGCTGGAGAACTACTATCCTCAGGAACGCACCCTGTTGGCGGTGAACCCGGCCTCGATGCGCTATGCGGGGCCGCGGGAGGCGGTGTTTCATGCTCTGCTGCGCAAAAACTATGGCTGTACCCATTTTATTGTGGGACGCGACCATGCCGGGGTGGGCAACTACTACGGCACCTATGAGGCTCAAGAGATTTTCGATGCCTTCTCTCCTGCAGAGATAGGGATCGTGCCGCTAAAGTTCGAGCACTCGTTTTGGTGCAAGCGGTGTGGGAGCATGGCCTCCTCCAAGACCTGTCCACATCCCTCGGAGGCGCATGTGACGCTATCGGGGACGAAGGTGCGGGAGATGTTGCGTGCGGGTCAGCTACCTCCGGTGGAGTTTACGCGTCCGGAGGTGGCCCAAGTGTTGATCGAAGCGATGCGGGAGAGTTCTTAAGGGGGGGCGAGATGGACTTTCGTTATACGGTGGTAGGCCTGTTAATCGGTTTCATTGTGGGTTTAACGGGGACGGGGGCCGGTTCGATAACGACTCCGATGTTGATATTTTTGTTAGGTGTAGAGCCGAAGATAGCGATAGGGACGGATTTGGCGTATGCCACGCTTTCCCGTCTTGCCGGAGTGGGCGTGTTCTGGCGTAAGGGCCAGGTGAACCTGCATTTGGTGAAGCGGTTGGCGGTGGGCAGCGTTCCTGGCGCCTTAGTGGGGATATGGGGTTTGTGGGCTTTGCATCATTATCGATTGGTAAGTGCCGAAGCGGTACGCCATCTCACGCTGCATCTGTTGGGAGCAACGCTTTTACTTTCCTCAGGATTGATCGCCCTGAAGGCCCATCCACGTTTTGCGGAGTGGCGTTTGCCCTTAGCGTTGGGTAAGCCGCGTCGGACGGCGTGGATAGCCATACCGGTGGGTTTTGTGTTTGGGATGATGGTGGGCGTGACCTCGGTAGGGGGCGGAGCGCTGTTCGGGCCGGTGCTGTTGTTGGTGTTTGGGCTAGGTGCCACCACTACCATCGGGACGGAGACGGCCCATGCGGTGCTGCTGACCGGGGTGGCGGCTTTAAGCAACGTGGTATTGAAGGGGATAGACTATGCGATGCTGGGCAGTCTTCTGCTAGGGTCTATTCCTGGGGAGTTGCTAGGGAGCTATCTGTGTGTGAAGACGGCGGAGCGCCCGATGCGTCTGGTGCTGGCGGTTGTGCTGTTATTAAGTGGCCTGAAGGCCGTAGTGGCCTAAGGTTTCCGGTGAAAGTAGAAACAACAAGCAAAGAAGGAGAAGAAAGGACAGAACATGGGAACACATCAAGGGTTTATCTTGTGGTTTACGGGGCTATCGGGTGCGGGCAAGTCCACCCTGGCCAACGCCTTGTTGGCGGAGTTTCGCATTCGGGGCTACAAGGTGGAGTTGTTAGATGGGGACGAGGTACGTACGCATCTATCGAAGGGTTTAGGTTTTAGCAAAGAGGATAGGGACACCAACATCCGTCGGATAGGTTGGGTAGCTCGGGTATTGGCACGCAACGGGGTGATAGCGATAACGGCGGCGATCTCTCCGTATCGGGAGATACGGGAGGAGATACGTCGTTTAACGGAGGAGGAGGGCCGGGCTGCCTTTGTGGAGGTGTATGTGGAGGCTCCGTTAGAGGTGTTGATAGAGCGGGATGTGAAGGGTTTGTACAAGAAGGCGTTGGCCGGGGAGATAGCCAACTTCACGGGGGTATCGGACCCTTATGAGCCACCGGAGCATCCGGAGGTGGTGGTTCACACGGCGGTGGAGAGTGTAGAGCAGTCGGCTCAGCGGTTGTTAGCGTATTTAACGGAGCGAGGTTTAATTTGTGAGTGAGGGTTAGCGAGGGGCATGCACCTCCAGTCCCACCCCTCCTCCTGTAGGAGGAGGGGAGCCAGAAAGCTCATTGGCGGTTTTCTGTGAGAACCTTCCCTTCGGAAACTCAACACAACCGCCTCCTTTCTTCAACAAGTCAGACCCAATAAACGCCTCAGCGGCCAGAACCGTTTCTTTCAAAGCCAATCTCTCTGGCCGCTGCGTTGCTGTCCGCGAGGACGAAAGGATGGGATAGGGGGCGAACAAAGTCGGCTTGCTCCAAGAATTGGCTCTAGAACCGTGAGATCGGCAGTCTCTACAGCCTTACCCCTATCTCCTCAGAGCGGGTGGGGATTAAAATCCCAGATTTCTCGCCTTCGGCTCGAAATGACAGTTGTTCATCTCGCCTTCGGCTCGAAATGACAGTGATATCGCCAGATCTTCAAGGCCCACTCCTCAAGGGTTACCCCTACAGGCGGTTTCCTCTGATAACCTCCTCCTTGAAAAACTCAACACAACCGCCCCCTTTCTCCCTAACAGGGGGAAAGGATGGGATAGGGGGCGAACAAGATAAGCTCATTCTGCTAACTTGCTCTAGAACCGTAAGATTGGCAGTCTCTACAGCCCTACCCCTATCCTCACAGAACTGGTGGGGATTGAAACTTAAGATTTCTCGCCTTCGGCTCGAAATGACAGTTGTTCATCTCGTCTTCGGCCCGAAATGACAGTTGTTCATCTCTACAGCCCCACTCCTTCCCCACAGGAGAGGGGCACCTAGCGGTGAGCCACTCAAGGCCGACGTCTTCTCCTTCAGCGGCCTGATTCACTCCCTTAATCGCCCATCTCTCAGGCCGCTGCTGTGCCGTCTGCTAAGACCGCTGCGTTGCTGTCCGCGAGGACGCAAGGACGGGATAGGGGGTGAACAGGATAAGCTTGCTTTAGGAATTGGCTCTAGAACCGTGAAGCCGGTAGTCTCTACAGCCCTACCCCTATCCTCACAGAACTGGTGGGGATTGAAACTTAAGATTTCTCGCCTTCGGCTCGAAATGACAGTTGTTTATCTCGTCTTCGGCCCGAAATGACAGTCATATCGCCGGCTCTTCAAGTCCTAGCCGCACTCCACCCCCTCTCCCTGCAGAGGGAGGGGGTGAGCAAGATAGGCTTGCTGTACGAACTGGCTTTAGAACCGGCGATTGAACTGTCCTCAAGCCGATTTCTACCTACGGCGAGGCATCGAAAGCACCACGGAAGAGCGTAATCTTGGCGTTACCGTTGGAACCTATCGAAACGGCTGCCACATCAAAACGGCAGGCAGGCTCTGCCTCCCCCATTGCATGTTCGGCCAACCACTGGTAAGCAGTTGCCAGCAGACGAGCCTGTTTTGTTCCGCTAACGCTTTCGGCGGGCGTGCCATATCGCCGGCTCCGGCGGGCGCGAACCTCCACAAAAACCACAACCGGTCCGTCTTTGGTTGGTTCTAAAGCAACGATATCCAGCTCGCCGAACGGGCTTCGATAGTTGACATCCAGGATTTGCCAACCCTGCTGCTCCAAATAGAGGCGCACCACCTGCTCCCATCCTGCTCCCAAAGCGCGTCTAGGCACGCTCATAGATCAACTCCCGCCCTTGCAGGGCCTCCACAACGGGGCGAAAACTGCGTCTGTGCAGCGCACAAGGCCCAAGAGTCTGCAATGCCCTTATGTGCTCGCGTGTAGCATAGCCTTTGTGTTGAGCAAACCCGTAACCGGGGAAAAGGGCATCTAGAGAGCACATCAGACGATCGCGCGTTACCTTAGCCACAATCGAGGCCGCCGCAATGGAGGCCGAACGGGCATCGCCTCTCACCAAAGCCTTTTGCGCAATGGGGAAGGGCTGAACCGGCAGCCCGTCAATGAGCGCTAGGTCGGGAAAGAGGCCTTTGGGTAAAGCGGCTAGGGCAGAGCGCATAGCCTCGTGCGTTGCCTTTAAAATATTGATGGCATCAATGCGTTCGGCTTCGACCACGCCCACACCCCATCCTCGCGCACCGCGTGTGATCGCCTCATAGAGTTTCTCCCGCTCGGACGGAGTTAACTGTTTGGAATCGTTTAGGCCTTCAGGAAGCCATTCAAAGGGAAGCAGCACACAGGCGGCAACCACCGGACCGGCGAGACATCCACGGCCGGCCTCATCAATCCCAACAATGCAAGTATAGCCCTCTTTGGCGGCGGCTCGCTCTTCCGCCCACCAATCCATCGCCGATGCTCCTTAACTTCACTTCAATGGATGAAGCCGATGCGGTTCAGAGGCCAGAAGATGAAGAAAGCTTTACCGATAATACGGTTGCGCGTCACCACGCCCCAATAGCGGCTATCGAAGCTATAGTTACGATTGTCCCCCATTACCCAATACTGTCCTGGCCCCAAATGCACGGGGGTTTCATAGCCATATTTGAAATTGGGATTGAGCGATGGGTCCATGGGGTCTTTGATGCTGTAGGGCAGTTTCAGGTTGTGATATTCGTTCAATTGAACCCCGTTGCGGAAAACGTAATCGTAAGAGCCCACCTGTTTGATCTGAATGGTGTCGCCCGGAATACCGATGACCCGTTTAATGAGGATATTCTCTTTGAGAGGCTTACCGAGCGCGATGTCATCCGAATCGGCGGCTTTAGGAGCACGAAACACGATCACATCGCCACGTTTCGGGTTGGTAAAGCGATAGATGAGCTTGTTCACGAAAATACGGTCGTGCACGGCATGGGCGTAGGTTTGGCCGGTAGTTGGGTCGTAGGTATCGTGCCCCATGAGGGTGTTCTCCATCGACTCGGTGGGGATGTAGAACGCCTGAATGAAGAAGGGGCGAATGATAAAGAAAACGAGCACGCCGGCCACAAGGAAGGATTCGCATATCTCGGCGATGAAGGCCCAGAACGAGCCGGCATCCTCCACCGCCCTATGCGCCTCAATGGCGGCCTTATAGCGCTGTAGTGCAAAGACACGTACAATCGTGAGAATGAGGGCGGCAAAAGCGACCTGCGCCGTAGAGAGATAGGCGAAGAACTCTAAGGCGCCCGTTTCGTGCGGAGTGGGAGTCATCGCCTATCTCTAACGCTTCGCGTCACGGTCTTCTTTAATTCGAGCCTGTTTACCGATCTTTGTCCTCAGGTAGTACAGCTTTGCGCGACGCACCTTTCCATAGCGCACCACCTCGATCTTTTCAATGCGTGGGGAGTAGAGCAGGAAGGTGCGTTCCACGCCCACCCCATGGGAGATTTTACGAACGGTGAAGCTCTTGCGCACACCTCCGTTATTCATGGCAATAACCACGCCCTCGAACACCTGAATTCGCTCTCTATCGCCCTCCACCACTTTTGCGTGCACGCGCACGGTATCGCCTGGGCGAAAGCCGGGGATGGGAGCGCGGTCTTCTACGGAGACGCGTTCGAACTCGGCACGCTTCTTCTCTTTCGCATCCTGCTCGCGCCGTCGGTTTTCCGTTTCGGCCCATATTTGGCGCGCCCGCTCGATCTCTTCTTTCTCTATCTCACGAATGATCTCTGGTCCTAGTGCCATCGGTATCTTTTCCTCTCTCTTGTTGCGACGCCGTCTCCTCCAAGCTTTCGGAGGTCACCGGCAGATGTTTTCGTGATTTTGGAGGAACCGTAATTTCCTCATCTAAAAGCTTCAGGTCGTCCGCACTCAGTGTAAGGCGGTTAAACAGGTCTGGTCGCAGATCGCGCGTCAGCCGAAGGCTTTGCTGTCGCCGCCATCGAGCGATCTGGGCATGATGGCCGCACAACAAAATGTCGGGCACGCGCCAGCCGCGAAACTCCACAGGGCGCGTATAGTGCGGATATTCCAGAATCGGCTCAGCAAAACTATCCTTTTCCGGCGCCTCTTGGTCACCAAGCACCCCCTCTTGCAGGCGTGTAATGGCATCCGCGATCACCAAAGCGGGCAGCTCGCCCCCCGTCAGCACATAGTCGCCGATGGAGACCACATCGGTAACGAGGTGCTGGCGCACACGGTCATCCACTCCTTCGTAGTGCCCGCAGAGCAGAACAAGATGGCTCTCTTTGGCCCACTCTCTGGCCAGCTCCTGCGTAAACTGGCGCCCCCGCGGATCGGTGAGGATGACTCTCGGTTTTTGTGCCCCACAGGCCTCTGCCGTCAGCGCGTCTAGAGCACGAGCGATTGGCTCGATCTTCATCACCATCCCCCCGCCGCCCCCGTAAGGTACATCGTCGGTGGTACGGTGCTTATCGGTAGCATAATCGCGCAGATTCACCACGCGAAACGTCACAAGCCCCTTCTCTCTGGCCCGTCGGAGGATGCTCGTATTGAGCACGGCCTCCACCATTTCAGGAAAGAGGGTGACAATGTCTATACGCATTTTTTTGCGGGCGATGTTGCCCGCCTACACTTCCTGTTCGTCGGGCGAGAGCAGGCCAGGCAGCAGTTGCACCTCGATTCGCTTCGCTTGCGGGTCTATGGCGCGCACGATCTCACGGACGGCCGGCAGAAGCACCTCGTTCTTTCCGCCACGGCTCACCACGTAGATGTCGTGTGCCGGGTAGCGAAGCACCTCCTTCAAGCGCCCGATGAAGGCGCCCTCTTGGGTCACCACTTCAAAGCCGATAAGCTCATGAATGTAGAACTCATTTGGCGGCAGCGGCACAGCCTCTTCGGGGCGAATACGCAGCACGGCGCCCCGCAGCGCTTCTGCCATTTCGACGGTGGCCACATTCCGAAAACGCAGCAGAATCTGCCCTTTATGCAGCCCATGGAGACGCACATCCTCGATCTCCATAAGCCGCATGGCACCGGACGGCAAACGCACACAGACCTGTTTGAGAGAGTAGAACCTTTCGGGAAAATCGGTTTCAAGGCGCACTTTCACCTCTCCACGAATGCCGAACGGCGCCACGACCTCCCCGATAACGAGGGTCCACTCCTCAAGCGACATAGCTCGATAGCGATGTTTTGGCCCGATTAAGAAGCATCAGAGATAACTTCCACCTGCACGCGGCGTTCGCCTCTCGCGGCCGCTCGCGCCACGGTGCGCAGGGCATTCACCACGCGCCCTTGTTTTCCTATGATACGCCCAAGGTCTCCGGGAGCCACGCGCACCTCGTAGATGGTGATATCCGGTCGCTCCACTTCCGTAATGGTAACGCTCTCCGGATCATCCACCAATGACTTGATGAGATATTCGAGCAAACCCGATATGGATTTCGACTCGGCAGCAATACTAGACACCTGCTTCCACCTTCTTCTTGCTTTGTGCTTTTTGTTGCTGGAACCTCTCCAGCACCCCAGTTTTC
>Ga0209061_1000620_pt1 | contig 80321 bp, 63 predicted proteins | sample Coa_R1_10_FD_187157 | JGI IMG/M metagenome (GOLD analysis project Ga0209061, IMG submission 187157) | Surface soil microbial communities from Centralia Pennsylvania, which are recovering from an underground coalmine fire - Coalmine... | ecosystem: Environmental > Terrestrial > Soil >... | reverse complement strand
CGCGCAGCTGCTCCTCGTAGACCGGCTCGTTGGGGTAGATGTGCTCGTCCATGAACGCGAGCAGCCGCTCGCGCAGCTCCTTGGCCCGGTCTGAAAGCTCAAAATCCATCGTTCGTCTCCTCGCGGTCGGGGCGCTGGGATCGTATTGTCCGGACGGGGTTCGGGGGGCACCCGGCGCCGGGCAGGGGCGCCCCGGGCGGGGCGCGACCGCGGGCAGGGGCGCCCCGGGCGGGGCACCCGGGGGCGGAGAGCCCCGGGCAGGCGCGCGGTGGTGTGCCGGGACGCGGTGGGGCCCGCCTGCGGCGAAGCCTCCGGAGGCGAGCGCTGGCATGCCGATCGACCGACGGCGGGGCGGACTCACGCGACCGGCTGCACCGACAGCGCGGCGCTCGCGGAGCCGCTGTCGCCGACGGCGCCGCGCTGGCGCGTCCGGCTGCGCCGAGGGCGCGGCGCTGGCGCGACCCGCTGTCGCCGAGGGCGCGACGCTCGCGCGACCGACTGCGCCGACGGCGCGACGCTCGCGGAGCCGGCTGTCCGTCAGCCGCCGGCGGGCAGCCTCACGTCGAACACCACCTCGACCGTGTCGCGCACCTTCAGCGCCCCCATGAACGCGCGGTAGGGCTTGATCCCCCACTGGCTCTGGGTGACGGGGAGCGTGCCGGTGAGGTGGCCGTCATCCTCGAGTTGAAGGGTGAAGCTGGCCGGTCTGGTGGTTCCCGCCAGCGTCAGCTCGCCCTCGACGCTCAGCTGCCCGGCCTCGGCGTGCACCGAGCTCGACCTGAAGCTGATCGGCTGCCCACGCAGGACCTTCTCGTCGATGTTGGCGCGGATCTCCCGGCGGTCGGAGTCGCTCAGCGGCTTGACGCCGCGGTGGCCCTCAAGCACCTGGAGCGAGCGCGGGTCCGCCTCCAGCGTGACCGACCGCGGCTGCCCGTCGTCGCCGACCTCGACCGTGGCCCGCCACTGCGCGACCAAGATGATCAGGTCATGACCGACCTTCTGGGCCATCCCCTCCCGGTAGGTGTGCACACGGCAGCTTCCGCTGTCAGGCCCGACCGTGTGGGTGCCCGGGCGCAGGCTCACGAGCGTCGATCATATAGCCGCCGAGGCCGGTGGTCGAGCGCCTCAGCCGAACACGAACTGGCGCAGACGCTCCAGGTGCTCGTCGGGCGTGCTCAGGTGCCCGGCATCGGTGTCGGCGATCTCGGTCGCGTTCGGGATGTGGCGGGCCAGCCAGGCGCCGTGGGCGGCGGGCACCAGGACGTCGCCGACGCCATAGCGGATCTGCACCGGCACCCGAATGTCGGTCAGCTCAAAGCCCCACGGCCGCAGGAACGCCAGGTCATCGTCCACCCATCCCCACACGCCGGCGGCGACCGCCTCCCGGAAGCTCAGGCGCATGCGCTCGCGCACGACCTCCTGCCCGAGCACGTCACGGTCGGCGTCGGAGAGCTCGAAGTCGCTGAGCAGCGCGGTCGGATCCTCATCCAGCCTGTCCAGCACCCGCCGGGCCTCTCGCTCGAGCTCGGCGCGCAGCCTGTCCTCGCCCGCCAGCGCCCACTGGAACTCCTTGACGTTGGCCGGGTCCATGCCCTGGAAGTAGTCCAGGTCAGAAGCGTCGTACGGGGCGGGGCTCACGTTGGCCTCCGCCCGGGTGACCCGCTCCGGAAGCCCGGCGGCCACGGCGAGCGAGTGCGGTCCGCCCCCGGATCCGCCGGTCACCGCGAAGCGCTCGATCCCCAGCTCGTCGGCGATCAGCGCCACGTCCGCCACGCAGTCGGCCACGCTGCGCCCGGGCTGGCGGTCGGAGCCGCCGTAGCCGGGTCGATCGTAGGTGATGACCCATAGGCCGGCGGCGCTCACCCGGGCCGGGTCGGGATGCTGGCCGCTGAAGCGGGAGCCCGGGGTGCCATGCAGCACGAACACCGCCTGCCCGTTCGGGTCGCCCGCCTGCTCGTAGGTGAGGCGTCGGCCGTCGCGGGTCTCGACGAACGCGCCCGGCGCTTGCCCCACTTGGCTCACCGCGCGCAGCCTAGCGAGCGATGAGAAGATTCGCTCCGGATGGAGCTCCGCGACCGCAACATCGTGATCACCGGCGCGGGGAGCGGCATCGGTCGGGCGCTGGCCGAGCGCTTTGCCGCCGAGCGGCCGCGGGCACTGGTGCTGGCCGACGTCAACGGCGAGGCGGTGCGCGAGGTGGCCCGGTCGCTGGGCGAGCCGGCGATCGGGCTCGAGGTCGACGTGGGGCGGGAGGAGGAGATCCTCGGCCTGGTCGACGCCGCCCGCCGGGCGGGCGGGGCGATCGACCTGTTCTGCTCCAACGCCGGCGTGGCCGGCCCGTCCGGCGGACCGGAGGCCGCCGAGCGGGAGTGGGAGCGGGCCTGGCGGATCAACGTGATGGCGCACGTGTGGGCGGCCCGGGCGCTGCTGCCGGAGATGCTCGAGCGCCGGGACGGCTATCTGCTCAGCACCGCCTCGGCGGCGGGGCTGCTCACCCAGGTGGGCGCCCTCGTCTACTCGGTGACCAAGCACGCGGCGGTGGCGGTCGCCGAATGGCTGGCGATCACCTACCGCGAGCGGGGGATCAAGGTCTCGTGCATCTGCCCGCTGGGGGTGCGCACGCCGATGCTGGACGGGGCGCTGGGGGATACGGTCGGGGGCGCCGCCCTGCTGCGGGACGAGCTGCTCGAGCCGGCCGAGGTGGCCGAGGCGGTGGTGGCGGGAGTCCGGGAGGAGCGCTTCCTGATCCTCCCCCACCCGCAGGTGGCGCGCTACATGGCCTTCAGGGCGACCGATAACGAGCGCTGGCTTGCCGCCATGCGGCGGATGGTGGAGGGGGCGCGGGAGTCTGGCGCGGCCGGCTGACCCGGCCGGGCCAGCGCCCGGCGGGCCTCATCCGAGGCTCATCGAGGGCGGGCTCAGGCCGCTCCCGCGCCCAGCCCGATCGGTGCCCGCAGCACCTCGTCGGGGATGGCGAAGGCGTCCACCAGCCCGCCGGCCAGGAAGCGGACCTCGTTGCACAGCCGGTTGACCTCGCGCGTGATCGCCTTGCAGCGGGGCCCGGTCAGCCGCCCATGCTCCTGGTAGAAGGCCCGCTCTGACTCGATCGCCGCCAGCGCATGCAGGTCGCAGACCACCTGGAGCGCGGCCCGCAGCGACTCATCCTGGCAGCGCGCGACGGCGCCGGCGAAGGACTCCAGGACCACCCGGTCGATGTGGGCCCGGGCCGCGTCCACGGCGTGGTCCTGCACCGCCCGGAAGACCTCGAAGGGGTCATGGCCCTGATCGAGCCCGCGCTTGAAGCGGCGGGCCACCGAGGCGGTGATGTGACCCTCACGCCAGCGGAACAGCTCGAGCTGCTGCTCGCGTTCGAGCAGGTCGCCGGTGTCGTCGCTGGCCGGCACGATGTCGGCGATCACCTGGCCGATCTTGCGCATGAACGCCCGCTCGAGCACCGTCTCCACCGCCTGGGCGGCGACGAAGGTCACCGTCTCGCGCGGGTCCAGCTCGGCGAAGTGGTCCTTGAAGTCGGTCAGGACCGCCTTGGCCACCAGCATCATCAGCACCGTGTTGTCGCCCTCGAAGGTGGTGAAGATGTCGGTGTCCGCCTTCAGGTCGGCGAACCGGTTGACGCTCATGTAGCCCGCGCCGCCGCAGCACTCGCGGCAGGTCTGGATGGTGGCGGTGGCGTGCCAGCTGGCGGTCGCCTTCAGCCCGGCGGCCAGCGTCTCCAGCTGGCGCCGGTCGCGCTCGGGCGCCTCGGGATCGCTGAACACGGCGTGAAACTTCTCGCGCAGCTCGTCCTGGGCGAAGTGCAGCGCGTAGGTCTTCGCCAGCAGGGGCATCAGGCGACGCTGGTGGGGGCGGTAGTCGAGGATCGGGATCTCGGGCTCGTCCGGAGGCCCGAACTGCCGGCGCCGCAGCCCGTGGCGGACGGCGATCGTGAGCGCGGACTTGGCGGCGCTGATCGAGGCTCCGGCGATGCACACCCGGCCCTGCACGAGGCTGCCGATCATGGTGAAGAAGCGCCGATTGGGATTCTCGATCGAGCTGTGGTAGGTGCCGTCGGGCCGGACCTCGCCGTAGCGGTTGAGCAGCGCCTCGCGCTCGACGCGCACCTGGTCGAACCACAGCCGGCCGTTGTCCACCCCGTTGAGGCCCATCTTCTCCCCGCAGTCCTCGACGCGCACGCCCGGGCATACGTGGCCGTCGCCATCGCGGATCGGCACCACGAATACGTGCACGCCATGGCACTCGCCGCCCACGTTCAGCTGGGCGAAGACGGCCGCCAGCTGGGCATGGCAGGCGGCGTTGCCGATGTACTCCTTGCGGGCCCCGTCGGCGGGGGTGTGGATCACGAACTGGTCGGTGTGCGGGTCGTAGGTGGCGGTGGTCTGGAGCGCCTGGACGTTTGAGCCGTGGTCGGCCTCGGTCATGGCAAAGCAGCCGCACAGCTCGAGTCGCGCGGTGGCGCGCAGGTAGCGCTCGTGGTGCACCCGGGTGCCCAGCTGCTGGATCGCTCCCCCCCACAGGCCGAACTGGACCCCGAACTTGACCAGCAGCGAGAGGTCCCCGAAGGCGAGCGTCTCAAACGCGGCCACGTTGGCTCCGAAGTCGCCCATGCCGCCGTACTGCTCGGGAAACCCCGGTGCGGTGAGGCCCTCCTCGGCCAGCGTGCGTGCCCACTGCATGACCCGCTCGCGGTATTCGGCCGTGGGCATGCTCAGCGGGGGGCGGAACTCGGGCCGCCTGAGCACCGCACGGACCTGCTCGCGGCCCTCGCCGTAGCGCCCGTCCAGCAGTCGCGCGAGGGCGCCTGAGTCAAAGCGAACGCCGGGCTGGGTGGCGGTCACAGCCCGCGATCATATGGCGCCGGGACCGCGGCGGGGTAAGTACGTAGGACGGCTGACCGCCGCTCTCAGGAGCGCACGTGCAGGGCGTGGCGCAGGTGGCGGAAGAAGCGCCCCACGCGTCCATGGATGCCGCTGGCCAGGCCGGTGGCGCCAAACAGCAACGCCACGCAGCCGACCAGCACGATCAGCCCGACCAGCACGTGCGGCCAGCGCCGCTCAAGATACCGGCGGCCGATCCCCAGCGTCCGCTCGGCGTGATCGCCGGCGACCAGCAGCACGACGATGATCCCCACGAGCGGAAGCACGAAGCACAGGTTGAACACCACCAGCAGCCCCAGCTCCCGCATCACCCCCAGGCCGGACCCGACGAGCGCGGCGATCGCGGCGAAGTAGGGAAACGCGGTGGGCAGCTCGGCGGCCATGATCGTCGCTCCCAGCACCACGCTCGACCTGCGCCCGGGATTGGCGGCCGGCAGTCCTCTGGCCACCAGCCGCCCGCGCCGGCGCCAGATGAGCCAGGCGCCGCCGAGCAGCAGCAGGCCGGCCACGAGCTCGGCCACGAACCTGACCGTGCGGCGGATGTCGAGGTCGGGGATCACGTGGCGGACCAGCTGTCCGCCGCCCAGGGCGATGATCGCGCCCCCCGTCAGGTAGACGACGAACACCGCCAGCGTGAACTCGGCCACCCGCATGCGGGGACGCTCACCGGCGGCCAAAAACAGCGCCGGGGCGATCGTGGAAGGGTTGATCGAATCGGCCAGCCCGATCGTGATCATCAGCACCAGCAGCCGGAGCACGCGGCCATTCTTCCCGGTTGGGCTGAACTGCACGTAACCCTCGGTTGTCCCGCTCGGTGGGCCAGCCGGTGCGGCCGGACCGCCGGGGGTTCAGTCGCGGCCCGGCCGGTGCGGCCGGACCGCCGGGGGTTCAGTCGCGGCCCGGCCGGTGCGGCCGGACCGCCGGGGGTTCAGTCGCGGCCCGGCCGGTGCGGCCGGACCGCCGGGGGTTCAGTCGCGGCCCGATCCGGCCGATGGGATCGGGGATGTCCCTTGGCCACCGCAGACGACCCGCCCTCAGGCCAATGGGCCCAAGAGGAGGATCCCGCACCCCCGGGCGAGTAGCTACACTCGGCCTAGCGCCGAGCGGGGCGTTGCTATCTGCGCCCACAGCCCCGGTGCGCGAGCACTGACCAACCATCGGCAGGTAAGACCATGGCCCGTGGAGATGTCCGGATCGCTGTGACGCTCGCCTGCGAAGTCTGCAAGCGCCGGAACTATCAGACCAACAAGAGCAAGCGCAACGACCCCGAACGCATTCAGCTGCGCAAGTACTGCCGGTGGTGCCGGCGGCACACCGACCATCGCGAGACGCGCTAAAGCGGACGGAGGGGCTGTGGCACGCAACCGCAAACGGGCAAAGGAGCGCCGGGCCCGGCGGCCGGAGGGCACCAGCGGGCGCGGACGAACGGCGACCGCGCCGCCGCGGTCAACCCCCGACCCGCTCGGGCACGCCGCGCCGGATGTCGAGCTGGCCGACGCCCAGGTGGCGCTGGGGCGCGCCCGGTTTGACCGTGAGACCCGCGGCCGGGGCGAGCCGCTCGAGGCCGAGGTGCCTGACTCCGAACGGGCCGAGGCCGAGTCCATTGACTACGGGCAGGCCCGGGCCGGGGCGCCTGACTCCGAGCCGGCCGAGGCCGAGCCGGCCGAGAGCGGCCGGGCTGGGGCAGAGGCCGAGTTCCCGCTGCCGACGGATGGCGAGCGGGGCAACGGACGGGGCGGCGCCCCGCCCAGCGCGATCGCGCTGGGGCGCTCCGGCGCGACCAGGGCGGCGAGCACCGAGGCCGGCGTCGAGCCCCGGGTCACGCTGCTGGCGCGGCTGATCGGCTTTCTCCAGGGAAGCTGGCGCGAGCTTCAACGGGTACAGTGGCCGGACCGCCGTCAGGTGGCGCAGGCCACGTCGGTCGTGATCGGGTTCGTGATCGTGGCCGGCGTGTTCCTCGGTCTCGCCGACCTCGCCTTCTCCCACCTGATGAATTACGTTCTGTATGGCAAGTAGCGCTCGGCCAGGGCGCTGAAGGCAGAAGAGAGAAGATGTTTCGCTGGTACGTCGTCAACACATACTCCGGGCACGAGAACAAGGTCAAGCAGAACATCGAGCACCGCGTGGCGTCGCTCGGGCAGCAGCGTGCGGTCAGGCAGATCGTGGTGCCCACCGAATCGGTGTCAGAGATGCGCGACAACCAGAAGGTGACGGTTGAGAAGCGGACGATGCCCGGCTACGTGCTGGTCAACATGGACCTCAACGAGGACTCCTGGAGCCTGGTCAAGGGGACGCCCGGGGTGACCGGGTTCGTCGGCGCCTCCAACGAGCCGGTGCCGCTCACCCAGGATGAGGTCAACCGGCTGCTGCACCGCGAGCAGGAGGTCCGCCCCCGCAGCCGCGCCCAGTTCTCGATCGGCGAGTCGGTCAAGGTGGTCTCCGGCCCGCTGTCGGACTTCAGCGGCGAGATCTCCGAGGTCAACGAGGACGCGCAGCGGCTCAAGGTGCTGGTGTCGATCTTCGGCCGCGAGACGCCGGTGGAGGTCGGCTTCGACCAGGTGAAGAAGGTCTAGCCGGTGGCCAAGAAGGTGCTCACCCAGATCAAGCTGCAGGCTCCGGCCGGCCAGGCCAGTCCGGCCCCGCCGGTGGGGCCGGCGCTCGGCCAGCACGGCGTCAACATCATGGAGTTCGTCAAGGCGTTCAACGCCCAGACCCAGGGTGAGGCGGGCACCGTGATCCCGGTGGTGATCACCGTCTATGAGGACCGCTCGTTCACCTTCGAGACCAAGAGCCCTCCGGCCGCGGTGCTGATCAAGCAGGCCCTGTCGCTGGAGAAGGGCTCGGCCGAGCCCTACCGCCAGAAGGTGGGAACGATCACCCAGGATCAGCTGCGCCAGATCGCCGAGCGCAAGATGGCCGACCTCAACGCCACCGACCTCGAGGCGGCCACCCGGATCATCGCCGGCACCGCCCGCTCGATGGGCGTGGAGGTGGTGTAGGTGCGGGAGGCACAGGTACCGTCGGCCCGCACGGGGCATGGCTCGATCGGCGAGGTCCGCTGATGGCCCGCCACGGCAAGGCATACCTGCAGGCGCGCGGCGGCGTGGACCGTGAGCGCGAGTACTCCCCGGCGGAGGCGGTGGCGCTGATCAAGCAGCTCTCGCATGCGAAGTTCGACGAGACGATCGAGGTGCACGTGCGCACCGGTCTGAACGTCCGCCACGCCGACGAGCAGCTGCGGGGAACGCTGACGCTCCCCCACGGGCTCGGCAAGGAGGTCAAGGTGGCGGTGTTCGCGCAGGGAGAGAAGGCGCGGGAGGCCGAGGAGGCGGGAGCCGACGTGGTTGGCGCCGAGGATTTGGCCCAGCGCATCCAGGAGGGCTTCGACGACTTCGATGTGGCGATCGCCACCCCCGACCTGATGCCGGTGGTGGGTCGGCTGGGGCGGATCCTGGGACCGCGGGGCAAGATGCCCAACCCGCGGGTGGGCACGGTCACGATGGACGTCGGGCGGGCGGTGGAGGAGGCCAAGGCCGGCAAGGTCGAGTACCGCACCGACCGCAACGCGATCGTTCATCTGGCCATCGGCAAGCGGAGCTTCGACGATCGCCGTCTGCTCGAGAACTACGCGGCGGTGATCGACGAGCTGATCCGGGCCAAGCCCTCGGCGGCCAAGGGCCGCTACCTGAGGACCATCACGATCAGCAGCACGATGGGCCCCGGCGTCAAGGTTGATCCCAGCCGCATTCGCGACATCGTGGAGGAGCCGGTCGCGGCGTAGACTGGTGTATCTGCCGAAGACCTCCGGCGGCACGTAAGTCCGGAGCAGGCGGGAGCTCGACCGCGACCTCGGTCGCCTCTCGACGTCCGCCTGCGCACGATTTGAGAGGAACATGAACCGAGATCAGAAAACAGCGGTCGTAGAGGAGCTGAGCGAGCAGATTCGCGGCGCCGACGCGATCTTCGCCGTCGACTACCGCGGGATCTCGGTGGCCGAGGCGGCGCAGCTGCGCGCCCGACTGCGCGAGGCGCAGACGCGCTTCCGGGTGGTCAAGAACTCGCTCACCGAGCGGGCCTCCGACCAGGCCGGGGCCGAGGCGCTCAAGACCGTGCTCGAGGGCCCCACCGCCCTCGCGTTCGTCAACGGCGATGCCGCCCTGGCCGCGAAGGCGCTGAGCGACGCCGCCCGGGCGTACGGGACGCTGCAGTTCAAGGGCGGGCTGCTGAACGGCAATCCGCTGACCGCCGAGCAGGTCCAGTCGATCGCTCGCCTGCCCGCCCGCGAGGTGCTGCACGCGCAGCTGGTGGGGACGATCGCCGCTCCCCTGTCCGGGCTCGTCCGCACGCTGAACGCGCTGATCGCCGGACTGGCCGTGCAGCTTCAGCAGATCGCCGAGCAGGGGCTGGTGGGAGGACAGGCTCCCGCCGCGGGGGCGAACGCGGCGCCCGCGGCCGACGCCGGCGAGACCCCGGCGGCGGAGCAGGCTGCGGCGCCCGCGGCCGACGCCGGCGAGACCCCGGCGGCGGAGCAGGCTGCGGCGCCCGCGGCCGACGCCGGCGAGACCCCGGCCGAGGCCGCGGAGACGTCCCCGGCCGACGGCGCACAGACGACTGAACAACCCGAACCAGAATCAGCTTCCGACGCCGAGGCGTCAGAGGAGTAAGGAGGAACCATGCCCACCACCCAGGAGTGGATCGACGAGCTCAAGAGCATCTCCGTGCTCGAGCTCTCCGAACGAATCAAGGCGCTCGAGGAGGCGTTCGGCGTGTCGGCCACCGCGGTCGCGGCCGCGGCTCCCGCCGCGGCGGCGCCCGGCGCGCCCGCCGAGGGCGGCGGCGAGGCCGAGGAGCAGAGCACCTTCGACGTGGTGCTGACCGCCGCCGGCGACAAGAAGATCCAGGTGATCAAGGTCGTGCGGGCCGCCACCGGCCTCGGGCTGAAGGAGGCCAAGGCGCTGGTCGACGAGGCGCCCAAGCCGGTCAAGGAGGGCGTCGACCGCGACGAGGCCGATCGGCTCAAGGCCGAGCTTGAGGAGGCGGGCGCGAGCGTCGAGCTGAAGTAGGCGCCGGCTCGGAGCATCGAGCTGAAGTAGGCGTCGGCTCGGAGCATCGAGCTGAAGCGGGCACCGGCTCGGGCGCCACGGCGGGGTCGCGGGCGCGGCGTCATGCGTCCGCGGCCTCTCGTCGCCAGGGCCCGCCGCCCAAGGCCGCCAGTCGCGGTCACCGCGGCAGGCGCTCCCCGCGTTCAGCGGTAGGATCTCGCCCCGGGCGCCCCGCAGGCCGACGGCGGGGCCGGACGTCGGATCGAGCTTCAGCCTGAGAGGGGTCGAGAGTGGGTGTGCCTGAGGAGCTTTTCGGTCAGCGGCTGACGCGCCGGGCGCTGCTCGAGCGCCTGGGCATGGTGGGGGCGGGCGCATTCGTCAGCCAGTCGGCGCTGGCCTGGCTGGCACGCCCCGGGTGGGCGTCGTGCATCCGGCGGGCCGCCCGCACCAGGCCGGCCGGATCAGACCTGGAGGCGGTCGAGCACATCGTCTTCCTGATGCTCGAGAACCGCTCCTACGACCACTACTTCGGCGCCTACCCGCGCGGGCGGGGCTTCGACGATCACCCCGCCCACTCGCTGGGGGTGTTCGCGCAGGACTATCCCGGGGGCGCGCACGTCATCCCCCGCCACAAGCTGCTCCCGTTCCGTCTGCCCACCGACCACGGGCTGGAGTCGACCGAGGATCTCACGCACGACTGGGGCCCGATGCACGAATGCTGGAACCACGGCCGCATGGACTCCTGGGTGAAGGTTCACACCCAGCCGGAGTGGGAGGGACCCAAGGGGGCGCTGACGATGGGCTACTACACCCGCGCGCAGCTGCCCTTCCACTGGGCGCTGGCCGATCACTTCACGCTCGCCGACGCCTACCACTGCTCGATCCTCGGCCCCACCCATCCCAACCGGCTGATGGCGATCAGCGGCACGATCGATCCGGCCGGCCGCCACGGCGGCCCGGTGGTGGCGACGAACGCCACCGACGACACCCTGTGGAGCTGCACCTGGACCACCGTGCAGGAGCTGCTGGAGGACAGGGGGATCTCCTGGAAGGTGTACACCCCCTCCAACGCCAACGTTAGCGGCCGGTTTGCCGAGCTGCGCAAGTATCTGACCTGGGATCCGCGCTTCTACGACCCCACGGTCACCGCCAACCTGGAGCTGACCGACAACGTGCTCCCGTACTTCAGGGCCTTCCAGCGCCCGGGCACGCCGCTGTTCGAGAAGGCGTTCAGGCAGACCTTCCCCCACGACTTTGCCGCCGACGTGCGCTCGGGCCACTTCCCGAAGGTGGCCTGGATCATCCCGCCGCTCGGCTTTGACGAGCACCCGTCGGCCTCGCCCACCAACGGCCAGTGGTTCGTATCGATGGTGTTGGACGAACTGACCGCCAACCCACGCGTGTGGTCCAAGACGGTGCTGTTCATCATGTACGACGAGAACGACGGCTGGTTTGACCACGTGGCGCCGCCCACCCCGCCGCCGGGAACGCCGGGGGAGTACCTGACGACCGACCGCTTCCCGGCCGGCGAGCCCCGGCCGGAGACGCTGGGTATCACCGGCCCGCTCGGCCTCGGCATCCGGGTCCCGCTGCTGGTCGTCTCCCCGTTCAGCCGCGGCGGCCACATCGCCAGCGAGGTGTTCGACCACACCTCGCAGCTGAAGCTGATCGCCGAGCGCTTCGGGATCGAGGTGCCGAACGTCTCGGCCTGGCGGCACAGGACGGTCGGCGACCTCACCTCGACGCTGTTTCGCTCCAGGCCGGAGACGCGGCTGCCCAGGCTGCCGCGAACCTCGATCGTGTTCGCCCGCTCCGGGCCGGCCAGCTACACCGCCCAGTGGACCGAGTCGGGCGGGTTTGGCCCCAGCATCCCCACCAAGCAGCGGATGCCCAACCAGCATGGCGGCTCCGAGCCGGCGGAGCGCTTCTTCAAGCTGGCCGCCGACGAGCGCGCGGTGGCCGACGACGCGCGCACGCCGATCGACGTGAGCGGCCCGCCCAACGAGACGGTCAAGTCGCGCGGCAACCGGCTGCTCGCCGAGCGCTCGCCGGGGACAATGAGAGGGGAGAGATGAGCCTGCGGTCGAGTACCGCGCGGATCGGCTGCGCTCGCCGGCAGCCGACATGAGCCTGCGGTCAGGAAGTCCACGGATGCGGCTGCGCTCGCCGGCAGCCGACATGAGCATGCGGTCAGGAAGCGCACGGATGCGGCTGCGCTTGCCGGAAGCCGACACGAGCCTGCGGTCGAGTACCGCGCGGATGCGGCTGCGCTTGCCGGAAGCCGACACGAGCGTGCGGTCCGCGGCTGCCCGGGCGTGCCGGCGGGCCGCCGCTCTCACGCGGGTGAGGTTCGCGCTCATCGCGCTGCTGGTGAGCGCGATCGGGCTGGGCGCGGCGGGACCGGCGGCGCTGGGCCACACCGCGGCGCGATCCACGCCAGCGGCCGCCGACGCCGTCGACCGCCACCACAACGCGGTGATCTTCGTGCACGGCTTCGAGGGTTCCGGCGCGCAGTTCGAGTCCCAGGAGCTGCGCCTGGAGAGCAACGGGTACCCCGGCTCCTACATCGCGGCGTTTGAATACGACTCGCCGCTGTATGCCTCGGCCCTGGCCAACGGCCAGTCGACCGCCGCCCAGGAGCAGGTGCTGTTCCTCCAGCTGGATCGGCTGATCGCCCGCATGAAGGCGCTCACGCACCGGCCGAAGGTCGACCTCCTGGCCCATTCACTCGGCACCAAGCTGGTGCAGCACTACCTGAACAGCTCGCCCCGGCGGGCGGCCAACGTCGCCCACTACGTCAACATCGATGGGCAGCCGGCCAGCGCTCCCCCGGGCGGCGTGCCCACGCTGGCCCTGTGGGGAACCAGGGGCCCGATCTCACAGCCACCGGGTCGGCGGATCGACGGGGCCGAGAACATCGACATCCCCGACTCCTCGCATGTGCAGACCGCCACCTCGCCGCTCTCGTTCTACTACTTCTACCGGTTCTTCAATGGCCGGCCGCCGCGGACCACGCGGATCGTGCCCCAGACGGGCATGATCGAGATCTCCGGACGCGATCTGAACTTTCCCCAGAACAGCGGGCTGGCCGGGGCCACGGTCCAGGTGTGGAATATCAACCAGGCGACCGGTCAGCGGATCGGGCGCGCACCGCTGGCCAGCTTTGCGATCGGCAGCTCCGGGTTCTTCGGCCCGGTGCGGGTGCGGGCGGGGCGGCGCTACGAGTTCGCCGAGGTGCGGCCGGGCTTTCCCACCCATCACTTCTACTACGAGCCGTTTTTGCGCTCGGACCATCTGATCCGCCTGCTGGAGTCGGACGCGCTCCGGGCCGCGGGCGGGATCCCCGATCCGCGCAGCGTCGCCTTCCTGATCCTCCGCTACAAGGAGCTGTGGGGCGACCAGGGCGCCCAGAGCGACATCGTCAAGGTCGACGGGGTGAGCGTGTGCAACGCCACCACCTGCCCGCTGAGCAAGGAGGTCAATGGCCTGTTCGTGGCCGACTACGACCACGACGGCGCCGACCCCAACACCACCGAGACCTGGCCTCCGTACCAGAGCCTGGGCTACTTCATCAGCTCGGTGGACGCATTCGCCCCGGCGCAGAGCCCGCCCACCGGCGAGGTGACGGTTACCCTGCTTGACCGCGGCCGGGGCCCGCTGCACAGGATCACCTTCCCCAACTTCCCGGCCACGAGCGACGACGTGACCGTCCAGTTCGACGACTTCACCCAACCGAGCGCCGGCTCGTCGAGGCGGCCGGCGGTGGCTCGCCGCCGCGGCGCGCGCTCGCCCAGCTTCACCGGATAGCCCGCCAGCTGACGGGCCGCGGCGAGCGGCGCGTCCGGTCGTGTGACGTTAAGGCTCGCTAGGAGCATCAACGTTGCACGCGGGGGCGAGGGTGGACAGGAAGGCCTCCACCACCTGGGGGGTCAAACTGGGTGCCGGCGCAGCGGATCAGCTCCGCCGACCGGCTCAAGGCCGAGCTCGAGGCGGCGGGCGCGAGCGTCGAGCTGAAGTAGGCAGCTCCACCAAGCGTTCAGATTGCTGATCGCGAGGTTGACGCCGACTCGTCATGCCGTGTAGAAACCGGCGGGCCGCCAGGCTGTTCTGTGGCCGATACAAAGCACCTGCGACGGGTAGGGGCGCAAACGAAAACGTTTGGGGGGATGATGGTGAACTCAGGCCGGCGGATCGATCGGCGTCTACTGCTGATCCTGGCCGCTACGGGAGCAGCGTGCCTATCGGTGGCAATGGCCGCCGCACCAGCTGCCGGCCGCGGCGGCGTGAAGCCCGGCGTGTCGGTTGGTTCGCTATCCCAGCACCTCGTCCGGCTCCCGGGCGAGATGGTTCCTGGCCTCTCCCGCCTGATCGCTCGGGGAACGCTGCGTCCCGTCGCCACGACCGAGGCGCAGCTCGGCCAATTGATCACGGTCACCATCACGCTGCGGCGGTCGAGGGAGGCTGCATTCGCGCGATTCCTCGCAGCGGTCACGAACCCCAGGTCTCCGGAATACGGGCATTACCTGACGCAGCGGCAGCTGGCCAACCGGTTCGGGCCAACCCTGCGCACCTACGACGCGGTGCAGCGGTGGCTGGTCTCGAAGGGGCTCCGGATCGTGCAGCGCTCGGCCAACCGCCTGACGCTCAGCGCACGGGCCACCCGCGCCGAGGTCGCGAGGGCGTTCGCGACGCCGATCAAGAGCTTTCGCGTGGGGCACGTGGTCATCCACGCAGACACCTCGGCGCCGGCCCTTCCGCGGGCGCTGGCAGGCCAGGTGGAGGCGGTCAGCGGGCTGTCCGACCTCGCTGTGCCGAGGCCGCCGCTCAACCAGTGGCAGTGCAACCAGGGCTACCCCGGTCCGTATGCCGGTCAGCCGAACGGGGGCTGCGGCAACCTCTGTCAGCAGGCGATGCTTGACAACTCCCTACCCGGCAAGGGGGTGGCCCCGCTCGGGTCGGGGCTGCCCGGTCAGCTCTTCCTTCTCTTCTCCCGGGTGATGTTTGCCATCGGAGCGCTTCCGGCAACCGATCTCGGGGGTGGCGGCAGCCTGCTGCTCGCTCCGCAGGTATGGGGCTACTGCCTGGGCGCATCCAACCAAGCCGCCTCGCCGGGACAGCCGAACTGGTTCGTCCAGCACTTCGGCTACTCCAAGAGCGGTCTCATCCGGCTGCGCCCGCGTGCCACCCGGCGGATCGCGCTGGCGTCCGGCGCGGGTAACACCACGGCGCCTCAAAAGGTGGGCCTGCTCGAGTTCGACGGATTTCATACCTCGGACGTGACCGACTGGGTCAACATGCTCGGCATTGATCCGAGCGTGCTCGGCGAGCTCAGCCAGGTCAACGTCAACGGTGGCGTCCCCACCCCGGGCGGCGGGGAGTCGGAGGTACTGCTTGATATAGACGCGGTGCTCGCGGGAACCTCCCAGGCACCCGCGACGAAGGTTGTCGTCTACGACGCGCCTCCCACTACCAGCTTCTCCCAGCTGTTTCAGGCGATGATCAACGACGGCGACACCGTGATCAGCAACTCCTGGTCGCAATGCGAGGACGAAACCCCGCAGGCGGACGCGCAGGCGATCGACTCGGTGCTGGAGAGCGCCGCGGCGGGGGGTGTTTCGGTGCTGAATGGCACGGGGGACAGCGGTTCGACCTGCCTGGACGGCAGCCCGAACACGATCGGTGTCCCGGCCGACTCCCCGCACGCCACCGCTGTCGGCGGGACGACGCCGGCCTTCGGCCCAGGCCTGACCTACGGCTCAGAAGCCTGGTGGAATGCCCAGGGCGCAACTCCGCCCGGCGGCGCGGGCGGCTACGGCGTGAGCCGCTACTTCACCCGTCCCTCCTATCAGGACGGACTCACCAGCTCGCCGATGCGCTCGGTGCCCGACCTGTCGTTCACCGCCGACCCGGCGGCGGGCATCTCGATCTGCCAGGCCGACAACGGCGGCTGCCCGGTGCCACGGATCGGCGGTGGCACGAGCCTCGCGGCACCCGCCGTGGCGGCGCTTGTCGCCGACCTCAACCAGGGGCTCGACCGCAACCTCGGCGATCTCAACCCCGCCCTCTACCCGCTGGCCGGCACCACCGCTTTCCACTCCGCGGCGAGCCTGGGCAGCGACTTCGCCCACGTGGGGTTGGGCTCGCCCAACTTCACCGCGATCGGCGAGAAGCTTGCCGGTGCGAGCCCGGGGGTCGCCGATCCCTCACTCTCCGACGCTCTCCCGCTCGATCAGCCGCAGGGTGACGGTAACGAGCAGGGCATGATCCGGGTCGATCTCGTGGATGCCAACGGCCTTCCGGTCTCCGGCAAGACCGTCACGCTGACGCCCAGTTCGAGCACCGCCAGCGTCTTGCCGGCAAGTGCAACCACCGATGCCGGCGGATCCGCCCTGTTCGACGTCACCGACTCAACGCCTGAGCCGGTGACCTTCACGGTGACCGACACCACCGATAGCGTCACGCTCAACACCCAGCCGGAGATGACGTTCACGCAACCGGTGGCGACGGGCGGGGTGATCACGGCCACCCCCAAGACCGTCACCAACGATGGCACGAGCCAGACCACGATCAGCGTCTACCTGCAGAACGACTTGGGCCGCCCGGCCGTGGGCAAGACGGTGTCGTTGTCCGCCGGGGGCAGCGCGCAGGTCACGCCGGTGGGTTCGAGTCCCGGCCCGAACGAGGCGGTGACCGACTCGACCGGCACAGCAACGTTCACGGCGACTGACACAGCGCAGGAGACCGTGCAGTTCACCGCGACCGACGTTAGTGATGGAAACCTTCCGGTCCCGGGCTCGGCGGTCGTAACGTTCGAGCCGTCGGGCAGTGCGGGCTGCTCGGATCTAGCGCCTACGCCGGTGAGCGGATACACGATCAGCACGTGGGCGTCTGGGATCCCATACGACCCGCAGCCGTTGAGCGGGCCGGGGGGCTTCACGCTGGGAGCGTGTTACTCGATGAACGGCCTGACCTTCGACAGTTCCGGGAACCCATATTTTGCCGATTCGGTTTCAGGCGAGATCTATCGCCTGGGTCCGGCGGGGGGAACGGTGACGCAGGCTGATTCGCTGCCGGATACGCCCGAGTACTCGCACGGGGACCCGACGGGAATCGCGTTCGGGAGCGCCGGCGATTTGTTCGTAGCGCAGGTGGGCCCGCAGATCGAGGAGCTCGACCCGGCGACTGGACAGCTGGAGCGGATCGCTGCTACCGGCGGAGGTGGCGATCACTTCTGTGGCTGGGGGATGGCCACCGATCCGCTGAGTGGTGACATCTTCCATACCGACTTCTGCAACGGGTCAGTCGCGTCCGGCGTGGTGACGCGCCTATCCGGTCCCGAGGGGCCCAGCCCGAGCTGGACCGATTATGCCGACACGGGTGGATCACCGGTCGGACAGCTGGCGTTCGCACCCGATGGAACGATGTACGTGGCCGTTAACGGAAGCGACTCGATCGTCTCGGTGTCGGGAACGAATGGAGCCTCGCCACCGACCGTCACGACGCTCGCATCGCTGCCGAACGCTCCCTACGGGATCGCTGTCGCAAGCAGCGACGCGGGCGGCCACGCGACGGCGCTGTACGTAACGGACAGCGGGGGAAACATCGACCGGATCGACCTGACCCAGAGTCCGGCCACGGTCACGCCGATCGCCAGCGGAGGCTCTGGCTCGCTGGGCGAGGTCGCGGTCGGACCCGATGGATGTCTGTACGTGCGCGACCTGGACCGGATCCTGAAGGTCTCGGGGCCCGGGTGTGCGGCGGCGAGCCCAACCCCGGAGATCACGCTGAGCCAGACCAGCGGGTCGCAGAGCCCGCCGACGGGTTCGCAGGTCGGCCTGACTGCCGCCCTTCAAAATTTCTCGAGCCCCGCCGGCACCGCCGTCCACTTTGACATCAGCGGTCCGAATGTGGCGCCCAAGCTGGCGGACGCGAACGCCTCGGGTACCGCGACCGTGAGCTATGCGGGGACGTTCCAGGGGATCGACACGATCACGGCATGGGCGCTTGACAACGGCAAGCTCATCGCCTCGGCTCCGGTCGAGGTGCACTGGATGCCCGGCGTCGACACGAGCTTCCTGACGCTGAACAACACTCCGGAGACAGGCTCCGCCGGAAATCCTGTGACGCTCGTTGCGAACCTCACCGACGTCACGCAGTCACCCGTCAGCGCGATCGCGGGTGCGCCGGTGACGCTCTCGCTGGGCGGGCAAAGCTGCACCGCGACGACCGACAGTTCCGGGAAAGCGAGCTGCCAGGTCACGCCGGCCGGCAACCAGGGGCTCGAGTCGGTGATCGCAAGCTATCCCGGCGACAGCTCCCATACCTCGGCCACGGCGTCGAATCTGTTCGAGCTGGGCGGCGTGGGAGTGGCCGCGCCGGGGTCAAGCTCGCCGCCGCCCGGCGGAAATCCGCTGGCGCCCACCAGCGTGGCTCGGCCGAAGATCTCCGGGACGCCGCTGCCCGGCGATCGACTTCGCTGCTCGTCCGGCTCCTGGAGCAACTCTCCCACCTCGTTCACCTACCAGTGGGAGCGTGACGGCCGCCCGATCCCGGGCGCAACGGGCGAGAGCTACAGCGTGCAGATCTCAGACCGAGCGCACACCCTGACGTGCGCGGTCAGTGCCTCCAATGCTGCGGGATCGGCCACGGCCACGAGCGCCGGCGTATTGGTTGCGCTGCCCGGCACCCTGCGGTGCCCGCGGGCGCGCGGCCGGTTGGCCGGCGCAACGCTCGGGCCGCTCCGCCTGGGAATGACGCGCCGGCAGGCCCGCGGAAAGCTGCGGCGCTTCCACGTGTTCAGCGGCTTCGACGACTTCTGCCAGTTTGCCGGCTGGGGGATCCGGACCGGTTATCCGTCCGCGCGACTATTGAACTCGCTCCCGCGGCGGGAACGGGCCCGGCTTGCGGGCAGGATCGTGATCGCGCTGACAGGCAACCCGTTCTACGCGCTGCGCGGCGTCGCTCCCGGAATGCCCGCCGGGATGGCGACGAAGCGCCTGCATCTCCGCAGGCCGTTCCGGATCGGAGTCACCTGGTGGTACTTCGTAGCGGTAGGTAAGGCCACCGGCATCCTGAAGGTCAGCCATGGCGTGGTTCAGGAGGTGGGGGTCATCGACAGGCTGGTGACGCGCAACCGAAAGGCCGAGGCATTCCTGCTGGGAAGCTGGGGCAGGTTGCCGTGGGGGCGACAGCCACCGTAATCGGGCGTCGCCGGCCTACGCCGCGACCGCCCGATCGCTGACGGCCTCTGGGGCCAGAGTGGGGGAGCCCATCGCCTCGACACCGGAGGCGAGGGTGGACAGGAACGCCTCCACCACCTGCGGATCAAACTGGCTGCCGGCGCAGCGGATCAGCTCCGCCCGCGCCTCCGCCTCGGGCAGCGCGGCGCGGTAGGGTCGGTCGGAGGTCATCGCCTCGTAGGCGTCGGCGACGGCCAGAATCCGCGCCTCAAGGGGGATGTCCTGGCCCGAGCGGCCGCTGGGGTAGCCGCGGCCGTCGACGCGCTCGTGGTGGGCCCCGACCCAGGTCGCGATGTCGCTCATGCCGGCGTGCTCGAGGATCTGGGCGCCGATCGTGGGGTGGCGGCGCATCTGGCGCCACTCCTCCTCGCTGAGCGAGCCCTCCTTGCGGAGGATCTCGTCGGAGACGCTCAGCTTGCCCAGGTCGTGCAGCACCCCGGCGGCGTGGATCCGCTCCACCCGCTCGCCGTCCAGCCCGAGCGCAAGCGCGGTCTCGCGGGCGTAGCGGCCGACGGTCTGCGAGTGCTGGGCGGTGGAGGGATCGCGCAGATCGAGCGCCTCGGCCAGCAGCAGCATCACCGCCAGGCGCTGCTCGGGCAGCTGGGAGGCGAGCTCTCCCGCCGCTCGCTGGGCCTGCTCGAGCGCCACGCCAGCGTGGTCGACCACCGCCATGAGCACCCCCAGCTCCTCCTCGGTGGGCCGGCGGCCGAGCAGCGGCTGATCGACGGAGACGATCCCCAGCACCTCGCCCGCGCCGTCGCGCAGCGGCAGCAGCAGCATGTCCTCGGGGTGCCAGCCGTCGCTGGCCAGCGGCGCCACCGCCGAGTGCGTCCACACCGGGCTCTCGAGATCCCACTTGTAGGTACCGGCGGGCAGCCAGATGGCGCCGGTGGGACCGGCCGCCGACTCGATGAGCGCCCGCCAGTCGCTCCACGGGGATGAGCTGCCCAGCAGCGCCCCGCGCGCCTCGGGGTCGCCCTTGACGATCACCACCTCCAGGCGCTCGCGCTGCTCATCGAGCAGGTTCACCGCCACCACCTGGAAGGCCAGCTCGCTGAGGATGGTGTCGGCCAGCGCCTCCAGCACCGCCATCGGGCCGCCGCCGGCGGCGGCCCGGGAGACGGCGAGCATGCTGCGCAGGTGGTGGGGGACCTGCTCGGCGGGCGATCGGCCCCGAGCCCGAGCCGCCTCCGACAGCAGCGTGACGCCCTCGCTGGCCGCCACCACGCGGTTGCGGCCGGCGTGCTTGGCCTCATACAGGGCGGCATCGGCGCGCGCCAGCAGCTCCCCGGTGACGCCCGGCCCGGCGGCCACGCCGATCGAGACCGTGAGCACCCCGCCGGCGGCGTCGGGGTGGGGGTAGGCGGCGCGCTCGACCGCCGCGCGCACGCGTTCGGCCACCTTCACCGCCGCCCCCTGCCCCACGTCGCGCAGCACGAGCAGCATCTCCTCGCCGCCGTAGCGATACACCGCGTCCCCCTCGCGCAGCTCGCCCCGGATGGTGGTGGCGATCATCCGCAGCGCCTGGTCGCCGGCCAGGTGCCCGAAGCGATCGTTGTAGGCCTTGAAGCAGTCGGCGTCGCACAGGGCGAGGGCGAAGCTCTCGGCCCCGGATCGCTGCAGCTCATCGAGCGCGGGCAGATCCCCGGCCAACGCCCGCCGGTTCCTGACCCCGGTGAGCGGGTCGTGGCGGGAGTCCTCGGTCAGCTGGCGGTTGAGCCGCTCGAGCTCGGCCTCGCGCTCGGCCAGGCGGCCCAGGGCCTGGCGCTCGCGGGTGAGCATCGTGCGCAGGCGCAGGCCGAGCAGCGTGGAACGGGCGATCAGGGCGCCGCTGCACAGCACCATGCCCGCCTCCAGCAGCATCTTGATAACCGGCTGGGCGTGCCCGAGCCGGGCCTGAATCAGCGCCGCCAGCAGCACCAGCATCACCCCGCCGGGGACGATCGCGCTGAGCGTGGTGGGCTCCTCGGGGACCGTCTCCTCCTCCGGATGCCGCCACGCGACCAGCCCACCGACGGCGATGGTCCCCAGTCCCACCACCCACAGCCGGTCAAGCCAGCCGTGGCCGGGCACGTACGTCTGGTCAAGCAGCTTGTCGCACCACAGCGTGAAGGCCAGCGCCTGGGCGGCGGTGCCGAGCAGCACCAGGCGCACGCCCGGTGCCCTGATCCGGCGCAGCCCGCCCCCGATCACCGCATCGAGCATGACCACGGTGGCGGCCACGTAGACCGCCGGGTAGGCGAGGGCTGAGGCCCGGCCGGCCAAGGGCAGGGTGGAGGCGGCCGCCTGCCGCCACAGCAGCGCCGTGGTCAGCGCCCCGGCCCCCAGGATCAGCGGCCCGGTGTCGATGAGCGCCAGCCTGAGCCTGCGAAGCGCCCCCCGGCCCATGCGCAGGACGCTGGCCATGGCCAGCAGCGCAAACGCCCACCAGCCGGCGTCGGCCAGGTTGGGGGAGGCGGGGAAGCCGATCAGGCCGTAGAGGTCCCAGGCCAGCTGTCCCCACAGCCAGCCGCCGCAGGCCAGCGTCCACAGCGTCCAGCGCGGCCGGTGGGAGGCGGGGGCCCGCCGGCGGGCCAGCCAGGTGCCCACCACCGCCGCAAAGGAGGAGGCGGTCCAGGCCACGTCGAGCCACAGCCCGGGGGCGGCTCCCAGCCCGGCCACCAGCATCGCCACCGCGGCCAGCGCCAGCATCGCCACCGCGGCCAGCGCCAGCGGCGCCACCACCCCGGCCAGCGCCAGCGGCCCCACCGCCGTGGTCAGCGCGCGTCGCCCCACCATCGCGGCCAGGGCGCGCCGGCCCACCACCCACGCGTGGGCGCGCAGCGGGACCGGATGGGCTGGCTCCGGCGGCATCTGTGGGCTTATCGGCCGCTAAGCGGGGGACTGGACCCCCACTCGCGCGCGTGGGCGGATGGACGGGTGTGGGCCGCGCGCGTGCGCGGATGGACGGGTGGGGGCAGAGCGTGGGGGCCGGCGCGTGCGCGGATGGAGATCCTGCCCGCCCAGGGCGTCTGGCGCCCGCCCAGGAGGCCGTCTGGCCTGGCGCCCACCCACGCCGTCCGGCCTGGCGCCCGCCCCACGCCGTCCGGCCTGGCGCCCGCCCCACGCCGTCCGGCCTGGCGCCCGCCCAGGAGGCCGTCCGGCCTGGCCGCCCGCCCAGGGCGTCCGGCCTGGCGCCCGCCCACGCCGTCCGGCCTGGCTGCGATGCCCCGCCCCCTTGCCGAACGCCGCCTGACCTCGTACACTGCGCCGGTCAGGTCAATAGTCGTAGCCGCCCATCCGGGCGGGCCCGCGCCACATACGCGGCGCCCGCGGGCGGGGTCCGTGAGAGCCTGGCGGTCCTGGACAGGGCGCCGCTGCCCGCTGCAACAGGGCACCGACGCCGTGTGCTATCTTTGCTGGTCGCGCTCCAGTTGGCGTCCGCGCGTCGAGCCCACCGGCGTGGCGGCCGCCAGGGGCGCTGTCTCTGCCTCCCTCTCGACGCCCGAGGAGTCGCCGTCTTGGCAACCACTCACGCCCCCCGGACGCGCCGCAGCTTCGCGCGTCTGAACAAGGTTCTCGATGTCCCCAACCTGATCGACATTCAGCGCAAGTCCTTTGAGTGGCTGACCGACCCCGTGGCCGGCGGCCTGCGCGAGACGATCGACGACGTCTCGCCGATCGAGGACTACACCGGCAACCTGGCCGTGCAGTTCGGCGAGCTGCAGTTCGACGAGCCCGTGGCCAGTCTCGAGCAGTGCCGGGAGAAGGACCTCACCTACGCGCGCCCGCTGACCATCACCGTCTCGTTCATCAACCGCGAGACGGGCGAGATCCGCGAGCAGTCGGTGTTCATGGGCGACTTCCCGTGGATGACCGACCGGGGCACGTTCATCATCAACGGCACCGAGCGGGTGGTGGTCACCCAGCTGGTGCGCTCGCCGGGCGCCTACGTGATGGAGCCCAAGGACCGCGAGAAGCAGGTGTTCGTGGCCAACCTGATGCCCGCCCGCGGCTCCTGGCTGGAGCTGGAGATCGACAAGAAGGGGCGCGTGTACGTCCGCATCGACCGCAAGCGCAAGCTGCCGGTGACCGTGCTGCTGCGGGCGATGGGCTACGTCTCCGACGAGGAGATCCTGCGCCTGTTCGACAACTCGCTCTACATCCGCAACACGCTCGAGGCCGACCCGGAGATGATCCGCTCCGAGGAGGGCTCGCTGATCGAGCTGTTCAAGAAGCAGCGGCCGGGCGAGCCGCCGTCGATCGACGCCGCCCGCGCGCTGCTCAACCAGCTGTTCTTCGACCCCAAGCGCTACGACCTCACCCGGGTGGGGCGCTACAAGCTCAACTCGCGGCTGGGCCTGGACATCGACCTCGACACCCGCGTCCTCACCCACGATGACATCATCGCCCTGGTCCGGGAGCTGGTGCTGCTGCCCAAGCTGCTGGGCATGCCCGAGGAGCCCGAGGAGGAGATCAAGGACTACGCGGCCGAGGCGGCGGTGCTGCCCCGCGAGCCGATCGAGGACCACCTGGACGAGTACGAGCACTTCGGCAACCGGCGGCTGCGCACGGTCGGGGAGCTGATCCAGGAGGCGTTCCGGATCGGCCTCTACCGGATGGAGCGGGTGGTGCGCGAGCGGCTGACCACCGAGGACGCCGACACCATCACCCCGCAGACGATCGTCAACATCCGCCCGGTGGTGGCGGCGCTCAAGGAGTTCTTCGGCTCCTCGCAGCTCAGCCAGTTCATGGACCAGACCAACTCGCTGGCCGGCCTGCGCCACCGCCGCCGCCTGTCGGCGCTCGGCGCCGGCGGACTGACCCGCGAGCGGGCCCCGATCGAGGTGCGCGACGTGCACCCCACCCACTACGGGCGGATGTGCCCGATCGAGACCCCGGAGGGCCCGAACATCGGCCTGATCGGCTCGCTCTCCTCCTACGCGGAGATCTCCGAGCACGGATTCGTCACCACCCCCTACCGGGTGGTCGAGAACGGCGTGGTCACCGACCGGGTCGTGCACCTGGACGCCACCCAGGAGGAGGAGAAGCTGATCGCCCAGGCCAACACGCCGGTGGACGCGAACGGGCGGATCACCGCGGAGGAGGTGGTGTGCCGCACCCAGGCCGGCCACTACGTCACCGCCCCGCCCGAGCGGGTGGACCTGATCGACGTCTCCCCCGAGCAGATCTGGTCGGTGACCACGGCGATGATCCCGTTCCTCGAGCACGACGACGCCAACCGGGCGCTGATGGGCTCCAACATGCAGGCCCAGGCGGTGCCGCTGCTGGTCACCGACGCGCCACTGGTGGGCACCGGCATGGAGCGCCGGGCGGCAATCGACACCGGCGACCTGGTGATCGCCGAGCACGACGGCACGGTCTCCTACGTGGACGCCGAGCAGATCGTGGTCGATCGCGCCGAGGGCGGCCAGGACGAGTACCTGCTGCAGAAGTTCATGCGCTCCAACCAGGGCACGCTGATCCACCAGAAGCCGATCGTCGACGTGGGCCAGCAGGTCAGCGCCGGCGACGTGCTGGCCGACGGCTCGGCCACCGACCAGGGCGAGATGGCGCTGGGCAAGAACCTGCTGGTGGCGTTCATGTCCTGGGAGGGCTACAACTTCGAGGACGCGATCATCCTCTCCAAGCGGCTGGTCCAGGACGACGAGCTCACCTCGATCCACATCGAGGAGTACGAGATCGACGCCCGCACCACCAAGCTGGGCGACGAGGAGATCACCCGCGACATCCCCAACCGCTCGGAGGAGTCGCTGCGCAACCTGGACGACCGCGGCATCGTGCGGATCGGGGCCGAGGTGCAGTCGGGCGACCTGCTGGTGGGCAAGGTCACGCCCAAGGGCGAGACCGAGCTGACCGCCGAGGAGAAGCTGATCCGCGCGATCTTCAAGGAGAAGGCGCGCGAGGTCCGCGACACCTCGCTGAAGGTCCCCCACGGCGAGGGCGGCGTGGTGATCGACGTCAAGACCTTCAGCCGCGACGACGGCGATGACCTGTCGCCGGGCGTCAACGAGCTGGTGCGCGTGTTCGTGGCCAAGAAGCGCAAGATCGCCGAGGGCGACAAGCTGGCCGGCCGCCACGGCAACAAGGGCGTGATCTCGAAGATCGTCGACATCGAGGACATGCCGTTCCTGGAGGACGGCACGCCGGTGGACGTGATCCTCAACCCGCTGGGGGTCCCCAGCCGGATGAACCTGGGTCAGATCCTCGAGACCCACCTGGGCTGGGTGGCCGCCAACGGCTGGTATGACGACGGCTCGGAGGCCTACCGGGCCGCCCAGCAGAACGGCGGCCGGGTGTACGTCTCCACGCCGGTGTTCGACGGGGCCACGGTGGCCGACGTCGACCGGGCGCTGGTGGCCTGGCAGGACGCCCATCAGGGCAGGATCAGGATGGACGTCGACAAGCGCCGGCGCGAGGGCGAGCAGGCCTCGGGCAAGGTCACGCTCTACAACGGGCGCACCGGCGAGCCGTTCGAGGAGCAGGTGACGGTCGGCTACATGTACATCCTCAAGCTGCTGCACCTGGTCGACGACAAGATCCACGCCCGCTCCACCGGCCCCTACTCGCTGGTCACCCAGCAGCCGCTGGGCGGCAAGGCGCAGTTCGGCGGCCAGCGCTTCGGCGAGATGGAGGTGTGGGCGCTGGAGGCCTACGGGGCCGCCTACACCCTGCAGGAGATGCTCACGATCAAGTCCGACGACACCGTCGGGCGCGTGAAGGCCTACGAGGCGATCGTCAAGGGCGAGAACATCGCCGAGCCCTCGATCCCCGAGTCCTTCAAGGTGCTGCTCAAGGAGATGCAGTCGCTGGCGCTGGACGTCAACGTGGTCTCCGAGGAGGGCGAGCGGGCCGAGATGCGCGAGGAGGACGACGACCTGCTGCGCGCGGCCGAGGAGCTCGGGATCGACCTGTCCGGCGTGCGGGCCACCGACGGGGCGGCCGCCGACGAGCAGGTCGAGCACGAGGGCGAGACGGCCGAGGCCTCCGAGGAGGAGGTCGAGGTCGAGGACCCCGATCTTGAGCCGGGCGAGGAGCTGGCCGAGGAGGACTTCGCCGCCGAGTCGGACCCGATGCTCGACGACAGCGTGGAGCCGGGCGAGGCCGAGGGGGTCCTCGAGGAGGATGAAGGTTGATGCGACGGAGCCACCAGCGTCCGTCCCCCGAAACCAGTCACTAAGGAATCAAATTGATCGACATCAACAATTTCGACGCCATCGAGATCGGGCTGGCGTCCTCCAAGCAGATCCGCTCCTGGAGCTCGGGGGAGGTCACCAAGCCGGAGACCATCAACTACCGCACGCTCAAGCCCGAGAAGGACGGGCTGTTCTGCGAGCGCATCTTCGGGCCCACCAAGGACTGGGAGTGCTACTGCGGCAAGTACAAGCGGGTCCGCTACAAGGGGATCGTGTGCGAGCGCTGCGGCGTGGAGGTCACCCGCTCCAAGGTGCGCCGCGAGCGGATGGGCCACATCGACCTGGCCGCCCCGGTGTCGCACATCTGGTTCTTCAAGGGCGTGCCCAGCCGGATCGGCTACCTGCTGGACATGGCCCCCAAGGAGCTTGAGAAGGTCCTGTACTTCGCCGCCTCGGTGGTCACCTGGGTCGACCAGGAGGCCCGCGCCCGCGACCTGGACACCCTGGAGGGCGAGGTCAACCGGGCGCTGGACGCCTACGCGGCCGAGAAGGAGGAGCGGATCCTCGAGCTGCGCGAGTCGCTGGCCCGGCGCGAGCAGTACCTGGAGACCGGGCGCACGGGCCGTGACTTCTCCGACGAGGACCACCTGTGGGCGGACTCGCTGCAGCTGAACGTGGCCAAGGCCTCGGCCGAGGAGCTCGAGCGCGTGCGCAAGGACCTGCGCAAGTCCTTCCAGGCCGACATCGACGACACCGAGGCCTACATCGAGGACGCCGCCGAGCGCCTGCGCCAGGTGTGGGATCTGTTCAAGACGATGCAGCCCAAGGACATCGTCAACGACGAGACCATCTTCCGCGAGCTCAAGGACCGCTTCGGCTCCCCCTACGGGTTCGGCGAGTACTTCCGCGGCGGGATGGGCGCCGAAGCGGTGCGCGACCTGCTGCAGCAGGTCGACCTGGAGGCCGAGGCGGCCGACCTGCAGGAGCAGGTCAAGACCGCCAAGGGCCAGAAGCAGGCCCGCGCGGTCAAGCGGCTGAAGGTCGTCTCCGCCTTCCTGCACTCCGACAACAAGCCGGAGATGATGATCCTCGAGGCGGTCCCGGTGATCCCGCCCGAGCTGCGCCCGATGGTCCAGCTCGACGGCGGCCGGTTCGCCACCTCCGACCTCAACGACCTCTACCGGCGGGTGATCAACCGCAACAACCGCCTCAAGCGGCTGCTGGACCTGGGCGCCCCCGAGATCATCGTCAACAACGAGAAGCGGATGCTCCAGGAGGCGGTCGACGCGCTGTTTGACAACGGCCGCCGCGGGCGCCCGGTCACCGGCCCGGGCAACCGGCCGCTGAAGTCGCTGTCGGACATGCTCAAGGGCAAGCAGGGCCGCTTCCGCCAGAACCTGCTGGGCAAGCGCGTGGACTACTCGGGGCGCTCGGTGATCGTCTCCGGCCCCTCGCTGCGCCTGCACCAGTGCGGGCTGCCCAAGCTGATGGCGCTGGAGCTGTTCAAGCCGTTCATCATGGCCCGGCTGGTCGAGCGCAAGTCCGCCCAGAACATCAAGGCGGCCAAGAAGATGGTCGACTCGATGATCCCCGAGGTGTGGGACGTGCTCGAGGAGGTGATCCACGAGCACCCGGTGCTGCTCAACCGGGCGCCGACGCTGCACCGCCTGGGCATCCAGGCGTTCGAGCCGGTGCTGGTGGAGGGCAAGGCGATCCAGGTCCATCCGCTGGTCTGCCACGCGTTCAACGCCGACTTCGACGGCGACCAGATGGCCGTGCACCTGCCGCTGTCGGCCGAGGCCCAGGCGGAGGCGCGGATCCTGATGCTGTCGGCCAACAACATCCTCTCCCCCGCCCACGGGGCGCCGCTGGCCACCCCCACCCAGGACATGGTGCTGGGAGCCTACTACCTGACCTACGGCCCCGACGGCTCGGAGCTCGAGAAGCTCGACCCGGCCAGCCTCCAGCCCCGCCCGCACGTGTACCGCACCGCCCAGGAGGCGGAGTGGTCCTACGAGCACGGCGTGGTCAAGCTCCACGATCTGGCCGAGTACCGGCCGCTGGGCCGGGAGGGCGGCCACCTGCTGACCACCGTGGGGCGGATCATCTACAACGACAAGATCGAGCGGGCGCTGGTCAGCGCGCTGGGCGACCGGTTTGACCCGGACTCCTACGAGTTCATCAACCGCTCGATGAAGAAGAAGGACACCACCAAGCTGGTCGACGACCTGGTCCAGGCCTACGGGGCGGCGGCCATCTCGCTGGTGCTGGACGCCTTCAAGGACATCGGCTTCCACTACGCCACCCAGGCGGGGGTGACGATCTCCAAGAACGACGTCCAGACCCCGCCCGACAAGGCGGAGATCCTGGCCCGCTACGACTCGGAGCTCGCGGTCATCGAGGGCCAGTACGAGAACGGCGAGATCACCCAGGAGGAGCGCCACGAGGCGGTCACCCGGCTGTGGGATCGGGCCACCAACGAGGTCGGCGAGGCGCTCAACCGGCACCTGGACGAGCTCAACCCGATCTACATGATGGCCAACTCGGGTGCCCGCGGGTCCTTCTCGCAGATCCGCCAGCTGGCGGGCATGCGCGGCCTGATGGCCAACCCGAAGGGCGAGATCATCGAGCGGCCGATCAAGTCCAGCTTCATGGAGGGCCTGACGGTGCTCGAGTACTTCATCTCCACCCACGGGGCGCGCAAGGGACTGGCCGACACCGCCCTGCGCACGGCCGACTCCGGGTATCTGACCCGGCGGCTGGTCGACGTGGCCCAGGACGTGATCATCCGCACCGAGGACTGCGGCACCCCCGAGTACATCGAGATGCCGGTGTCCAAGCTGGAGACCGACCCGGAGACCCGGCGGCTGCGGCCCACCGGCGAGCCCAACGACAACCTGATCGGGCGGATCGCCGCCCGCGACATCACCACCAAGCGCGGGCGGGTGATCGTCGCCCAGGGCAAGGAGATCGACCGGGCCGAGCTGGCCGACCTCATCGAGGCCTGGCGCGACGACACCGACAAGGGCCACGTGATCAGCGTGCCGGTGCGCTCGGTGCTCAAGTGCCAGGCGCCGACCGGCGTCTGCCAGGCCTGCTACGGGCGCTCGCTGGCCTCGGGCAAGCTGGCCGACATCGGCGACGCGGTGGGGATCATCGCCGCCCAGTCGATCGGCGAGCCGGGCACGCAGCTGACGATGCGCACGTTCCACACCGGCGGGGTGGCGGGCGCCGACATCACCCACGGCCTGCCGCGGGTGGTGGAGCTGTTCGAGGCCCGCAAGCCCAAGGGCCTGGCCAAGATCGCCGAGGTGGGCGGCAGGGTGACGATCGACCGCTCCTCCGACAAGGCGGTCACGGTGGTGATCACCGACGACGCCGGCGAGGAGCACCGTCACACCTTCCCGCCCCGCACCCGGCTGTTCGTCAGCGACGGCGAGCGGATCGAGGCCGGCACCCAGCTCAACGAGGGCTCGCTGTACCCCCACGACCTGCTGGCCATCCGCGGGCGGACCGAGACCGAGCTCTACCTCGTGCGCGAGGTGCAGGAGGTCTACAAGTCCCAGGGCGTGGACATCAACGACAAGCACATCGAGCTGATCGTGCGGCAGATGATGAAGAAGGTGCGGGTCGACCAGAAGGGCGACACCGACCTGCTGCCCGGCCAGTTCGTCGACCGCCAGGAGTACGCGCGGATCAACCAGGCGGTGATCGACGCCGGCGGCGAGGGCGCCCAGGCCGAGGAGATCATCCTGGGGATCACCAAGGCGTCGCTGAACACCGACTCCTTCCTGTCCGCCGCCTCCTTCCAGGAGACGACCAAGGTGCTGACCGACGCCGCCCTGGAGGGCAAGATCGACCGGCTCAACGGGCTCAAGGAGAACGTGATCATCGGCAAGCTGATCCCGGCCGCCACCGGGCTCAAGCGCTACCGACGGATCGAGATCGAGCCCGCCGAGCCGCTGCCGCGCGGGATGGACGAGGCCGGCCTGCTCGACCACGATGAGCTGGCGGCCGAGCTCGGGCTGGGCGACGGCGACGCGCTGGGCGGCTTCTCCACCGGGCTGGAGGCCGACCTGTCCGATCTGGAGCAGATCGGCAACGGCGGCCGCTCCTCGCTCGGTTTCGCCGAGGAGCTGGCCGACCTCGACGTGCCGCTCGACGAGGACTCAGACTCAGACTCGTAGCGAGCGTTGTGAGGAGCGGGCCGCCCCGCCGGTTTGTCGGCGGGCGGGGCGGCCCGCTCTGGGTTGCTCGGGCTCGGGGCCGCAGAGCTGGGGCCGCCGGAACCCGTTCCCGGAGTCCGAGCGCTTAGGGGGGTGGGGGGTCGTCTCCGGGGCTCCGAGCGGGGGCGTCCCTGGAGCCCCGGGGGGTGGGGGCGTCCCTGAGCCCCGGATCCGAGAGGGGTGGTGGGCCGTCCCCGTAGCCCGAGGGGGGTGGGGGGCCGTCCCTGAGTCCGGGATCCCAGCGGGGTGGGGGGCCGTCCCTGAGTCCGGGATCCGAGGGGGGTGGGAGGCGGGTTTGGGCGCTGCCGTGGGACGGGCGGCCTGGGCGTTGCCGTGCCGGGCCGGCCTGGAGGCAGCTGTTGGCGGGCCGGCCTGTGAGCCTGGGGGCTGGCGGGGCGCTGGCTCAGGCGGACTCCGCTGGCCTCAGCGCGTGGCTTTGTCCGGTTGGTCTGGCTCCGGCCGGGCGCTTTCAGCGCGTGGCCTTGTCAGGCTTGGTCCGGCCCGGGCAGGCGCTTTCAGCGCGTGGCCTTCTTGGCCGCGCTGCGCAGCCTGCCGACGCGGTTGCGCACCTTGCCCTTCAACTCCTCACCGGCGCCCCGCGCTTCGGTGCCCGGACGTCCGCTGGCGATCCCGGCCTCGCGCTTGGCGCGCCCCTTGAGCTCCTCGGCCTTGCCCTTCACCCGCTGCGTGCGATCACCCATCGCTCCTCCTTCATCCGGTTGCCGTTGGGTCGGGTCTACCCGCCCGCGCGGTGCGCCATGCGGGAGACAGGTGGAGGCCACACGCTGGGCAGGCGAATGAGCACGGATGCGGCCAGGCAATCGCCACCCCGCTGACGGGCGAGCGGGCCGGGGAGCTTGGGTTGGAGTTGGCAGAGGCGGCAGAACGCGGCGGGCGGATTGACAGGCTGGCCGAAAAACGGGCCAAATAGGCTCGTTTTTCGGCCAGGCTCTACCCGGTCCACCCCGGCGGCCCCAGCTCCACCTGGAACGGGGCCTCCAGCTCCACCTGACGCGGCAAGCCCGCGCTGGCTGGCGCTAACGAGCCACGGCAGCCGAGGTGCCGAGCACCTGCCCGGAGCTCCCCAGCGCCTGCACGGCGAACTCGGCCGCCGTGCTGGGTACCCACATCCGGGTCTCAAAGCCGGTCCTTCTGAACGTGCCCACTGGGAGCAGTGAGCCGGCGCTCGGCCCGGCCAGCACGCGCCAGGCGGCGACCGTGGTGGCGCCGTTCCAGCTCGCATACACCCGCGTGCCGCGCGGGGTGGGGGTCGCCGCCGCCCAGGGCGGCGTGAGCGGCTGACCGGACCAGGGGAAGCGCAGGCCGCGATAGGAGGCAACCGGCAGCGGGAAGTGGACGCTGAACAGCTCGGCGCCGGTGCGGCCGAACTCGGTGAAGTAGGCGTTGGCGCCCCAGCCGATGAAGGTGTTGCCGTCGCCCAGCGGCTGCACGCTGCCCTGGCTTGAGGACAGCAGTGGCGGGTTGTCGGTCCAGGCGTGCACGAGCGTCGCCCGGCGGTGGGGGAGGTCCAGGCGGATGCGCAGCGCCCGCGACTGGGGCTCGTCGCTGAACGGGCCGTCGCTGGCGTTGTCGAACACGGTGATCGTCCCGTCCGGCTGCATCCGGGCGTGATGCTGCCACTCGAAGTTGGTGCCGGGCCCCATGTGCAGCCATGAGTGCTTGCCGCCGATGACCAGCAGAATGCGGCCGGTTCGCATGCTGATCTCATACAGCGACCAGGTGTTGCGACCGGAGATCAGCAGCCGGTCGCCGGGCAGCTGCTGGATCGAGTTGATGTGGAAGAAGTCGTAGGGCAGCGTGGTCCCGGGGCGCCCGGCGTAGGTCGAGGTGAGGGCGACGTGGCCGCTGGCGTGCCATTCCCAGATCACCTGGCCGGTGGCGATGTTGATCTCCTGGACGATCGAGTCCATCAACAGGCCGTGGCGCGGGCCGCCGAGTGCGGACAGATCGGCCCGGACCGGCGCGTAGACGCTGATCAGGGCGTTGCCCTGGGGGGTGATCTGAAACTCGTGGGCGTCGGCATAGTCGCCGTGGCCGGCGCGGACGCTGGCGATCTGCTGGTAGTGCTGGTTGAGGATCACCTCGCGGCCGTAGTCGATCGCTGGGCCCCGCCAGTAGGTGAGCACCGGCTGGCCCTGATAGCGCTGCACGGATACGTCGAAGGCGACCGCGTGGTGGAGGGGCTGGAAGTAGACCAGACGGCCCTGGGGGTCGAGGATCAGCGGCCCGACCTGCACCGAGTTCTCGATGTCGCCGAAGATGTCGCCCTGGCCGGGGTCGGGGTCGGTGCCGGACACATAGGCCACCGGGGGATGCAGCCAGGGCTCGGAGTAAAAAAGCTGCAGCGCCGTGGCGGCGGGGTGCGCTTCTGCGCCGGGAAACGGGGCGGCCGCGGCGGCGGCCGTCGGCCCCGCGGCGGCTGTGGCGGCGGCCGGTGATCCTGGGGCGGCGGAGGTCGGCCCTGTGGCGGCGGCCGTCGATCCCGCGGCGTCGGGCGCGAGATCCTCGAGCGCCGCGGCGCGCAGCGCCCGGGCCGCCAGGGCGGGGGGTGCGGCGACGGCCACGCCGAACGAGAAGCCGATGCGCGTGGCGCCGGGGTCGCCGGTGGCCGTTCCCGCGGCGGGTGAGCTGAGCGTGGCCTGCACCGTCACCCGCTCGCCCGGCGCAAACGGTCGGGCGGGAATGAATGCGGCGCCGCCGCCGCCCGGCAGTTCGGTCAGGCGCCCGAGGTGGCGCCCGCTGCGTGAGCCGGTGACCCGCAGCGTCCGGATCTGTCCCGGGCGCAGGGCGGGAAAGCCGACGTCGGTCTGCGGGGAGACGTCGGGCGTGCCGGGGAACGGCTGGACGTCGAGCGCCGGGGGGCCCGGTGGGGGGGTGCGGGGCGCGGCCGGGTGGAGGCCCGGCGCGCGTGGTTGGCGGTGCGCCGAGGCGGGTTGGCGGTGCGCTGGCGCGCGTGGTAGGTGGTGCGCCGGCGCGCGTTGTTGGAGGTGCGCCGCGGCGGCGGGAAGCGCCTGCGCCGACGGACCGGACGCGGCGAGCGTCGTCATCGCGGCGGCCAGCAGCAGCGCGGCGACGGCCGCCCGCCGGCTCGGAGCCCCCGCTGATCGTGGCTCGTTCATCTCCAGACCCCATCAACATGCTCCGGGCTGGGAAGTAGCGGCCAGCCTCGGTGGCCGGAAGGTGGCGCGGCCGCAGCGCCGAGCGGGAGATGACCAGGGCTCGCAACCCTGCCCCTCCCCGCGTGTTCTCAGGATCAGCTGTGACCGTTCCAGGATCAGCTGTGGCCATGCGCCGGATCCGCGACGCGTGGGGCGAGACGCTGCGCGCGCGCGCAGGCGCGGTGCTGCCCACGCGTGCGAGTGCGACGCTGCCCTCCAGGCGTTCGAGTGCGACGCTGCTCACGCGCGCGAGCGCGACGCTGCCCTCGCGCCCGGGCGCGACGCTGCTGGCGATCGCAGCCGCGGTGCTGCTGGTGCTCGCTGGCCCCGGGATCGCCCACGCTCAGGGACTCGCGTATGCCGCGCAGCCCCCGACCAAGCAGGTCCTCTACCACGACGGGCAGACCGACCGCTATCTGCTCGGCGGCACCTGGCTCTACCGCGCCGACCCGGGGGACGTGGGAGTGGCCCAGGGCTGGTGGCAGGACCAGGCGAGCACCGACGGCTGGAGCCCGGTCACCGTCCCCAACTCCTACAACGCCGGGGACTTCTCGCTGCAGAGCTACGACGGCTACGTCGGCTGGTATCGGCGCGACTTCACGCTGCCGCCACACGCCTTCCCCAGCTACGTCCCCAACCGGGCGCGGCGCTGGATCCTCCGCTTCGAGTCGGTCATCTATTACGCCACGGTATGGCTGAACGGCCGCCAGATCGCCACCCACGCCGGCGGCTACCTGCCCTGGGAGGTGACCCTGAGCGGACTGCGCCCCGGAGTCAACCGGCTGATCGTGCGCGTCGACAACCGCACCGACGCCAGCGCTCTGCCCCCCGGGCCCGGGAGCCCCTGGTGGAACTTCGGTGGTCTTCAGCGCGAGGTGTACCTGCGGGCGGTGGCTCGGGCCGACCTGCAGCAGGTGATCATTCGTCCGCTGCTTCCCTGCCCCACCTGCAGGGCGACCATCCAGGAGCAGGCCACGGTGCGCAACGTCACCGGTCAGCCCCAGACGGTGGAGCTCGTCGGCTCCTACGGAGGGGTGCCGGTCGAGTTCGGGCGCGCCCGGCTGGCGCCGCACGGCACCTGGGTGGCCCGGGCCAGCCTGGTCATCCGCCACCCGCAGCTGTGGTCGCCCTCCAGCCCTCACCTCTACCGGGCCACGCTCACGCTGGCCGACGCTCGCGGGCGTCCGCTGGGCGGCTATCTGGACTACTCGGGGATCCGCTCGATCACCGTGCGCCACGGCCAGCTGGAGCTCAACGGTCGCATCCTGCACCTGCGCGGGTTCGACATCCAGGAGGACAACGTCAGCTCGGGGGCCGCGCTCAGCCCCGCCCAGCTGGCCCAGCAGCTGGCCTGGGTGCGTGAGCTGGGGGGCACGGTGATCCGGGCCCACTATCCGCTCGGCCCGGTGATGGAGGAGCTGGCCGACCGCGAGGGAATCCTGATCTGGTCGGAGATCCCAGTCTGGGGTGTGGCCGGCCAGTACTTCGCCGACCCGAGCTGGCGGGCGCGCGCCTACTCCGAGCTGCGCCAGAACATCCTGGACAACGAGAATCACCCCTCGATCCTGCTGTGGAGCATCGCCAACGAGCCTCCGCAGCCGCCGCCCGCCGCCGAGGCCGCCTACATCCAGACCGCCGCCGGGCTCGTGCACAGCCTGGACCCCACCCGGCCGGCGGCGATGGCGATCATGGGCATCCCCGGCTACGTGTGCAACCAGGCCTACGGGCCGCTCCAGGTGATCGGCGTCAACGAGTACTTCGGGCTCTTCCAGGAGGCGGGCGGCGTGACCGACGACCGGGATGCGCTATCGCCGTTCTTGGACAGCCTGCGCGCCTGCCACCAGAACCAGGCCCTGATGGTGACCGAGTTCGGATTTGACGGCAACCGCGACGGGCCGGTCGAGGAATACGGCACCTACGAGCACCAGGACGACATGCTCGCCTACCACCTGGCCGTGCTGGGCAGCAAGCCGTGGCTATCCGGCGCGCTGATCCAGACCCTCCAGGACTTTCCGGCCACCCCCTGGTACAACGGCGGCAACCCGTGGCCCGATCCACCCTTCAACCAGAAGGGGATCTTCGATCTGCAGGGCAACCCGAAGCCGGCGTTCTCGGTGGTCTCAGCCAGCTACCACGGGACACGGCAGATCGGGCCGCCGTCGGGCGGGTGAGGAGGCTCCGTCGCTCCGCTCGCAGGTCGGCCTGGACGGGTTGCCCCTGCTCCCAGGTGCGTTTGGGTGAGGGCGGCACCTGGCGCGGCAGCTGCGGCTTGCTCGTCCTGCTCCCAGGTGCGTCTGGGTGAGGGCGGCACCTGGCGCAGCTGCTGCGGCTTGCTCGTCCTGCTCCCAGGTGCGTCTGGGTGAGGCCCGCCGCTGCTGGCGGTGAGCGGTGCTCAGCGCGGGTGGACGGCCGAGCGGGCGCAGTAGGCGCGGAACTCGCGCTCAAAGCGCTCCCAGTCGACGGTCGGACCGTCGCCGCCCGGGCCTTGCTCGGGGACGTCCAATCCGCGCCCGAACCCGCCCTCGTCATCCTCGCCGCCGAGCCCGCCGCCCAGCTCAAGCCGGGCGACGCGGGCGAACAGCGCCGCGCTGGCCGCCCCCATGAGCAGGGACATGCTGGCCAGGAACAGCGGGATGGCCACCGCCGCGGGGCGCAGGCCGACCGCGCCCAGCGCCGCCAGACCCACCGCCGCGCCGGCCAGCATCACCCTGGCGGTCCGGGCGCAGCGGCGCCGACGTCGGGTCAGCTGCCAACGGGTGAGGGGAGGATGAAGCTGGGGGGGAAGCTCGCCGCCGGCGTGTGGATCCATGCTCGGCCCTCCCCGAGCTCAGGCGCTGCGCTGGGCGGTCGCCGGGTCGGCGCCCGACCGGGCGACGGGCACCAGCTGATCGCCGCAGTGCGGGCAGGTGTGCGGCGCCTCCAGCTGGTGGTCGGCGAGCGAGTTCCAGGTCCTCTGGCAGTTGATGCAGTGACGGCGGTTCATCTGACCCCCTTTGGTGGTGTCCGTCTGACGCTCCCTTCACCCCGCCTATCGGCAGGGATGGCCCCCGGCAATAGCCCGCGTGGCCGACCATGTGCCGAGCGGCTAGGCTACCGGGTCTGCGATGGTGACCGCGAGCACCTCGAGCCCGGATCCCGCTCCGTCGGCGCGGCTGGGGCAGCCCAGCCTCCGCGCCCTGGTGCTGAAACACCGATGGATCGCGGTCGGAGCGCTGGTGCTGGTGCTGCTGTTCGGGGTCCTGCTGATCCCCGAGATCGTCACCGCGGGCCGCTGGAAGGTGACCGACTCCACCTCCTGCTCGGCCTGGAGCTCGGCCAACTCCCGCCAGCAGGCGGCCTACGCGCGGCTGTACGTCAGGCGCCACGGCTCGCTGGAGAACGGGGCCACCAGCCCGGCGGCGATCGAGGGGGCGATCAACAACGCCTGCCTTCAGGCCTTCGCCTACGACGAGGCCGACAACGTCACCGTCCTGCAGGCGATCAACGGCCAGTACTGAGGCGTGAGCACGGGAGGCGGCGAGCCCTCGGGCGGCGGGAGCCAGGCGGTCGATCCCGAGCTCGAGCGCCTGGCCGCCGAGACGCGGGCGTTCAACGCCGAGCTCGAGCGGCAGCTGGCGACGATGCCGCCGGTCCAGACGCTGCCGCCTGAGGAGAGCCGACGCGCCCGGCGGGAGGGGCGGGGGATCTTTCCCGCCCCCGTGTATCTGCCCCAGGCCCGCAACCTCGAGGTCGACGGGCCGGCCGGGCCGGTGCGCCTGCGCGTGATCGCGCCCGAGGGCGAGTCGGCGGGCACCTACCTGCACATCCACGGCGGGGGCTGGACGCTGGGCGACAACGACATGCAGGACCCGCGGCTGGCGCGGATCGCGCGGGAGACGCGGCTGACGGTGGTCAGCGTCGGTTACCGGCTGGCGCCCGAGCACCCCTACCCCGCCGGCCCCGACGACTGTGAGGCGGCCGCGCTGTGGCTGCTCGGGCAGGCCGGAAGCCGGGAGGCTCGGGAGGAGGGGGCCGGAGGCGGGCAGGCGCGGGGGCAGGCCGGAGGGCGGGAGGCGCGGGGGCAGGCCGGCGGCGGCCCGGCGCGGGGGCAGGAGGTCGGAGGCGGGCAGGCGCGGGGGCAGGCCGGCGGCCGGGAGCTGGTGGGTGACGGTCCGCTGGTGATCGGCGGCGATTCGGCCGGCGCTCACCTGGCGGTGGTGACGCTCCTGCGGCTGCGCGACCGGCACCGCCTCGGCGGCGCGTTCGCGGCCGCCGTGCTCGAATACGGCGGCTTCGATCTGTCGCTGACCCCCAGCCAGCGCCTGTGGGGGGAGCGCAACCTGGTGCTCTCCACGCCGCTGATCCGCTGGTTTGGCGACCAGTTTCTCCCCGGCCACGATCTCGAGCAGCGCCGCCACCCCGATATCTCCCCGCTGTACGCCGACCTCACCGGCCTGCCCCCGGCGATCTTCACCGTCGGCACCCAGGACCCGCTGCTCGACGACACGCTGTTCATGGAGGCGCGCTGGCGCGCGGCCGGCAACCGCAGCGAGCTGCGGATCTGGCCCGAGGCGCCGCACGGCTTCATCTCGCTGCCGATGCGCGCGGCCGACCTGGCGCTTTCGGCCCAGCACGAGTTCGTGCGGCGGACGCTGGGGCTGCGGTGAGCACCGGCGACACCCGGCCGGACGCTGGGTGATGGGCCGGCGGGCGCGCGAGCTGGGGCTTGGCGTCGGTCGGCTGGCCACCGGCCCCCGCAACGCGATCACCGACGTGCGCGGCGTGCGGGTGGGCATCAGCACGGTCATCGAGGGTGATCCACTCGGCCCCGCGCCGGTCATCCGCACCGGCGTCACGGCGATTCTCCCCCACCCGGGCAACCCATTCCGCGAGCGGCTGTTCGCCGGCGTGTCGGCCTTCAACGGGTACGGGGTGCTGACCGGCAACCTCGTGGTGGAGGAATGGGGGCTGCTCAACTCTCCGATCGTGATCGTCGACACCGCTCACGTCGGCATGGCCTACGACACCGTGGTGCGGTGGATGACGGCCGCCGACCCGGCGGTGGGCGACCTCGACGTCGCCATCCCGATCGTGACCGAGTGTGACGACGGCTTCCTCAACGACAACCGCAGCTTCGGTCTGCGGCCCCAGCACGTCCTGGCGGCGCTGGAGACGGCCGGCGGGGGGTCGGTGCCCGAGGGCGCTGTCGGCTCGGGAACGGGCACGCAGCTGTACGGCTTCAAGGGCGGCATCGGCACCTCTTCGCGGATCATCGAGATCGGCCGGGATCGGTTCACGGTTGGAGTGCTGGTCAACACCAACCACGGCAGCCGCCACCAACTTCGCATCCACGGCGCACCGGTCGGTGAACACCTGCGCGACGCCTGTCCCTCCGGCAGCGAGAAGGAGGGCTCGTGCATCGTCGTGATCGCCACCGATGCGCCCCTGCACCCGGCACAGCTGCGCCGCGTCGCCCGGCGCGCCGACGCCGGTCTTGCCCGCACCGGCTCGTGCGCGAACGACGGCTCGGGGGAGATCTCGCTGGCCTTCTCGACCGCCAACCACATCGCGCGCGAGGGGGAGCCACCGATCGATCAGGTTGCATTGCTGCGCGGGGGGCAGTTCTGGAGGGCGGGGGCGCCCCTGGACCGCGTCTTCGAGGCGGTCGCCGACGCCACCGAAGAGGCGGTGCTCAACGCGCTGTTCGCCGCCGAGACCATGGACGGCCGCGACGGCCACGTCCTGCACGCGATCCCGCTCGAGCCGGCGCTCGCGTTCCTCGAGCGCTGGCACGTTCCCGTGCGCCGCCCGAGCTGAACCCTCGGGCCGCAGCGCAGCTCCGGAGCCCCTTGCGTCGGCCCGTTCGGCGCGCTACCGTTCGCTGGCTCAGAACAGGAGTGGGCGAACGTGCGGAATTCGAGAACAGCCTCCTCTTCCCCGCCCGGAGCCGGCGGCCGGGAGAGGCCGAGGGGCGGCCACGCGGAGCCTGGGCGCCGCGGCGCCCACCTGACCCAGCGTGCGCACGCGACCGAAGGCTCTCCCGCCCAGGTCCTCGGCCAGCGCGTCCGCCGGCTGCGCATCCAGGCCGGCAAGAGCCTCCGCCACCAGGCGCGGGAGATCGGCATCGCCCCCTCGTCGCTGTCGGCGCTTGAGAACGGCCAGGGCGGCGTGTCGCTCAAGCGCCTGCAGCTGGTGGCCGAGCACTTCGGGCTGCACATCACCGAGCTTCTGGCCGAGCCGGCCCGCGAATCGGGCCCGGAGGGTGTCGAGGTCATCCGGAACTGCGCCGCCGCCGTCTCCGGCGTACGACGCGGCGTGGGAGTTCTCTACCAGCTGCTCGGGAGCGGCCAGGGGCACGTGATCCAGCCCTATCTGCTCAGCTTCCAGCCGGGAGGCGGCTACGAGCGTGACCGGATCGGCCACGTCGGTGAGGAGTTCGCCTACGTGCTGCACGGCCGCGTGGAGCTGCTGATCGGGGACGAGTGCCACTCGCTCAGCCAGGGGGACATGATCCGTTTCCGCGCCGAGCGTCCGCACTCGTTTCGCAACGCCTCCAGCGTTGGGGCGGCGACCGTGATCGGAGCGGCGACGCCGCCATGGTAGGCCTGCAGGAGCTGCGCACACCGGCGCTGCTGGTCGATCGCCCTCGCCTACTCGCCAACCTGCGAGACATGGCCGCCCGCGCCGACGCGCTCGGTGTGGCCCTGCGCCCGCACGTCAAGACGCACAAATCGCCGGCGATCGCGGCTCTTCAGCGGGACGGCGGCGCCGTGGGTCTGACCGTGGCCACGGTGACCGAGGCGGAGTGCTTTGCCGCCCACGGTCACCGCGATCTGCTGATCACCACGCCCCCGGTGGGGGGATGGCGCCTTGATCGAGTCGTGGCCCTCGCCCGCCAGGGGCGGATCCGGGTCAGCGTGGATGACGCCGACGTCGTCGCCTCACTGGAGCAGGCCTGCCGGCGCAGCGGTGTGGAGGTCGGCTTCCTGTGGGAGCTCGACTGCGGCGCGGGTCGGTTCGGAAGCGTCCCCGGGCGCGCCAGCGCCGAACTGATCGCGCGTGTGGCCGACGGTGTTCGACACTGCTCGTTCGACGGATTGCTGACCTTTCCCGGTCACGCCTACGCGGCCACCGGCCTCGGGGGGATCGTGGCGGCGGCCGAGGACGAGCGCGAGGCAATCGTGCGCACGGCGGATGAGCTTGAGGCCCGAGGCGTGGAGGTCAGGGTCAGGAGCGTGGGCAGCACCCCAACCGCGCACGTCATGAGCAGCGGCGAGGGGATCACCGAAATGCGTCCCGGCAACTACGCCTTCTACGACGCTACCCAGACGGCGCTTGGCGTCGTCGCTCCCGACCGCTGCGCCCTGTCGGTGCTGGCCACCGTCGTTTCGCGCCCGTCCCGCGACCGTCTGATTCTCGACTCCGGCTCAAAGGCCCTCGCGGCCGAACGGCTGAGCACCCTCACCCCCGGTTACGGGATGGTCGTCGCGCATCCGGAGCTGAGGGTCGAACGGCTCTACGAGGAGCAGGCGGTCGTCTGCAGCGACCGTGAGTGCTCGATCCCAATCGGCGCGCGCGTGCGGGTGGTGCCCAACCACGCCTGCGCCGCGGTCAACCTCCACAGCGAGCTGATGGTGCTCGAGGAGGAGGAGATCGTCGAACGATGGGCGGTCGAGGCCAGGGGGTGGGGCCATGGTCATGAGGCCGCCGGCAGGGACCGCCTCGCCGCGGCCACGGGCTGAGGGCAGGCGAACGAGGAGACCCTGAGCTGAGTCAAGGCGAGAGAGGAGATCCAATGGAGCACACGATTGACCCGCAGCGCCTGCACCACGGGTGGGACAACACGCTCGAGCCCACGCTCCGGATTGCCTCCGGGGATGTGGTGCACTACGAGCTGCTGATGGCCGGCCACGGCCAGGTGCGCGAGGGGGACACCTACGAGCAGACAAGATTCGACTTCGACACCCTCTACAACCTGGCCGGCCCGCTGTACGTGGAGGGTGCCCGGCCGGGGGACACGCTGCGCATCGAGATCCTGGAGCTGACCCCCGGGGACTGGGGGTGGTGCGTCCAGCTGCCGGAGCTCGGGACGCTGCCCGAGCACTTCCCCGAACCCTACCTGCGCACGTTTGATTTGCGCAGCCGCACGCACGTCGAGTTCGGCTCCGGCATTCGCCTGCCGTTCGCCCCCTTCCTAGGCACGATGGGCAACCACCCCGATGAGCCCCCCACCGCCCCGGCGTTCCCGCCCCATAAGGGCGGCGGCAACATCGACACCCGCCACCTCACGGTCGGGTCCACCCTGTGGCTCCCGGTGTGGTGCGAGGGTGGCCTGTTCTCCTGCGGTGACCCGCACGCCCTCCAGGGTGACGGCGAGGTGTGCGTGGCGGCGATGGAGTGTGACATGCGGGCCACGCTGCGCTTCACGGTCGAGCCACGCACGATTCCGGCCCCCTACTTCCGCACCCCCGGTGCCCTCACGCCCAAGGTGGACGCCGCCGGGCACCACGGGGCGATGGGCATCGCCTCCGATCTGATGGAGGGCGTGCGGCGCTCGGTGCTGGCGATGATCGAATGGCTCGTCGCCGAGCATGGCCTGAGCCGGCAGGACGCCTACATGCTCTGCAGCTTGGCCGGCGACCTGAAGATCCTCGAGGTCGTCGACGCCGGCGTGTGGAACGTCGGTCTCACTCTCCCGCTTTCCATCTTCCCGCACCAAGGAGCCCCCAAGTGAGCGACATCGTCTCCCGCCCGCCCACAGAGGTCGACAGCGAGCTGCTGCTCGAGGACATGGGCTATCAGCCCCAGCTTCGGCGTGGGCTGAACATCCTCGGCAACCTGGCCCTCACGCTGTCGGACATCACCCCCACCGCCTCCCTGCTGGTGGTGGGAACGGCGGTGATCGCCACCGCCGGTACCGGATCGGTCTGGGCCTACCTGATCGGCGGCTTCATCGCGATCAACGTCGCCCTGTGCATGGGCGAGCTCGGCTCGATGTTCCCGGTGGCGGGCGGTCTTTACTCGATCGTCACCCGGGTGCTGGGGCGGCCGATCGGCTTCCTGGCCCTGCTCGACTACATCGGGCAGGCGATCTTTCTACCGGCGAGCGTCGCGTTCGGAATCGGCACATACATCCACTCGCTCTATCCCAGCCTGTCGACCAACTGGATCGCGGCCGGGATGATGATCCTGGTGGCGCTGATCGCCTGCATGGACGTGCGCTGGAACGCCGCCATGATCGCGTTCTTTCTGGCGCTCGAAATCGGCGTGGTGATCATGCTGGCACTCGCCGGCTTCTTGCATTCGCATCAGTCGGTGAGCACGCTGTTCACCCATCCGCACATGGCGGTGGGCGCGCACGGCGTAGGACCGGTGGCCACCAGCGCGATCATCGCCGCGCTGGCCACCGCGCTGTTCTCCGTCAACGGATATGACAGTGCGATCAACTTCTCGGAGGAGACCGAGGGCGAGGCGGCCCACGTGGGTCGGGCGGTGGTGCTGGCCGCCTCGATCGGGATCGTCTTTGAGGTCGTTCCCTTCATCGCCGTCAGCCTGGGGGCGGCCAACCTGTCCGCCTTCCTGCACTCCTCCACGCCGCTGACCGATGTCGTGCGCTCATCCTTCGGCCATACCGCGGTGGACATCGTCACCTGGGGGGCGATCCTTGCCATCTTCAACGCGTCGCTGGCGATCACGCTGCAGTTTGCGCGCGTGACCTACGCGAGCGGTCGCGATAAGGCGTGGCCGATGCCGATCTCCAACGCGCTCGCCTACGTGCACCCGCGCTTCAAGATGCCGTGGGTGGCGACGATGCTGGTCGGGGTGCTCGGCGCGATCCTGTGCGCGCAGTCGAGCCTGATCAGCGTGGTCACCTTCACCTCGGTGCTGATCATCATCCTGTATGCGCTGATCGCGATCTCGGTCCTGGTCAGCCGGGTGCGCCAGCGCCACCTCGAGCGACCGTTCCGCCTGCCGCTGTGGCCGATCCCGCCGCTGATCGCGCTGGCCGGCGTGGGCATCGCCCTCAGCCAGCAGAAGGGCAGCGACCTGATCATCTGCGCGGCGATCTTCGCCGGCGGAATCGTCTACTACATCGGCTTCCTGGCGCCGCGCCGGGACCGGTACTGGTCGCATCTGAGCGTGCCCGAGCACGAACTCGGCGTGGCCGCGGAGACGGAGCGGTGAAGGTCTTCATCTCGGTCGACATGGAGGGGGTGACGGGGGTCACCGATCCTGAGGACGTGCTGCCCGATGGGGCCGATTACGAGCGGGGGCGGGTGTTCATGACCATCGGCTACCACTCCTGCGCGGGCACCGACTGGTCGCCTCCTGCCTTCACCCGCAGGTCACCGGACAGGGGATTCGCGAGGGGGTGGCCGCTGCACTGCGTGAGATCGGGCGGCGCCAGCCGCACCTGCACGACGGGGAGTTGAGCTACACCTTCGAATGGAACTCGACCACGATCGCCTCGATCTGCGAGTGCATTCCCGGCATCGCCAAGCCGACCCCCCGCACGACCGAGTACCGGGCCAGCGCGCCGAGCCAGGCGATGCCCGTGATCGTGGCCCAACTGCTGCTCGCCCTTCAGGTCGGCCAGCAGAAGATCTACAGCTGACGGGCTTGGGCATGGACGGCGGGCGGGATGTGGAGTCGCGGGGGGATCTGGCCTCCCTGGCGCCCGAGCGCTGGCCGGTGGTGCTGGACGGTGAGGCGCTGCGGGCGGGGGAGGCGATGGTCCCCGCCGACGATGACGGGCTGATCCGCGGCGACGGGGCGTTTGACGCCTTCCCGGTCAGGGACGGACGTCCGTTCGCCCGCGCGGCGCACCTGGACCGGCTCGAGCGCTCGTGTCGGGCTCTGGCGCTCCCCTGTCCGCGGGCCCAACTCGAAGCGGACATCGACCTGCTGCTCGCTCGCGCCCCCCGAGGGGACGCGGCGGTGCGCGTCGTGCTGACGCGTGGCGGGCACCGGCTGTGCCGGCTTGAGCCCCTCGGCGATCCGCAGGAGCTGAGGCGGCCGGTACGCCTCCTGCCGGTGACCTACAACCCCTCGATCCTGCTCAACGGGGTGAAGACCCTCTCCTACGCCGCCAACATGCTGGCCTCGCGGCGCGCGCAGGCTGCCGGCTACGACGAGGCGCTGCTGGTCCGCTCGGATGGGGTGGTGCTGGAGGGGCCGACCTGCTCGATCTTCTGGGTGCGGGACGGGCACGTGCGCACGCCGGCGCTTGAGACCGGCATCCTGGCCTCGATCACGCGGCAGGTGATCCTGGACAGGATGCCCGTCGAGGAGAAGAGCTTCAGCCTGATGGACGCCGTCGGCGCGGACGAGGCGTTTCTGGCCTCGAGCGCACGCTGGGCGCAGCCGGTGGCGGCGATCGGCGAGCGGCTTCTGCCCGCCGTCCCCGGACCGCACACGCTGCGTGCGCAGCAGGTGATCGAGCGGGCGATGGCCGAGGGCGCGCCGGCCTGAGGCTGGCCCCGGCTGGCGCGACCTCGCGCTCGGGGCGCCATCAACGTGGCGGCTGCTGCCGCCGGCCGAGCCGCGCTCTCGCGGCTGACGGTGCGAGGGGCGGGCGGCGGGCGCCCCCGGCTGCCGCACCGCCGTCAGCTTGGCCCACCGCCGTCAGCCTGAGGCAACCCCCTCAGCTTGAGGCAAGCCCTCAGGTTGAGGCAGCCCCTTCAGCTTGAGGCACCCCTGTCGCTTGAGACACCCCTGTCGCTTGAGGCACCCCTGTCGCTTGAGGCACCCCCGTCGCTTGAGGCACCCCCGTCGGCCCCTGAGCACCCCTCAGCCTGAGACCATCAGCGTGTTGCCCTCGGGGTCGCGCAGCCAGAACAGCGGCGGCACCGGGTCGCCCATGCGGCTGACCTCGGGATCGACGTCCACCCCGGCGGCCTGCAGCTCGGCGTGGTAGGCGTCGATGTCGGTGGCGTGCAGGCTGATGCCGGTCTCCCGCCCGCCGGTGGATCCTCCGGGCGGCGGCGGGGCCAGCGCAATCGTGGTCGGGGTGTCCTCGACCCCCACCTCGATCCAGCGGTAGCGGCCGCCGAACTCGACGTCGACCCGCTTCTCCAGCCCGAGCCTCTCGGTGTAGAAGCGGACCATCTGCTCCTGATCGCCCACCGGCACCACGACGGTGGCGATCTTGTCGATGCGTGTGGTTGGTCCCATGCGGTCCCTCCTGGGTTGGGGTGTTGGCGGCCGGGTCGGGAGTCCCGGCGCCGGGTCAGGAGGCCAGGCGCCGGGTCAGGGCGCTGGCCAGCGGCCGGGGGAGCCGCTCGATCATCCGCAGCGCGAACGGCATCGCCTTCAGCTGTCGGGGACTGTAGACGTTTGGCACCGGCACCTCGATCAGGTGCGGGCCGGGCTCGGCCAGCGCGCGCTCGAGGGCGCGCATCAGCTGCTCGCCGGTCTGCACCCGCTCGGCGCCCACCCCTAGGCCGCCGGCCAGGCGCACGAAGTCGAGATCCGGCGCGCTCAGGTCAAGCTGAGCCCTGGCCCGCTCGCCGCCGCCGTCGGCCCCCACCCGGGCCAGCTCCATGTTCAGGATCCCGTAGGAGCGGTTGTTGAAGATCACCACGGTGACGTTCAGCTGCTCGCGGGCCATCGTCCACAGCGCCTGGATCGTGTACATCGCCGAACCCTCGGCCTGCAGGGCCAGCACCGGCCGCTCGGGGGCGGCGACCGCCGCCCCCACCGCCGCCGGCAGGCCCTGGCCGATCGCCCCGCCGGTGAGCGTCAGCCAGTCATGGCGGGGGGCGCCGGCGGTGGCGGCCGGCAGCGACAGGCCGGAGGTGACCGCCTCATCGGAGACGATCGCCCCCTCGGGCAGCACCGCGCCGATCGCCTGGCAGGCCCGCTCCGCGGTCAGCGGGCCGCTCGGCGGCGCCGGGCGACCGGCGGGCTGGAGCGGGGGGCGGGCGCCGCCGGCCGCCAGCGCGTCCAGTAGCGCCTCGAGGCTGGCGGGCACATCGCCGGTGGCGGCCACCAGCTCGTGCACCTGGCAGCCGTCGGGCACCAGGTAGCTGCGGCGCCCCGGGTAGGCGAAGAAGGAGACGGGCGCCTGGGCGTCGACCAGCACCAGGTGCGCCAGCCCCTCGAGCTGGACGGAGGCGAACTCGGGCACGTAGGCCAGGCGCTCGACCGCCGGCAGCCCGGCGCCCCGCTCAAGGCGCGCGGGAAAGGTCTCGGCCAGCAGCCGCGCGCCGGTGGCGGCGGCGATCCGGGCGGCGGCGAGCAGCGGGCGCTCGCGCAGCGCCCGGCCGCCGAGCAGCAGCGCCGCACGCCGTCCGGCGCCGAGCGCGCGGGCGATCGTCTGGACCGTCTCATCCGACGCGGGGGCGGGGTCCGGGGGGGCGGGCGGGGGCGCGGGCTGCGCCCCCTCATCCCAGGAGACGTCGGCGGGCAGGATCAGCGTCGCCACCTGACCCGGGGGCCCGCTGGCGGCCGCCACCGCCGCGGCGGCGTCGCGCCCCACCTCGCCGACGCTGCGCGAGCTGCGCACCCACCCGGACACGTTGCGGGCCACCGTCTCGATGTCCGACTGCAGCGGAGCGTCGTAGCGGGCGTGATAGGTGGCGTGGTCGCCGACGATGTTGACGATCGGGCTGTGGGCCCGCCGCGCGTTGTGCAGGTTGGCCAGGCCGTTGCCCAGACCCGGCCCGAGGTGAAGCAGCGTCGCCGCCGGGGCGTCGGCGATCCGCGCATAGCCGTCCGCCGCGCCGGTGGCCACCCCCTCAAACAGGGCCAGCACGGCACGCATCTCCGGCACGGCGTCAAGCGCGGCCACGAAGTGCATCTCCGAGGTGCCGGGATTGCTGAAGCACGTCCTCACGCCCGCGTCGACCAGCGTCCGGATGAGTGCCTGTGCGCCTTTCATGAGCTCCTCTCGGGTCGGGCCGTGATTATCGAGTGCGCGAGGGGCCGGCGGCGCCCCGAGCGGCCCCGCCGGCGCCCGGAGCGGGCCTGCCGGCGCCCGGAGCGGCCCGCCGGCGCCCGGAGCGCCACGCCGGCGCCCAGAGCGGGCCCGGCGGCGCCCAGAGCGGGCCCGGCGGCGCCCGGTCGGCTCCAGGCGATCCCGCCCTTGCGCCCTGCGATCATATGGGTATGGGCGCCACCCATCAGACCGTCCGCCTGGCCCGTGGCCGCCACCGCTCGCCGCAGCTGGGGGTGTGCGTGATGGAGCTGGCCTCGATGCTGGCCGGGGAGCGCTTCAGCGACCGGCCGCGCACCGCCTCGCCGGTGATCGCGGCCTTCCTTCGCACCTACAACGACGGGCTCGACGACGAGCGTCGCCAGGACCTCTACCAGCTGGCCTCGGTGATCGTCGGCACCGCCGCCGCGCGGGCCGTGGAGCGGGAGCGGATGAGCCGCTGCCTTGAGTTCGCGCGCAGCCTGGGCAGCGGCACGCTCAGCGGGCGCGCGGCGATCGCCATCGCCTCGGCCGAGGCCAGCGGCACGTGGGCGGCCCTGGCCGCGCTGCGCACCGGCCCCTCGGCCGAGACGCACGCGCGAGTGCTCGCGTTCGTGCACGAGCTGGCGGCCATGCGACCGCGCCCGGCCCGCCGGCGACGGTGGCGGCGACTGCTCGGACGCGATCCCGGGGAGGTCGTCAGCGACGCCCTGGCTCAGGCCGTCCGCGCGGAGGAGCCGAAGGTGGGGACGACCGCCTGCAGCGCCTCCGCCACCCGCCCAATCTCCTCGGGCAGGAGGTCGGGGTGCATCGGCAGCGAGAGCTCCTCGGCCGCCCAGGCCTCCGCCTGGGGCACGTCGCCGCACACGATGACGTGACCCCTCCACGCCGGGTGTGCGTGCACAGCCGGCGTGTAGTGGACGCCGGTCTCGATGCCGCGTGCCCTGAGGGCGGCGGCCACCGCATCACGCTGCTCGACGCGCACGGCGAAGACGTGGTGGATGCTCGGGCTCTCCGGTCGCTCGTGGACCACGCGCACACCCTCGGGCAGCAGCGCCCGGTAGCGCTCGGCGTGGAGCTGGCGGGCGTGGTTCCAGCGGTCGAGGTGGGGCAGCTTGACGGATAGCAGGGCGGCTTGCAGCGCATCCAGCCGTTCGTTGTATCCCAGCTCGACGTGCTCGCCCTTGGTGCGCTGACCGAGATTGCGCAGCCGCCGAACCCGGGCGGCCAGGAGGTCATCGTCGGTGCAGACCGCGCCCCCGTCGCCGAGGGCGCCCAGGTTCTTGCTCGGATAGAAGGAGAAGGCGGCCGCGTCGCCCAGCGAGCCCGCCCGGTGGCCGCAGTAGCGGGCCCCGTGGGCCTGCGCGGCGTCCTCCAGCACCAGGAGGCCCTGCGGCTTGGCGAACGCCTCCAGCGCCGCCATGTTGCATGTTTGCCCGTAGAGGTGAACGGCGAGCACCGCCGCCGTGCGCGGTCCCACGGCGGCCCGTGCCGCGTCGGGATCGATCAGCCCCGTCGCCTCCTCGACATCGCACAGCACCGGCGTCGCACCGACATGGGCGACGGCGAGCGCGGAGGCGATGAACGTGTGGGCGGGGACGATCACCTCGTCACCGGGACCGATCCCGTATGCCTCCAGGATGAGCGTCAGGGCAGCCGTCCCAGAGGCTACGCCGACGCAATGCTCGACCTCGCTGTAGGCGGCGAACTCATGCTCGAAGCGCTCGACCTCCTCGCCGAGCGTGAACGAGCTCGAGCAGAGCAGACGCAGGAACGCGCCGTGCAGCTTGTGCTCGATGTCCTTGTGCTGGCGCTCGAGGGCAACGAAGCGCACACAGCGCCCGGGCCCGTCTGAGACTGATTCGCGTGCTTGCACTTGTGCCTCTCTGTGCTCCTTGTTCGGCCTAATTGCCAGGACCGAAAGGAACGGGCAGGTGGCCCGTGTTCTCCGCCGCCGTTCAGAAAGCTGAACGCCCCGGTGGCGCATCGGCACCACCCGTTGCCGGCAATGGCATAGTGTTCCCAACCACAAGGGGGTTCAGGGATGAGATCTGAGAAGGGACTCGAAGATCAGCACGGGGCGATGCGCATACTCGTGGTCGACGACCACGACCTCTTCCGAACAGGCCTGTGCGCTCTGCTGGCGGCCGAGCCGGACATGCGGGTGGTCGGCCAGGCCTCAGGCGGGCAGGCCGGCGTGCGCTTGGCGCGCGAGCTTGAGCCCGATGTCATCCTGATGGACCTGCGGATGCCGGATCTGTCCGGCGAGGAGGCCACCCGGGCGATTGTGGCGGAGCGCCCCGAGGCGCGGGTGGTGGTGTTGACGGTGCTGACGGATGAGAGGGACATCGAGGCAGCGGTGCGGGCCGGAGCCTGCGGCTTTTTGGCCAAGGACACCCCGATCGAGGAGGTGGCGGCCGCCGTCCGGGCTGCGGCGAGCGGCTCGGCGTGGCTGTCGCCCCGCGCTGCCGAGGTGGTGCTCGGCCGGGTGCGCAGCACCGCGGACGCCGCGGCGCCCGGCGGCGAGCTCGGGGAGCTCTCGCCGCGCGAGCTTGAGGTCCTGCAGCTGATCACGCGCGGCATGGAGAACCCCGAGATCGCGGAGACCCTCGGGATCAGCCCGCGCACAGCCAAGAACCACGTGTCGAATCTGCTGGCGAAGCTGGGGCTGCCAAGCCGCGTGCACGCCGCCATCTACGGCGTGCGCCACGGGCTGGAGTGATCGCCGCGCGGTCGTGGGGGCCGCAGGCTGGCGCCGCGCCGTTCAGCGGGATGAACGCGCGAATGAGCCGTAGCGGTCATTGACCGTCCCCCGGTGCGGGGAAATACTCGCTGGGCAAGGAGAAGCGAGGGCATGGGGCTCTCGCGGCCTGAGAAGGGGCACATCCGGACTCACGTGGGCGCATCGCCAAGCGAGGCGCACCGTCATGCACCAAAGGGGCACGCGATGATCAGCGAAACATTTTCCGCTACGCCGGGCACGATCGGTTTCAGGTCCCGCTCGACGCTTGACGAGTCGCCGCAGGCACGAGCGCGCACGCGCCTGGCTGTGGCGCGTGCGAAGGAGGGAGACCAGGAGGCGATGCGCTACCTCTACGTCAGCTATTCCCAGAACATCTACGGCTACGTGCGTTCGATCGTGCGCGACGATCACGAGGCCGAGGACGTCACCCAGCATGTGTTCGCCAAGCTGATGACCACGCTGGTCAAATACGACGATCGCGGGGTTCCGTTCTTCGCCTGGCTGCTGCGCCTGGCCCGCAACGTGGCCATCGATCATCTGCGGGCAAACCGGCTCACGCCGACCGAGAACGTGTTCGATCTCGACGTGGACGCGGGAATCGAGCCCGATCAGCTGGAGACGGTGCGCAGCGCCCTCTCCACCCTGCCCGACGAGCAGCGCGAGGTGGTGGTGCTCCGCCATGTGATCGGCCTGAGCCCGGGGGAGATCGCCCACCGGATGGGTCGCACGGAGGGTTCGATCCACGGCCTGCATCACCGTGGCCGGAGAGCGCTCAAGCGCGAGCTCGAGCGGCTTGGCTCAAGCCCCTGCACCCGACGTGGCGGCTCGCGGCCGCGTGCGGCGGGCCGCGGCAGCGGCCACCTGGCAGAGGCCGTGTAGGGCGGCGGCCCGCAGACGCGGCCGGGGCCTCAGGTGGGCGCGCGTTCAGGGACTGGGACCCGCATCCGGCGGGCGGGCGGGGTGGCTCGCCTGCTCCTGGCCGCGGTCGCCCTGGCGCTGCTGGCCGGCGTGCTCATCCCCACCGCGGGCGCCGCCGGCAGCGCCCCGGCGTTCATCCAGCAGGTCTCGGCCCACCGGTCCGCCGTCGCCTCGCTGACGCTCACGCCGGCGGCGAGCGTCACCCAGGGCAACCGGCTCGTGGTGCTGGTGGGGGTCTGGAGCAGCGCCGGGGCAACCGCCGCCAGCGTCACCGACTCGGCGGGCAACGCGTATGTCGAGCTCCTGCATTTCCAGGCCTCCGAGCAGACGGAGATGAGCGTGTGGAGCGCGCCGATCACCGTCGGCGGAGGTACACGGCCGACGATCACGGTGAGGCCCACCTCCACCGCCGACGTGGGGGCCGTCGTGTCCGAGTACGCGGGCCTCTCGACCGCGCCCGACGCCTCGGTGGTCGACCAGATGGCGCACGCCACCGGCACCACCGGCGCTGCCACCTCCGTCAGCTCGGGTGCCACACCGGCGACCGGCGCTGGCAACGAGCTGGCCATTGGCATGTATGTCGACTCGGGGTTTGGCGACACCCTGACGCCAGCCTCAGGCTGGACGCAGCGCGCCAATGTCTCCAACACCGGGAACATGGAACTGCTGAGCGAGGATCAGACGCTGGCCTCGGCGGGGGCGACGCCGAACGCCAGCGTCGGCACGGGAGCCAACACCACCTGGCTGATGTCCACCGTCGTGCTGCGGGCGGCGGCGCCGAGCTCGCCGACTGCCCCGGCCGCACCCGGCGCGGTAAGCGCGACCGCGGGCGACGGAAGCGCGACCGTGACCTGGAACGCACCCTACGACGGTGGGAGTCCAATCACCAGTTACTCGGTCACTCCCTACATCGGATCCACGGCCCAGGCACCGGTGACGGTCTCCGGAACCCCCCCGGTCACCTCGGCCACCGTCAACGGCCTCACCAACGGGACCGCCTACACGTTCACGGTGGCCGCCACAAACGCTCTGGGCACCGGCCCACCCTCGGCGGCCTCGAACGCGGTGACACCGGGCCCCCAGCCGGGAGGTCAGTGGTCCTCGCTGATCAGCCTGCCGATGGTGGCGGTGCATTCGCTGCTGCTCGACGACGGCCGGTTTCTTCTCTGGGATGGCTGGCAGCAGCCGGAGCCCACCGAGCTGTTCGACCCCGCCACGCAGGCCGTCTCGAATCCGATCGCCGCGCCGGACAGCATCTTCTGCTCGGGGACGGCTGAACTGCCCGACGGGCGGGTGATGGTCATCGGCGGCTACGGCGGGCTGTCAACCGGCGAGCAGGGCATCGTTGACACGAGCATTTTCGACCCCGCCACCTCGAGCTGGACGCGGGTCGCCGACATGCACTATCCGCGCTGGTATCCCGATCTGACCGAGCTTGCCGATGGCCGCTACGTCGCGATCAGCGGCAACTCGACAAACGCCACCACGTGGGCGGACACGCCCGAGGTGTATGACCCGGCCACCAACACCTGGACCGTCCTGTCGAAGGTCTCCACCTCGCAGGTGCACGAGGAGGAGTATCCATTCTCCTACCTGGCGCCGAATGGCGACGTGTTCACGATCGGCCCCTCGGAGGACAAGTCGTTCTTTCTGAACGTGGCCAACCAGACCTGGACCCCGGTGGGGGGAGCAAGCGGTGTGGTGAATGGCTCGTCGGTCATGTACCGCCCGGGAAAGATCCTCTACACGGGGGGCGCGCCGAGCGTCGTCCAGACCACCTCGGCCTCGGCCAGCGCTGCCGTGATCGATCTCAACGCGGCGACCCCGAAGTGGACACCGGTGGCGCCCATGAACCGGGCGCGCGTCTACCACACGCTCACCATGCTCGCCGACGGAACCGTGCTGGCGGTGGGAGGCGAGCAGACCAGCGACCAGACCAACGCCACCAACGGGGTGCTCGAACCTGAGATCTGGAATCCGAGCACGCAGACGTGGACCCTCGGCGCGCCGATGGCGGTGGCGCGCAACTATCACTCCACCGCGGTGCTGATGCCCGACGGACGGGTGCTGGTGGCCGGTGGCGGTCACGATGAGAACGACACGAGCGACCAGGGGCAGTACAACGCGCAGATCTACTCTCCCCCCTACCTGTTCAACGGGCCACGCCCGACGATCAGCTCGGCACCGGCCAGCGCCACCTACGGCTCCACGATCTCCGTCTCAACTCCCGACGCGGCGTCGATCGGAGCCGTGAATCTCGTCTCCCTGGGGGCGGACACCCACCAGATCGACATGGACCAGCACTTCGTGCCGCTCAGCTATACCCAGGCGTCCGGGACACTCAGCGTGCAGATCCCATCGTCGGCGGCGGTCGCCCCGCCCGGCAACTACATGCTGTTCCTTGTCAACAGCGCCGGCGTGCCGTCGGTGGCCTCGTTGATCAACATCGCCCCGCAGCCGTCGGCGCCGGCGGCGCCGACGGCGGTCTCGGCCTCGCCGGGAAATGGGTCGGCGACGGTCAGCTGGTCGGCGCCCGCAGATGGGGGTAGCCCGATCACGAGCTACACGATCACGCCCTATGAGGGGTCGACGGCCCAGCCGGCGACCACGGTTTCAGGCTCGCCGCCGCCGACCAGCACGACGATCACCGGGCTGACGAACGGGGCCAGCTACACGTTCACGGTGAGCGCGACCAACGCGGTGGCGACCGGGCAGGCGTCGACACCGTCCAACCCGGTGGTTCCATCGGCGACGCCGCCGCCGGGGTTCCTGCAGCAGGCGGCGGCGCACGGCAGCGGGTCGTCAATGGCGGTGACGCTGCCCGCGAGCGTGGTGGTGGGGGATCGGCTGGTCGTGGAGGTCGGGGTGTGGAGCGCGGCGGGGGCGTCGACGGCGAGCGTCACCGACTCGGCCGGGAACACCTACACGCAGCTGCTGCACTTCACGGCCGCGGATGGCACGCGGATGAGCGTGTGGAGCGCGCCGATCACCGCGGGTGGGGGGACGCGCCCGACGGTCACCGTGAGCCCGACCTCGTCGGCTGATCTGGGAGTGGCGGTGGCCGAGTACTCGGGCCTCTCCTCGGTGGCGGACGCGACGGTGGTTGATCAGTCGGCGCACGCCAGCGGGACGACGAGCGGGTCCGCCACGGTCTCCTCGGGGGCGACGGCGGCGACAACGGCCGGCGATGAGCTGGCGATCGGCTTCTACGCCGACTCGGGGTTCGGGGACAGCTTGAGCGCCGGGGCCGGCTGGACGCAGCGCTCCAACGTGTCCAACACCTCGGACATGGAGCTTTTGACCGAGGACCAGGTGCTGAGCGCTGCTGGCGCCACACCCAAGGCCACCGTGGGCACCGGGCCCAACACCGTCTGGCTGATGGCCACCATCGTGCTCAAGCCCTAGCCACGCTCAAGCCCAAGCGCTAGCCGCGCTCAAGCTCAAGCCCTAGCAGCCGCGCTCGACGCCAGCCGGAGCCGAATCGGCTGCTCCTCCCACCCCGGCTCGCCGGCCCCGCCCGAAGCGAGCGGCGCCAGCGAAGGAAGCGTCGGCCCGTATCCGTTCTATTGGCATGCAGGCCGGTGAACGACAGGGTGAGCTCGTGGCCCCCAGGGCGAGCTCGGCGATGCGTGTACTCGAGCCCAGGCTGGCGAGGCGACTCGCGCAGACCGCCACCGGAGGCGTCCGGGCCAGGCGGGGACGGCGCCGGCGCCCACCACGCCAGGCCCCTGCCGCCCTCAGCAGGACGGCCACGGGAGCGCAGCGAGCGGGACCGGACGACGGCGACGATGCTCGGTTCACGCTCCAGGAGTACTTCACGCCTGTGCCGCGCCGGCTGACGCGCCTTCCGCATCTCGTCCGCCTCTCGCTCGCGCTCGTGTGGCGGGCCGCCAAACGCGAGCTGCTCGAGATCGTCGCGCTGCAGACGCTGATGGCGGCAGCGCTCGCCGGCCAGCTGCTGCTGGTCCGCAGCCTCCTGTCTCACCTCGTGGGCCGTACGGCGCAGTTCACCGCGCTGGTGCCGCAGATCCTCGGCATCACCGGGCTCACGATCGCGATTGGACTGGCCACCACCGTCCTCGGCCTGCGCGGCCGCCTGCTTGGCCAGCTTGTGGCCCTGCACGCCAGCACGGATGTGGTGCGCACCGCCACCAGCGTCGACCTGATCACCTACGAGGTGCCGGGGTTCCACGACCACCTGCAGCGTGCACAGCTGGCGGCCGCAAGTCGTCCGGCGGCCATGGTGCAGGAGCTCATAGGCACCGCTGGGGCGATCCTGTCGATCGGCGGCATCGCCTTCGCGCTGCTCGTCATCCAGCCGCTTTTCTGCCTCCTGGCCCTGGCTGCGTACGTGCCGATCTGGTTGGCCACCCGGCGCGCCGGGAGCGTCGGCTACCGACAGTCGGTCGAGCAGACCGAGCGCCTGCGCATGCGCCAATACCTGTTCGAGACGCTGACCACGAAGGCTCCGGCGCAGGAGATCCGCGCGTTTGGGATCGGCGAGTTCCTGGGCGAGCGCCAGAGCGCGATCTACCGCCAACTGCTCGACGAGCTGCGCGCGGTGCTGACCCGGCGCACGCGGATCGCGCTGGTGGGCCAGCTCGGGGGCGCGGTGCTCAGCACGGGCGCGGTGGCCGTGCTGGCCTGGTTTGTGGCCGACGGGATGATGACCCTCGCTCAGGCGGGGTCGGCGGCGGGCGCGCTGGTGGTGCTCAGCGGCCGCCTGCACGGTCTGGCCAGCGGCTCGGCCGGTCTCTACGAGAACTCGCTCTACCTGGAGGATTACGTTTCCTTCGTGGCCGCCGGCCCGCGGATCGCGGCCACCCGTCCCGCGGCCACGCATACGCACGGCCCGCAGGTGCTCACCGCGGACGAGGTCAGCTTCACCTATCCGAGCCGAGAGCAACCGAGCCTCACCGGCGTGTCGTTGAGCCTGCGGCGTGGTGAGGTCGTGGCGCTGGTGGGCGAGAACGGCTCCGGCAAGACCACGCTGGCCAAGCTCCTGGCTGGCCTGTACGCCCCGAGCAGCGGCGTCGTCGCCTGGGACGGGGTGGACATCGCGTCACTTGACCCGCAGGCCGTCCGCCGCCAGGTCGCGGTCATCTTCCAGGACTTTTCCCGATACCTGCTCCCGGCCCACGACAACATCGCGCTGGGCGACTGCCGGCGCTTCGAGGACCGGGTGGCGGTTGAGCGAGCCGCCCGCGCGGCCGGGATTCACGATGCGATCGCGCGGCTGCCGCACGGATATGACACGATCCTCGGCCCGGCATATCTGGGCGGGAGCGATCTGTCCGGCGGACAATGGCAGCGGGTGGCGCTGGCCCGTCTGTTCTTCCGCGACACGCCGCTGGTGATCCTCGATGAGCCCACCTCGGTGCTCGACCCCCGCGCCGAGGCCGAGCTGTACGCGAGCATGCGCACGCTGTTCAGGGGACGCGGGGTGCTGCTGATCTCGCATCGGTTCGGCTCGGTGCGCAGCGCCGATCGCATATACGTGCTGCGCGCCGGGCGGATCGCCGAGCAGGGCAGCCACGAGGAGCTGATGGCGGCTGGCGGGCACTACGCCGAGCTGTTCGAGTTGCAGGCGGGCCAGTATCGGAGCTGAGGCATGCTGTTGCGCGAGCCCAGCTCAGCGTCCGGCCGCATGACGCCGCAGCTCGATGGGGACGAGCTTCTGGCCAACCTGATGCTGGGTACCCGAAAGGTGGTCGAGCCGCTTCCAGCCGCCTGCGCGGGTGGTCTTCGCGCCGCCCTCCAAACCGTGCTGATCAGAGCTCTCTGTCGGCCTCCGTGCCTGGTCAGCTTCTCCGGTGGGCGCGACTCAAGCGCCGTTCTGGCGCTGGCCACCGACACGGCCCGCCGGCACGGGCTCGCGCTGCCGGTCCCGGTGACGATGCGCTTCGACGGTGTGCCCGCCGCCGAGGAGTCGGGATGGCAGCAGCTTGTGCTGGACCATCTGGGCCTGCGCAACCACGAGGTGCTGGAGCTGACCGACGAGCTCGACGCGCTCGGTCCCGCGGCAACCCGGCTCCTCCTGGCCCACGGGGTCCGCTGGCCCGCCAACGCCCACATGCACCGCCCGATCATCGAGCTCGCGCGCGGCGGCACGGTGCTGACCGGCATCGGTGGTGATGAGCTGTTTTCGACCGGACGCTCGGTGCGTCAGCTGATGGCCGGCTGCCTGCCACGGCGAGTTCTTGAGGAGATCTGGCTCGCGCGGCGGCGTCCCACGGGCTATCGCTGGCTCACGCCGCTGGGGTTCGCGCGGGTCTGCCGCGCGCTGGCCCGGGAGGAGGCCAGCTGGCCGCGCCGCTGGGATCGAGCCGTGCGCCACTGGCACACCACGCGAGCGTTTGCGGCCATGAACGACACGCTCGCGCTGGTGGCCGAAGACACTGGGACCCAGGTGCTGAGCCCGTTCATGGACCCGCAGGTGCTGGTCGAGCTGGCCCGCCTCGGCGGTGTGCGGGGTTTTCCCAGCCGCACGGTGGCGATGCGGCGCCTGTGCGGTGGCCTCTTGCCCGAGGCGCTGATCGGCCGGCGGACGAAGGCGACCTTCGGTGGCGCGCTGTGGGGCGAGGCCACACGCCGCTTCATGTCCGCGTGGGACGGTGGCGGCGTCGACCCCCGCTACGTCGATGTGCGGCGCGTGCGGGCGGAGTTCGAGAAGGCAGAACCCGATTTCCGAACCATCCTGCTCGTGCACCGGGCGTGGCTCGACGCTCAGCCGCCGAGCTCGCCCAGCAGGTGAGCCACCTGGGGCTCGAGTTCCTCGATGCGCCGACGGCGGACGTAGCGCCAGGCGGGCAGCGCCGCGATGGCCAGCAGCGCGGCGGCCGTCTGCGGGGTTGGAGGCGGGAAGCTCGATCTGACCAGGGCCTGAAGGCGCTCGCTCGGAGCGAGCGGCTCCATCCGGTTCACCTCACCCCAGGCCAGCTCAACCAGGCCGCCGAGTTCCATCTGCGCCGAGCTGGGCGCCGGCCGCAGCCGCCAGCGGGTGCGGTTGCCGACGATCCCGAGCTCCTGGCCGCCGAGCCGCCGCGCGGCGTCTGCCCGCAGATCCACCGAGCGCGGCCCCGCGAACACCGTCGTTCCCTCCACGATCAGGATGTCGTCGGTGATCACCGGTCGGCCAGCGCGCATCAGACAGCCCAGGGTGGCGCTCTTGCCGGCCTCGCGGGGGCCGAGCAGTCCCCATGCGCGGCCGCGGTGGGCGAACGCCCCCGCGTGCAGCCCGACGCGGCCCAGCCAACGACTGACGATCAGCGCGGGCAGCCCGAGATACGGGTGAATGATGGCCTGGGAGCGGATCGGCTCCCGGCTGGTGAGGTGGATGCTGAGCGGCTCCCGCAGCAGGTCAATGCGATCGCCGCCGGCCAGCCAGACGTCCGCGCGATCCGGCCACACGCGAACCGTGCCGGCCGGCTGCGGCTGCTCGGCCGCGCCCCGCGAGCAGCGGACCTCAAGCTGCGGCCAGTCCGGCGGCACCGGCAAAAGATGGCTGGAAGACGCCAAGCCGACGATCCGCAGCCCGTAAGCTCCGAGGCACCGCGGCCGTTGATTGGTATCAGCAGCCATGGCTCGCCGCCGACCGGCCGGCATGCTGCAAGCGTCTACCGGAGAGGTACCGTCGATGAAGAAGACCTACGAGCCACCGAGCATCACCGAGTTGGGGTCGCTGCGCGACCTCACCCAGTCGTTCAACAAGATTGGCGGCAGCCCGGACACCTTTACAGGTGAGACACAGGGCGAGGTGATCGGCAGCCTGGTCCCGGCGCCTTGAGCCCGACCTCGGCGTTGCCGGTGTCCGGTCACCGGCGACCGGGGTCGCGTTCATCCTCAGCGACGATCAGGCCGCGCGCCCGGGCCTCGGCGAGGAACGCATCGACGTCCCCGGCTGCGGTGTCACGGCTGACATCGAACTCGTCAAGCAGTGCGCTGATCAGCCCGGAGCGGGTGGTGCCCTGCTGGAGCTTGTTCCAGAGCACGGTGGCAGCCCGGTTAAGCGAAAGGTAGACCGAATTGTGGAAGTCGATCGCGAGCGTCTCGTCCTCGAACGTGCGCGCGGATACGCGGTCGCTGCGAAGCCGCAGGCGGGGCTCGGCCGGCTCGCTCATGGCGCGATCCTACAGCTACACCCAGGGGGAGTCGACAGCCTCCGGGGCCCCGCGCCGGCGGCCGGCGGCGAACATCGCGAGCACCTCGCGGCCGCCATGCCACAGACGATGAACCACTGGAGCAGGCTGCTGCTTTTGGCGGAGATACTCCGCGCCTACGTGCGGACCCGTCGACTCGCCCGGCACGCCGACATCCGCGACGCGCTCCGCGACATTCGGGCGCGGCGCCCGAAGGCCGCCGCCGGCTCCATGCCCCGGTCCTCCGATGAAGCGCGGGCCAGCGCCATCCGTCTCGGTGCCGCCGTCGACCGAACCCTCCGCCTCCTTCCCACCGACTCCCGCTGTCTGAGTCAATCGCTGGTGCTGTCCGCGCTCCTGGCGGCGCGTGGCATTCCCAGCACGGTGGCGATCGGCGCGCGCTCGGGGCCGGAGTTCGTCGCCCACGCCTGGGTTGAGCACGAGGGCTGGCCCCTGCTCCCCTCCCGTGGGTTCGAGCGGGCCCGGCTGGTCGACATCTGAGCGCCCTCAGGCCGCCTCCGGCCCGCGCAGCTCGTGCGTGGATTCGGCCATCAGCGCGTCGGAGATGGCCCACCGGACGCGCCGCAGCTTCTGGGTCCAGCGCTCATCGTTGCGACGAGCCACGATCTCGCGGATCCCGCCGATCACCCCGCCCGGGGCTCGGGAGGGGGGAAGCGAGCAGAGGGGGGCAAGCAGGCGAGAGAGCTGGTGTTCGACGACCCGTCGGTCGCGAGCCGCCAGGAGGTGGCGGGCCCAGGGGCCCAGCATCCGGGGAAGCCGATCGTCGGCCAGGACCGCATCGGTGGCGGAGGCGGTCACGCTCCACAGGTGCCTCCAGCCCCATTCATCGGCGCGGGCGGCGATCAGCGAGCGGTCGGTGGCCGCGATTGTCGCCGCGATATCGATCATGTCGCGGAGCCGGCGAAGTGGGTCATGCGACCAGCTGTGCGCCGCCAGCAGCAGCGCATGCGCCGCCGGATCAGGCGCCAGCACGCCATCGACGCCGGTGCGGCTGGGAATTGCCGCCGCGAAGATCGAGCCCGCGCCCAGGCGCGGCAGCGACGGCGGGCTTTTCGGGCGCCGGTGCAGCTCGATCAGCAGCGGCAGCTCGGGCCAGAACAGCGCGGGCAGGTGATGCGCGGATCCGGCGCCGATCTCGACGAACCCGGCCGCGATCAGGTCGGCCTGGGCGGACTCGGGATCGTCCAGCAGAAGGTCAAGATCGCGGAATGGCCGGTCCGCCGGGTCCGGATATGACGCCGCCACCTCCGGGCCCTTCATCAGCAGCAGCCTGCCCCCATGGGCGTCGCGTATCCGCTCCAGCACCGTCCGGGCGGCCAGTGATGTCAGTGCCGCGCGCCGCCACTCTGCCGCGATGCTCGGCGGAAGCGCCTCCCCGCGGCGGTGCCGGATGCGGGCCGCCAGGAGATGCAGGCGATGCACGCGCAGCGCCTCCCAGCCGGGCGCGCGGTCGATCAACTCTTCGACCCGATCCCACAGGATGAGCTGGCGGTCGCCAGAACAACCGGTTCGACGGGCGGGACCGGCGTTGAGGCGGGCTGAGTGGTTCCCCATGCCGGAGAAACGAACCGGCTCCCCGTGTGCTTGTGCAAGCGGCGACCTGGAACCGCCCACGCGCCTCGCGCGTCGAGCCGGGCATAGGACCGCACGCGGAAGCCAGCCAGCCGCGCGCGCGTTCATTGGCTGAGAACGGATGACTCACGACGCCGTGGTACCCGATGTGCGCGCCGAGGCCTCCGCCGTGCCAATTCTCGGGTGCCAGCTCGAGGAGGGCGGCGCGCGCCTGCATGCGCTGGAGGCCCACGATCTGGCCGGCGTCCTCCTGCGGGATGGCGATGTTGCCGGTGCCGCGCGGGCGTACGCTCAGGCAGCTGCGGGTGGCGTCGCCGAGGCCGCCTTCAACCTCGGCAGCCTGCTGGCCGACCAGGGCGAGCTGGCGGCGGCCGTGGACGCGTTTCGACGTGCGGATGAGCTTGGGCATGGCGCCGGTGCGTCCAATCTGGGAGCGCTCCTGGAGCAGCTGGGCGATATCGACGGCGCGATCGCCGCCTTCCGTCGGGCCGACGCGCGCGGGGACGCAACCGGTGCCTTCAACCTGGGGGCGGTGCTTGCGGAGCGGGGCGATCTCGTGGGCGCGCTGGTGGCCTTGGCGCGGGCCGATGAGCGGGGCGAGCCCGGAGGTGCGACCGGCCTCGGGATGGTGCTCGAGCAGCAGGGGGATATCGAGGGCGCGCTTGAGGCCTACCAGCGGGCCGACCAGCGGGGGGACGGCGCGGGTGCGTTCGCGCTGGCCTGCCTGCTGGCGAGGCGGGGCGAGTCCTTCTCTGCGCTGGTCGCGCTTCGCCGCGCGCAGCAGCGTGGTCATTCGGGTGGTGGCGTCACCCTGGGGACGTTGCTGGAGCAGCATGGGGCGCTGGATGAGGCGCTCGAGGCATATGGATTGGCGGAGGGGTGGGGCGAGCCCGCCGGCGCGTTTCACCGGGCCCGGCTGCTCGAGGGCCGTGGGGACCTGGTCGAGGCGCAGGAGGCATATCGCCGGGCCAGCGCATGCGGCGAAGAAAAGCTGGCCGACGACGCGCGCGCCGCACTGGCGAGAATCCGCACGCCGACCGCGGCCGACGCCGGTCCCCGTCGCGATGATGGCGCCCGTCCCCCGTTCGCCGTCGATCCGGGTGCAGGCCGGTGGCCGGTGTGGCACAACAGCCGTCGAACTTCGGGCGTCGAGCCGGACGCCGGCGCGCCCGCCGAACCGGTCGGCGGCCGAACCCCTGTCGTCGAGCGGGACGCCGGCGCGCCCGCCGAACCGGTCGGCGGCCGAACCTCTGCCGCCGAGCCGCCCGCGGGCGGAGCGACGGCCGTCTCGGTCTCGGTCTAGCTACGCGTGCGCGAGCGCGCGGGCCCGGCGGCCCCGGCGGCCTGCGGCGCGGCCCGGCGAGAGTTCGAGCTGGACGATCGCCTGGTTCAGGCGGCTGCCCATGGCGCTCAGCGTGTAGCTGGCCTCCACGTGGCGGCGACCGAGGAGCGTCAATTCCGATCTCCTCCGGCCTCGAGCGTGCAGCAGGCGCAGGCGCTCGGCCAGCGCCCGCGGATCCTCCGGGGCAATCAGGTTTTCCGCCAGTGCTCCGGTCAGGATCTCGACGATTCCGCCCACCGCGCTGGCCACCACCGGGACGCCGCTGGCCAGCGCCTCGAGGACGACCAGTCCGAACGGCTCGGGCCACCGGCTGGGGAGGACCAGCGCGTCGGCGGCAGCCATCAGCGCGGCAACCTCCCCGAGCTGCCCCAGCCAGCTGACCGCCACGTCGGCGTAGCGACTCCGCAGCTCGGCCTCGTAGGCGCTGGCGGCGGCGAGGCTCCCCCCGAAGCTGGCGGCATTGGATGTTCCCGCCACCGCCAGGTGATAACGGTCCGCCGGTAGCAGCCGCATCGCCTCCAGGGCGCAATCGAGCCCCTTCTCAGGGACGATGCGACCGCTGTACAGGACCAGAAAGCGGTCCTCGGGCAGGCCCATCGTCCTCCGGAGCGCGCGGCGTTCCTCCTCGCTGCTGGGGCGAAATCGGGCCACGTCGACGGCGTTGGGGACGACGGCAAAGTTGTCCATCCCACGGCCGAGCTGGCTGCTCCACTGGGCGGCGGTGAAGCGCGACACGGAAACGAACGCCTGCATCCGGCTCAGGCCGAAGCGATCCTGAGCGCTCAGCTTGGGCGGAGGTGGGAGGTGCAGGTGACACACCGCCGGCCAGCCGCTCAGGGCGACGCTCGGGGCATGGTAGGGGCTGTGGAGGTACACCAGGTCGGGGGCGAGCCGCCGCAGCACTCCGGCGGTGGCGAGGATCGCGGCCCCGCTGGCGAACCGGCGCTCGCGCGAAATCCGGTAACCGGGGACGCGCACCCTCCGAGCGGTGATCGCCTCCCATTCCCCGAGCAGCCCACCGGTTCGCGTGTACAACAGCTCGATCCGGTGGCCGCGCCTGGACAGCTCCCGGCAGGCCTGAAGCTGGGCCCGTTCCAGGCCCGCGTGGGCGTCGAGGTCTTCTGCCAGGGTGAGGATCCGCATCGGCCGGACGCGCGGCCCACGCGTATGCCCGCCACTGGGTCCCGCGACGTCCGCACAGAACGCTCCGGGAAGGCGGATACTTGCGCCAGAACGCGGCCGGCGGCACCCTGAGGGTGCGCGAGCGCCGGCGAAATAATCCTCGGCCGGCGGCCGTTGATCAGGTGCGATGGTGGACGCTCGAGATCAGCCGCCGAGCGACGGGCGCCGGCGCCGCAGCGGGGTTCGGGAGTCCGCGCCGGCTGACGACGGCCCTGCATGAGCGACGAGCCGCTGTCGATCGGCGAGCTCAGGACGGCCACGCTGGGGGGGTTGCGCTGGGCGGTGGTCTCGCGACCGCTTGTCGAGCTCCTCGGCATGGCCTCGATGGTGGTGCTGGCCCGGTTGGTGGCCCCGGCCTACTTCGGGCGCTTCGCCATCGCGCTGATCGTCCTCGACCTGGGCTCGGTCACCGGGCAGGGCGTGTGCGTGGCGCTGGTGCAGCGAAGGTCGGTGACCCGCGAGCATCTGCAGGCCGGATTGGCGCTGGCGATCCTCAGCGGCCTCGGGCTGGCCGCCCTGACGGTGGTGGCGGCGCGGCTGGTGGTCCAGCCGATCTACGGCGGGCGCACCGCCGACCTGGTGGTGCTGATCGCCCCCCTGTCGTTCATCGGCGCGGCCTCGAACGTCCCCCAGGCGATCCTGCAGCGGCGCCTGGAGTTCCGGCGCCTGAGCGCCCTGTCGGTGCTGACCTCGGCGGTCACGGCGGGTACCTCCGTGCCCCTGGCCTTCGCCGGTCTGAACGGAGCGGCGCTGGTGCTGGGGCTGCTGGCGGGGGCGAGCGTGCAACTGGTGGCGCTCTGGCTGCTGGCCTGCCCCCCGCCGCCTCGCCTGCGACGAGCCGCCGTGCGGGACCTGCTGGGCTACGGCGGGCCGGCGTCCGTGGCGGCCGTGGCGTGGGTGGGGTTTCGCAACTGCGACTACGCGATCATCGGGGCCAGGCTGGGTCCGCTGCAGGCCGGGCTCTACTACCGCGCCTATGCGCTGGCCGTCGAGTACCAGAAGAAGGTCAGCCGCTTGATGGACGTGGTCGGCTTCCCGCTCCTCTCGCGGGCGGGGACCCGGGAGGACCAGCGGACGCTGCGAGGCCGGATGGTGCGCCTGGAGACGCTCGTCCTGTTCCCCGCCCTGACCCTGCTGGCCATCGTCGCTCCCGTTCTGATCCCGTGGGTGTTCGGGGCGCGCTGGGAGTCGGCGGTCCTGCCCACGCAGATCCTCTCCGTGGGCGGCGCCGCCACGCTGGTGATCGACGCCGTCGGCGCCGGTCTGATGGCCACCGGACGGGCGCGCGCCCTGCTGGGCTTCGGGTGGGGCCACTTCGTGGCCTACGCGAGCGCGGTGCTGCTCGCCACCCGGTTCGGCATCGCGGGCGTGGCGGTGGCGGCCGCGGTGGTCCACGGTGCATTCGTGTTCGTGGCCTACGTCCTGCTGCTTCAGGATGGCCGGGACCGACGACTCGGGCTGCTGCTGCGCGCCGGACGGGAGCTCTGGGATGATGTCCAGCCGGCAACCATCTGCTGTGCGGTGGCTGCCGCCGTGGCGATTCCGCTGGCGCTGGGGCTGTCGCGCGCGGGGATTCCCCCGCTGGCGTTCCTGGTCCTCGTCACCGCCGCCAACGCGCTCGCCTATCTGATCACCATGCGCATTCTCTTCCCGGCCTCGCTGCGCAGCCTGGGCCGGCTGCTGGCGCACCTGCTGCCCGCGCTCCCCGGCGGGGTGCGGCCAGCACGCCTTGCCCCGGCCGAATCCCGGGTCACCTCGTAGCCGCGCTCCCCGGCGGGGTGCGGCCAACACGCCTTGCCCCGGCCGAATCCCGGGTCACCTCCTAGCCCTCACACGCCGGCTCGCGTAAATGCGGCTGGCGCCGAAACGTTGATTTTGCAGGATGTCAGTCACCGCGCCTGCCCTGGTTGACAACGCTGTGCCGACCGTCGGGCTGATGGGTCTCGATGTGGCGGCCGTGTCCGAGCGTGACACGATCAACTATGTGCTCGACGGCGTGGCGCGGGGCCGGGGGGGTTGGTTGGAAACCGTCAATCTGGACATCCTGCGCCAATGGCACGGCTCGGAGCAGGTGCGCGAGCTGTTCAGCGGCGCGGATCTGCTCGTCGCCGACGGAATGCCGCTGGTGTGGGCCGGCGGTCTGCAGGGCTCGCCGCTGCCGGAGCGGGTGGCGGGCTCGGCGCTGATCCTCTCCCTGACGGCGGCGGCCGCCGACGCCGGCGCCTCCGTGTTCCTGCTGGGCGGCAATCCGGGTACGGCCGACGCCGCCGCCGCCGAATTGATCAGGGCGTGCCCGCACCTGCGGGTCGCGGGAACGCTCTGCCCGCCGTTCGGCTTCGATCAGGACCCGGTGTGGCTCGAGCGGATCGCGCGGGTGCTGGAGGAGAGGGCGCCCGACATCGTCTACGTGGGGCTCGGCTGCCCCAAGCAGGAGCGCCTCATCTCCCTGCTCCGCAGGCGGCTGCCGAAGGCGTGGTTCGTGTCCTGCGGAGGGTCGTTCAACTTCGTCGCCGGCGATATACCTCGGGCCCCGGCGGCGATGCAGCGGCTGGGCCTTGAGTGGCTGCACCGGCTGGCCAAGGAGCCGCGACGGCTGTATCGGCGCTACCTGTTCTCCGGGATCCCGTTCCTGGTCCAGCTGATGCTCTCAGCCGTAGCCTTTCGCCTCAGTCACGCCGCTCGCGCGGCGCGCTGAACCGCTCACCGGCGGTCGTTCTCCCCGTCACCGTGCGCGCGCTCCCGCCATCGTGCGCGCGGATCCCGGTGCCAGTGGGCGGGGCCCGGTCACGTCTCCCCGCCATCGTGCGCGCGGACCCCGGTGCCAGTGGGCGGGGCCCGGCCACGTCGCCCCGCCACCGTGCGCGTTCGCGCGGTCGCACCTCCCGCGGACCGGCGGCGCCCGGCGCCCCATCAGAGCAGCCGCGGCAGGATCTCCTCGGCCAGCCGGAGTCTGAACGCGCGGTAGGAGTAGTCGGCCATGACGCGCGTGGCGGCCGCCCGGTAGGCGGCGAGCGCCGAGGGCGTCATGGCCAGCGCCCGCCTGATCGACTCCGCCAGCGCCGGCGCGGAGATCTCGCTGGCCAGCAGCTCGGGGCAGACCGTCCTCGCCACGGCGACCGGCTCCACCAGCCCGAGCGAGGGCACGGCCGCCACCGGGATCAGATCGGCAAACGCCTCCATCTGTGAGGTTCCGTATTCCTCGCGGCGAGAGGCCGAGACATAGACGGCGGCCTGGCGCACGAGGTTGCGATGCACCGCCGGGGGGCGTGGGCCGATCACCCGGACGTTATCCGGCGGGCGGTGGCCCAAGAACTCATGCGCCTGGGCCTCCGTGATCCCGGAGATCACCAGCGGAGTGCTGGTGCCCGTCAGGCTCCAGGCCTCGATCGCGAGGTCGAGGCCCTTCTTGAACGGGTCGGCCGCGTACATCACCCCGTAGGGGGGACGAAGCCCCTCTGGAAGGGGGGCGCACCGTCCGGCCGAGCGGTCGATCGGTGCGTGCAGGACAAGCGATTCCTTCGCCCGCAGAGGAGCCGTGAGCGCCTCCGCGTGACGCATGCACATCGCCATGGCCAGGTCGAGGCGGCGCTGGCGCACGCTCTCCAGCGCCCGCAACGGCAGATTGCGCCTGCCGGGGCGCGTGAGGGCCACGGATCCGTCGATCCACACCGCCTCCGGGATGGGCCGGCGGGGTTGGAGCAGCGCCGCCTGGGTGGAGGAATAGAGGATCGCCCGCGGCCTCACCCGCCGCAGGGCGCTGCTGGCCAGCGCCGTGTAGCAGGCGGACTCGTAGAGGTCGGTGGCCGGTGACTGCAGGCGCTGGGCGGCCTGGGTGATCAGCCCGCCGCGTCGGCGCCGCAGCGAGACCTGGTGAACCTCGACGCCCAGCTCGGTCAGGGCTCGGCGTAAGGCCGCGTCGTTGACCGTCCAGCCGAATGTCGTCTGGCAGGAGATGTGCAGGATGTCGACCGGTCGTGGCCGCACGTCGGATCCGGCTAGCGGACGGGGATGAGCCGCACGCGACGGCGGAGGTAGTAGGCGCGGATCCACGCCCCGTAGCGGCTGAACGGCGTTCCGGCGTAGTTGCGGATGAGCGCCCCGCAGTTGCCCCAGGTGTCCCACGTCCAGGCCTCGTAGCCCACATGATGCGTGGCGGCCCAGGGGACGATTCTCGAGATGTGGCTGGCACCGCAGTCGGTGCTGGCGTAGCTCTCGCCGACCTCGCCGAAGATGACCGGCACCCGGCGCGCCACCGGCGCATAGGTGGCCTGGAAGCAGCTCACCTGATCACACGGGTTGCCGCCGTACACGTGGGCCTCGGCGATCAGCTGGTGCTGGGGATCGTGCGGCATGTGCGAGAGCCAACGGGAGAGATCGTTGGCGTAGTCAAGGCCCGGGATGGCGATGATGCCGCGGTAGCCGGCGTGTCGCATGACGGTGACCGCCTGCTGCATGCCGGCCACGCGGTAGCGGGTGTGGGCGGGGCTGTTCGCGTCGCACCCGCCCGCGAGGAAGCATTGGGCACCCACGGTGGTCTCCCCCCAGGGGGCGAGAATCACATCCGGATCGGTGCGGAAGGTCGAGGCCATGCTGGCCCACACCGCGGGCGCGTGATCCTCGTCGGGTGCCGCGGGCTGGGAGGTGGCGTGCTCGGAGCCGGGGGCGGCCCAGATCAGCGACAGCTCGGCGTACATGCCCTCCTGATGGAGCAGCTGGACGTAGGCGACGATCGCCTGCCGGTAGTTGGCCCCCGCGTAGCGGGGATCGACGCCGTTGATCCCCAGCCAGCAGTCCTCGTTCAGTGGCACGCGCACGATGTTGACGTGCCAGCCGGCGATCGCCTGAACCGAGGCCGGGGTGCTCGGGCCGTCAAAGATGCCCCAGCCCTGCACGCAGGCGTACTCGGTGCCGGCGCGGTTGACCCCCTGCAGCAGCACCGGCCGGCCATCCCGGTCGATGATGCGGTTGCCGACCACATGCAGACCGGCCGCCTCCTCGCCGTTCGCCGAGGGGCCGGCGAGCAGGAAGAGAATCGCGGCCAGCGCCAGCATGCCCAGCGCGAGGATCACATAACGGGACCAGCGTTGGGTGGGCTGGATGGATGGCATCTTGCTAGACCTCCGCGAGGGTGAACGGCGCATTGCTGGGTGTTAGCGGGTGGCTGCCGGCGACCGCCTGCAACAGGGAGTCAAGGCGCTCGCCCGCCCGCTCCCACGAGTAGCCAGCCTCGATCAGGCGGCGGCCGGCACGGCCGAGCGCCTCTGCGAGGTTGGGGTTCTCGAACACGGTGGAGATCCGCGCGGCGAATGTGGCCGCCTCGTCGGCGATCAGCAGGTGCTCACCGTCACGGACGGCCACGCCCTCACAGCCAATCGTGGTCGAGATCACGGGCTTTGCCATGGCGAGCGCCTCGAGCACCTTCAGCCGCGTCCCGCCGCCCATTCGGATGGGAGCGACAACGGCGGCGGCGGCGCGCAGGTGCGGCCGGATGTCAGGCACCTCTCCCAGCAGCCGCACGCCCGGCCGGCGCAGGGGGCGCAGGTCCACGCCGCTGCTGCGTCCGATCAGCGTGAGCGTCGCCTCGGGGTGGCGGCGATGCACCAGCGGCCAGATCTCCTCCAGCAGATAGCGGGCGGCGTCAAGGTTTGGCCGGTAGTCGAGGGTGCCGTTGAAGACCAGGCTGGGTGCTGCGGCACGAGCCGGCGACGGCGCGAAGTACTGCAGATCGACGGCGTTCGGCACCACCGCCACGGGTGTCGCAGGAGCGCACGTGCGCACCGTCTCGACCTCGCGCTCGGAGGTGACCGCGCAGCCGTCCGCCCGCCGCCAGCAGCGTTGTTCGAAGCGGCGGAAGCGCGCGTACTCCGACCGGTTGAAGGCCCGCCGGGCCAGCGATCGCTCACCCTCCCACAGGCGCTGAAAGACCTCGTATTCGATGTTGTGCTCGTCGATGATCACGGGGATGTGGTGCGGGAGGCGAAACGCGCACAGGAGGCTCGACTCGAGCTGGATGAGGTCAAAGCGCGTTCCGCGGCAGAGCTCATCGATCGCCGCCTGCATGGTCTTGGAGTGGATCTCCCGGCAGCAGTAGGCGCGGGGAGAGGCGAGCGTCAGCGCCTGCCGAAGCCGCTTGACCGCCGGCGGCACCGGGCTCATGGCCACCGCGCGAACCGGCATCTCGACCGCCAGCCCCGCCACGCCGCCGCGCTCGTGAGGCAGGACGTAGCTGAGCAGCGTGACGCTGTGCCGCTGCGCCAGCTGGCGGGCGAGCTGATAGACGCGCGTGGTGAAGCCCGAGCGAGGGGGGTACGGGAACTGGGTGGAGATGATGAGGATGTTCAGGGCCGGCTCCCGGAGTTCGCTTCGCCCTGCGCCCGCGCTCCCCGCTGCCAGGCGAGCGAGGTGCTGCCGCGGGCGTGCAGACGCATCGTGAAAATCAACGAGCGGGGCCGCTCCGCCCTTGCGCGGCGGGCAGCGAAAGTCCGCCGGGGGAGGCGGGCCGGGCGGGGGACGGCACCAGCGCCAGCCGCCGCGCCGACTCGGCCAGACCGAGCAGCGTGCCGGTGATGAACGCCACCCGGTACCAGAAGAAGCCGACATCGACGGCGCCGATCAGCGCGTAGGCCACGAGTGCGCAGGCCACGACCAGTCCGAGCACGGCGACCTCCCGGTCCCGGGCCATGGCCAGTCGGGAGCCGGAGATCACGCCGGCGCCGATCAAAAACCACACGGCCACTCCGCCCAGAAAGCCCATCGTCACCAGCACGTCGAGCACCTGATTGTGGGGGACATAGGCGATCGTGGCGTCGATCGAGCTGATGTCGGTGATCGGGAGCGCATAGTCGACCTTCACGCCGTAGCCCTTGCCCAGCGGGGCGCTCTGCCGGATGTTCAGCTCGAGGTTGTCGTTCTCCTGGACGCGGTAGGTGTCCGAGGAGGCGTCCCGGTAGCTGGGGTTGATCTGAGACTTCACCGCCTGCGCGGGCGAGGCCAGGCTGCTGGTGCTGTTCCACATGGCCGGGAAGTAGACGGCGGCACAGAGCACGAGCGCCACCACCGCCTTCCCCAACAGGCCTCTGCGGACCGGCATCGCGCGGTAGGCGATGACGCCGAAGCACAGCAATCCTCCGCCCAGCATCTCCCAGGCCTCGCGGCGATGGTTGATGACGATCGCGAAGAGCACCACGGGCAAAAGCCAGGTCGACCACGTCCGCAGCCTGCCCCGCTGGTCGAACAGCCACAGCGCGGCGACCAGGAACACGTAGGTGACAAAGAAGTAGGAGGCTTCGTGGCTGATGTAGACGTCCGGGCGCGGGACCAGGTGCCGGTTGGCGCTCCACACGTAGATGCCCTGCAGCGCCTTGAACGCGACGGTCCCGACGAACGCCCACAGCGCCGCGCGGATCGCCCGCCGGTCCCGAACGAAGGCCGAGGTGAGAAAGTACGCGGCGGCGAGGTACACCCAGGGGCGGCCCTGCATGAGCCCCGTGCGCAGGTCGCCGTGATGGGCCTGGCCGACGAGCACGGCGAGGAGGACGCAGGCGACCACGGCGCGGATGGCGACGCTCACGTGGCTGCGGGGCACCAGCACGGTCCCCCAGGCGCGGCCCTTCAGCAGGTAGATGACCAGCAGCGTGAGCAGCAGGATGTCCCCGCCCTCGAGATGGCCCGGTCCGACGGCGCTGAACAGGGGAATCCGGTCGGTCAGCGGGATGTGCGGGAACTGCGGGGTTTGCTCGACCAGGATGGCGGCGCCGAGCAGGACCGCGGGGGCCAGGTGCGGCCGCTTCCACAGCGCCACCGGCAGCAGCACCACGACGATTGCGAATGCGCGCGTGCCGCTGCCGGTGGACCCGAGGTAGCCAGCCAGCCCCCCCGCGGCCAGCCCGCCGGCCAGCAGCGCCGCCAGCAGCCTGACCGCGGGTGCCCTCTGCTCTGGGTGGCGGGCGAGGGCCGGTGGCGCGAGCGCACTCAACTCCCGCCCCCGCCGCTGGCGTCCGGCACAAGCGGCTTGTGATCGGTGCTCAACCAGGTGGCCGCCTTCGCGCCGGTCACATCCTCGCTGGTGGGCGAGCTTCCGGCGCTCGGCTGCGGCGGCTGGCCGCTCGCATACACCGCCGAGTCAACGTTCGGGATGTACTTATCGGTGGGCGTGGTGCGCGAGTACTCGACCATCACCGCCGCGATCACGACGACGGTGAGCGCCGCGGCGGCTCGGCCGGCCTGACGCCTGGTGAGCCGGCCCGTCGTCCCGAGCACGATGTACGCGCACAGCAACAGCATCCCCCACTGGGTCATCGTCGCTCGGGGGGCGCGGCCGTGGTGCGAAGCTGAAAGCGCCGCTCACCGAGCGACAGCCGGGGTTGGCCGAGCAGCGCGGCGCCTGGCACCGCTCCGGGGCCCGGTGCCGGTGCTCCCGGCGAGCCATCCGGGAACGGGCCGGGGGATGGGGCGTGCGGAGCGGGCGGCCCACCGATCGGCAGCTCGTCCTCCCACGCCTCCTTCCTGGCCGGCGTGAGCGCCATCACGGCCAGGAAGCTCACCACCGCACCCCCGAGCGCTCCGGCGAAGATGACCTCCACGATCGTGCGCTTGCGGGTCGGGGTCGCGCTCCCCTGACTGGGAGGGTCGAGCACCTGGATCGACCACGCGTCCGGGTTGCCCGCCTGCGTCACCTGGCCCAGCGCGGTGTTGGCCTGCGCCAGCTGGGTCATGGCGTTGTTCTCCGCGGAGACGAGCGCCACGTAGTTGGGATCGGTCTGGCTGACGCCTGGGTGCCGGGCCTGGTAGGCGCTGACATTGCTGCGCGCCGTCGCCACCAGGTTCTCGGCCAGCTTCACCTGCGCGCGGTCGTATGCGACCGTGGCCAGGTCGTGGTGCGTGGTCAGCCGCGCGGTGTAGTTGCGCAGCTGGGTGATGACCGCCCCGAGCACGCTCTGCGCCATGGCCGGCGACGGGGCCGAGTAGCTGAGCTGCAGGAGCTGCCCGCCCCAGACCGTCTGCACGACGTGCCCGTTGCCGAGCGCCGCCAGATCCTGTTGGCGGGGGTGTGGCCCCGACACCGATCTGCCGAGCAACGAGCTCTCGGCCACCGAGGTCACGAACGACTTGGTGGCCAGAAGCTCGCTCAGGATTCCCTGCTCGGCGGCCGCCGGGGGGTTGCCAGTCCCGCTGCCGGCGGCGATCGACGACGGCGCGGGCGGAGGCGTGTCGATCCACAGGCTGGCGGTCGAGGTGTACGGCTTGCCGGTGCCGAACTGCACGAACGCGGCTGCGAGCGCGCCCAGCACGACCGGCAGGCAGAACAGCTTGCGGTGGCGGCGGAACGTCTCACGGTAGGACGTCGACGGGGACTTGCTGCTGTCGCGGCCTTGAGCCATGGCACCTGCCTTCGTGGCGATCAAACTTCAGGGTCGGGAAAGCCAACGCTGCACACCGGCCCGGACTTTCGCCCGCCGCCGCCGCCTATCGGGAGGCGGCGGGCTGGGACTCGGCCGGTCCAGCCTGCGCCTGGCGCCGCTTGCAGGCGGCGCACAGAAGGCGCAGGTTGCCCGGCTCGTTGCGGCCGCCCAGTGACCATGGGATGACGTGGTCATACTGGATCAGTTCGCCGGAGCCGCAGGCCAGGCACCGTCCGCCGTCCCGCTCGTGGACGAAGCGCCGCACCTGCTCGGGAATCGGCTCGGCCAGGCGGGTATCGAGCTCCCACTCGATGCCCTGCTCATCGCCGCGCGCCAGCATGAGGAGCAGGGCGGCCACATCACCGGGCCCGCAGTCGCCTGACTCCCAGTAGAACGCGTCCTGCCACCACCACCACTGGCGATCGCGCACCCGTGTGACGAACACCGGAAGCTCCCCCTGGTCGTGCCAGCGGCGCAGCCTGAGATACGTATCGGGCCGGAGCTGGCAGGGGGGGCACCCGCTCGCCGAGAACCAGATCCGCTCGCTCCAGAGAAATCCCCGACCATCTCTCCAGAACCCGGCGTTCGGATCCAGCTGGAGCTCGAGGACGCCCTCGGCCGCATCCGGCAGCTGCCAGAACCCCCCGGCGGGCGGGGTCGTGCGGGCCTCCCACAGCCGGGCCAGCAGGGAGACCAGAATGACCGCGCACCCGGCGCCCAGCAGGGAGCTCAGGGGCGGCGCCCCCACGGCTGCCCACAGGATCCAGAACACCAGCAGGCCGGTCCCCGCGGAGGCCACGCCCTCGCGCGTCTGCAGCCACGGACCCACGCGATGGCGAAGATCCGCGGACAGGTGATCGACCACGGCTCGGCCGGCGGTCCTGCTCATCGGTTTGGCGCTGGTCAACGTCCTCCCGTCGAGGCCACCGAAGGTGGGTGGGGCTTCGACCTAAGCAACTCCCCGGGCGCCCGCGTTCTTGCGGGCCGCCGTCGCGCGGGGCCGCCGTCGCGCGGGGCCGCCGTGCGCGTGAGAACCGGCCGGCATGGGTCGTTCTTAGGGGCAGGCAGTCCCGCGCAGGCCCCCTGCGCTTCCAACATCCGATCGCTGGGGATGACGAATGTCGACATACGCAGCAGAGCAGGTGGTGGCGGACTGGAGCGCCGAGGCGGAGCTCCAGCCGGTGGGGCTCGCGGTCGTCGGAGCCGGCTACTGGGGCCCGAATCTCGTCCGCAACGCGCTTCAGTCGCCGGCGACGCGGCTGACGGCCGTGTGCGACGCCGAACCCGCGCGCGCCGAGCGTCTGGCCGGCGCCTTCGCCGGGGTGGAGGCGGTCGATGACCTGCGCTGGCTGCTCGAGAGCCCGGAGGTCGAGGCGGTGGCGGTGGCCACGCCGCCGGCCAGCCACCTCGAGGTGGCGATGGCCGCGATCCAAGCCGGCAAGCACGTGCTGATCGAAAAGCCCCTGGCCTCCAGCTATGCCGAGGGCCGCGCGCTGGTGGAGGCCGCCGAGGAGCAGAACGTGGTGCTGATGTGCGACCACACGTACTGCTACACGCCCGCGGTGCAGCGCATCAGGGAGCTCGTGCGCTCCGGCGTGCTGGGCGAGCTTCAGTTCCTCGACTCCGTGCGGATCAACCTCGGCCTGGTCCAGCGTGACGTCAACGTGCTGTGGGACCTGGCGCCCCATGATCTGTCGATCCTCGACTACATCCTGCCCGACGGCTGCACGCCGCTTGCGGTGGCGGCCATCGGCGCCGACCCGATCGGCGCCGGACAGGCCTGCGTGGCCTACCTGACCCTCCAGCTCCCCCGGGGCGCGATCGCCCACGTCCACGTGAACTGGTTGAGTCCGGTCAAGGTCCGCACCACGACGATCGGCGGCTCGAACCGAACGCTGGTCTGGGACGACCTCAACCCCTCGCAGCGGATCTCGGTGTACGACCGTGGCGTCGATCTGGCGGATCCATCCCACCTGGCGGCCGACGACCGACGCCAGGCGATCGTCTCCTACCGGTCCGGTGACATGATCGCCCCCGCGCTGCCGGAGCGAGAGGCGCTTCAGGGGGTGATGGCCGAGTTCGCCCACTGCATCCGCACCGGCCGCCGCAGCCTCACCGACGGACGGTCCGGCCTGCGGGTGCTCGACATCCTCGAGGCGGCATCCCGCAGCCTTCAGTTCCACGGCTCCGTGGTGCCGCTGCGCGGCACGCGATGAGCCGCCGCCCGCGGCAGCTGCTGCTCGTCGGCGCCGGGGGCCTGGCGAGGGAGGCTGCCGAGGTGGCGCGCGCCGCCAACGCGGTGGCTCCGACGTGGGAGCTGCTGGGGTTTGTCGATGACGACCCGGTCAAGCAGGGCTCGAGCGTCGGCGGGCTGCCGGTGCTGGGGCCGCTCGAGCGGGTGCACGAGCACCCGGACGCGCTCGTGGTGGTCTGTCCGGGGCGACCGGACAACTACGTGGTCCGGCGGCTGCTGGTCGACCGTCTGGGGCTCGACGAGGACCGTTACGCGACGGTGATCCATCCGACCGCGACGATCGGCAGCACCTGCCGGGTCGGGGCCGGCTCGGTCCTGCTCGCGCACGTCGACCTGACGGCCGATGTCCGCGTCGGCCGCCACGTCGTGCTCATGCCCCAGGTGGTGCTGACCCACGACGTGCGGGTCGATGACTATGCCACCATCGCCTCCGGGGTCCGCGCCGGGGGCGCCTGTCGAGTGGGTCGGGGGGCGTACCTGGGCAGCGGAGCGTGTCTGCGCGAGGGTACTGCGGTGGGTGCGTGGGCGCTGGTGGGCATGGGGGCGGTGGTGACCCGTCCCGTGCCCGCCGGTCGGCTGTGGTTCGGCGCCCCGGCGCGGGATGTCTCCCCGGCTCCGGTGCCCGCGGGGCTGCTCACGGATGAGATGCCGGTGGCCGGGCGGCGGTGAGCCGGCACCTGCGAGCCCAGCCACTGCGCCGCCGCCCGACGGTCACGGTCGTGATCCCGTGTTACAACTACGGCCACTACCTGCGCACGGCGGTGGACTCGGTGCTCACCCAGCCGGGCGTCGAGGTGGAGGTGATCCTGATCGACGACGCCTCGCCCGACGGCTCGGCCGCGGTGGTGCGCCAGCTGGCCGCCGCCGACCCGCGCGTGCGCCCGATCCTGCACCGGCGCAACCTGGGGCACATCGCGACCTACAACGAGGGGCTGGAGCGGGCCCGGGGGGAGCACGTCGTGCTGCTCTCCGCCGACGACGCGCTCACGCCGGGCGCGCTGGCCCGCGCCGCCGCCCTGCTGGACGCCCATCCGTCGGTGGGGTTCGTGTACGGCTACTACCAGCCGTTCGAGGATGATCCGCCGCCCGTCACCGGGCGGGTGCGCAACTGGACGATCTGGGCCGGGGAGGAGTGGATCGAGCGCCGCTGCGCCAGCGCCAGGAGCTGCATCGCCAGCCCGGAGGTGGTGATGCGCACCTCGGTGCAGCACGCGATCGGCGGGTATGACGCCAGCCTGCCGCACAGCGGCGACCTGGAGATGTGGCTGCGGGCGGCGGCGATCAGCGAGGTAGGCCGCGTCAACGGGCCGCCCCAGGCCTACTACCGGGTGCATCCGCACAGCATGATGCGCACCACCTACTCCGACTACGGGTTCGACCTCGAGCAGCGCCTGGCCGCCTTCGAGAGGGTTCTGCTGGACCGCAGCGGGTCGCTGCCTGACCCGGCCCGGCTGCACGCGCTGGCCAGGCGGTCGCTCGCCGCCGCGGCGCTCGAGGCCGCTCGCTCGGCCTGCGATCACGGACGCCTGGGCCAGGAGCCGGTTGAGGAGTACATGGCCTTCGCCCTGCGCGTCTGGCCCGAGGTGAGGGGGACCCGCAGGTGGCGGGCGCTGGCCCGCGCGGTCGGAGCGGGGGGCGGGCGCGCCCTGGGCGCGTGGGGGGCGCCGGCCCGGCGAGTGCTCGAGGACCTTCGGTGGCGGGTTCGCTGGCGGCGCTGGCGCTGGAGTGGCGTATGAGCTGGTCGGTGGCGGGCGTGAACGTGCCGTCGCTGGCGCTCGTCGTGGCCGGGTCGATCGCCGCGCTGTACGGGCTGTATCTGCTCGTGCTCTCGATCGCCGCGCTCCTTCACTCCGAGCCCGATCAGCGGCTGACCCCCACCTCGCGCCTGGCGGTGCTGGTGCCGGCGCACAACGAGGCGCCGGTGATCGCGCGCTGCGTGCAGGCGCTGAGGGCGCAGAGCTACCCGCGCCACCTGTACGAGGTGGTGGTGGTGGCCGACAACTGCAGCGACCAGACGGCCCGGATCGCGGCCGAGGCCGGCGCCCAGCGGGTGATGACCCGCCGTTGCCCGGCCGGGGGTGGCAAGGGTGGGGCGCTGCGCTGGGCGCTGGATCAGCTCCTGGTGGGTGACGGCGCACCGAGCGCCGTGGTGATCATCGACGCGGACTCCATCCCGGCTCCGGAGTTCCTCACCGCCCTGGTGCAACCGTTTGAGTCCGGGCGGGCCCGGGTGGTGCAGGGCATCTCCCTGCTCACCCCTGGCGACTCGGGCGCGCCGTCGCTGGGGGTGATCGCGTTCATGCTGTTCAACCGCGTGCGCCCCATGGGCCGGGCGGTCCTGCGCCTGCGGCCGACCAACCTGATGGGCAACGGCATGCTGCTGGCGCGCAGCGTGCTGCTCGAGCACCCCTGGCGGGCGTTCACCAGCTCCGAGGATTTGGAGTACAGCATCACGCTGCACCTGGCCGGAGAGCGGATCGAGCTGGCGCCGGGCGCGGTGCTGCCGTCGGCTGCGGCGCCGACCGCCGAGGCGGCTCGACGGCAGCGGCTGCGCTGGCATGGCGGCCGTGCGCACCTGTCGCGCGTGTGGGTTCCGCGCCTGGTGGGCCGGGCGGTCTGCGAGCGGCGGCCGTCGCTGCTCGGCGTCGCCCTCGGATTGAGCTTTCCGCCCCTCGGCCTTTTGAGCGCCATCACGCTCGCCGGGGCGCTGCTCGACGTGGCGCTGGTCCTGCTCGGGGCCGGTGCCGGGTGGTCGCTGCTGCCTTGGCTGACGGCGCTGACGGCGATCGCCCTGTCGGTCCTGGTCGGGCTCCGCGCGGCCCATGCGCCACCCGCCGGGTATCGGGCCCTGCTCCGCGCCCCCCTGTACGTGGCGCGCGCCGCCGTCGGTGCCTGTGGCGTGCTGAGCTTCCGGGGCGACCGCTGGCTGCGCGCCGAGCGATGAGCGGTCAGGCCGGCCACCGGTTCTGGGTCCGCCACCGCTGGCCGATGATCCTCGTGCTGCTTGCGGCGGTCGCCGCCGCCTTGGCGAGCGTCCGCCTGGCGCCGGCGGTCGCGCTCCGTCAGGCGCGCGAGCGTCATCCGCAGACCAGCTGGGCCCCCTGCAACCGCCACGCGGGCAGCGACCGGCCCTCCACGTTCCGGCCCCTGTCCGACGCGCAGGCGGCCGCGCTGGTCACGCCCGAGCCCGAGACGCGCGCCTACAACGCGCGCCCGTACACGCTGGCGGGCAGGCGCTACCCGCCCGCCAACGACTACGTGCCGAGCGCCGCACAGATCCGGCGCTTTCGCGCCTCGCGCGCCGCGGACGGGGAGCCGCTGCTGCGCTTCAATCCGTATGCCCGCTATGTGGACGGACGCGATGGCCTGCGCCACCCCTCCACGGATGACCTGATCCAGTGGGCCGCCCACAAGTGGGGGATTCCCGAGAACTGGCTTCGAGCGGAGTACGTGGTGGAGTCCTACTGGAGCCAGTTTCAGCTCGGCGACGAGACGCCGGTGCCCGCCCGCTGGTATGACCTCTATCCCTATCAGGCGCGGGTGCGTGGCACGCACCGCGTCTACCAGTCGCTCGGCATCGCTCAGGTGAGGTGGGCGCCGGACGGCTCCCTGGGGCCGGGGACGGAGCCGCTGCGCTGGCAGTCGACCGCGTTCAACATCGACGACCAGGCCGCCACCGTCCGCTTCTACTTCGACGACCCCGGCGGGGCCCGGTCCGCCTGGGGCGACCCCACCTATGTCGCCTGTCAGCCCTGGCGGAGCATCGGGGGGTGGTTCCGCCCCTTCCCGTGGGGCAACGCCGGACAGACCGCCTACATCAGGGCCGTGCAGGGGCGCCTGGCCAGCCGCGAGTGGCGTGCCGGCAGCTTCCTCAGCTGGTCACCTAGCTCGTTTCCGCCCGGGATCACGTTTTAGATAGCGGGCGTCCCGGGGGGGTGGGTGGGGTCGGTGTTTGGGGGTTTAGCGGGTGGGGGTGGTGTTGTGGATTTGGTGGTAGTAGTCGGTGCCCCAGGGGGTGGTGGGGGTGCTGTTGTTGGTGTAGCTGGGGATCAGTCCGGCCCAGGTGTCCCAGGCCCAGGCGAAGTAGCCGTTGGCGTTGGCGTCCATCCAGTTCATGAACATGTCCACGTAGGTGGTGGTGGTGGTGTCGCTGTTGCTGGGGTTCTCGCCGGTTTCGCCGGCGATCAGCGGCATGACGTTGGCGACTGGTTTGTAGGTGTCGTCGTAGCAGGAGGTGTTGAGCTGGTCGCCGCAGGGGTTGCCTTCGGGGTAGACGTCGACGCTGGCGATGAGGTTGTGGTCGGGGTCGGTGACGGGTGGGGTGGCGGGGGCGAGCATGCCGCATTGTTGGGGGCTGGTGGTGGGGCCGCAGGAGAGCATGTTGGCGTACTGCAGGCCGGAGAGGGCGATGATGTTGCTGGCGCCGGTGCCGCGCACGATGTTGACCAGCGACTGCATGCCGACGCCGGTGTATCCCCAGCCGATGCCGCCGTTGTTGCTGCACATGTTGGGGGTGCCGGTGGGTGTGGGTGGGGTGGGGGGCGTGTTATCTGAGCTGGTGGCGTAGGAGACGTCCCCCTGCGACCAGCATTGCCAGTAGGCCTCCTCGTTGTAGTAGAGCTCGGGTTCCTGCTCGAGTCGGAAGATCACGTAGGGGTCGCCCTTGAAGAAGTCGGCCACCTCCTCCCAGAACAGGGGGGCGTGGCTGTTGTCGGGGTAGCCGTTGTGGCCGGTGGCGGGGGTGCTGCCTGGCGCCAGCCACATCAGGCTGATCACCGGGTAGATGTGGTTGGCCTCGTCGGTCTTGACCAGGTTCTCGATCGCGTTGGCGTACGGGCACTGGCTGGCTGAGCAGCCGGGCGTCGGCGGGCTGGTGGCGGAGTTGGAGTAGGCGGCCGGGACGCCGTTGATCCCCAGCCAGCAGTCCTCGTTGAGCGGGATCAGCTCGGCGTTGATCCCCCACGCCGCCATCGCGGAGATCTGCGCGTCCTCCTGGGCGAAGCTCGTGGCGGTGCCGTCGAAGAACCCGGCGTTGTTGATGCAGCTGTACTCCGTGCCCGAGCGATCCACCCCGTGCAAGAACACGTCCTGCCCGCCGGCGTTCTGCAACTCCACCCCCGCAACATGCAACGGCGAAAAACC
>Ga0209061_1000619_pt1 | contig 80369 bp, 77 predicted proteins | sample Coa_R1_10_FD_187157 | JGI IMG/M metagenome (GOLD analysis project Ga0209061, IMG submission 187157) | Surface soil microbial communities from Centralia Pennsylvania, which are recovering from an underground coalmine fire - Coalmine... | ecosystem: Environmental > Terrestrial > Soil >... | reverse complement strand
CGCGCGTACATCGTCGAGGAGCATCTGCCGTTTCCCGAAGGGGTTGCATGTGCCGAGGTGCTGCGCGCGGGCGAGGCGGCCGGTCGCGCGAAGCCGCTCTTGTGGGGCGGGATCATCGCGGCTAGCGTCAAGGCGGCACAGGATGTGATCGGTTTCGCGCCGCGTGCGGTCGCGGGGGCGCGATGGTTCGCGGGCGGCGCATTTGCAGCCAGCTTCAATCTTTCCGGTGCGCTGCTTGGCGTCGGCTATATCGTCGGGTTTCGTATCGCAGCGCTGGTCTTCGCCGGCGGCGCGCTGGCGAATCTGATCGCGATTCCGATCGCAACCGCGATGTATCCGGAGCTGCATCGGCTGACGGCTGGCGATGCGGCGCATCAAATCTGGAGCAACCAGACAAGATATCTCGGCGTGGGCGCGATGCTGGTCGGCGGCCTTACGACCATCTGGCGACTTCGCACGCGAATCGGGCGCGCTGTTAGCGAGAGCGTTGCTATTATTCGCGGCGCGTCACACCCCGTGGTCGTGCCGCGCGAAGAGACCGATGTCTCGACGTCGACCGTCCTGGGCGCGGTGGCGCTTTGTGTCCCGGCCCTGTTTGCGATCGCATGGTTGCTTTCGGGGCGCGTCTGGCTCGCCGTCATCCTTGCGATCGTTCTGGTGATCCTGAGCTTTTTCGGCTCGGCGATTGCCGGCTACCTGACCGGGCTGGTGGGGGCATCGAACAATCCGATCTCAGGCGTCACCGTTATCGTGTTACTCGGCGTAGCGATGCTTCTAAAGCTCCTCGGACTCGACTCGGCGGACGGCGCGCGGCTCGCGATCATGACCGGGGCGGTGATCTGCGTGGCAGCCGCGATGGCCGGCGACTCGCTCCACGATCTGGCTACCGGCTATCACGTCGGGGCAACGCCGCGCGCGCTCGAGATCGGCGTGCTGATCGGCGCGATCGCATCGTCGTTCGTGATGGCGCCCGTGCTAAACGTGCTGATCGACGGTTACGGAATCGCTGGAGCTGCGCACGCCGGACCCGGCGCGCTCCCCGCCCCGCAAGCTTTCCTGATAGCCGGGGTGGCGCGGGGCGTGTTCGGCTCCAATCTTCCCTGGACGATGATCGGAACGGGCGCGGCGTTGGCGATCGCCGTAGCGGCCATCGATCGATGGCTCGAATCGAGCGGACGGAGACTGCGCCTGCCGGTGATGCCGCTTGCGTTGGGACTTTATCTGCCGTTTGGCCTCGGTATAACGATCATGATTGGTTCGCTTGCGAATCTTTTCCACCCACGCGAAGACCGAGAAGGCGGGAACGTCGGATTACTTTTTGCCGCCGGGCTGGTCGCCGGCGAAGCATTGATGGGCGTGGCGAACGGCGCGCTGGTTACGATTGGCGCGCGATTACCCGTGATCAGATGAACCTCCAAACTTTTGCGGGTTGCGATTTTATGCGTCTTGACCTTACTCGAGCTGGCGAAATAAAGTCCGGTAGTCCTGCAAAGACAATTATTGCAAGGGAGCGCGCAAGCGTACCGCGTTAATGATAGCTCGCGTCAGGCTGGCATTTGTCGCATCGGTCCTTGCTTTGGGATTGTTCTGCCTTTTGATCGCTCCTGTGGCGCACGCCGGCCTTGGTGGGATTAAGGCCCCGAACGGACAGAAATTGTTCGAGTTTGGGTTGCTCGGCTCGGGGCCGTTGACGAATCCGTGCACGCCTGATTGGGGCACGTGCACGTTGAACGCGGGAGTAAATGGCAACGTCATCAACGCGGGATCGAGCCTCAACGAGACGATGGCTTGGAGCAACGATTCAGCCATCACGAGCGCCGGCGAAACCTGCTACACCGCGGCTGGAAACGGGACAATTGTCGCGAAGAAGGGCGACCAGATTGACTTCATCTTCAATGGTCTGCTGTGCGGAGACAGCGATACTTTCATCCCCAGCAGCCTGAACGCGACCTATATAGTGACCGGCGGCACGGGCCGCTTCGCGACCGCGGTTGGCTCCGGGAATTTCACGCAGAACAATTTTAACGTGAACAACGATTTAACCGGTCATCCGAAAGCCGGCGCCGTGGTGGTCGGCGCGGCAGCGATCGTCCGTTTCGACGGCACGCTTACGAAAGGCCCGGCAGTGAAGCCACAGCCATGAGTGCCCGACGGCTTCCGATGATTCGCGCAAAAGTTTCGCTCACGATCCTCGCGGCAGCGATCGTCTTCCTGCTCGGCTCAGCCATTTCGCATGCGCAGGCGGTCGGTCCTTCGCCGATCAAGGGTCAGACTCTGTTCCTCTTCTCATTCATCGGCGCGGGACCGTCGACAGTGATGTGCGATGATGCTGGGAATTGCACGTCGACGTTTACCGGCAAAGCGAACGGCGCCGCGATCGGTCTCAACGCCGCCGTGTCGTCCTCATTTACGTGGAACATCGAAAATGGCGGAATCATTAGTGCTGGTGACATTTGTTATCTCGCAGCGGGCACCGGCACCGTCACGACCAAGGCGAAGGGGCAATTGACGTTCTCGCAGGTGGGGTTGCTGTGCGGGCCGCTCGACGGCTTTTCCCCCGCGGATTTCAACGGCGCCTTTACAGTGACCGGTGGCACGGGAAAATTCACCGCTTCAGTCGGTGGTGGCGGAGCAACTGCAAGCAGCGATTCCAACGGGTTCGTGCTGCTTTTCGCCGAAGGCTCGCTCACTTGGAAAGGCGCTGCGCCGCCAGCCGGATAATTCCACGAAAAATCTCAGCGTCACTCACCACATAAATCTTCGCGAGACCTTGTCAACACGGCGGGGCATGTGTGACTATCGCTTCCGTCGACCCGCCAGGCTTCATCCCATCCCAACTCTCCACCTGAGCCGCTTGGCGCGGGCAAAAAGGAGAAGCAAAATGGAATGGAACAGCAAGAACGGCTTCAACTGGTGCGAGATTGTTGACCTCGACACGCTCGTCGGACGACTGATTCAGCCGGATACACGGCCCGGAAAATGGTCCGGCGAGGACATCAGACGCGCCCTCGGACTCTACAATTATGAAAACCGGCGCCATTCCGATCAGCGCCGAGGAATCACACTGGTCAACAATGATATCGCCGGCACGGCCGGCACCTCGCCCGGCATCAGCATCTCTTTCCAGCCCCTGCTGCCCGGCGAGCGCGAGGATTTCCATCGCCACAATTACGTCGCTATCTACTACTGGGTGCAAGGCGAGGGTTATACGGTAATCGATGACGACGGTATCGATCGCGAAGAGCACCGCATCTACTGGAAGGGCGGCGATGTGGTTAGCGCGCCCGCCTGGTGCAATCATTCGCACGTCTGCACCGGGACTGAACCAGCCATCCAGCTCGCGATCCATGATTTTCCCGAGCTGTGCTTCAAACGCGCGATGCTCTCCGAGGATCCCGATGGCGCGCAATATCTGCGGCACATGGTGAAGGGGCAGGTGCCGAGCTTCAACGCACTTGACACCGAAGCCGACCTTGCCGAACGCAGCCAGCGCATCGCGATCAAACAGGGCGTGCCGTCGCCTAGCGGCGGCGGTAAATAATCGAACGCTCCGTGCGCGGCGAAGCAGCCGATGATCGGTTGCTTCGCGACTGGGCATTATTGATGGGCGCGATCAGCGCAGGACCTGCGCGAGGCCGTCCACGGTGTTGAATTCCTTGACGTTGTCGTAGTAATCGATGCCGCCCGCATTGCGGCAATCCTGGTTCGCCACGTCCCATTGTCCCTGCGGGTTCGAGGTCTGGGCCGCTGTCATGTGATCGTTCTGCAGGTCGTACATCGCCTGCCAGAAATTGCCGGTTTCGTACTGCGGGTCCTGTCCGGGCACCGGCGACGCAATGTGTTCGAGCGGCATGATCTTCCATAATTTCAGATTGCTATCGTAAATGTCCTTCCACAGAGCATTGCCGCTTACCTTGTCGACCCACATGATCTGTTTGCCGTAACAGTATCCTTTGGCTTGCGACGGGATGCGGCGGATGTCGATCACCCAGGTGTCACGGACCTCCCATTTGCCGATCTTCGGAGTGGGAAAGAAAATCGACGGATAATAATTAGAAAGCGTGCCGAGCGCCTTTGCGTCGGCATTCACCAGCGTGATGATTTTTTGATCGCGCAGGAAGGTCGCATCGAAGCGCGTGATACCGCCGTTGAAACCTGTGCGTGGATCGTCCTGCGTGTAGTCGGTGCCGATAAACGGCGAGCATCGCGCCGCGCTCGACAGGCGAAGCGATCGGCGCAGGGCTGGGATGAACAGGAACAGATCCTCGGGCTTGGTCGGATCGAGGTAATAGAGCGTCAGGTTGGTCAGGTAGCGGGTCTCCTCAGGGAAGGTCACCTGGATCCACTCGCTGTAGTCGATCCCCTGCCCAGCCGGCAAATAGATGGGCATCCCGGGCTCACTGATGTGGCCCATGCGCCGATAGCTCTCCTTGACCTCTTCGCTGGTCATGTGGCCGAACCGATCGACCAGGTAGGCGGGGATACCCTTGGTGCTGCAGATTTCGTAAGGCACGTAGCGGTACCACTCGTCGACCAGAATTTCCCATCCTTTACGCGGACCGCTGGGATCGGGGAACGGCCGCCCCGCTTCGTACCCGGAGAGTGTATGCTCGCCGTCGGGAAGATCCACGATTTTGACCTGACTGGCATACTTCTCCGTATTCTGAACGTAAGCGGAGTTCACGCGCCAGTTACTGGTGGGTCCAATCTCAATGCGCACGTCGGGTGGAAATTTGAAGAAGGCGTTGCCTTCAAAAAGCACTACCATCCCGTCCGGCATGAAGTCCCGGTATTGCTGCCAGTTCTGCTTCGTGATGACAGTGCCGACCGGGATGCCGCCACCGGCTTCGGCGGCGAGAGCAGGAGTGGCAAGCACCAGCATGAACGCGACCCCAAACAGACCTTCAAGAGCCCGCTTCATAGTCCCAGCCCTCGCTTTTCGCGCTCGATCGCCCGGTCTAAGCCCCCATCCGAGGCAAGGAACGCTAATATTTTGATGAAATATATCTAATGCTAGTAGAGGCTAATGCCGGGACTAAGTCGATGTCAAGAGCATCGTCGAGTCTTGACGTTTATAATCGGTGCTAGAGAAACCCGACAGCGGGGCCGAGGACAACAATCGAAATGAAATCCCTTCCGGCGTGTCTCGCCTTTTTGGTCTGGGGCTTGATGGTGATTGGCGCAGGATGCCAATCGGAGGAAAAACCCGCCGCGCCGGCGGCACCGCAAAGAACCGAGGTGGTCATCTTCAACCCTTCTCCACCTCCCGTCATCGAGGACAATGGGCGATGCTGGACCGATTCGGTTGCTGTGAATCGGCCCGGGGTCTGGCGATGCATGCGCGAGAACATGATCTTCGACCCATGCTTCGCGATCGCCCACGAGCCCCAGAGAGTGATATGCGGCGCGGATCCCACCAAGGGGGAGCGTGGCTTCGTGCTGAAGCTCACCGAGCCGCTTCCCGCTCAGTTGCCGCTTGCGGATCGCTCGGCGCGGCCCTGGCTGATCGAGCTTGCCGACGGATCGATCTGCTCGGCGGCGACCGGAACGATGGCCGCGATTGAGGGCGAGTCGGTGCGATATCCATGCACCGGGCCCAAACTCGATACGGGCGGCAAGGAACTGGTCTATACCGGACTGCTCGGCACGATGTATCCCGGGAAGCTTTGGACCGCGGACCAGGTCTGGTTCACCGTCGAACCTAACGAAGAAGGCTTGCCGTACAAGCTCACGAAGCGTCAGACGGTCGCGATTCGCCGCGTGTGGGAATGAATTGCGCGCAGCGCGCTTCGACTACTCGGACAGATCGTCGATCGTTGCGCTGCCTTTCGGATGGCGCGCCGTGCCGAGATAGCTCAGTATATGCCGCCTGAGGTCGGCCTGAATTTCATCGATCGAGCCGCGCGCGTCGATCGTGATGAATCCGAATTCATTGGCGAGCCGCTTGTACTCCTCGATAATCCGCCGCTGATAGCGCTGGAACGATTCGAAGATGTCGCTGCCGAGCGCGAGATGCATCCCTGACTCCCAGTAGTCCATGCCCTTGCCCTGCACCACGCGCGGCACCAGCGTTTCGACATCGATGTCGAGGTAAAAAACGCGATCGGGTATCAGCGCCATCTGGAACAGCTCGCGCGACCAGGCCGGATCGGCGCCCATCACCGTGTTGCGGGCGAAGGCGGTGTACATGTAGCGGTCGGCAATCACGATAAACCCGGCCTGCAGCGCCGGCAGGATTTCATGTTCGAGGCGATCGGCGAAATCCGCCGCGTAGAGCAGGCTGAAGGTCGTCACGGTCAGTTGATGGCCCGCCTTGGCCTCGTTGATCGTCGCCGAGAGCAGCGGCGAGCGCGTCCATCCGGTGTTGCTGACCGCGAAACCCTCCAGCTCGAGCCACGGCCTCAGCAGCTCGATCTGCGTCGAGCGTCCAACGCCGTCCGTGCCTTCGATCACGATCAGATGACCGGGCAGCGGCTTCTCTTCGAGATACGGCAGCCCGTGTCCGTACCATCGCTTGCCGTTATTTCCCGAGTGATTGTTCATGATTCTCTTGCGTGCGCGGCGTCCGGCCGTAGCCGTCAAGCACTTCCTGCATCATCTTGCGAAAGAGCTGCTGCTGTGCGGGAATCTCGTCAACGGCGTCGATGGTCCGAAAGCCGTACTCGACCGCGAGTTGATCGTAAATCTCGAGCACGCGGCTCTGGAACAAACGGAAGCTCTCGATCGGCTCGGTCGAGAGCCCAACATCCATCCCGGCCTCGTGATACTTGAGCTTGGCGCGCCCGGCCAGGAGCCGCTCGAGCGAGACGTCGATCGGCACGCGAAAGTAGAGCGTGAGATCGGGACGCGGCGCAAAGTTATAGACCGATCGGACCCATCCGGGATGCACTCCACGCGCAACATCGCGGGCGAACGCCGTGTAGACGTAGCGGTCGGCAAGCACGATCATCCCGCCCTTGAGTGGCGGAAGAATCTGGTAGGTGAAGCGGTCGGCGAAGTCGACCGCGTGGAGCAGGCTGAACGTGGTCGGGGTGAGCAGGTTCTTCCGCTTCCCACGGCGCATCGCATTGCGCACCAGCCGCGAAGAGTTCCATTCTGTGAAATAGACCGGATAGCCGCGCGCCCGAAGCCATCGCGCAAGCAATTGCAATTGGGTCGATTTGCCCGAACCGTCGATGCCTTCGACTGCGATCAGCCGCCCGGGATACGGATGCGGCGAATCGAGCAGGCTGCGGCGATTGGAACTAGCCGCGATCGCTGCATGCGCGCCCTTCAGTCCGTTGCTGCCGCCATTTCCGACGGACGATGTCGAGCGGTTGTCAGATAAATCATCGTCAGGCATCGCCATCTGCTGACCAGCCCCCGCCCCGGTGCTCGAAAATTTTAGACCACGTAATCATAGCATGGTGGTTGCCGTCCAGCCGCTGGTCTATTCTTGAATGATAACATTCTCTAATTTTCTGCAAACAACGTTTTGATGAAACGACCTCTGAGTATTACGCGCTCGATGCATCTGCTGGCGCCGCACTCGCTCGCCTTCCAGGCTGATTCTCATGGCCGATAGCCAGACCGCCGTACAACATCGTGAATCACCGCCGACGCCGGCGATAGAACCGTCGCACAAATGGCTTGTTGCGATCGCCGTGATGCTCGGTGCGACGCTCGAGATCCTCGACAGCTCCATCGTCAACGTTTCTTTGCCACATATGCAAGGCACGTTCTCGGCGAGCGTCGATCAAATCGCCTGGGTCCTGACGAGCTACCTGGTTGCCGCCGGCGTGATGATTCCGATGACCGGCTGGATCTCGTCGCGCTTCGGACGCAAGCGCTACTTCCTGTTCTCGATGACCGGGTTCGTGATTGCCTCGATCATGTGCGGCGCAGCGCAATCGCTCGCCCAAATCGTCGTCTTTCGATTGCTGCAGGGCTTTGCCGGCGCCGCGATGATCCCCTCGTCGCAGGCGATTCTGATGGAGACCTTTCCGCCGAACGAACAGCAGATGGCGATGGCGGTATGGGGCATCGGACTGCAGCTCGCACCGATCGCGGGGCCGACCGTCGGCGGTTGGATCACCGACAATCTGAACTGGCGCTGGAATTTCTACATCAACGTGCCGGTCGGAATCGTCGCGCTGATCATGGCTTCCGCATTTCTCCATGACCCGCCTTATCTGCGTCAGCGCCGCACGCGGGGACGTGTCGACTGGCCCGGAATCGCGCTCCTGATGATCGGTATCGGCTTGCTCGAAATCGTCGTCGATCGCGGGCAGCGCTCGGAATGGTTCGCGGCGCTGTGGGTGCGTTACTTCACGGCCGCCTCGATAATTGCACTCACCCTGATGATTTGGCGCGAGCTGCGCTTCTCCGAGCCGGTGATCGATCTTCGTATCCTCACGATTCGCGACTTCCTCATCATGGTGGTGCTCGGCACCTTCAATATCGGCGCGCTTTATATCGTGAATCTGGTCAACCCGCTCTTTCTGCAGGAGCTGATGGGTTACACCGCGTGGAAGGCAGGTCTGCTGATGGTTCCGCGCGCGCTCGGTACGCTCGCCGGGATGTTGATCATCGGACAACTCGGCCGCAAGAGCTACGACACGCGTCCATTTCTCGGCTTCGGCTTCGTGATCATCGCGATTGGCTTCTACTACGCGACCGGATGGGACTTGCAAGTCGATGCGTGGGGCGTCGGCTGGGTAACGCTCATTCAGGGTTTCGGTATGGGCGTCGTCTTTCCGATCATGTCGTCGACGGCGCTCGCCTGCGTCTCGCGCGAGCGGATGGGCTTTGCGGCCAGCATGTACAACATGGTGCGCAATATCGGCGCGTCGATCAGTCTCTCAGCCGCGACCGACGTGCTGGTCAGCCACGAGCAAATTCATCAATCGCGTCTGGTCGAGCATTTCTCCGTCTTCGAGGCCTGGAAGATGAGCCAGCGGATGCCGCGGACGCCGGGCGCCCCCTCATTCCACTTTCTCCCGCAAATTGTCACGCATCAGACACAAGGGCTCGGCGAGGTTTACGCGACGATCCAGGCACAGGCCGCGATGCTCTCATTCAACGACATCTATCGGATTTTGGCCTTCACGATGCTCGCGATGGCGCCGTGGTTCGTGCTGCTCGGCAAGCGGCGCGCCGCGGGCGGCCCCGCCGGCCATTAGCCCTTTTCGTTCATTTTCGCGAGGACGCGCTCGAATGCATCCAGCGCCTCGCGATCGAAGAGCACGATTTCGACCCGTTTGAGTGATGTCGGCCCGAGCAAGTGATCGCGGATCACGGTGAGCATCACTTCGGCGCACCGTGCCACCGGAAATCCGGCGACGCCCGTGCCGATGGCCGGGAAGGCAATTGATTCGAGATGCTTTTCCTCGGCGCGGCGCAGCGAGTTTTCCGTGGACGCGCGGAGATTCTCCTCGGTCGTGCGGCCGCCGAGACTCATGCTGGCAGCATGGATGACGTAGCGCGCAGCGAGCTTTCCGCCGCCGGTGAGCGCCGCCTCGCCGAGCGGGATGCGGCCGATGCGATCGCATTCCGCCTGAATCGTCGGTCCGCCCTTGCGCCGGATCGCGCCCGCCACGCCTGCCCCGAGTTGCAGATCGTTGTTCGCGGCATTCACAATCGCATCGACCCGCGACTCGGTGATGTCGCCCTGCCGCAGCCTAACGATGTCGCGAAACTTCGGGGCCATCGGTGTCTCCTCCATCGTGAACAGTGCGCGCTCGCTGCTTCTGTTATTATCGCCAGCGTCGCGGATGTGTGAAGCCAGCCGAAGGTCCGTTCGCGTTCGTCCCCGGCGCATCGCGCCGCCCGCCGCGTCGATGCTCCTGCCCATCATGCTCGTTTTGATCGGATGCCGGTCCGGAGGCGCGCCGCCGCCCGGTTATCTCCAGGTTGACATCGATACCTCTCCACTCGCGCTCGATCCGCGGCTCGGTACCGACGCGATGTCGAGCCGGATTGGAGAGTTGGTCTTCAATGCGCTCGTCCGGGTTGATGAGCATGATCAGTTCGCCGGCGATCTCGCCGCGTCGATCGAACGTCCGATGCCGACCGTGATCGTGTTTCATCTGCGGCCCGGGCTGCGCTTCTCTGACGGCCGCTCCCTCACAGCGCGCGATGTAAAATTCACTTACGACTCGATTCTCGCCCCGGGATCAATCTCGCCCAAGGCTGCGATGTTCAGCGAACTGGCCGCCGTCGATGCGCCGGACGATACAACCGTCGTCTTCAGGATGCATCATCCCTATGCCCCCGCGCTTGAGATGGCGACGGTCGGCGTGGTTCCCGCGGGCACACCGATCGGGCACCGAGGCGCGTCAGCCGCGTCCCTCGGCTCCGGTCCGTTCGCGGTCGAATCGTTCGTCCGCGATGAGCGCGTCATCCTGCGGCGCAATCCTTATCGCTCTGCCGCCCCCGGCGCTCCGCGCGGCATCGTGTTCAAAATCGTGCCGGACCCGACCGTGCGCGCTCTGGAACTGGCCGAGGGCATCTGCGATTTCGCGGAGAACAATATCGAGCCCAATCTCCTGGGCTATCTCGAAAAGCGGCCGGCGCTCGTGATCGAGCGCTTTCCCGGCACCACTTACCAATACCTGGCGTTCAACTTTCGCGACCCGCGTTTGAAAGACCTGCGCGTGCGAAGAGCGATCGCTTACGCGCTCGACCGGCGCGCGATCGTCGACCATCTGCGCTATCGAACCGCGCGGGTTGCGACCGGGATGCTTTCGCCGGAGAACGCCTATTACTTCGGCGATGTGAAGAATTATCCATATGATCCCGACCGCGCTGACGCGCTGCTCGATCAGGCCGGCTATCCGCGCGGCCTCGATGGATGGCGCCGGCTTGAGTTCGTTTACAAGACCACGCCCGAGGGGCAGCGGTTGGGCGAAGCTTTTCAGGCGATGCTCGGCCGCGTCGGTATCCGGCTGCGGATCCGCGTTAACGAGTTCGGCACGTTCTACGGCGACATCCAGCGCGGCAACTTCGACCTGATGTCCCTGCAATGGGTCGGCATCACGGACCCGCATCAATACCGGATGGTCTTCGACTCCCGGATGACGCCGCCGCGCGGTTTGAATCGCGGCGCTTACGCGAACCCCGCGATGGATCGGCTGGTCACGGCGGGCGACTCAACCCTCGATCCTTCTGCGCGCCGCGCTGTCTATCGCAAGGTGCAGCAACTCGCGGCCGACGATCTCCCGTATGTCTCGCTCTGGTGGCAGGACAACGTGGTCGTGATGAAACGCAGCCTCGGAGGCTTCCGGCCCTATCCGAACGGCAGCCTGCGCTCGCTCGCCGAGGTGACAATAGGGCCGCGCGCACTCGCGGAACGCGGACCGTGAGAAGTTACCTCGCGCGCCGCCTCATCAGTTTGATTCCGGTCGCGCTTGGCGTCGTGACGCTGACCTTCGCGCTGATTCATCTGATTCCCGGCGATCCGGTCATCGCGATGCTCGGCGACAATGCATCGCCTGCCGACATCGTCAGCCTGCGCCATCGGCTCGGCCTCGATCGTCCGCTATGGGATCAGTACGCGGCCTTTCTTTACGGAATCGTGCACGGTGACCTTGGCCGTTCGATTTCCACCAACGAGCCGGTGGCGCGGCTAATCGCGGAGCGCTTCCCGGCAACGGTCGAACTCGCGATTGCGGGCCTCGCGATGGCGATCCTGATCGCGTTTCCGCTCGGTTTCGCCGCCGGTGCGAATCCCGGCCGCGCGATCGATATCGGCGCGATGGGCTTCGCGATCGTCGGCGTTTCGATTCCGCATATCTATCTCGGACCGCTGCTGATGATCGTCTTCTCGCTCAATCTCGGATGGCTGCCATTGACCGGACGCGGCGGCCTGAGCCATCTGATCCTGCCCGCACTGACGCTCGGCGCCGCGCTCGCCGCGGTCCTGGCTCGGATGCTGCGCCAGAGCCTGGCCTCGGCGGGCGCCGCCGACTACGTTCGCACCGCGCTGGCGAAAGGGCTCAGCCGGCGCGCCGCGCTGGTGCGTCATGCCTTGCGCAATGCAATTACGCCGGTGGTGACGTTGCTCGGGCTGCAACTCGGAGGATTGCTCACCGGCACGATCGTCACCGAGATGATCTTTTCATGGCCCGGTCTCGGCCGGCTCCTGATCACCGCTATAAGCGCGCGCGATTACCCGCTGGTCGAGGGCTGCGTGCTGACCTTCGCGCTGACCTATGTGATCGTCAACCTCCTCACCGACCTCGCTTACGGACTCATCGATCCGAGGATCCGCGTGGAATGAAGCGCCATCGTTTCAGCGTCTCGCTGGTAGTCGGCGTTCTGCTGGTGGGGACGTTGATTCTATGCGCGATCGCCGGCCCGCTCATCGTACGCGTGAACCCCGAGGCCATCGATCTCGCGCATACGCTCGCCCCGCCGGGCCCCGGCCATTGGCTCGGATGTGACGCGCTGGGGCGCGATCTGCTGGCGCGGATTCTATGGGGCGCACGAATTTCGCTCGGCGTCTCGAGCGTCGTCATCGCACTCTCGGTCATCGCCGGCAGTCTGATCGGCGGTTTTGCTGCCCTCGCGGGCGGCAGAACCGACGAACTCGTGATGCGCGCGGTCGATATCGTGCTCGCCTTTCCCGGCTTTCTGCTCGCGATCGCGCTCGCAGCGATCCTCGGCCCGGGATTGCCCGATCTCGTTATCGCACTCGCTGCGATGGGCTGGACGAGCTATGCGCGGCTGGTGCGCGGTGAGCTGCTTGCCCTTCGCGAGCGCGACTTCACCGTCGCCGCGCGCGCGCTCGGCGCGCGTTCTGCCCGTCTGCTGGTGCGGCATCTGCTGCCCGCGCTGAGCGGGCCTTTGATGGTGCAGGCGAGCTTCGGTATCGGCGGAATCATCGTCGCCGAAGCGGCCCTGTCGTTTCTCGGGCTGGGAGTGCTGCCGCCGGCGCCGAGCTGGGGCAACATGCTCGATTCCGGCCGCGCGTTCATTTTGGTGGCCCCTCATCTGACCACCGCACCCGGCGTCGCGATCGGCCTCGCCGTGCTCGGCTTCAACCTGCTCGGCGACGGCCTCGCGCAGATGTTCGGATCGTGACCGGCTTAGTCTGTGGAGTCTCCGCGCTTGAGCGCCGCCAGCGATTCCGTGTAGGGCGGGCGCGCAACACCGCGCTCGGTGATGATCGCGGTCACCAGCTCGGCCGGGGTGACGTCGAAAGCGGGATTGAAGGTCTTTACGCCGCGTGGGGCAACCTGGCGGCCGGCGAATTCCGTGAGCTCGAGACCGCTCCGCTCCTCGATCGGAATAGCATCGCCGCTGCGGCATCCGAGGTCGATCGAGGAGAGCGGCGCCGCGACGTAGAACGGCACGCCGTGTCGGCGCGCCATCACGGCCAACGGATAGGTGCCAATTTTGTTGGCCACGTCGCCATTGGCCGCCGTTCGATCCGTGCCCACGATCACGCAGCTCACACCTCCTGCGCGCAGCACGCTCGCCGCCATATTATCCGCGATCACTGTGACCGGGATCTTGTCCTTGCGCAGTTCCCAGGCCGTCAGTCGCGAGCCCTGGAGGAACGGCCGGGTCTCGTCCGCGATGACGCTGACCTGCCTGCCGGATTCGCGCGCCGCTCTGACCACGCCGAGCGCGGTGCCGTAGCCGGCCGTGGCCAGCGCGCCGGCATTGCAATGCGTCAGAACCGTCAACGGGTCGTCGCGAAGCAGCGCGGCTCCATGGCGGCCAAGTGCACGATTCGCCGCGAGGTCCTCATTGTAGATTGCAAGCGCTTCATCACGAAGTCGACGATAGAGCGCGGAAGCATCGAGCGCGAGATTTTCGCCCAACACGCGGCCCATTCGATCGACCGCCCAGGCCAGATTCACCGCCGTTGGACGAGTGGCCTTGAGCGTGCGGGCAACGACTTCGAAACGCGTGCGGGCGCGCGCGCCGCTGAAGCCGCGCAATCCGAGCGCGACGCCCATCGCGGCCGCTACGCCGATCGCCGGCGCGCCGCGAATCACCATCGTGCGGATCGCATCGGCGACCGCCCGATAATCGCGGCATACACGGATTACTTCCCGAGCGGGCAGCAGCCGTTGATCGATCATGCGCACGCTGTCGGCGCGCCATTCGATGGTTTTTACGGACACGGGAAAGGCTGATTTGGATACGTTACGTCGAAGGCCGATTACACACCGCTAAACAACTAAGCTACACATTATATCGCGAGAAATCGCTGCAAGAGTATCAAATATGATGGCGCAAACCGGCACTGAAGATCTCGCCTGGTGCGGCTCCGGATGTCACGTTGGCTGTGTCTCAAACCTTTTCGTACTCGCCGCGCGCTTTGCGTCTTACTGAACCAGCCTCGATCCAGCGGGTAATCGCAGCGAAAATTTCGGAGGGGCGCTTGCGCTTGATTCCGGGGACCGCACGCACATTGGATGCGCTGAATTCCTTCGGCAATCGTACTAGCACGTTGCTCCAATTGATCCGGCCGCGCGCCCGGCCGCGAGGCTGCAGTGCAGGACCCGATGGGCCGGCGGGTCGGGTGAATCGGCCAAGCTTGGTCTCTTGCTGCCTGAGGCGATTCAGTTCGGCTTCGTGACCGCGAATCTCCATTCGCAAGCGAGCCAACAACGAACGAGCCTGCGACTGAACGCGACGAAGTTCTGAAGTCACCCGCACAGCTCTTCTTTTGCCCGGCACGAACCTGTTCCTCAGCAATCGGGCTGGTAAACTACACTACACTGAAATCGGCCTCAATAGTGGATGAACACGCAATTGCCTATCGGTTAATTGCATTTTAAATGTAATCGGATGTTGCCTCATTTTCGTTCGGAACCAGTGATTTTCAGCTAAAACCCGCGATCCGGAACCCCAAGAATTCCTGAATTTTCCACGTCAGTCAGCCACCATTTACCCTAGGCTTGCTCTGTCAAGAGTGATATAAGAGGCCCGATAATTCGAGCCAGATGTTCGCCGCAAGTCTCAGCGCAATAGTGGATGTAAGAGCTAACGCGACGGCTTCATGCCGCGAGATGCGGAGGTCCGCAGGGGCGAGATCTGGAGATCGCAGGAGACGTTAATGGGCCGTAGATTGTATGTCGGTAATCTCGCGTGGACCGTCACCGATCAAGACCTGCAGGACGTTTTCGCTGAGGCTGGTAAGGTCGAGAGCGCTCAGGTGATCATGGATCGTGCCACGAACCGCTCGCGCGGTTTCGGATTTGTCGAGATGGCGAACGACGAAGCCGCCGAGGCTGCAATCAAGAAGCTCAACGGCAGGGACGTCAAGGGCCGCGCGATTCGCGTCAATGAAGCGCAGGCGCGAAGTGGCGGCGGCGGACGCGACCGCGACCGTTAGCCGCAAACGCGCCCCGCGCCGAATCACTGTGACGCGCGCGGCTTCACCGGCATAGCGCGCCGCCAGAGTTGAGATGCTGCTGGCGGTGGTTTCGAAATCCGTCAGACGGGAGTTGAGCCATGATGACGTCCGACGAACGCAAAGCCCTCGCGATCAAGTTCATCGACAATTTCAGCCGCCGCGATCCGACGGTCTTCGCTGACAATGTCACCGACGATTTCGTCTTCGAGATCATGGGGCATCTGCCCGGGCTCGAACCACTGCGCGGCAAGGACAAGTTCTTGAGCGCGTTCATCCCGATGCTCGAAGGGGCGTTCCCCAAGGGCTTCAACTTCAAGTTTGTCACGGCCATCTGCGAGGGCCAGCACGTGGCGATCCAGGGCACTTCGGATACCACGGCGGCAAATGGACGCAAGTATGCCAACCGTTATCACTGGTACGTGCGTTTCGAAGGCGACAAGATCGCGCAACTCCGCGAGTACGCCGACACCGATCACATCCGGCAGACGCTCGGAGATTAGCGCACCCGCGGTCTCGCAGTCAGCTTTTTTCCAGAAATAAAAGGGGCCGGATGGCTTTCACCACGCCGACCCCCGGTGCGCCGGGAAAAGGGGGGCAAACCCCGACCACCGGGCGCTAATTGTACGCAACCCAACGTCGCTTGCAATAGTTCAATCTATTGAATTCTACGTTTTTCCGTTCCGAGGCTTGCTATTCCAAGGCATTGCATGGCATGAAGTCGCAACCATCGGTCAAATCACCCGCCACTCAAACCACCCCGCCACCGATAGCCGGTAGGAAGTAGATTTCGCTGTTCTCGCCGACCTTCGCCTGAATTCCCGCGGTCTCGACCTCGCCGTCGATCGAAACGACGAGCGATCCTTTGAGCTCGCCGTCATCGAGCAGGTGGCGGCTGATTCCCGGAAAGCTGCGCTCGAGGCTCTCGATCACCTGGCGCAGGTTTCGCCCCGACGCCATCACGCGTTCCGCGCCGCCGGTGAATTGTCTCAACAAGGCGGGAATAATTACCGTAGCCATCGCGTGCTTCCGGCGCTCGGGCCATCCTGAAGCGGCCCGAGCGCGCTGTGATCGAGTTGAATCAGCGGCCCGCGGCGGCCTGGCCTTCGCGGCTGTTCCGATGCTCCTGCAGCGCCTTCATCAGGCGCGGCGGTGACATCGGCAACTCCCGCATCCGGACGCCTGTCGCCCGATAGATTGCGTTTGCAATCGCGGCTGGCGGCGGCACGATCGAGACTTCGCCCACGCCGCGCACGCCCAGTGGATGGGTCGGGTTGGGCACTTCGACCAGGATGGTTTCGATGGCCGGCAGGTCGAGACAGGTCGGCATCCGGTAATCGAGCAGGCCGGTGTTGCGCAGCACACCTTTGGAATCGTAGACGTATTCCTCATTAAGCGCCCATCCGATGCCCTGCGCTGTTCCGCCCTGCAATTGACCCTCGACATAGCTCGGATGAATCGCAGTGCCGACGTCCTGCGCGATTGTCACCCGCAGGATCTGAACCTTGCCGGTGTCAGGATCAACCTCGACGTCGACGCAGATCGCGGCAAATGCCGGTCCCGCTCCTGCTCCTCCAGTGCTCACCGAAGCGCGGCCGACGACCGGCCCGCCGGTCCGGATGAACCGCGCGGCAAGTTCTTTCAGGGTCAACTGCTGCGGCTGCAGCACATCGCCGCGGGTCCGCAGGACGCCGTTGTCGAACTCGACGTCGTCGGGCGTGCATTCCCACATTTTGGCGGCCCGCTCCTTGAGCTGGCGCACCACGTCCTGGGCGGCATTGTAGACCGCCATCCCTGTGGCGAAAGTCACGCGGCTGCCTGCGGTCACGTCGGTGTAGCCGATCGAATCGGTGTCGGCGACTACCGGCCGGACTTCGTCGATCGGCAGCCCCAGCACTTCCGCCGCGATCATCGCCATTGAGGCGCGGCTGCCGCCGATATCGACCGAACCGGTGACGACGCTGGCGGTGCCGTCCTGATTTACATAGACCGACGCCGACGATTGGAAGCCGGCGTTGAACCAAAAGCCGGCCGCGACGCCGCGCCCACGATTCGCGCCGGTAAGCTTGCTGTTGTAATGTTCGCTCGCCTTAAGCGCTTCGCACGTCTCGATGAATCCGATGCGTTTGAAGACTGGGCCGAACGGCTGCTGAGTGCCCTCGTGCGCGCCGTTCATGATGCGCAGGTCGAGCGGATCGATTCCGATTTGCTCCGCGAGTTCATCGAGGACGGTTTCGACGCCGAAGGCCGCCGCGGTCGCGCCGGGCGCACGGTAGGCGCAGGTCTTCGGCCGATTGACGACCACATCGTAGCCATCGATCAGGAGATTCGGGATGTCATAGGACGTAATGACGGTCATCGCTCCCGGAGCCATCGGCGAGCCTGGAAAAGCGCCTGCCTCATAAGCCATCCAGACCTGCGCGGCGGTGATGCGCCCCTCTTTCGTGACGCCGATCTTCACCCGCTCGTGGATTCCCGAGGTCGGACCCGTCGCGCGCAGCACCTCCGAGCGCGACATCGTGACCTTCACCGGATGGCCGGTCTTCTTCGCGAGCAGCAGCGCGATCGGCTCGCAATAGATTGTGGTCTTGCCGCCGAATCCGCCGCCGATCTCGCTCGGCACGACCTTCAGATTGCCTTCGGGCATCCCAAGCACCTTGGTCGCGAGGGTGCGCACAGTGAAACTGCCCTGCGTGCAGGTGTAGACCGTCGCATGTCCGTCGGGGTTCCAGATTCCGACCGAGGCGTGCGGCTCGATATAACCCTGATGAACAGTCGCGGTGCGGAACTCACGCTCGATCACGCAGTCGGCCGCATCGAAGCCGGCCGCCAAATCGCCGCGTTTGAATTGCAGATGGGTCGCGACGTTGGTCGGCTGGTCGGGGCCTTCTTCCTGGTTGCGCAGATCATCGATCAGGATCGGCGCGCCAGGCTTCATCGCTTCATCGGCCGTCATGACCGGCTCGAGCGGCTCATAATCAACCTCGATCAGTCTGAGCGCCTCTTCCGCGATATGAGGGCTGGTCGCGGCGACTGCCGCCACCGGATGGCCGTCATACAGGACTTTGCCGCGGGCGAGCACGTTGCACGACAAATAGTAGGGGCTCACCTGCTGCTCGCCCATCTGCTGCGGTTTGCGATCGGCCTCGGGCAGGTCGTCGGCGGTGACGATGGCGCGTACGCCGGGAAGCTTCAGCGCCTTGTCAAACTTGATCGACTTGATCCGCGCGTGCGCATAGGGGCTGCGCAATATCTTTCCGAACAACATCCCGGGGAAATAGTAGTCAGCGCCGTAGAGCGCACGGCCAGTCACCTTCTCGATCCCATCGGGACGGATCGGACGGGTTCCGACTACGCGGTACTTATGGTGAGCTTCTTTCTTCACTGCCATTTTTTTACCGTCCATATCAGCGGAAGTTTCAGCCCTTGAAGCCGTCTGGCTTGTGGACTAACCGCTTTCGCGGGCGGCATCGAGGACCGCACGCACGATCTTGTCATAGCCAGTGCATCGGCAGAGATTACCCGCCAGATGGTAGCGGACCTCGGCCTCGGTCGGACGCGGAATCTTGTCGAGCAGCGCCTTGGCCGACATCAGGAAACCCGGCGTGCAGATTCCGCATTGCAGGCTCGCATGCTCCAGGAACTTGCGCTGCAGCGGATGAAGCTCCGCGCCGGTGGCCAGCCCTTCGATAGTCTCGAGCTTATGACCCTGAGCTTCCACGCCCAGCATCAGGCACGAGCAGACCGGGCGTCCATCGACGAGGATCGTGCATGCGCCGCAATCGCCCGTGAGGCATCCTTCTTTTGTACCGGTCATGTGCAGTTCGTCGCGCAAAACCTCGAGCAGGCTTTGACGCGGCTCGCACAACAGCTCGACTGGCTCGTTATTGATAACGGTTTCAACCAGAGTTCGTTTCGCCATGTTCTCTCCAGGAGATCGTCGCGGATGATTTAGTTGCGCCGCGCCCGCTCTGCCGCGCGTTCCAGAGTGCGTCGCGTCAACACGCCCACCAGATGACGGCGGAATTCGGCTGTGCCGCGCATATCATCGATCGGCGAGGCCTGTTCGATCGCGAGCTGCGCGGCGTTCTCGATCGCCACGGCGTCGAACTTTTTACCGACCAGCGCTTGCGAAGCCTTGGCCGCGAAGAGCGGCGTCGGCGCCACCGCACCCATCCCGATTCGCGCGGCAGTGCATCTGTCGCCCTCGAGAGTGATCGCCGCGCCGATACCCACAACCGCGATGTCCATCTCGTTGCGCGGGATAAACCGGATATACGCATCGGCACTGTGCGGCGGCGGCGGCGGTATCAGCAGTTCAACGAGCAGCTCGCCGGGCTGGATCACAGTGCGTCCGGGCGAAACCACGAACTCCTCGACCTTGACCTGACGCTCGCCCTTGGGCCCGACAAGCCGCGCGACCGCACCAAGCGCGATCAGCGCCGGAGTCGTATCGGCCGCTGGCGAGCCGTTGCACAAATTGCCGCCGACTGAGGCGCGGCTCTGTATCTGCAGCGATCCGATCAGATGGGCTGCTTCAACGAGTCCCGGATAATGCCGGCGCAACGTCGCGTTTTCAAAAATCTCGATGCACGGCGCCGCAGCGCCGAGGCGCAGGCCCGACTTTGGATCGAACGCGATCCCGGTCAGCGCCGCGATATGCTTCACGTCGACCACGTAATGGGGCCGGCGTACTCCCGCGCGCATCTGGATCAAGAGGTCCGTGCCGCCGCAGATCGGGCGGGCACTGTCGCCGTGTTTGGCCAGTATACCGACCGCCTGTTCGAGCGAGGTCGGCGCTTCATAATGGATTTCGTGCAAGTTGGCCTAAGCCTCCCTAAAGAAACTCAGCATGTCCGGTGAGCGAATCCGGTCCAATATCTCCAATCAGAATAGCCCAGCGGACCCGCCAACGAAAAGCCTTCGGAGCCTGTCGCGCTCGGCTAAGCGGCTGCCTTCGTCCTGCCGACCGCGGAAGTTTATGTACCGTGAACGCGGGTCATTCCCGGAAGCCGAAACGCGCGGCTTTTGCGGCTGCGGCGCGGGCCAGCACCGGCGCTTCATTGACCATCACGGCGTAGCGCTCGTCGGTGGTATCGCCGCGAGCGTAGCGAGCATAAAGCTGCTCGACGACGGTCGCGGTTTTCCAGTATGCCCACGCGATGTGAAAATCGATTCCGCTGACGTCGCGGCCGCTCCGCCGCGCGTAGCGCTCGACCAGCTCGGCGCGCGTCATGAAGCCGGCGCGCAGCGTATGGTTCTCCGCCGGGTTGAGCGCCAGCAACTCGGCCGGATCGGATCGATCGCGCCAGTAGGCGAGCGCGATCCCGAGATCGACCATGGGATCGCCGATCGTCGACATCTCCCAGTCGAGCACCGCGGCCACGCACGCTAAATCATCGGCCAGCATCACGTTGTGCAGGAAGAAATCGTTGTGAATCAGCGTCGGCGGCATCGCCGACGGAAGATGTTCGACGAACCAGGCGCCCAGCCGGTTCATTAGCGGCACTTCGCGCGTTTTCGCCCGCTCCCAGCGCTCCATCCAGCCCTTGACCTGGCGCCCCAGGAAACCCTCGGGACGGCCGAGGCCGTCAAGCCCGATGCGCTCGTAGTCGACGCGATGGAGGTCCGCGAGCGCGTCGATGAACGCGAGCGAGGCGCGCGCACAGGCCTCGGGAGAGTTGGCGAGCACGGCTGGGAGCGGCTCGCGCTTGCGAATCACGACTCCGCGCCGGCGCTCCATGATGAAGAACGGCGCGCCGATGATCGCGGCGTCGTCACAGTAAAGCATCGCGCGCGGCGCGGGCGCGTACTCCTCCCGCAATCGCGAGAGCACGCGATACTCGCGGCCCATGTCGTGCGCAGATTTTGGCAGCTCGCCATGCGGTGGCCGACGCATCACCCACTCGGCTGCGCCGCAGCGGATCAGATAGGTCAGATTCGAATGGCCGCCGCGAAACTGCCGGACTTCGAGCGGTCCCTCGGCGCCTGGGAGGCGATCCCGCAGATACTCTGCAAGCCGGCGGCGATCGAATTCGTCTTCGGCGCGAACCTCCGAATATTCGGCTTCGCTCGCAGGTTCAGAGCTGGCGCTCATCCGAAGTTCAGTCTTTCCAGCGGCGAAGTTCGCGCCGCGCGATAGCCATCCGATGGACCTCGTCGGGGCCGTCAACGATCCGGAGCGCGCGGCTGTCGCGCCAGAAGCGCGCGATCGGTGTGTCGTCGCTGACGCCCATCGCGCCGTGAACCTGGATCGCGCGGTCAAGCACGCGCATCACCATGTTCGCCGCCATCACCTTGATCATCGAGATTTCGTTGCGCGCCTCGCGCTTGCCCGCAGTGTCCATCTTCCAAGCGGCATGCATCACCATCAGCCGCGTCGCATCGATCTCGATGCGCGACTCCGCAATCCATTCCTGGATGTTCGCCTTGTCCGCGAGCAGACTGCCGTGAGTGAAGCGGGTGTTGGCGCGCTTGCACGCCAGTTCCAGCGCGCGTTCAGCGACTCCAATCGTCCGCATGCAATGATGAATCCGGCCGGGACCGAGCCGCGCCTGCGCGATCGCGAAGCCGTCGCCCTCCTTGCCGAGCAGGTTGGTCGCCGGTACGCGGCAATCTTCGTAACGAATTTCGCAATGACCCCCGCCGCCCGTGTGACCCATCACGGGTACGGGCCGGATGATGTTAAAGCCGGGCGTGCCGGCCGGCACGATGATCTGGCTGGCACGCCGATGAGGCGGCGCGGCGGGGTCCGTGACCGCCATCACGATCGCGAATCCGGCGTGCATCGCGCCGGTCGTGAACCACTTATGACCATTGATCACGTAATCGTCGCCGTCACGGACCGCGCGGGTCTGAAGCTGGGTGGGATCGGAACCCGCGGTTTCCGGCTCGGTCATCGAGAAGCAGGTGCGCATCTTGCCTTCGAGGCACGGCTTAAGCCAGCGCTCATGCTGCTCGCGGGTGCCGAACTCAGCGAGAATTTCCATGTTGCCGGTGTCGGGCGCCATGCAGTTGAACGCGCGCGGACCGATCGGACTGCGTCCCATTATTTCGCAGAGCGGCGCGTACTCGTGATTGCTCAGTCCCTGGCCCCATTCGCGGTCGGGCATGAAAAAGTTCCACAGCCCTTCGCGCTTGGCGCGCGCGCGAATTTCGGTGACGATCGGCGGCTCGCGATGCTCGTCGTCGGAGGCGGCGACCTGCTGCTCGGCGAGCCTTTCGTTCGGATAGACGTGCTCGTCCATAAACGCGGCTACGCGCCTGCGCAATTCTTCGACACGTGGCGAAAACGCAAAATCCATCGTCATCCCGCCTCAGGCGTATTTCGCGATAATTTCGCGGCCGAACTCCGAGATCAACTCGCGGCCGTCCGTGCCGTTGACCCGTACCACGAATTGCGTGATGCCGGCCTTCTCGAGGGCCTTGATACGCTCGATAATCTCGCCGGCCGAACCAGTCAGGCTCATCTCGCGAATCAACTCCTCGGTCACGTAGTTCTCTTCGCCGGGCTTGAGAAAGATCAGATGTCCAAGATGGATTTCCTGGTAGCGCTTCTCGAGCGGCGTTTTCATCTTCATCAGATAATCGCGATGATACTTCTCGGCCAGCGGCCGCAGAGCCGGCGTGCCGAAGCGGCCGACCGGAATCTCGCCCGGTTCCCAGTAAGGATGAAGCGCAACGGCCGAATGCGGTCCGACGCGATTGATGACGCGCGGCGAAGTGATCGACTCGCCCGGCCGCAGCACGCAAGTCGATGCCAGCGCGATCGCCGCCTTAACCTGCCCGCGCCGCCCGCTCGCCTCGGCAGCCTGATTGATACGTTTAAGACTTTCGCGCACGCCCTCCAGGTCGCATCCGGCGTAAATCCAGCCATCAGCGATTTCGCCCACCAGCTCCTGCATCCTGGGCGCGTTGGCGGCGAGATAGATCGGGATGTGATCGCGAATATTGATAAAGCCCATCTCAGGATGCAGGAATTTGATTGCGCGGACTTCCTCGCCCTCGCGATATATCGCTTCGCGGCCGGCGAGCAGATCGCGGATGATCGTAACATCCTCGCGAATTTCGCGGCGCGACCGGGGACCCATGCCCATCACGTTGCGGCCGGTGAAGCCGGCGCCGATGCCGAGAATGATCCGCCCGGGTGCGATTTCATTCAGCGTCGCCATCGCGTTGGCCGTGATCGGCGCGATCCGGTTGCCCGCGATGAGCACGAACGTGCCGAGCTTGATCCGCCGCGTGCGGTCCGCCGCCAGCGCCATCGAGGAGAAGACCTCGCTGTAGCACATGTGCGAATCGTCGAACCACGCGTTGTTGAAGCCGTACTCCTCGGCGCGCTTCACGTCCTCCCAGGCGCGGATGTAGGTGGGAAAGCTGATTCCGAATTCCATGGCGTCCTCCCGCGAGCGCTTCCTATCCGCACACAATCACAAGCCATTATCGACGCGCAATCTGGTAGGATAGCTGGTCTCTGACGCCATGAAGATCGGCCTCGCCGCAATCGGAATCGGCGCTGGTGCGCAGCCACAAGTGATGAGCGCGGCCGCGCGGGCGGCCGAGCACGCCGGCTTCGCGCGGCTCTGGATCGGCGAGCATGTCGTGCTGTTCGACTCGCACGATTCGCGCTATCCGTACTCCCCCGACGGGCGCTTTCCACTCGCTGGCCCGGTCGATTGGCTCGATCCGTTCGTCGCGCTCGGCTATGCGGCTGCGGTCACCGATCGGATCGGACTTGCGACCGGGATTTGCCTGCTGCCCGAGCATCATCCGGTGATTCTCGCCAAGACCGCCGCCACACTCGATCACGTTGCGCGCGGGCGCTTCAGCCTGGGAATCGGAATCGGCTGGATGGCGGAGGAATTCGCGGCGCTCGGAATTCCGTTCGCGCGGCGCGCCGAACGGACGCGCGAGTATGTCGCCGCGATGCGCCGCTTGTGGAGCGACGAGAGCGCAAGTTTTCACGGCGAATTCGTTAATTTCGATTCGGCGCGGAGCTTCCCCAAACCGGGGCGCGGGCGCATACCTATCATCGTCGGCGGCGAGAGCGATGCGGCCCTGCGGCGCGCCGCCGAATACGGCGATGGATGGTACGGATTCAACCTCGGCATTGCCGAAGTGTCCGAACGGATCAGACGGCTGCGGGGATTTATAGCAGCACGTGGCCGCGACATGAGCGGCTTCGAGATCGTCGTCGCCCCGTTCAGCAAACCCTGCATGCCCGCCGATCTGGCGGGCTATCGTGAAGCCGGTGTCGATGAAATCGTCATCGTCGAGAGTCCGCCCAACGAGGCGCACCGGGTTGATCGATGGATCGACGAGCTGGCGCACCAATGGCTCGCGCCGGCGGCAAAGCCGCCGTAACGTTTGCGGCTTGCATTTGAGCGCGCGTTCACGGATACGATCATTGCTTCGCGAGTCCGCTGACGGCGGGCTTCGCCATTTAATCAACAAATTCGGCAAAGGAGATCATTATGAAGCTTTTTCTGACCCCGGGTGCCTGCTCGCTGTCACCGCATATTGCGCTGAGAGAGGCGGGATTGCCGTTTGACTTCGAGCAGGTGGACCTCAAAACCAAGACCACCAAGAGCGGCGCTGACTATCGCCAGGTCAATCCGAAAGGCGCAGTGCCGGCGCTTCAGCTCGACAACGGCCAGGTGCTCACCGAAGGTCCGGCGATCGTGCAGTATATCGCCGATCAGAAGCCGGCGGCGAAGCTGGCGCCCGCGGCAGGCACGCTAGAGCGCTACCGACTCCAGGAATGGCTTAACTATATCTGCTCCGAGTTGCACAAGACCTTTGTGCCGCTGTTCAACCCGGCATCGACCGAGGACCAGAAGCAGGCCGCGAAGACCATGATCGGCGCGCGGTTCGATCACGTAAACAAGAGCCTCGCCGGTAAGCAGTATCTTCTCGGCGAGGGATTCACGGTTGCCGACGGCTACCTGTTCGTGATTCTTACCTGGGCGAAGCACGTCGGCATGGATCTCAGCCGCTGGCCGGAGCTCAACTCGTTCTTCGATCGTATCTTCAAGCGCGACGCGGTGCAGTCCGCGATGAAGGCCGAGGGCTTGATCAAGTAGATGATCGAAAAAATGGCGCAACGCAAAGCGGCGGGCGCGACATGGCTCCCGCCGCTTTGCGTTCGGGCGTACGCCGTTATCGCTTTGGTGCCGACGGACGTGTGGCCCATGCGGATGCCTTCCATGGATGCGGGAGTACTGCCGATAGTGTTCCTCGCGACCTTCCCGGATCAAATTCGCCGAATCTTCCAAGAAAGGACGCCGTTGCTCGGCTTGGAACGCGGCGAGGCACGACAAGGCGGCGTGATCGATGAAACCAACGTTTATGCGAGATGGTGCCTCATCCGCCAGCCCTAACGGGCGCGCACCACAGGCAAAGTCGAGAACGCCGTCAAGTATGTAAAGCGCAACGCGCTGGCGGGCCGGCGCTTCAGTTCGTGGGATGACCTCAACAATTGGCTCGAGCGTTGGAGCGTCAAGGTCGCCAATCGGCGCGTGCACGGCACTCCACGAGCGAGCGATCGATCGTTTCGCCCATGAACAATTCACGCCATGCGAACTGCTCAACCGACGCCACTTCAAGACCCAGGTCGAGGCAAACATGGCGCTGTTCTATTTCATCGAGGGCTTCTACAACCCGCATCCCCGCCACTCGGCACTTGGTTATCTCTCGCCGATCGAATACGAGCGCAATCCACCGAGACGACGCGAATCAAACTACGAGGAGCTCGACCGCTCTGCGCACCGCTTGGCCGGCCAAGTCGGCCGGGGTGCGCGGCGCCGCAGTCTCGACCAAAGAGTCCATAACGCTTTTCGGCTCGCTCTCAGATGCGAGCGGTGGGCGCATGATCATGCTGCCAATCGCCAAGCACTGCAGCCTGGCACTGGGGAGCGGTCCAGGTATGGGACACTTCCAAAGGCTAAGGCCATGTGGGAACGGGCTTCAAGCGCACTGCGGGCGTGCGGTCAAACAGTTCATCGCCGCACCGCACGGCCGGCACGCGATCGAGCAATGTCCGTCTACATTCCGGAGTTCAACCCTATCGAATACCTCCGGAGTTACTGGAAGCATCACGAACTGCCCAACTGCTGTCCCTCGCGACTTCGGCGAGCTGAGCTATCGGGCGCGTTGCGCGCTACGCCCGATGCGTAGGCGTCCGCCACTGGTCCACTCTTTCTGGGGTCAGGCGCAATTGTCACTATGATATCCGATAACTAATAATTATTACCGGATGATCGAGACGCCGCGAGCCGTTAGTTCGTTTCCGACCGTTTCGTCCGATGATGGATCGACGGCACGAGTTAAGTTCCAAAGCACCACAGCATTAAACCCCAGCGCTTGAGCATCTTCTGCCGTCCACTTGACGCAGACGTCACGTGCGAGGCCGCAGATGAATATCTTTTCGACCCCACACTCTCGAAGAAATCCCGCCAGTCCGGTCGGCGGTCGATTGCCGTGTTCATCCCAGTTGCCTCGAAAAGCACTGTACGAGTCCACTTTCGGGTCCGTACCCTTTCGAAGGATCAGCATCGCGTACTCCCAGGGTACACCGGGATACAATTCCGCGCCGGCTGACCCTTGAACACAGTGATCCGGCCAGAGAATTTGCTCGTGTCCGTAAAGTTCAATTTTGTCCATGGGCTTCTTGCCCGCATGGCTGCTGGCGAAAGACCGGTGTCCTCGTGGATGCCAATCCTGCGTCGCAACGACGAGATCGAACTGCTTTTGCTCGAGCAGATTCAGTATCCCGGGAACAATCTCGTCTCCCTTCGGCACGGGAAGCGCGCCACCCGGCATAAAATCAAGCTGAAGATCGACGACTAGCAACGCTTTTTTCTCAGGTTGGATTTCTCGCCGCATATTTGACCACTTTGGAGGATATTATACGGCAGTCATACGGCGTGGTCGTGCCGAAAAGAAAGCTCGAGGTGTGGAAGCAAGTGCCGAGATCATTGCAGTACGGATGAGGTGCCGACTGATTTCAATGGGGTTCTCAAAAAGGATTTGATGATCGAGCGAGGCGGTTGGTCGCATCGATACAGAGACGCCAAGGCTTTGCCAACGCATGCGCCGCCGTGTGCCGAACGCGCCGGGGCGCTTTTCCGCTTAAATTAAGAGCGCGCTCCAGAAGCAACGGACGCTGATAGTGGGCATTATCCACATACGCTCCATCGGTGTAACAATTTAAGGAATGGCGTTTGCCAATCTTCCAACGCGACGCAGAGCGACGGGCAAAGAACTGGAAATAACCCAAATGCAGGATCCACGAACATCAACAAAGAGGCCCAGCCGAAAACCCAATTTCCTCAAAGATTGTGGTTGTGGTGGCTGCTTTCGATGGTTTTGCTTCTTGCGCGGAGCTTTTTCAACCTGTGGTCCGGATCGTCCTCCGAAGTCGCTGTCATTCCCTACTCCACCTTTCTCGAGCAGGTGCGGGCAGATAACGTTGCTAAAGTCCACATCGTCGCGGATACCATCACTGGAACTTTACCCAACGGCTTGCTGCCCCATCTGAATGACGTTCCTGTGTGAGTTAATCTTTCTGAATGCCCTCCGAAAACGAAGCGCGCTGCGGCTCGTTCTATCGACGTCCACCGCCGCCGCGAAAGCCTCCGCCGCCGCGAAAGCCGCCCATTCCTTGAAAACCTTCACCTGCATGCCCGAAACCGCCGCCGTGGTAGAACACCATATGATGGCCATGCTCGTAGTGTTCTTCCCAAGGATGGTGAACGGCAAAGACAGGATCATATCCCCAGCTATTGCCCCAACCCCATGCGTACGGCGCATAACCGTAAGCCGGGTACCCGGGGTAGCCGTAACTGTAGCAACCGTTCAGACAACCTGCGACGCAACCAACCAAAAAGAGAGTTTTGATCGATCGCAGCAATCTTTGATTTCCCTGACAGCGCATGTCATGGCGCTCCCCACGCCGGCTTGCCGTTCTCGTGGTAGAACGCCAAACCCGGAGTCTGCGACTTCGGGATGTCCAAAGCCGTCCGCAGACGGCCGTCCGGACCATAGAGGCCGAGTCCGGGCTCGCCAGCCTTACCCAGCGCCATCGTGGCCCGCAATCTGCCGGCCTGGTCGAACAAATCAATTCCCGGCGTACCGTCTGCATTGATATCCACAGTCAGCCGGGTGCGACCATCCGAGTCGTCAAGGTTGAAGCCTACCGCGCCGTCGCGCGTCACACCTATCGCGCCGCGAAGTTTGCCAGCGCTGTCGCGCAACAGAAATTGTTGCGCTTGCAAGGTATCAGAAATCCCTGAACTCGACTGACCCATGGTTAACAATGCAGTGCAGAACACCAGCAGCGCACCCGCTATTAGGCGCAATCGCCTGTTGCTGCTCTGCAGTCCGGCCTGTTGTGATTCCAACCGTGAAAGCCGCTCCAGTAGGTCATTCGCCGATTCTGCCATAATCAGCTCGCTGCTCTTTTCCCTGATCTGCCAAAGACCGATCAAATTACGATGAGCGCTCTTGGGAACGAGTCGACCGGGGCGTTACAGCCCCGACAAAGATTCCGCGGTAGCCTCATCCACCGCCGCCTTCGCCACTGAAAACCCGTATAAGGCGTTGGCGTACTCGGCATCATCATAGGTGTAAAAACGTTGGGCGTCTTCCAGTTCCACGATGTTGGTCAGTCCCGCTTCGTAGCGCTTCTCTGCAAGCTCGAGTTGCGCGCCTGAGGCGGCCAAGGCTTTTTCCGCCCGCTCGATGCGCTCCAGGGAAGTCTGCCAGTTCAGAAAGGCCGTTTGTACCTGGAGAATGATTTGCTGCTGCAGATCCTCGATCCCATCCTGCACCGACCTTTGCCGGGCCTTGGCCTCGGCGATCTGATCGGTCGTCAGAAAGCTATTGAAAATCGGCCATGTAATCAGGACGCCGAGATTGTAGTTGTTCGCGGCCGGCAAACTCGTGCCCATCGCCGAGTAACCGCCAACTGCATTGACTGTAGGATAATAGTCACTTTTGTATTCGGTAATTTGAGCGCCAAGCGCTTTCGCCTGGTTGTCCAAAGCAAGAAGATCCGGGCGCGAGCGCAGGGCGCGTTCCAATAGGGGCCGAAGCGTCGTAGTAATCGGAAAATAGGTGAGAATGTCAGCTAAATGGTATTCAGGGGCCCGGTCGCTCAAGCCCAAAGCGTTACTGAGTGCTATTTTCGCGTCGGCATATTGATTGCGGGAATCGAGTAAATGAAGTTGAGCACGTTCCAATTCGGCCTGCGTCACATACACGTCCAACTGCGGCCGAAGCCCCGCCGCGGCTTTAACCTGCGCCTCATGAAGATGAAACCGGCGCTGCTCCACGGCTTTTTCGTAGACTCTTATCAATTGCTTCGCTTCGAGAACGCCAAAATATCGACGGGAAACCTCGAAAATTAGCTGGAGTTTTGCAAACTGCTCGTCTGCCAAAGCTGACTGTGCTTCGAAGTTTCGTTGATAGACATAGTTGCGATGGCGCCCGAAGTCGAAGAGAAACTGCGAAACCGCCAGGCCACCCATATAATTGTTGCTGGTATTCGAGCTCTGGGAGAAATCGTTACTGGGCAAATCATGATTGCGCCCGGTCATTCGTGGGAATGCGGCCTCGGGATCGTAATAACTGGTATTTCCGATGCCATTGTCGGTGCTGCCCAGATCTTGCGCCACTCCAAACACCTGTGGACCCAAATATGAACGCGCCTCGCCGATTCTGGCGGTCGCGGCGTTGACATTCTCCTGTACCTCCCTGATTCGGGGGTGATACCGGATGGCTATGGAAATCGCCTGCTTAAGCGTGAGTTCGGCATTCGGCGAAAAGGGCATCGCAGTTGGCGCCCTCGGTATTTGCAGGACACTTGCGCTGATTGGCATTGGCAGGCCCGCAGACGCGGGCAATTGAAAGATTTTGGCGCCGGCTGGCGCGGGACTTGAAGCCGGCGCCACAGTCCCGCTTTGGTCCGCGAACGCTAGGTTTTGCGCAACGAAGAGAACGAAAGCCAGGAGAAGAATGAAAGAAACGCGTCGGCAGTCCATGGTTCTACTACTCCAACTTCGGAATTAAATTGTGTTTTGGTCTTTACGACACTTGTTTCAACCGACGCCTCCGGTCGTTCGATTCGCCTCATGGGTTGGTTGTTGCAGGCTGCAGCGCACCTGCTCGCCGGGACTAAGCGCGTTGCTATACGTTCCCACGACCAGCGATTCGGGATTGAGTCCGGAAGTTACCTCCACGCTGTTGCCGTTGGTAATCCCCGTCGAGATCGGAATTTCAGCGAGCCGCCCCTGCTTGATGACCATGACGTGAGCCGATTCGCCGCTGCCTTGAACCGCCGCACTCGGCACAATCAGAGCATTATCATGCCGCACTAAATCGAGCGTCACGTGGGCATAAGCTCTCGGATAAAGCACTCGGCCCGGATTGTCGAGATCCACCTCAGTGAGCATGGTTCGCGTTGCAAGATCCAAAGAGTTGGCGAATCTTGCGACCTCGCCCTTGAACACCCGGTTTGGAAATTCGTCGAAGCGCAGGATGGCCGGCGTCCCACGATGAATAAAAGGATAGGACCCTTCCGGCACATATACATAAACCCGCAGCTTGTCTATCTGCGCGATGGTGAGGATGGGACCACCTCCGGTTCGATGCCCTCCGGCCCCCTCGGTTGCTCCTGGAGAAATCAGACCGGAAGTCTCGTCGACGCCAAAATCGCCGCCGCCGGCGCGGATCAGAGCGCCCGGATCGGCGAACCTGCCGGTTATCACACCGTCAAAGGGAGCAACGATTTTCGTATACTGGACCATGGTATCGAGCGTACGCATCGCCGCCTGCGTTTCCTGGTACTTGGCGTAAGCCATATCGACGTCTTCCTGAGACACCAGGCGCGGGTCAGTCTCTTGCACCCGCTTCAGCCGGTCATAGGTGATCTTGGCTATTTCGAGGCTCGCCTGCGCCCGGGCAAGATTGGAATGCAGCTCCGGCACTTCGATTTGCGCGAGAAGCTGCCCCGCCTTCACCCAATCGCCTTTGTCCACGAATATGCTCCGCAGATAGCCGGTGACTTTGGCGTGCAAAGCCGCTTCATAAAAACCGACCACGTCACCGGGCAGATCGATACTGCGCACCATCTCACCCACCTGCGGATGAATCACGCTAACCGTCGGTTCGGGTGGATCGGCGGGTGCATCCGGCTTCCCGCCGCAGCCGCACGCCACAACCATCAAGACCGTAACTATCATCGCGATAGTTTGCTTCGCGATGCTCACTTCGATTCCTCCTCTAAAGTAGCTGAATAGAACGGCTCGAACATCCATTGTATTAAAATCAATGCGAGAACTGTCGAGACCGCCAAACCTTCTATAGCGGTTCGCGCCAGTGGCGCCGAAGCTTCTGAAGTAAGTGCGATAGGAAGCAGTCCCACGACCGTCACCAAGGTTGTAATGAGTATCGGCCGCATCCTGATTCGCGCCGAATGAACCACCGCCTCACGCAGTTGATCGCCCTGGCGCAGCCGCTCGTTGGCGAAGTCAACCACGAGGATGGAATTCGACACCGCAATCCCGACCATCTATATGATGCCCATGAACGACTCGATGTTCAGCGTCGTGTCCGTGATCCACAGCATCCATACGACATCTATAAGACCCATCGGCGCCGCGAACATGACCATGAGGAAAGAACGAAATTGCGCAACCGTGATCAAATAAACAAGGATCACGGCGATCAGCAATCCAAAATCCATGCTGCTGAAAGAGCCGTGCATCGCAGCTATTGAACCGCGATAATTGACGCTGACGTCCGCCGGAAGATTCAACTGCGCAAGCTTCCTTTCGATTGAGCTCTGCGTTCCGCCCAAATTATCCCCGCTGGATGATACTAATAGATCGACCGTACGCTGAATATCGTAATGATCCGCATCCGATGGATGGAATTCAGGGCTGATCGACGCCACGTTTTGGAGTAGTAGACTCTGGGTGTGGCCTCGGTTTGCGAAATTGCCCCGTACCGGAATATCTCGAACGAATCAAACCCTTCATCGCCAAGTTGAGTCAACGAGCCTCACGCGGTGGACGCAAGCGTGCAGCTCACAACCGGGAAATTGTTCAGGCGATTGGGTCGTTATCCGAGCGCGAAGGAAGCCGTCTGAAAGGCCGAAAAACTTCCCTCTCCGGGAAGGCACTGTCGAGCGGTAAGAGATCGAGCAGACACGCCGTCGCTAATGCGAATGTCGCTGCGACCGGTTCGAAAGTGGCCTGCGCCCTCGTTTCGATCGCAGTCGCGTCCTCGTTGACTGTACCGTCATTGACGAATCGGTGCGGTCCGCTCAAGCTTATTTGCTGGCTGGAGCGCAGTCTTGGCGTCAAGTGGGGAACGTTCAGCGGAGGTCCGAAGATCAACACGCTCGCCAGCGCAAGGAATGCGGCAAGGATGCTGGGTTTCCTTCGAAGAATCATCAGGGACGTAACCGTTACCAGATAGTGGTAACTTTGGAAGCCCTAAAAAGCAAGACCGAACTCGGGGGGCGTTCCGAAGACTCATCGATAATTTGATTACGATTGTATTACATGCGTCCGATCTCCCGGAGACCCTTAAAGATTTGGGCTCATCGCATCCGAGTTTTGTATAAATGGGGTGACACTTGAACGATCCGACACTCTGATTCGTCATTTTGTCGGGATTCCCAGCTCTATCGCGATCCCCTTTGCTTGTGCCGGTGAGATTTTCACAGAGAATCCGCAGAATCACCATCGGTGGCAATACCCCGGACCCATGAGTAGCCTCCCGGCTCGCCAAAATAGCCTCCGATCGAACCCACGATGATCCAGGCGATGATTTCCGGCGCCTTACGCGATATAGCGGGTCGGCGGGCGGACCTGTTACGCCGCGCGCGGTGGCTGCAACTTCAGTAGACGAAGGATTAATCGCGGCATCGAGGGTTGCGCTGTGAGGGATCGTCGCGGGACTTGGGCCCTAATCCATTATATTCATAGGGCTCAGGTCTTGGGCTGTTCTTCTGAAACTCCAAAGGATATTTTTTCTCCGGACTTTCCGTACTCCGCCATCACCGCCATGGAAACCCAGTTCTTCAGATGGAACTACGGGATGGGCTCGAGTCCCGAATGCCGAGTCATCTGCTCGCTGCGTGATCCGGTCGCCCGCGTCTACTCGCAATACAAGGCCTGGTCTGATTCAGAGACCGTTCGACTATGCCAGTCAGCGCACGGCGCTTAGTGCTTCACACAGTTACGCACACAACTTACGCGCGTGGCGAAAACTGTTCAGCGATGAAAACGTTCTGACCGTGCTTTACGATGATCTGCGGACGATGCCGCAGGCCTATCTCGATTCGGTCTGCGACCTCAATTTTTTCCGACGTCTTCCGTTTTTCGCGAAAGGGAAATCCGTCAATTGATTCGAGCTAAATTGGGATAATGTGCGCGGAAGTTATCCACTGACGCAGACTTGGAATGCCGAGCAGGTGCGGCGCTCCGATGCGAAAAGGTTTGGGCGACGGAGTTGGCCGCTCCGAGATATAAAGCCCAAATACAACTCCACGGACAATGAGAAATTACATCCATCCCTGTTTAGGTAAATTCAGCCAATCAGTGACCAAGGTTAAACGCTTCTTTATTGCTGAAAACTCAAGTTTGTGAGTTGCTTCAAGTTGGTGCATAGGTCATAACCTTGACTCGAGATGGAATGCCACCAGTACTTTCGCCTTAACGGTCCGCCCTTCCAAGCCGCATCGCCTCGGGGCGCTATTTATTTCAGTCCGACACATCTTCAAGCGCTGGCGACACTGGAGTCGGGCCTCTCAGGCGATCTGATTGGCTTGACGTTGCTGACTGGCGAAGCCGGAACCGGAAAAACCACGCTCATATATTCTTTACTGCAGCGCGATTACAAACGGGTCCGCATCGCGCATATCGACGACCCTAGGCTTTCATTTCCTGAAATGATGCAGTTGGTTCTCGCGCAACTGAATCTATACTCTGCCGGTTCGGCGAAACTTGATTATCTGAACACCCTTGAACATTTGCTCGAGCTTCACGGCAAAGAGGAACGCATCGCGATCGTTATCGATGAATCCCAGCTTCTGAGCGACGAGGTCCTGGAGGAGTTGAGACTCCTTTGGAACCGCGGTCAGAGCAAAGGCGGCTATCTGCGGCTCATCCTGGTGGGACAGCCTGAGCTCGCGGAACGGCTGAAGAAGCCCGAACTCCGTGCCTTGAATCAGCGGATCTCCACTCGGGGGGTGCTCAAGGCGCTCACTTTCGAGCAGGCTAACCTATATGTCGAGTGCAAATTGAGCGCTCAGGGCGGCAAATGCTCGACGGTTTTCGAGCGGGGCGCTTTGGGACACCTGCTTCGACGCAGCGACGGATTGCCTCGAAAAATCAACGTGCTCTGCCACAGCGCGATGATGGCCGCATTCACCGCAGGGGAGCGGAGAGTCAGCGTCAGGACCGCAAGAAAAATCGCGGCCGAATTTAAGGAGTCCGTGGGAGTAGCTAATCGAGATCTCGCTTCGCGGCGGCTGGCGATGCGAGCGCTGGCCGGAGGTGGGGCGGCAATCGCGGCGCTCGTGCTATTTAATCTCGTGTATCCGAACTTCCGCTCAGGCTGGGCACTCAATCACACCGCTTCGTTCGACGGTGCTATCGAACCGACGATTCCGATCAAGAACGTCGCCGGACTCAAAATCACCGTGGCACCGAGCGTCGCGGGACAGCGTGGCTCCGATATCGGTTCGAATGGCGCTACGGCGATGTTGCCTCATCCGATGAAACTGCCGTCGTCGTCTACTGCCGCCGGAGGACCGACGCTCCCGTCCGCACCCGCGGCAATTGCGAAACCGGCAGCAGCATCGCAAGTCAGTTCAGTTCCGGCAACTCCCGCCGCCGATGTTTCAAATGAAGTGGGTATTCGCAAGACCCAAATCATAGTGAAACGTGGCGATACGTTAGAGCAAATCGCTCTCCGCTATTTGGGATCCAAAGCGAAGATTTCGGAACTTATCAAGGCGAATCCGCAACTGAGCGACATTAATCAGTTGAATGTCGGCCAGCTCATTTACCTTCCCTGAAGACTTCACCGTAAGCGCGATGAAACAGCGGGCGATGACCCCGCCCCGTTCCCCTTGAATCGCGGTCTTGCGATCCCAGCCAACTGGCAAGCCTGGTTGGCGCTGAAAACTTTCACGATCCTGAATCCCTTCAGGCCCTGAGCTTTAGTGCGCAAATTTCGCCCCAATCCAGCCGTGATTCTGGGTGTCACGGTCCGGCGATTGCTAAATGACGATGCCGATGATTCTCAAATCTGGAGGGGGACAACGAAAATGAAACCGATAAAGTTTGTATCAGTTCTATTGCTGACCGTGTGCATGAACTTTGGTAATGCAATTGCCGCCAGTAATGTGACGGTGCAGGTGACCAATGGTACTCAGTATACGATGACGCAATTCTATGCCTCGGCAAGCGACGCGACAGGGTGGGATATGACCAACAATCTGATTGCGGGGCAGTCGCTGGCGCCCGGGCAATCGATGACGATCAACGTCGGCAGCGCCGACGATTGCACGTTCGATTTGATGGCGGTGCTATACGGCGCCGCGCAGTATGCATATAAGTATACGGTCAATCCGTGCAACGGCGGCTCCTGGACGATCACTCAGGGTCAGTAACCGCAGCCAGATTCTCAATCGTCAGCCGGCAGGGGACCGGGCTCTGCCGGCTGGCAGGCGTATGTGATCGCGAGCCGACGCAGCCCGCTGATCGTTTCCGATGGCCGCTATTGTCCGGCTATGGTTCGAAAGTCCACGCCGACCGCCGTTTCGACCCCGATTCGGGCAACTTGGTAGTCCCACAGGGAATCGAGATACGAGGACTGACTTGAGACCAGGTCGTTTTCGGCGACGATCAGTTCAATCAATCCGGTCTTGCCAGAACGATAGGATCCCTCGATCAGTCCGAAACTCTCCTGGATACGCCCGACGGCGTCGCTCTCAAACAATTGCACTGTTTCTCGCGCTGCGTCGTAGGCCGCGATCGCATCGCGCAGTTCCTGCTCAACCGTAAGCTGTGTCGCTTTCTCTTCATACGACGCCCGTTGCTTCTGGGCCTGCAGGGCTGTCAATTCCGCCTGCTTACGGTCGAAGAGCGGTACCGAGATACTGACCGATCCGCCGAGCACCCGAATAAACTGGCCCGGCGCATCTGCGACTCGTTCAGCAAAGCCACTCACTGTCGGGTTGGGTATGATGAGCCGGCGGGTCAGAGCGATATCGGCCGCGGCCCGCTTAATTTCAAACACCCGCGCTCTCAGATCGGGCCGGCTGGTCATCGCAAGTTCCAACGCCCGCTCGAGATCCACGTCAGGCGCCCGCTCCGAAAGCGAGCCCGAGAGTTCGATCAGACCCCTGGGCGGCACTCCAAGTACTCGCTGCAGGACGCGCAGACCGTTCTCGTAATCGCGGCGCGCCAGGAGCGTGGCCTTTCGGGACTCATCGTAACGCACCGCCGCCAGGTTGGCTTCGAGCTTCGGCGCTTCGCCGCTGTGAAATCGCATCATCGATGCGTCGCGCAGGCGCAGGTTTAATTCCTCGATGCGTTGCATCAGCTCCAGGCGCTGCCGGAGGTAGAGCGCCTGATAAAATGCGTATTCCGCGCGGGCCTTGGTCAGCCGTTCAGCGTCGGCTACCTCGGCCCTGGCCTTCGAGAGATTCTGGTCGGCCTCTTCGATGCGCTTCGAGCGTTGCCCGGCGACTTCCACCTGCAAGGAAACTGATGCTGCGGGTTGCGCCTCGCTGCCCCATGGTGAGAACTGAAATTGCGCCTGCGACGCGCCAGCCTCGACTTGCGGGTTGAACTGATTCAGGTAATGCGCTTTGACCTCTCTGGCGCGCGCGGTTTCGAGGCTCTGCCTCGCGGCCAGCAGGTCGGGATTGCGCTGCAGCGCTATCGCGACGGCCTGTTGCACGGTCAAAATTTCGGCCGCAGCTACCGGCGTCTGAAATTTCTGTGCGATTAGAATCGCGATAATCGCCATGAGCGAGGCGAGGCGGTTTCCGAGCGGAACCGGGAAACCGCGCAGAGGTTTTTCTGCACAAGGCATCTCGTATGCTCCTCCGTTTAACGATCGCCGCTGAGAGCGGCGGCGTTTCAGGGTGCGGCCTGCGATTCGCCGGTGGAATTCCCGGCCGGGCCCTCGCTGCGCATCATCCAGCGATAGATGATCGGCAAAATGTAGAGTGTAAAAACCGTTGAGGTCACAAGGCCGCCGATCACGACGGTCGCCAGCGGACGCTGCACCTCCGCGCCCGCGGTGTGCGAAACCGCCATCGGGATGAACCCGAACAACGCGACCAGCGACGCCATCAGGATCGGCCGCAGCCGCTCGCGCGAACCGATCTCGATAGCTTCGCCGACCGGATGTCCGATCAGCCGAAGGCGGTTGATTTCAGATACCAGCACCACGCCGTTGAGCACCGACACTCCAAACAGCGTGATAAAGCCGACGCCGGCGGTGATCGAAAAGGTGAGCTCACGCGCCATCAGCGCTAGTATTCCACCCGAGGCCGCAAACAGGACGTTACCGAAGATTAGCAGCGCCATCCGCATCGACGTGAAGGTGTTGTAAAGCAGCACGAGGATTAGCAGCAGCGACGCCGGCACCAGCACGAGCAGGCGCTGAGAGGCGCGCTGCAGGTTTTCGTACTGGCCGCCCCATTCGATCCAGTAGCCGCGCGGCAGCTTGATTTCCCGCGCGATCGCCGCCTTTGCTGCGGCGACGAAACTGCCGAGGTCCGTGCCGCGCACGTTGGCCGCGACCGTGATGCGGCGGGTCAAATTTTGACGCCAGATCGAAACCGGTCCCTCGCTGACTTCAAACCGGGCGAGTTGCGCGAGCGGAATCAAAGGCCCGTCAGGAGCGGCGACCTTGATGTCCTCGAGCTGGTCGAGCGTTGACCGCGACGTGCGATCGAAGCGCACCTGCAACGCATAGCGCGCCTGGCCTTCGACCACCTGACCGACGACCTTGCCGCCGATCGATTGCACGGCGTCGAGCACGTCGGAAGCGTTGATCCCATAACGCGCCACCGCGGCGCGATCGATCTCGATGTTGATCGACGGCAGGCCGCTGCGCGGTATCATCTTAAGGTCGGCAGCGCTCGGCAGCGAGGCAATCACTTCGTGGATCTGCTGGCCGATCTTGAGCATCTCGTTGAGATCGGTCCCGTACAGATGAATGGCGACATCGCCCTTCACGCCCGCGATCATGTCATTGACGCGCGATTCGATCGGCTGTGAGAAGCCGAACGTCATCTCGGGCACGCGCTGATTGAGCTTGCCCTGGATCTCACGGATCAGCTCGTCCTTGCTGCGCACGGTCCACTCGCCGCGCGGCCTTAGGAAGACGTATACGTCTGCTTCATCGGGACCGATCGTGTCGGTGGCAATCTCTGGACGACCGATGCGGCTGACGACGCTAGTAACCTCGGGTATTTCCAGCATCGCTTTTTCCGCCGCGGTCGAATTCGCAACCGCTTTTTCGAGCGAGATGCTCGGCGGCTCCATCACGTCCAGGTTGATCGTGCCCTCGTCGAGCGTCGGAATGAATTCGGTGCCGAGAAAAGGCGCAGCAGCGAAGCTCACAATCAGCAGGACCGCGGCGCCAATCATGATCAGCCGCGGTGAGCGCGCAGTCCATCGCGCGGCGCGATCGTGCAGGCTGTCGCACATCCGTCCGAGCCAGGGTTCCTTGTGCGCGCTGGGGGAGAGAAAAATCGAGGCCAGCACCGGCACCAGCGTAAGCGCGCAGATCAGAGAGCCGCTCAACGCGAACACGACGGTCAGCGCCATCGGCCGAAACATCTTCCCCTCGACTTCCTGGAAAGTCAGAATCGGCAGGTAAACGATGATGATAATGCCGATCGCGAACACGATCGGCCGCAAGACCTCGCGTCCTGCGTCGAACACCTTACGCGCCATCGCGCGATCCGGATGCTCATCATGGGAGAGTCGGCGAAAGATGTTCTCCATCATTACGACTGAGCCGTCGACGATGAGTCCGAAATCGATTGCGCCAAGGCTCATCAGGTTGCCCGACAGACCCATCGCGTTCATTCCGATGAACGCGGCAAGCATCGAGAGCGGGATGACGGCGGCCACGATCAGGCTCGCGCGGATATCGCCGAGGAACAGGAACAGTAGCACCGTCACCAGCACCGCGCCCTCGATAAGATTGTGGGCGACGGTATCGATGGTGCGCCGGATTAAATCGGTGCGATCGTAGTAGGTAACGATCTTGACGCCAGGCGGGAGGGTCGGCGCTATCTCGGCAATTTTCAGCTTGACCTGATCGACGACCGTCCGCGAATTCTGCCCAATCAGCAGCATCACGACGCCGGCGACCGTTTCGCCCTTTCCGTCGCGGGTGACCGCGCCTTGGCGCAACATCGGGGCAAACGCTGTCTTGCCGAGGTTTCGTATATAGATTGGGACGCCCTTGCGGCTGCCGACCACGATGTCGCCGAGGTCATCCAGGCTCCGTATCAGTCCGGTGCCGCGGATTACCTCTTGCTCCCCGCTATGGACGATGTAACCTCCGCCTGCACTCGCATTATTGCGCTCCAAGGCCCGGAACACTTCGCTGAGCGAGATCCCATAGGCCACCAACGTGTCGGGCCGCAGCTCGATTTCATAGGTTTTGAGCTCGCCCCCATAACTGTTGACCTCGACCACGCCGGGCACTTCCTTAAGTCGCGGAGCGATTTGCCAGTCGAGGATCGACCGGAGTTCCATTAGCGAGCGTCGGGGATCCACGACTTCGAATTGATAGATCTCGCCAAGTGTCGTCGACACGGGGGTCATTTCGGGCGGTCCATAGCCCGACGGAATCAGCGCAGCGGCCTGTGGCAGCCGCTCCATTACCAGCCGACGAACGAAATAGATGTCGAGGCCATCCTCGAAATAGACCGAGACGGCAGACAGACCAAACCGCGAAATCGAGCGAATCTCCTTGATGCCGGGTAGTCCCCGCATAGAGATCTCGACTGGGAACGTAATCAGCTTCTCGACCTCGGCCGCGCCAAGCCCCGGCGCATCGGTTACGATCGTCACCACGTTGGGCGTGACATCAGGCGAGGCGTCTATCGGCAGCAGCAGCATCGCTCGCACGCCGATCGCGATGAACACGATGAACAACAGTACCGTCATCAGACGGTTTTCGAGCGCCGCCTCGAAAATTCGTTGTGACATAGCTACTTGGAACGCTGGTTCATTAACAGACTCTTGAGCGGCAGGCCGCCGGTGGCCACCACTTCTTCACCAGCTTGGAGGCCGGCGAGGATTTCGATTCCCTCTCCCGTACTGCCGCCGATCTCGACTGAACGCGCTTGGTAGCGATTGGGGCCAGCGGAGATAAACACCACTTTCCCGCCTTGGTAATCGAAAACTGAGGTTTCAGGCACGATCACCACCTCGCGGGAACCGCCGCTGCCCTCGATCACTGTATGAGCGAACATACCGGGTTTGAGCAGATGATCCTGATTGGGCACCTCAATTCGGGCGAGTACCGTGCGCGTGCGGCGATCTACCTCGTCGGAAACGTATGAGACGCGTCCCTCGAAGCTCCGATCAGGGTACGCCACGACTCTGACCAGCGCACGGTCTCCAATTTTGAGCGCGGCCAGATCGGATTCGTAGACATTCGTGTTCACCCAGACCTTGTCGAGGTTGATTACCGTCATTAGCGGAAAGTCGCCCGCAACCGCTTGGCCCAGCACCAGGTCGCGCCTGACTAACGTGCCTGCGATCGGCGAGGTCAACGGAAACTCGGAGAGCGAGCCGGTGGTGTTGGACCATTTAACACGAGCGACCTGGTCCGGCGGAATCAGCAACATCAACTTCTCCCGCGCCGCCTCGTACTGCGCGAGTGCGGTGTCATGGGCGGCGCGGGCCGCCAGTACGTCCTTAAGCGCGCTGATCTGTTTCGCGTAGAGGTCCTGCTCGCGTTTCAAGTTCTGACCGGTAATGGACTCGAGGGATCGGGTTTTGAGGTATTCAGCCTTGGCATCGCCCAGTTCGACGCTACTCAGGATGGCGAGTGGCTGTCCCGGCTTGACAGCATCGCCGGGCGACGCGATCAGTTTGACAACGCGCGCGGGGATCCGGGTCGTGAGCTGGGCGACAGCGTTCGCATCAGGTTCCACTGTCGCGGTCGCGGCGATTTTGCCCGTGGGTTTTGCCAGCCGCGCCGGCGCAAGTCGAATGTGGCGGGCTGCTTCGGACGCGGCGTCGATTGTGACTACGGCATCTACACTCGACCTCGGCTGAGCGAGCGCAGCCGCGCCCACCCCGCAGGTCAAAGATATCAGCATCGAAACCAGAATCGTCCGGATTGCCGTACCTATGCAATCTGAAAAGTCTCGCCTCACCGTGCCTCATCCTTTTTGAATCGTCGAGTGGCTCCAGAGCCGCGCCGTTCGAGATAGAAATCGCCATCGTCGGATATGAGCAGCGTTCGTCCGCCATGCTGGCCGCCTCGAGGTGCTGCGATCGTATTACTTTTTGCGCCAAACAAAGGTGGGGGGTAAGCCAACATCGATGATGCGAGAAGTATTTTACCCGTCGCCCCGATGTGTACACAGAACATTGCTTATGAAAATTTTTGTATACTCTCGATAACTTGACTTATCGCAACCCGGCGAAAATTTCGCAACTATGCGTGAAGCGATGGCCCCGCGCCTGCTGCGGCTCATCAATTCCTAGCTCTAACGCAGATCACTATTCACGCCACGTGCCGTGACCGAGATCGCGTATCTCAAAGCATCATGCCATTCCTGTCGGAAATCTCTTGTCTGGCGGGGCCTCTGGCTCAAAGGGCCGAAGGCATCTCGGGGCAACGACGTGGCTCCATTGGCGACACCATCCCTGCCCCTCAAAGCTACAGGAAGACGATCCCGGAACCTAAGGGAAGTTGGGATTTTTCAATTATTTCCGGCACGGCGGCTGCTTCGGTAAGCCTTGATGATCCCATCGCGACTCATCGAAATCCGCATCCACGGACGCGGGGGCCAGGGCAGCGTCGTCGCAGCTTATCTAATCGCCACCGCCGCCCTCGAGGATGGACAGTTCGGGCAGGCCTTCCCGAGCTTCGGCGCCGAACGCCGCGGGGCTCCGGTAACGGCTTTCGCCCGCGTCGCGGAGGTTCCTGTGCGCCGGCGATGCCAGGTGTCAGCTCCATCCTTTTTGCTCGTGCAGGATGAGGGGCTGCTGCACACGGCGGACATCACGGATGGGCTCGTTCCGGATGGCGCGATGCTGGTGAATTCGTCGCGGGCCGGTTCGGAATTCGCGGCAGCCCGAAATTTTAACCTGGTCACGATCCCGGCAACCTCGCTCGCCAATGAAATCCTGGGACGACCGGTGCCGAACACCGCGATCGTCGCCGCGTTTCTTTCACTCACGAATCTGATTCGTGCCGATGCGCTGGAAACCGCACTGGCGCGTCAATTCAGCGGCGAAATCCTCGATCGCAATGTTCGCCTGGTCCGCGAGGCGGCACGCCTCGTTCCAGCAGGCGCATGGAAGGAGTTGTGCGATGGCGCAGCAGCCGCTTGAGGGTTCACAAGCCATCGCGCAGGCGGTGGCTTTATGCCGTCCGCAGGTGGTCGCGGCCTATCCGATCACGCCGCAGACGCACATCGTGGAGAATCTCGCGAAGTTAATCGCCGATGGGAAGCTCGCCTGCGAGCTGGTCAGCGTCGAGAGCGAGTTCTCGGCTGCATCCGTCGTCCTCGGCGCGGCCGCGGCCGGATCGCGTGCCTACACGGCCACGAGTTCGCAGGGGCTGCTGTTGATGACCGAGGTTTTGTTCAATATCGCGGGATTGCGCGTTCCGCTGGTCCTGACTTGCGCCAATCGCACGGTCGGCGCCCCGGTCTCGTTAGGGAACGATCATCAGGATTCGATGGCGGTGCGCGACGCCGGATGGGTGCAGCTATACTGCGCCGATAATCAGGAGGCGATCGACACTACGATCCACGCCTTTCGGATCGCCGAGCGTTGTGAGCTCCCGGTGATGGTCTGCGTCGATGGTTTCACGCTCACCCATACGCTTGAGCCTCTCGAAGTCCCGGCGCAGCAGCAGGTCGACAATTTTGTCGGTCCCTACGCGTTCGCCCGAACACTCAAACCTACCGACCCGATTACGTTGGGCACGGTATTGTCGCACGAGTTCTATCCGGAAGTCCGCCATGCGCATCATAGGGCGCTGCTCGATGCGCAGGAGGAAATAGTCGCCGCCGATAGGGAATGGCATGCGCTCACCGGCCGTTCGACCGGCGGCCTGTTATCGATTGAAGGACCTCCGGACGCGCAGACTGCCATCCTGACCATCGGCTCGATCCTGGGGACGTTGGCTGACGCGCAGGCGGAGTACCGCGACCAGGCTCCGGCGAAGCTGATCAAGCTCCGGGCCTTCCGGCCCTTTCCGGTCGATGCGCTCAAGCAGGCATGTGAAGGACTCCGCGAACTCGTGGTGGTGGAGCGGGCAGTATCGCTCGGCAGCGGCGGAATCATCGCTGCCGAGGTGCGCGCCGCACTCTCAGAGATGAGCAGCCCGCCACGCGTCCACAGCTACGCGATCGGACTCGGCGGACGCGACGTGCCGATGAACGCCTATCCGAAGCTGGTCGCCGCCGCCCAATCGGAGTCGCCGCCGCGCTTCGCGATTTTCGATCTTCAGCCGGCGAAACTGCCGGCTGAAGACCGGTAGGAGTTTCTTGATGACGCTCGAGCAACCAACGAAATCGTGCTCCGAGCTAAGGCGTGCTCAGCCGGTTTTTCGCGGACTGGAGGCAGGCCATCGCGCATGCCAGGGATGCGGTCAAGCACTCGCCGCACGCCTCGTCACGGAGGCGATCGGCCCGGACGTGCTGATCGCGAACGCAACCGGATGCCTCGAAGTCTTCACCACCGCATGGCCGCAAAGCGCGTGGCGCGTTCCGTGGCTCCATTCGGTATTCGCGAATACGGCCGCGGTTGCATCGGGGATGGAAGCTGCCCTCAAGGCACAGAAACGGAACACGAAAGTGGTCGCCTTCGGGGGCGATGGTGGCACATTCGATATCGGGTTACAGGCGCTCTCCGGGATGCTCGAGCGCAACCACAATGTGCTCTACGTCTGTTTCGACAACGAAGCGTACATGAATACCGGCGTGCAGCGATCGAGCTCGACGCCCCATGCTGCGGAAACTACAACCTCTCCGCCCGGGCGCGAACGGGCTGGCAAACGGCATCTCAAGAAGGATCTCGTGACCATTATCGCGGCGCATCGGATTCCTTACGCGGCAACCGCCACCGTCGCGTATCCGTCCGATCTGCGCAAGAAAGTCCGGCGCGGACTCCAGGTCGAGGGCGCGGCCTTTATCGTGGTGCACTCGCCGTGTCCGCTTGGATGGGGCCATGAGAATGCGCTTGGCATCGAAGTCGCCCGGCTTGCGGTGCAGACCGGCCTCTACCCGATGATTGAACTCGAGCGCGGTGAGCTGGTGGGAGCGATGCCGATCCGGGAAGTGCATCCGGTCACCGATTACTTGCGCCTACAGGATCGCTTCAAGCATCTGTTCGCGGACGATCCACGCGCGCGCGAAGAACTGGAGCATCTACAGGAGCTCGCGAATCACAATATCGAGGTTTATGGGCTGCGCGCCCAAAAGCCTGATCGATTCGACAGCGAAGGCGCCGATACCGTGCGGCGCGGCGGAATGCGAACCGCCTGATGAGGACGACATGGCAACCCTGACGCGCGGGGCGTTTGCGAAGCCGGGAACGTCACTGCAATTCAAAACCGGCGATTGGCGCCTCCAACGGCCGGTGTATCTTCATCGCAATGCGCCCTGCCACGTGGCGTGTCCAGCGGGCGAAGATCCGCAAGCCTATCTGGCGCGCCTTGCCGAGGGTAATTCACAGGCCGCCTGGGAAACCTTGGTCGCTGCAAATCCGCTCCCGGCGATTACCGGTCGCGTGTGCCATCATCCGTGCGAGTCATCGTGCAATCGCGGCGATTACGATGAGCCGCTGGCGATTCACGGCATCGAGCGCACTCTCGGCGACGAAGCGATCCTGCACGGCTGGAATTACCCGGTGCGGCCTCTGTCGTCCGACGCGCTGCGCGTCGCGGTTGTCGGCGCGGGACCGGCCGGTCTTTCGGCGGCCTATCATCTGACAAGGCTCGGATATCGGGTCTCGCTCTTCGAAGCCGAGAGCGAAGCCGGCGGCCTGCTTGCCTCCGCGATTCCGGCTTATCGACTGCCGCGGTCCGTTCTGGGGGACGAGATCGCGCGCCTGCTTTCGGTCGGCATGACCTTCATGCCGCGAACGCGCCTCGGTCGGGACTTCACGCTCGATGATCTCCGAGCCGATCATCGCGCGATCTTTATCGGTGTCGGGAACCAGCGTGGCCGCCAGTGGAGCGTGGACGGAGTGGTGCCGCGTGACTCACGTCCCGGCCTGGACATTCTGAAGGAATGGCTCTCGATCGGCTCGCTGCCGGCCTACAAAAGCGTGGCTATCGTGGGCGGCGGCAACACCGCGGTCGATCTCGCTCGTGTGCTGAAGTTCAGCGGAATTCCCGAAGTGCATATCATCAGTTACCGGGCTGTCCCGGGTCCGGGAGTCGCCGCGGAAGACGTAATGCGTGCAACGGCGCGCGAGGTGCGCCAGGCTATCGAGGAGGGCGTCATCATCCACGAGCATCGTGGCGTGCGCCGTCTCATTATTCGCGGCGAGCGCGTCGCGGGGGTCGAGATGGTGCATACGAAAAAGCTCACGCGCAGCGCCGGGCGCAGGGAGACCGTCGAGTTCGAGGGCACGGAGACCATCCTGCACGTCGAGCAGGTCATCCCGGCGGTCGGACAGGAGGTCGACCCCGCAGGCCTCGAGATGCTGCTCGCGGGCCATCCGTTCCTGCATCCCGACTCGTGGGGCCGACTCGAGGGTTTCGAGGGGATTTTTGCGGGTGGCGATGTTCGCGAAGGCGCGGCCACCGTGAGCGACGCGATTGGCGACGGACGGCGGGCCGCGCTCGCCATCGACAGCTACTTGCGCAACTCGGCGCTGCCGGCATCGCAGCGTCCTGTGGTTCGACTCAACGACCTGAATGTAAATTATTTCGAGCCGCAGCCACGCACGAAAATCGAGCTGCTGCCGGTCGGAGAACGCAACGCCGAGCGCGAGATCGAACAGGCCTTGCCGCTAAGCCACGCCGGCATCGAGAGCCATCGATGCTTCTCGTGTGGCGAATGCATGTCGTGTGACAATTGCTGGACGTTATGTCCGGATAATGCGGTGCTCAAAACGCTGGAGGAGACGGCCGCCGGCGATCATTACGTCTTCGATTACGACTACTGCAAAGGCTGCGCACTCTGCGCGCACGAGTGCCCGAGCGGCTACATCCTGATGGAGCCCGAACCCTAGCAGGCGCACCTGCCTTATTGCTCCTGGTTGCGGCTTAACAGATGCGCGGAAGTTGATCGCCGGGCAGCAGGTCCAGCAGCCGCGTCGGACCGAAGGCGGTTCGGAGCAGCACGCGCGGATTGTGCTTTCGGGTCACGGCGCCGATGCGGCAGGCACCCTCGCCTAACGGATGACGCCGCATTGCGGCGAGGATGCGATCGGCATCGGCCGGATCGACGATCGCGACCAAACGCCCCTCGCACGCGACGTAGAGCGGGTCGAGGCCGAGTATTTCGCAGGCGGCGCGCACCGCATCGCGCGCGGGAACCGCCGGTTCATCGATAATTATTTCGACGCCGGAGCTCGCCGCCAGCTCGTTAATCACCGTGGCGACGCCGCCGCGCGTGGCGTCGCGCATGCATCGGACTTTGCCGCCGGTTGCGATCATCGTCGCTGCCAGGCCGTGCAGAGCCGCACAGTCGCTGACCACTGTGGTTTCGAATCGAAGACCCTCGCGCGCCGACATCACCGCTATCCCGTGATCGCCAATCGGACCGCTAACCAACACGGCATCGCCCGGCATCGCGCGTTCGGGTCCCAACTCGAGACCGGACGGGATTATTCCGAATCCGCTGGTTGTAATAAACATGCCGTCGGCTTTGCCGCGCTCGACGACCTTGGTGTCGGCGGCGATGATCGGAACCGCGGCCTGACGTGAGGCGTCGCGGATCGATTCCACGATGTCGCGAAGCTCCGCGATCGGAAAACCCTCTTCAAGAATGAACGCCGCCGACAGACCGAGCGGTTGTGCGCCGATCACCGCGAGATCATTGATGGTGCCGTTCACTGCGAGCGAGCCGATGTCGCCGCCGGGAAAGCGGAGCGGGTTCACTACGAACGAGTCGGTGGTGAACGCGATGCGCCCCGCGTCGAGGTTCAGCTCGGCCCCGTCGTTGAGGCGATCGAGGATCGGATTCGAAAGCGCAGGGAGAAACACCTTGCGCACGAGCTCGGCGCTCAGCTTTCCGCCGCTGCCATGACCGAGCACGATGAGTTCATCTTTTCGTAAATCGGCCGGGCATTGCATCCCGGTCGCATTCAACGATGCCCCTCGGTCGTTCTCTTTCATTCCGCCTCTGTCGCCTCGGCGACTCTACCGGCACGAAAATACGCGGCGCATGCGCCCTCCGACGAGACCATCGGCGCGCCGAGCGGGTGATCGGGCGTGCAATTCCGTCCAAACGCCGGGCACTGCGGCGGCTTCAAGAGGCCGCGCAAAACCTCGCCCGCGCGGCATTCGAGCGGCTCCGCCACGCGGGCGCTTGTCAGGTTAAACTTGCGGATCGCGTCGTAAGCGGCGTAGCGATCGCTGATGGCAAGCGCGCTTTTGGGCAGTGCTTCCAGCCCGCGCCAGCGCCGATCGACGGGTGTGAAAATCGCGGCCATCAAGGCCTGCGCCGCGCGGTTACCCTCGGGGCGCACTGAACGCGCATATTGATTCTCCAGCTCCGCGCGGCCTGCTTCGAGTTGCGCGACGCACATCGCGATTCCATCCAGCAGATCGATCGGCTCGAATCCGGTGACCACGATCGGCACTCCGAATTTCTCGACAATCGGCCGGTACTCGCCGATCCCCATGACGGTGCAGACGTGCCCGGCGGCGAGGAAGCCTTGGACCCTATTGTCCGGCGCCGCGAGAATCGCTTCGATCGCGGGCGGCACGCGGACGTGCGCGGCAATCACAGAGAAATTCGACAACCCGAGATCGGATGCGTGGGCAATCGCCATCGCGGTGGTCGGCGCCGTGGTTTCGAAGCCGACTGCGAAGAACACTACTTCGCGCGCGGTTTCACGCCGCGCCAGATCGACGGCATCGAGCGGCGAATAGACGACCCTGACGTCAGCGCCGGCCGCGCGCGCGTCGAACAGATCCGATCTCGAACCCGGCACGCGCAGCATGTCGCCGAAGGAACAAAGGATGACGCCCGGGCGCTGCGCGAGTCCGATGGCGAGATCGATCATCTCGATCGGCGTCACGCAGACCGGACATCCCGGGCCGTGCACCAGCGTGACCGCCGGCGGCAGCAGCTCGTCGATTCCATAGCGCAAGATGGTATGCGTCTGACCGCCGCATACTTCCATGATCGTCCACGACTTCGTCACGGTTGCACGAATCCTGTCCAGCAGCGCGCGCGCCGCGCCGACGTTCCGAAACTCGTCGACGAATTTCATTCGTCGCTCTCCTCTTCCTTCCCGTCCATCTGTCGCACCAACTCGATCGTGCGGGCCGCGGCCTGCTCGTCGACGATACTGATCGCGAAGCCGGCGTGGACCACGGCGTAGTCGCCTTCGACGGCTTCCGGAACGTAAGCCAGGCATACCCTGCGGATCACGCCGCCGAAATCGACGTCGCCCATGCGCAAGCCTTGTTGATCGACGATTCGGGCTATTCGCCCCGGAACAGCGAGACACATGATGATTCTCCGCCGAGTTTCGCATTGAGCCGCGCTGCCGCCACCGCCGCCTGTCCCAGGGCCAGGCCGCCGTCGTTGGCGGGAACGCGGCGATGGATCAGGACCGTGAAGCCGTCGCGCTTAAGACCCTCCACCGACGATTCGAGCAGAATCCGATTTTGGAAACATCCGCCGGTGAGAGCGACCCGGTTGATGCCGGTTTCCGCGCGCGCATCCGCGGCCATCCGCCGTGCCACTGCGACGATCGTGTTGTGGAATGTTCGGGCGATGTCGGCGCGCGAAACGCCGGCCCTTAGATCATCGAGCAGCGCGGCAAACAAGTCGCCGAGACGCACGCGCTCGTCATCGAGCACGAACGGGTAGATCTTTCCGCTCGATGAAGCCCGCGCAAGCGCTTCGAGTTCGATCGCCGCCTGAGCTTCGTAAGTGATTTCATTGCGCAGACCGAGTAACGCCGCTACGGCATCAAAGAGGCGGCCGCAACTCGACGTGTCGACCGTGTTGAGGCGCCGCTCGACCATCTTCGCCAGGATCTCCAGATGCCCGGCGCCGAGCCGCGCAGCCAGATTCTGGTCAGCAACGCCGCCGAACAGTGCGATCATGAACGATGCCGCGATTCGTGCCGGATGCCGAATCGCGGCATCGCCGCCGGCCAGCGGCAGGTACTCGAAATGCGAGAGCCGCCGAAAGCCGCACAAATCAGCGAGTATGCTTTCGCCGCCCCAGATTGCGCCGTCCGTTCCGTAGCCCGTCCCGTCGAACGCGATCCCGATCGCGGGCCCCCGTTGGCCATGCTCGGCGAGGCATGCGGCGACGTGCGCATGATGATGCTGGACGGCCATCATTTCGATCCCGAGAGTTGCCGCGAGCTTCGCCGCGGCTGATTGCGGATGCAAATCGTGGGCGGCGATGCGCGGAGTGATGCCAGTCAACGCTTCCCACTTCTTGAGCGAGTCGCGAAAGTGATCCTGCGTCGCGGCGTTCTCCAGCGTCCCGATGTATTGGCTCATGAACGCGTGGTGACCCGACAGAAGGCAGAAGCTGTTCTTGATGTCGCCGCCGGCCCCAAGGATCGGGACCGGCGCTTCGCAGGGTGCGATCAACACTCGCGGCGCCGCACCGCGGCTCGCTCGGATTGGCTGCGCGCCATGCGCGCCGACCTGCCATACGCTGTCATCGCAGCGCTGATGAATCGGGCGATCGTGCAGCAGCATCGCATCCACTGCGCCCGCGAACAGCGCGCGCGCCTCGTCCGCATTCAGCGCGAGCGGCTCGCCGGGAATGTTGGCGCTGGTCATAACCAGCGGACGGCCGACATCATGCAGGAGCAACACGTGAATCGGTGAATACGCCAGCATCAGACCAAGATGATCGTTACCGGGCGCGACCGCATACGCCACATCGGCATCATCGCGCTTGCGAGCGATAACGATCGGAGCTTGAGCGGAAGCAAGCAGGGCCGCTTCGTCATCGGAGAGGATCACCAGGCGGTGCGCCGCATCGAGCGAATCGACCATCACAGCGAGCGGCTTATGGGCTCGCCGCTTTACGGTCCGAAGCCGGGCCACCGCTTCCTCATCGGTTGCGTCGCACGCCAGATGAACGCCGCCGATACCTTGGACTGCGATGATCCCGCTCTCACGAAGGATCGCCGCGGCGCCGGCGATGGCATCAAGCACATCGGGCCGCGTTCGTGCATGCGCCGACGGGAATTCGAGCCACATCCTGGGACCGCATGCGGAGCACGCGATCGGCTCCGCTCTGAAGCGGCGATCGGAGGGATCGAAGTATTCCCGTTCGCAATCGCCGCAGAGCTCGAACCCACGCATGGTGGTGGTATCGCGATCGTAAGGCAGCGACTGAACGACGGTGAAGCGCGGCCCGCACGAGGTGCAGTTGGTAAACGGATAACGGTAGCGCCGGTCATTCGGATCGAGGATTTCTTTTCGGCATTCGGCACAGATCGCCAGGTCCGGCGGAATCGTGGTCGCCGCGCGCCCGCGTTCGCTGGTCAGCGCACAAAAATCGCGTTCGCCGCGGGATGGAAGACGCTCCAGCTTGACGCCCTCGATCGTCGCTGCCAAGGGAGCCTCGCAAGGAAGACGGGCGCGAAATTCATCAAGATCGCGACGCCGCCCTTCGATCTCGATCTCGACCCCGCACGGCAGGTTGCGTACGAAACCGCCGAGGTTCAGCGATGTAGCGAGCCGCACCGCGAACGGCCGGAAGCCCACTCCCTGCACCGTACCGGTAACCGTCAGACGCTCGCGCGATCGGCCGCCTGCTCCCGGCGATGCCGCCGCCATCTCCGCGGCCCATCGCCTGATGCACTCCAGTGCGCTTTCCAGCGATCGTTTCGCGCTGTCGCTCAGCGGGTGCGGGTAACGGGCCGGCGTGGCTGCGATCTCGATACCAAGAATTTTTCCATGCCGCGGCCTGCGTCCCAGCTTGCGCGCCAATTCCAGCGAGGCCGCGACGCCGATGCCGTGAGTGGAGTTGAACCCGAGCCCCTTCAGACCGACGTCCTCGAAGCCTAGCTCGTGCAGAGTGCCTGCGGGCGCGCCCGAGCGCACCGCATCGACGAGGATCGCGGCCTCGACATCCTGAAGCAGTTCGAGCAGATCGACGCCCGGCCGATCGGCAACGATGACCTCGCAATTCGGGGGCGGTTTCTGCGCGAGAATTCTGGCGGCTTCGAGGCCGATTGCGTCATCGCCGAACGGACTGCCTATCCCGATGATCCGAATCAACGTTCGATCTCGAGGCGAAGAAAATGCGTCGAGCACGAGATGCAGGGATCGTAATTGCGGATCGCCATCTCGCACGCGCGCGTCGCTTCGACGTGGCTTCTCTCGATAAGCTGTGGAATGAGTTCGCGCAGGTCGGCTTCGATTCGCGCCTGGTTCTGCGAGGTAGGCGGCACGATGCGCGCCGATCGAATGACTCCGCGCTCATCTGTTTCGTAGGCGTGATAGAGAGCGCCGCGCGGCGCCTCGGTAATCGCACATCCGGTTCCGGCGCGCAACTCGAATTTCGCGGCCGGCGCCGAAGGCGGTTCGTAAGTGTCGATGATCCTGAGCGCTTCTTCGATTGCATACAGCACCTCGAGCGCGCGGGCGACGATGCTGGTGTAAGGATTCGAGCTCGGCCATGCGATTTGCGTTTGGCGCGCAGCGGATTGAACTTCCGTCCCGAGCCGATCGAAATTCAGGTTGATACGTGCGAGCGGTCCCACAAAGTAGGCTCCGCGCGCCTTGATTTTCGAATGAAGCGCGTTCGAATAAGGAACCTGAGATTCCTCGAACCAGGCGTCGAATTCATCCTGGGCGGCATCAATGCCGCGGCTCGAGACGATTCGTCCCTCGTTCATCGGATACTCATCCGGATGACGCAGCGAGACAAACTCGATATCGCGTTCGACCGCGGGTAAATCAAACCGCGCGACCCATCGCACGCATTCAAGCGCGTCGTCGCGTTCCCGCATCAATGCCTCGCGCAGCTCGGCGAGTTCCTCGCGACGCGGCACGCGCGTGAAGCCGCCGATGCACGCGCCCACCGGATGAACCGAACGGCCGCCGAGTTTCGCCACGATCGCGTTCCCAAGCTGCTTGATTCGAAGCCCGCGCTCGACTGCAGCGCGATCTTTTTCCGCCAGCGTGATGACGCTGTCGCAGCCCATGAAGTCGGGCGCGGACAGCATATGAATATGCAGCGCGTGGCTTTCGATCCATTCGCCGCAGTAGTAAAGCCGGCGCAGCGCGCGGACCGCGGGATCGATCGTGATCCCATACAGGCGCTCGAACGCGTGTACGGTGCTCATCTGGTATGCGACCGGACAGATGCCGCAGATGCGGGCGTTCAGATCCGGAGCTTCGCGCGAATCACGGCCGCGCAGAAACGCCTCGAAAAAGCGCGGCGGTTCGAAAATCTCGAGCTTCAGCTCGCTGATCTCGCCGCCACGCAGACGGATATGCAGGGCGCCCTCGCCTTCGACACGCGCGAGATTGCTGACGTTAATCGTTCTGGTTTTGGTTCTTCGCGATGGCATCGGCGGTCTCACGCCACGGGCGCACATAACCGTTAATCGATCGCAGGCGCCGGACTGCATCCATGCCGGTGATGCCCTGGCTCGCCATCAGCCGCGTGAACGCTTCCATGTTCGCATCGTCGGCCGGCCCGAAACAGCCGTAGCAACCGCGATCGTACGCCGGACACAGCGCTCCGCATCCGGTGCGGGTAACCGGTCCAAGGCACGGTTCGCCCCGCGCGACGACCACGCAAACATTGCCGCGCCGCTTGCATTCCATGCAGACGCTGTGGCCGGGGAGCGCAGGTTTCGCGCGCGACAGAAGCGAGCGGACCACATCAATAAGCTGATGCTTGTCGATCGGACAGCCCCAAAGTTCGAAATCAACCTTGACGTGTTCGGAGATCGGCGTTGAGGTCGACAGCGTCGAGATGAACTCCGGACTCGGGTAGACCACCCGCTTGTATTGCTCGACCTCGCTCCAATTGCGCAGCGCCTGGATACCGCCGGCGGTCGCGCAGGCGCCGATCGTCACCAGGTATCTGGTCCGTTCGCGCACCTCGATGATGCGGCGCGCATCGTCGGGCGTCGTGATGCTGCCCTCGACGAACGCAATGTCGTACGGCCCGTCCAACGCCCGGCTTCGCGCCTCAGTGAAATACGCAAATTCGACGAGCGACGCGAGCGTAAGCAGCTCGTCCTCAGCATTCAGAAACTGCAACTGGCATCCGTCGCAGGAGGCAAACTTAAATACTGCGATGCGGGGTTTCATATTCCCGAGACTCCGAACAAGCGCCTGACCGTGCGATACGTGAACACCGGACCATCCTTGCAGACAAAATGCTCGCGATACTGGCAATGGCCGCAAAGTCCGACCGCGCATTCCATCCGGCGCTCCATCGAGAGATGGATCGAATCGTCGCCGATACCCTTCTGCAACAGCGCGTGCGCCGCAAAGCGCATCATCACTTCCGGTCCGCACATCATCACGATTGCCGACGGCGCGACGTTGAGCTCGTCGAACAGTTCGGTCACCACGCCGATTCGATAATGCCAGCTTTTGTCCGGCTGGTCGGTCGTGAGATAGACCCTGGTGCGCGGCACGCGCCGCCATTCGTCGAATTTCTCGCGGTACAGCAGATCGTTGGGAGTCCTCACGCCGTGCAAAATATGCAACTCGCCGTATTCGTCACGGCGGCGGATTATGTAGTTGATCAGCCCGACCACCGGCGCGCATCCCAGTCCGCCGGTTACGATCACCACGTCGCGGCCGCGCGCCGCGTCGACCGGCCATCCGTTGCCGTACGGGCCGCGCACTCCAACGACGTCGCCGACCTTCCAGTCCGCCATCACGCCGGTAACGCGCCCCGCGACGCGCACGGTATGCTCAAGGATTTCCGGTTCCGACGGATCCGAAACAATCGAAATTGCGACTTCGCCGATGCCGAACGCGTACAGCATGTTGAACTGCCCGGCCTGGAAGCGATACGCGGCCCGCACCGAGGGATCGAGCAGGCGCATCGTGAAGGTGTAGATTCCCTCGGTCTCGGTCCGCCGCGCAGTGATCCGCGCAGGATGAATCGTGTACGGCGTCAATGCTTGCCCCGCTGCGCGCGGATCGCGGCGACTTCTTCGGTGAGATCGATGCCGACCGGGCACCACGTGATGCAGCGGCCACACCCGACGCATCCGGACGTGCCGAACTGATCGATCCACGAAGCGAGCTTGTGCGTCAGCCATTGCCGGTAACGATCGTGAATGCGCGGACGGAAGTTGATGCCGTGAATATGCGCGTGCTCCAGCGAGAAGCAGGAGTCCCACTGGCGCACGCGCCGGCTCATGTTTCCGTCAAGTTCCTGCACATCCATTACGCTGTGGCAAAAGCAGGTCGGACACACCATTGTGCAGTTCGTGCATGAAAGGCACCGCGCGGCTACATCGTTCCAGCGCGGACTGTCGACCTCATCATAAAGCAAGTGCGGCAGGTCCGAGGTGTCCATCTGCCGTTGCATTCCCGATGCGCATTCATCGATGCGCGCACGCGCCTTCGCCACGTCTTCTGATGCAGCCGTCGGCAACTGCAGTTTGGATACGACGCGTTCGCCGGCGGCCGAGCCGGTTCGCACGACGAAACCGTCCTCCATCTCGGTCATCGCGAGATCGAAGCCGCTGGCGGCCTCGGGACCGGTTTTCATGGAAACGCAAAAGCAGGTCGGCGCTGAGCGGGTGCAGTTGACTGCGACGAAAAAGACATCTTTGCGCCGCGCCTCGTAATGTGCGTCACGGAACTTGTCGTGCAGGAAAATTCGATCCTGGATCGCCAGCGCCGCAAGATCGCAGGCGCGGACTCCGATCAATGCCAGGCGCGGCGCCGCCGGGGTTGCATCCCTGACTTTGAAGCCGCGATGCTCGCGCCGTACTTCAAGCAAAATTTCATGGGGAGCGAAGAAGAACGGCTTGAGCGACCCGGCTCCGTTCACAACACCGAAGATTTCGCCGTCGACGCCCGGCGTCAGCCGATAACGTCCGGCCTCCTGCGCGTCACGCATCCCGATCGGCAGGTCGGACACCTCGCGCACTTCGTGAAACGCAACGCTGCCCTCTCGAACCACCGGGCCGAGGACCTTGAACTCCTCGCGCCGGAGCAGGTCGATCAGGTCCTGAAGCGCCGCTTTCTTCAGTTTCAGCGGCTCGTTCACGGAACACTCGCGTCGCTGCCGAGAAACCCGAACCGGCGGCGCTCAAGTTCGGCGAGCCATGCAGCCAAACCGTCGCCGGTCGCGGCGGAGAGCTCGAATATCGCCGCGCGCGGATTCACGCCGCGCACATATTCGGTCCACTCCCCGGAATCAAAACTGAGATACGGGATCAAATCGCACTTGTTCAGGAGCACAATATCGGCCGCGCGAAAGATCGGCGGGTACTTGAGCGGCTTTTCGACGCCCTCCGTGGGAGCGGTCACCAGCACGCGCAGATGCTCGCCCAAATCGAACAGCGCCGGACACACGAGATTGCCCACGTTCTCGAGGATCAGGGTCTCGCCGCCGGCAAATTCGAGGTGATGGAGCGCGTGATGGATCTGCGTCGCCTCGAGATGGCACCCGAGTCCGGTTTCGATCTGGTAGGCCGATGCTCCCGCCAAGCGGATGCGCGCGCTGTCGCGATCGGTCGCCTGATCGCCCTCGATTACGACGAAGCGCCCGGAGCGCGATCGCCCGCGAATCATGGCCTCGAGCAAGGTGGTTTTTCCCGCCCCGGGTGCGCCCATCAGGTTAATTGTAAAAATCTTTCGCGTCGTTAAATGGAGACGATTGTGCTCGGCGATGCTTTCGTTCGATGCGAGCAGCCGCTCGTGGACGGCAATCGTGTGCACCGAGGGAACTCCGCAGCCGCAGGTTTCACACATCTGCAACCTCGATGGTTTGCAGGACCATCTCGTTGCCCGACTGCAGCTCCCCGCCGAGACAGCCACATCCCGGGCACCGGCCGATGAGACCTTCGAAGGCGTACGAGGTGTTGCAGGCGCGACAACGGCTGCGGGCGGGCACGGTCGTGATCACAAGTTCCGCACCCTGAGCCCGCGTGCCCTCGGCAATCGCCAGGAACGCGAAGGTCAACGATTCCGAAACGATTCCTGCTGCCGCTCCGATGCTCACATTCACACGCACGACTCGCCTATCGCGAGGCGTAAGCGTTCTCTCGACAATTTCGAGCAACCCGCGTGCTAGCGCCACCTCGTGCATCGATGATTTCTCGATTAGTCCACATCTGAGGCAACGGTCAAACGTGCAGTCGAACGATCAAGGCCGGCGTCCGGTGTCCGAGGAGGCTCTGCAGCGTAGCGTTGATTACGGCATACCGCTTGCTTTCGTAAAGTCAGCGTCGTGATGAGATCGCGCATGCGGATAAAACGTCCGCCAAGAGCGAGGGTTTTCGCAATGCCTTATAAGCGGCCCGCACTGGCCAGTGGCATTACTGCAGTCCCGCCGATGTATTTGCGCCACTGACCTCATCGATGTTCGGAGGGGATAATTATGACACCCGCCCAAACCGTTGACAGCTCTTGCAAAGAAACCCAACCACGCAGCGCGGGTGTGCTGGCGAGCCTGACGGAAACGCCGGCCGAGCTGCGCGCGGCCGTGGCGTGGTCTGCAATTCCGCTGCTGGTCAGCGGCCTGATGTTTTGCGCGGCGCTCGCATTGACCCGCGAGTCGAATGCTTACACTGCGCTCGCGCGATCGCTGGGTCTCGCTGCACAATCGATGCTCCGTCTCGGCGAGATTTTCTTTATTCTCGGACTCTGGAAAGTCGCGATCGGCTTCGCCTGCAACGGTGAGACCCAGTATTCGGCTGCCAGACAAACAACCACGACTCGCGCGTTGACCGCAGTGATCGTGCTCTCAGCTTTGTTCGCTTTAGCGGTGCTGTTGCTGGCGCCGGCAGCCGCCTCGCTCGCTCACACGACAGCACTGGCGGCATAAGCACGGAGGACCTGCACCCCTTTTCATCGAGAGCCGCCGGGCGGCAGGCGTAATTCGCTATTTTTTCGCTTGTAGCGCCTGAAGCGCCTCGTGCATTTCGCCCAGCACCTTTTTGACAGACGGGCGATTCTGCACCCGCGCCCACCATCCCGCCAGCCGCGGACGCCCTTCCAAGGGCGGCTTCGCGTGGTAGGCCTCCAGCATCGCATTGACCAAAACCATGGTGGGGGCGAGTGCGCAATCGGCCATGGTGAATTCCGGCCCGGCAGCGAAATCCTCCGCCGAGACCATCGAATCGAGTTGATCGAGCCGAAGGTTCAACTCGCTCAGCGCCTCATTCACCTTTTTTTCGTCCGGCACTTTCGCGCGCGTCTGCCGGAACAATGTGCGCATCGGCGGGTCAAGGTAAAGATCGTGAAAGCGAGTGAAACTCCTAACGCGGGCCCGCGCTTCGGGACTCTTCGGCAGTAGCGCAGGCTTGGGAAACTTGTCCTCGAGATACTCGTTGATGACCTCAGATTCCGCGATGGTCTGACCGTCATCGGTCTCGAACGTGGGAATCTTGCCGAGTGGATTGATTTTCAGAAATTCGGGCGATTTGAAATCGCCGCCCGGCAACGGCTCCATCGTGACATCGAGACCTTTCTCGTAGATCGCGATGCGGCATTTGCCGGCAAAATTGGAAAGGTTGAGGTTGTAGAGTTTCATCCTGGTTCTCTTTCGCGACGTCCCGGTCGTCGGCGTTCTCCCCGCTTATCTCAAAAAAGCAGGGCGACGCAAGCTTGAACTTCCGTAAAGGACGGGGAAGCACGAAGAGAATCGAACAACCTTCGCGATCGAATCACGCGTTTTCAGCGCGATGACTCGACGATCAGTTCCTCGACGTCGCGGAGCCGATCCTTGCCGAAGAAAATTTCGTCGCCGACGAAAAACGTCGGCGCGCCGAAGGCGCCACGGTCGACCGAGCGCTGTGTATTGTCGATCAACTGCTGTTTGATGTCGCTGGTCCTGATCAGATCCAAAATTCGCTCCGCCGGGAGTCGCGATTCGTCGAGCGCGGCGCGGAACACCGCCGGGTCGTCCATTTTCCTGGGGTCGGCCCACATGTAACCAAAGACCTCGTCGACGTACCGTTTGAACGTTCCGAGCGATTGCGCCGCCAGCGCGCCGCGCATCAGCGCCACCGTGTTCACCGGAAAAAACGGATTGAATTTGAAGCGCGTGATCGCGTGACGCCGGATGAATCGCTCGATCTCGAGCCGCTCATATTCAGGCTTGTTCTTGACGGCGGCAAAAGCCTCCATTGGCGAGCGGTTGTTGGTCAGCTTGAAGATGCCGCCGAGCAGAATCGGCACGTACTCGAATCTCACCCCGGTTCGCCGCTCGATTTCGGGGATCACGAGGTGACTCAGGTAGGCGTTGGGGCTGCCGAAATCAAAATGAAACTCGACCTTGACCATCGTCTCACCATTTTTCGCCATACGGGCGAATCTCCTGCTCGAAAGTCCACGCGTCGCGCGGCTGCCGATAAAGCTGCCAATACGTTTCCGCGACTGAATCGGGACGCATCAGACGATCGGGCTCGAGCCGATTAAGGGCATCGTTGCCTTCGCGCTCGCGGATTCGGTCGCGTACCCAGGCCGTGTCCACGCCGGCATCGATGACCAAATGGGCGACGTGAATGTTCTTCGGTCCGAGTTCGCGGGCCGCACTCTGCGCCACCGCGCGCAGGCCGAACTTGGCGCTGGCGAAGGCGGCGTAGCCGATGCTGCCGCGCATGCTCGCCGTCGCGCCGGTCAGGAAGATGCAGCCATGGCCGTGCGGAATCATCAGACGGGCGGCTTCGCGCGCCGCGATGAAACCCGCATAGCAGCCCATTTCCCAGACCTTCCGGAAGACGCGCTCGGTCGTTTCGAGCAGCGGAAAATTGACGTTCGCGCCGACGTTGAACACACAGACCTCAAGCGGCGCTTCGCGATCGGCGTCGCGTAAAAATTCAGTCAGCTCAGCCTCCTTGCGGGCATCAAGCGTGCGCGCGACGATTCTCCCGCCCGCCGCTTCGATCTGCTCCACCAGCGGCGCGAGTTTCTCTCCATTGCGGCGTCCGGCGAAGACTGTCAAGCCTTCGGCCGCAAAGCGCCGCGCGATCGCCGCGCCGATGAAGTCCCCAGCCCCGATTACTGCAACCGTTGCGTTTCTCGAGGTCACTGCCATTTTCCTTTCATCGGCTTCGTGCTTGATTCATTCGTTCGAGACCGGATGGCGGAGCCTCTGCGCCAGCAACTTGAGCGCTGCAATGCCGTCGGAGCCGAGGCGATTTGCAACCTGGTCCTGAACGCGACGCCAGGCGGGGTAAGCAGCGCGGATCAGATCGATCCCGTTCGTCGTAATTGCGATCCGACGGCTCCGGCGATCGCTGCCGGGCTCGACCCGCAACCATCTGCGCGCGCACATCCGCTCGACATTACGGCTGAGCGTCGATTCGTCCATCCGGAGCGATCTCGCGAGTTCGCCGGGTCTCACCGCTCCGCGATTGGCGACTGCAACGAGCACTGAGAACTGCGTGGTCTTTAATCCCGCTTCGGATAGCGCGGCGTCATAGATCGCGCTGATCGCGCGGCTCAGCGAACGCATCTGGAACGCGAGACAACCGCGGCCGATTTGGTCCAGCTCCGGCTGGGCAATTCTTCGCATATACAATTATTGTATATACAAGATTTTAAATGAAGGTCAAACGGCTTGAATCTCATCCGCCGCCGCTCTACCTGATGGGCGCGGCGCTCGTCTCAGGATCGTCGCGCTCGGGATTCGCGAGACCACCTATGAGCCGTTGAGCTGACGGCGCTACTTGCCCTTCCAGCTCGGCGGACGCTTTTCGGCGAACGCCAGCGCGCCTTCGCGCGCATCCTCGGTACCCTGGAGCCATCGGTAGAGCTCGCGCTCGAGCTTGATTCCGTCGGCAAGCGGCAGATCGAGCCCGCGCAGCGCCGCGCGCTTGATCTGCGAAACGGCGAGCGGCGCGCTCTTGCAGATTTCCGCGGCGATCTCCTCGCACTTGTTCATCAGGCGGCCCATCGGAACAACGTGATCAACAAGGCCGAGCCGCAATGCCTCGTGCGCATCGATGCGATTCCCTGTAAACAGCAACTCGAGCGCCCGTCCGAGGGGAATCAGCCGCGGCAGACGCTGCGTGCCGCCGCCCCCGGGGAGCCATCCGAGCCGCACCTCGCCCAGGCCGAACTGCGCATGCTCGGCCGCGACCCGGATGTCACAGGCAAGCGCCTGTTCGAGGCCGCCGCCGTTCGCATGGCCGTTGATCGCGGCAATGATCGGCTTGTAGAGGTCGTACATCACAGGCATCGGCGAGTCGGGCACTTCCTGCCCCGCCTGTTCGACGTAGTTCGACTTGATATCGCTGCCGGCGCAGAAGGCGCGCTCGCCCGCACCGGTCATGATCGCGACGCGCAGGCTCGCATCGTCGCGAAACTCGCGCCAGATCTGCGCGAGGCGTCCATAGGTCTCGAAATCGCATGCGTTGAGCCGCTCGGGACGATTGATCGTGACGTAAGCGACCGGCCCGCGTTTCTCGAATATCACCTTCATCGAGGATCTCCTGCTAGCCGATCTTCCGGATTCGATTATAGATGTCGTCGTGAATCTCGCAGATTTTCTCCAGCGTCGCTTCAACTGACGAGGCCATCGCACTCTCCTTCCGGCGTTCTCGATAATTTCTCAGATGAGATACGGCCGCAGTTCGACCGGCTCGCGGGAGAGGTCGACGAAGGCCGGGTCTCGGCGTACGTAAAATTCGCTGCGCAGCCCATCGGGATCGAGCAGGAAGAAGCTCCGCTTTGACGGATGATCGACGATCTTTTCCGGTGCAATTCCGTTCGCATCGAGCCGCCCGAGCGCGTCGCGCAGCGCAGCCTCATTGGCAAGCTCGAAGGAAACGTGATGGTAGGCCGGCGACGCGGCGCTACACAACGCCAGGTGAAAGCGATACGCCGGATGGCTGCCGCGCAGACAGGTGATCGAATTATCAACCGCGGACCACACCGGACGCATCCCACCGACCGTCGTGTAGAAGTTCAGCATCACGGGGAGAGCGGCAGTCTCAATGACGACATGCGTAACGCGTTGCGGATGCACACTGGCGTTATCGACGGTACGGATCGCAGGGTTGGTGTCGTAGCGGCCATCGGTGAACGGCTCGCCGTTCTCAGGATCCCATGCGCCGCTGATCAGATTGAGCGGTCCGTGCAGCACCCTGCGCCAATCCTTGACGGTGTCGCAGTAGAACTCGACATAGTTGCCGTCGGGATCGACCATGTAGACGCTGTGCGCCACCTGGTGATCGACGGTCTGATCGAATGGAATCCGATCGTGTTTGATTTGCTTGAACGCAGCTACCAGCTCCGCTTCGTTCTCAAGTTCCCAGGCGATGTGATTGAGGCCGGGGTTGATACCGATACCTTCGGGAATCTGTAGTAATCCGTCGCGCCCGTAGCGCGCTTTTCCGCCGGTGGTCTCGATCATTCCGAGGTCGTGCGGCGTATGGCCGGTGCCGAGAAACGATGCGACCAGGCTGGGTTCGGTGAACTCGACGGTCAGCCCGCAGACCTGATTATAGAAGCGCTCCGATCGCGCGAGATCCTGCACCCACAGGTTTGCATGACCCAATCGTCGTGGACGAAAATATGTGCTGTCGACGGCCATCGACGTTTACCTCCCGGGCGCGCGACGAGCGACTCTCTCTTCGGCTGTCGAGACAATGAAATAGGGCGAGCCCTCATGTCAACGCAGCTTTGTTCGGTATCGTGGCCTGCGCCTTGCCGGTCAATGGTCTGCTTGATTTAGTGGCAAGGCCGAGGACGTTCGGAACGCTGGGGATTATTTCGTCAAGCCGATCTGCAACGCGTCGATCCTCGTGGCACGCGACGATCGCGGAAGGTGAACTGGTTTTTTCGCAATCGCAGGGCGCGGCGAAAACCAAGGACGGCCGCCCCTACAACCATCTCTATGGTCATCTATCAGTGCCGCTGTGTCGCGCCTTGCCGCATTACAAAGAGTGCTACGACGGGCGCGGACACGCGACGTCCACCACAAGCTAAGAGGGAGCTGCACTGCATACACGCAGCCCCCTCGTGAGGATACTGACGGCGGTCCGAAGCCGCCGTCCTAACATCGACATCTAGTCGAATGCTAGCGATCTGGTCTGAACATTATCCGGCTTGTTGCTCGATCTGCTTCTTTTCCTCCGCTTGGACTTCAATTGGAATTTTGCGTCCTACCAGCTCGGGTGACGCAGGCATTGTCAGTTCGAGCACGCCGTGCCGGTAGGTGGCTTTAATCCGGTCGCCTTGGACGCCCTTGGGCAAAGTCATCGAGCGTTCGAACCTGCCGTAACTGATCTCACTTGACTCGAGTTCCTGGTTGCGCTCGTCGCGATGCCGCTCGCGCGATGCCCTAATGGTCAGCGTGTCACCTGCGACCGAAATATCAATGTCCTTAGGATCGATCCCGGGCAGATCGATCCGCATGACCCAATTGCCATCCCTGAAAAACGACTCAACCGCTGGCCACATGATCATCGAATTAGTGAGGCCGCGATAGCCGATTTCGCCGAAGAAGCGGTCAAACAGTTCGTCCATATTTTTGCGGAAGCGATCGATGGACGGCCATCCTGAGAACCAAGGCTGAAGTTCACCCAGCATCAATCATCACCTCCTTTGGCACTTATTGGGCCGAGCTTCCATTGGCTCACGCCTCCCAATTCCAAAACTAACTCAGGACCCGCGCGATGCAAGGGGGTAGGATTAGCGGAGGGAGGTGGTGCTTGTGCGCCGGCGGCAGCGCGGGAAACCGAAGGAGCATCGTCGCGCCCGGCCTCGGCGGCGTCGGCTACAGCCGTGCCGTTAAGAATCGCCAGGTTGGCCTTTGCGGGTAGGTATCGCGGATTCTCGGCCAGCAAAGCTGACCATTCCTCCCGGGCGCGCGCATAGTTGCCCCGTTCGGCGTACACAATGGCCAGAGTATTACGGATGTCGGGATCTCGCGGATTAAGCTCCAGCGCGGTAAGCGCCTCCTGCTCAGCCTGACTCAGCATACCTAGGCGCTCATAGACAAGCGCAAGATTGTAATGCGGCTCCACGTGCCCCTGCGCGAGCAGTTCCGATACTTTTAGAGCATCTGCGGCTAGCCGGAAATCCGTCCGCTGGAAATAGGCGAGCCCGAGGTTCAGAAAGAGGGTCCAATCGGTCAGACCGAGTTCGATTGCGCGCCGATACTCAGCCAACTCGAAGCCGTATTTTCCTGCCATCGCGTACGCAAAACCCAAGTGGTAGTGCGCGAGCGCATTTCGGGGTTCACGCACAAGAACCTGTCGGTGTAGGCGGATCGCCTCAGGATAGTTTTCAACTCCGAGGAAGTAATCTGCCCTGACGTTGCATATCTCCTGACCGACTCCCGAATGACGCTCGATTTGAGCCGTGGCCGAACGAACTGGAGTCAGAGCGAAAAGGACGATCAAGACCTGAAGCAGTCGTTTTACTACCCCGGACCGCGTTTGGTCTGGTCATAACCCGACACTTTCCTCACCTCCTTTAATCAAACTAGTGCGGACCGCGCGCCCTCGCTACAGCAGTCAACCGGCAAAGGGGAACCGGCGGGTCTCGCCGACCCGCTGGAGGAAGCGCGCGGACCCGCATAAACTCTTGCGGCGCTTACTGATCAAGCAAGCCTAAAGGAACTTAGGCCGCGCTCTCGCCGCTTCCTCCTTGGAGGCTTATCTGGAGTTGTGGCCTTTTCGGTTTCAGGTCCTCGCATTTGGCTTCTAACCTTTTTTTGCGTCTTTGAACTTGGCCTTAGAAGCCAACCTCAAACTACGTTCCATAAAATGAACTCCGCCCTCTCCTCCATTCATCGGCTAGTAATCCATCGGGGGTGTCGCTGCCGGGGTGGGCTTCTTTTCCGGCTTTTCGGCGACTATGCACTCCGTGGTGAGCAGGAGGCCGGCGACCGACGCGGCGTTCTGAAGGGCGCTGCGCACAACCTTGGTCGGGTCGATGATTCCGGCCTTCATCAGATCTTCGAACTCTTCCTTGGCCGCGTTGAACCCGTACGCGCCCTTCCCGTTTCTGATCTTGTCGATCACCACGGACCCCTCATGGCCGGCATTCTGCGCGATCCAACGCGCCGGCTCATCGAGAGCCTTACGCACGATATTGATGCCGAACTTCTCCTCTTCGCTCGCGCGCAGATTTTCGAGTGCCGAGGCAGCGCGGATTAGGGCGACACCGCCCCCGGGTACCACGCCCTCCTCGACCGCGGCCCGGGTCGCGTGCAGCGCGTCTTCAACGCGTGCCTTCTTCTCCTTCATCTCGACTTCCGTAGCTGCGCCGACGCGGATGACGGCAACGCCGCCCACCATCTTCGCGAGCCGCTCCTGGAGTTTTTCGCGGTCGTAGTCGGAGGTGGTTTCCTCGATCTGGGCGCGAATCTGCTTGATCCGACCCTCGATCTCGGACTTCTTGCCGGCGCCATCAATGATGGTCGTGTTGTCCTTGTCGACGACGATCCGCTTCGCGCGGCCAAGATCCTGAAGGGTCACGTTCTCAAGCTTGACCCCCAACTCCTCAGCGATGCATTTGCCCCCGGTAAGAATGGCAATGTCTTCGAGCATTGCCTTGCGCCGATCGCCGAAGCCCGGAGCTTTGACGGCGACGCATTGCAGCGTTCCGCGGATCTTGTTCACGACCAAGGTTGCCAATGCTTCGCCCTCAACCTCCTCCGCGACCAGCAAAAGCGGTTTGCCGGTCTTCGCTATCGACTCGAGTACCGGCAGAAGATCCTTCATCACCGAGATCTTTTTTTCGTGGATAAGGATGTAGGCGTCTTCGAGCTTGGCTTCCATCCGCTCGGGATCGGTCACAAAGTATGGCGAGAGATAGCCACGATCGAATTGCATTCCCTCGACCACCTCCAGCTTGGTTTCAAGCCCCTTTGCCTCTTCGACGGTGATGACGCCTTCCTTGCCGACCTTCTCCATCGCTTCCGCGATAATTTCACCGATCGTCGAGTCGTTGTTGGCCGAAATCGTGCCAACCTGTGCGATTTCCTTGCGGTCTTTGGTCTGCTTGGAGAGGTTCTTGAGCTCGCCGACGACCGCTTCGACGGCGCGGTCAATGCCGCGTTTGAGCGTCATCGGGTCGTGGCCGGCAGCGACCATCTTCATACCCTCGGTATAGATTGCGCGGCTGAGGACCGTAGCGGTCGTGGTGCCGTCGCCGGCAACATCCGAGGTTTTGGAGGCAACTTCCTTGACCATCTGCGCGCCCATGTTTTCAAATTTGTCTTCCAATTCAATTTCCTTGGCGACCGTGACACCGTCCTTGGTCACGGTTGGCGCGCCGAAGCTCTTCTCCAAAACAACGTTCCGTCCTTTGGGTCCGAGCGTTACCGTGACGGCGTCCGCCAGCACGTTCACGCCATGCAAGACCTTTTCACGCGCCTCTTCGGCAAACCTGACCATTTTCGCCGGCATATTAGTTTAGCCTCCCTTTCTCTTTCACCAATCAACAGTCACGCTTCGATTACCCCGAGGATGTCACTCTCGCGCAGGATAAGGTGCTCTTCTCCATCAAGCTTGATGTCGCTTCCGGAATACTTCCCAAACAAAATTTTGTCCCCAGCCTTTACCTCCAGCGGCAAGACCTTGCCATCGTCAAGGGTTTTCCCGTTACCCACGGCCATGATCTGACCCTCCTGTGGTTTCTCCTTAGCCGTATCCGGGATGATGATGCCGCCTTTGGTTTTCTCCTCCTCCTGGATTCTCTTGACCAATACCCGATCACCAAGTGGCCTCAGTTTCATAGTCCAGCCTCCTTTACGGCCTTGAAAACAAAAAAAGCTGCGGCTGGGCAGCCGCAGCTTCTCCCTGGCTTTGCCATGGCCGCTGCCATAGCTGACCCAATTCCTTTGATCATGCTTAATGTGCACGGCGTCGTGTCCTGTCAAGGGGTGCCAGAGCGAGAGTCTTTTGACGACCAAGCAAAAGGGGCCGAACTGCATGTATGCAGAGCCCATCTTGGTCGATTAGTTCAAGCAGCTACTGGAGCTACCGGCCCGAGATGTGCGGTGTTCCTGCCCCTTGCACGAGTTTGATCCGTGATTATCGATAAAATCGAAAACTCAACTGCAAGGAGCATTGTGAAGCGATGCATGCACTTCGTGGTTGGTCGCCGATACCCGGCCTAATGCGCATGCGCGCCAGCGTTCGGCGGATGGGCCAAACCTTGCAACGGCTCTGGAGACGCTCGGGTGAACGCGGCGGTTCTGCTGGCCTTGGGCTCACCAATCGCCTGAGCCGGCGGCGGGGCAGCCTGGGTTAATTTGAGCCTCCGGGCGTCGTGACACACAAGACGGGAACTTTGGGTGCGGGAAGCACGCGTGTCCGCGCATTCCAAGCGTCGTGGCCCCTCCCGATTCGCGTCACACGAGGCAAGGAGCGGCGGTCAATTCAGTTCAAGGAAATATAAGAATTACGAAAATGCTGAACAAGGCTCGTCGCCGCCTTCGCATCGCGCAGGTGGCTCCTCTTTACGAAAGCGTTCCGCCCATTCTCTATGGCGGAACCGAACGTGTCGTCGCCTATCTAACCGAGGAGTTGATCAGGCGAGGACACGAGGTAACCCTGTTCGCATCGGGCGATTCTACAGCCGCCGCGCCTATCGAAGCGGTCCAGCCGGCGGCGCTCAGACAGCGTGGGCTGGTTCCTTGGGGAAACAGCCTCCACCTGCCGATGCTCAGCGAGGTTTTTGACAATGCGGATCGCTTCGATGTGATCCATTGTCACCTGGACTACTGGAGTTTCCCGTTCGCCCGAATGGTCAGCACGCCGAGCATCACGACGCTGCACGGCCGCCTCGACATACCTGAGCTTCTTGGCGTCTATCGCTACTATTCCGAGGCGCCTGTCGTATCGATCAGCGACGCGCAGCGCGAACCGCTGCCGGAACTTAATTGGGTGGGCACGGTTCACCACGGTCTGCCGGGCGAGCTGCTCAGGTTCAATCCTGGCCCGGGCAAGTATCTGGCCTTCCTCGGCCGTATCTCGCCGGAGAAACGTCCCGACCTTGCCATCGAAGTCGCCCAACGTGTCGGAATGCCGCTTAAGATCGCCGCCAAGGTCGACGCCGTCGATCAAGAGTATTTCGAGAGCAAAATCCGGCCACTTCTCGAGGGCGAAGACGTCGAGTTCATTGGAGAGATAAGCGAACGGGAAAAGAGCGAGTTCCTCGGCAATGCGATGGCGCTTTTGTTCCCGGTCGACTGGCCCGAGCCGTTTGGCCTGGTCATGATCGAGGCGCTGGCCTGCGGCACACCCGTCATAGCCCGTCCGTGCGGATCCGTCCCTGAGGTCTTGAGAGATGGCGTAAGCGGATTCATGGCCCTCACCGTTGAGGAGCTTGTAGATGCGGTACGCCGTGTTCCTTCCCTCTCGCGGCGGACCTGCCGGGCTGAATTCGAATCGCGCTTCACGGTCGAAGTGATGGTGGAAAACTACGAGCGGCTGTATTACCGGCTCGTCGATGAAAGCCGGAGGCGGGTTCGGAGCGATTGCCGCCCTTCTCGCGCAATAGTGCAAACGTTGGCGACAGGTGGAGGATCATGAAGTTGGCGGCCGGATCTTGAGATGGCGTGCCTCCGAGCAGCAGTCGGAGGCGATGATCAAGGTCGGCTCTGAATTCTATATCCGCGCCTCGTCGCTCACTTCACGCCGCGCCACCCGCGTCCTGGTAAACGGCGAGAGCTTCGCCGTCTTCGAAGTCGGGGGCGACATTCTCGAGGCGCCGAAGGAGACTCTTGGCTTTTTCCATCGCGACACTCGTTACGTCAGCCGCTTCGAGTTGAAGATTGCCGGAGAGACTCCTTATTATCTCAATTCTTACTCGAGCCGCGAGAACGCGCAGCTCCGGATCAACCTGAGCAATCCCGATCTCGGCGTTAGCGGCGACAGCATCGCGCTTCCGCGAAACTCCATTCAAATCGAACGCAACTGGGTCATTGCAGGAGCTGTGCTGTTCCACAAGGTAACCTTGCGAAATTATGCGCGCCTTACGGTCGAAATTCCGCTCGACTTTCTCTTCGGCGCCGATTTCGCAGACGTCTTCGAGGTCCGTGGCTTCAGGCGAACGAGCTACGGACGCCGCCTTGCCCCGCTGGTGACGCGCGACACCGTGACGTTCGTCTATCATGGGCTCGACGGCATGAAGAGGTTCACGCAGCTCGCGTTTCAGTCGGCGCCCGTCACGCTCGAGGCGGGCCGCGCCTCCTTTCTCGTGCGCCTCAAGCCGGACGAACAGAAGGAAGTTGAAGTCCGAATTCTTTGCGGATGCGAAGAGGCGAGCAGCAGCCAAACTCCCACACGGTTCGACGACGCGTTGATGCAGCGGCGCGCGGAGATCGAACGCTTGGATGCCGGGTGGGCCAGGATTAGCGCGAGTCACGAATCGCTCGACCTCCTGTTGCAACGTTCGATCGCGGATTTGACCTCGATGATGCGGTTCGCGCCGGAAGGCACATTTCTGATGGCCGGCATCCCTTGGTTTGCCACCTTGTTCGGCCGTGACAGCATGCTCACCGCGCTCTTCGCGCTGCCACTCAATCCGGCGCTGGCGGTCGGTACGCTCAAGACGCTCGCAAGCTTGCAAGGCTCGCAGAGTGACTCAGCGCGCGACGAGCAGCCGGGGAAGATCGTCCATGAAATCCGCGGCGGCGAACTGGCTGCGATCGGAGAAGTGCCCTTCGCGCGCTATTACGGGAGCGTCGACTCGACCCCGCTGTTTCTCTGGCTGCTGGGTCGTTACGTAGAGACGACCGGCGACCTCGAACTCGGCGAACGACTTTGGAGCAACGCCGAGCGCGCGCTTGATTGGATCGAGCGCTGGGGTGACCGCGACGGAGACTTATATGTTGAGTACTTTCGCGAGACTCCGCGAGGACTTGCCAACCAGGGATGGAAGGACTCGTTCGACGCGATTTCGCATGCGGACGGAACTCTCGCGCAGGCCCCGATCGCCCTTTGCGAAGTTCAAGGCTACGTGTACGCGGCCTACACCTGCATCGCGCCCGTTGCGCGACGGCTCGGCCGCGAAGAACTGGCGGCCAGGCTCGATGAGCGCGCCGCCTTACTCCGCTCGCGATTCTCGCATGATTTCTGGCTCGACCATGAGGGCACGGTCGCCCTCGCGCTCGACGCTGAAAAACGGCCGTGCCGCGTGATGTCTTCCAACGCGGGGCATTGCCTGACCACGGGTCTGCTCAATCGGGAACAGGCCGACGCACTCGCCGAGCGGCTGATGCGTGGAGATATGTTCACAGGATGGGGAGTCAGAACGCTGAGCTCGAAAGAGCGGCGCTACAACCCGATGAGTTACCACAACGGCTCGGTGTGGCCGCACGATAACGCTCTTATCGCGGCCGGCCTCGCTCGCTACAACCGGCGTCAGGACGCGGTTCGGATCCTTGACGGCCTGCTGCAAGCCGCCGGACAATTCAAAACCGGATCCCTGCCGGAACTATTTTGCGGCTTCCCCCGCGACGAGCGTTTGGGACCCGTCCCCTATCCGGTCGCGTGCCATCCCCAGGCGTGGTCGGCGGCCAGCATTTTCATGATCCTGCAGGCTATGCTTGGAATCGAAGTGATGGGCTTCGATCGCAAGCTCGTCATCGACTCACCGACGATGCCTGAGTGGTTGGACTGGCTCAGGATTGAAGGTCTGAAGGTGGGCGATGGCGAGGTTTCATTGATACTGCGACGGGTACCGGAGGGCACTTCGGTCAGCATCATCGAACGCCGTGGCAACGTGAGCATCGAAGTCCTCAAATAGCCCGGCAAACCTTTCCGCACTGAGTGCTATCCGAACGGGCGACGTCTGACCAGCGGACAGACTGAAAGATGCATAGAGAATAGATACGTGTTACGGTTTGCGCAGCTCACATTTCTTGCGGCGCTGGGCTTCAGTACGCTTGCGCTCGCCACAGGATCCTGCGCGCTCGCTGCAAGTGCGGATGGCATGTTTCTGCGGCGCTCGCCCGTTGTTTTGGCAATTCAAAATGCCGCGCCAGCCGTGGTCAATATCGCCGCCCAGCGAACGATTATGGTGCGCCCGTTCATCTTCGAAGATCCGATGTTTCAACAGTTCTTCGGGCAGTTTGTCGATCCGCGCGCTTTCCGCCCGCACGAGGAAAAAGAGACCTCCCTTGGCTCCGGCTTTATAGTCTCTTCCGACGGCCTCGTGCTCACCAACCGTCACGTCGTCCAGGGGCTGTCCACAATCAAAGTGCAGATGGAAGACGGACGCACCTACTCCGGACGGCTGGTCGCCCTGGCGCCCAAATCTGACCTGGCCTTGATCAAGATCAAACCGAACGGCGCGCTCCCGACGGCGATACTGGGCACTGCGGAAGACCTGATGATCGGTGAGACTGCGATCGCCATCGGAAATCCATTCGGGTTGTCCCACACCGTCACCGTTGGCGTCGTCAGCGCCCTGCATCGTTCGCTGTCGCAGGGAGACTATGCGAATTTGATCCAAACCGACGCGGCGATAAATCCCGGCAACTCAGGCGGCCCTCTGCTCAACATCCTGGGCACAGTGATCGGCGTGAACACGGCAATCTACGCGCAGGCCCAGGGTATTGGTTTCGCCATTCCGGTGGACGAAGCCAAAGAGCTTATTGAGGCGTACCGTTCACAGTAACGTCTAGGCACTGCTGAAGGATTGAATCAGCCGCGAAATAGCAGGCTGTCAGCGCAGCAGCATGCTGGCGCAATGAGGGAGAATCAGCTCACAGCTACCGTCACGTCCAACAACAGATTATCTATCCCGATGTCTCTTAGAGCCACTTCAAACGTCTCGCCGTCCCGGGTGCCGGGCGGAATCTCGAGCATCAAGTCGCGCTTGCCTTCAACAGATCCACGGCCGTAGCAGTTTGGGCAGATTCTCCACAATCCTCCGGTCCCGTCGCAGCGCGGGCAAACGAAGTACGAAGGCAGCTCGAACGGCACCCGACAGCCAAATCGCGCCTCTTCTTCGTTCAGCATCGCCTCCACGACGAGCCGGCGAAAGCGCCCGCCACTTTTCTGGCGATAACCGAAAAAATTGCGCCCGACGTAATCGAGCAGCTCTTCTACAGGCGGGCGCACCATCAGGACGTCGCCTGGAACCGTGACGGGCGCTTTCGCATGCAGCGGCTCCGCCGACAAGGGCCGGCGGCGAATCGAAATCTCGACATCGTAGGAGCGGCGCCGGTCCGGATCGCTCAGAATCTCGTAAGCCTCGTGGACCTCGCGAAAACGCTCCGGATCGGGATGCTCGCCTACGTCGGGGTGTACGTCGAAAACGATCCGGCGATACGCGCGCCTGATTTCGGCAGGCGCCGCCCCAGTTGAAACGCCGAGAACTCGATACAAATCTCGCCCGGGCATAATGACCTCAACGAGCGATTTTTCTGTTTCCTGTTCTTACACGCTTCGGACCTCAATTCGCCGCGGCTTGGCATGCTCCTTCTTGGGTAATACAAGTTCCAGCACGCCGTTTCGCAGTGTCGCCCTGATCTTTGATTCGTCTATGTCCTCGTTCAACGAGAACTCGCGGTAGTAATTGCCGACGTTGTACTCGGTGTACAGCGGCCGCAGCCCGGCATACATGTCGGTAGCTACCTGACCGACGATCGTCAGCACCCCATTCTTGAGCGTCACGTTGACGTCCTTCTCCTTGACGCCCGGCATGTCAGCCCAGAGCTTCAGCGAATCCTCGAATTCGTAGATGTTGACGTCCGGCACGTAGTAGCGCCCCGGGCGAGTCTGCTCCTGGGGTTTGGCCAGCTGCTGCTTTTCCTTGGTGGCGATTTCACGGGTCTCTTTCGCTGCCATAGCCTTTCACCTCCTGTCACGCCGTCTGCACGGTGATCTGTCGCGGCTTGGCGTGCTCGCTTCGTGGTACGCGAACGATCAGCAACCCGGCCTCGTACCGGGCCTCGGCGTTGGCGGGCTCATAGTCCTCGGGCAATTGAATCGATCGAGAGAACTTCCCTTCGTTCAGTTCGCGACGATGATAGCCCCAGCCGTCGCTGTTCGGCTCGAATACCCGCTCGCCGCTGATTGTCAGCGTATGCCCTACTCCACTGACCTCGAGCTTCGCTGCGTCCAGTCCCGGAGCTTCCGCAACGATCAGAGCGCCTTCCGGAGAATCGAAAATGTTGACCGGCGGGTAGGCGCCGAAACCCGACGGCCCCATCGCAAACGCCGGGTTTCGCATGAATCGCTCAAGCTCTTCCTGCAGGCTCAGTAGGGAGGTGAACGAATCCAGATCGGAATCAAATCTCAACAGCGCCATAGGCCAAGAACCTCCTTTTGTTGCGAGTTGAGAATCTTTCTCCGACGGCGCGGCGTGAGCGACTGGGACGTGATGAACCGCATTCCGCCGGCTGCTCTTTTCGATTTTCAGATAAGCATCATCCGTCCGGCTGCAAGAGGCGCTGCGAAAACCCGATACCGCACGTAAAGTCCCGAAAGTCTCAATAGAGAAAGCGCAGTGCTGTATGGGGGCGTCAGACCGGCGGACAGACCGTTGATGAAAGCCTTTGATCACTCAGTTTCACAGTTTTCAGCGCTAGTGCTGATATTCATACCGCCGCGAAGGCGATAGGTCGCTTCGCAGCGATCCCTCGACTTCGTCGTGGACTCGCTGCGCTCGGGATGACAGGAAAAGTATATTGTTCGTCCTCCTGAGCCGGCGAGCGGATGCGAGCCGCGCCGAAGGATCAACGCGGAGCGATTTGTTTGGAATCGTTTAAGTTGAATTGCGGGTCACCGCACCAGCATTGAAAAGGGATTACTCCGCCGGGGGCGGGTTGGCGGCGCCGCGATGACTAATCCAGTGTCGCCATCGTCTCGTGCACGTAGCACCAATCCCAGTTCTGGCCGGGCATGATCGAGCGCATCACCGGATGCTGCGTCTCCTTGAAATGACGCGTCGCATGCCTGCCCGGCGATGAATCGCAGCATCCGACATGACCGCAGCGGCATTCGCGGAGCGCGACCCACTTGGTGCCCTCGGCGAGGCATTCCTCGCATGCGCCCGGCGTCCTGGGCGGCGGAAAATCCTTCGCGGTCAGTCCCGAAAGATGCTCGCATTGCTTCGCGTCAGCCATGGGAGGCTCCTCTTTCGTTAATGCGTCATTCGCCGCGCTCGCGCACCACCAGGTAGTGCACGCTGAAATATTTGCGATCGTCGGTCCAGCTCCGCTCGATCGCGAAGCCGGCCGCTTCCGCCAGCTCGCGCAACTCGCGAAGGCTGTACTTGTACGAATACTCAGTGCAGATCGATTCGCCTTCGGCCAGCGTGACCTCGCGCCCGTCGACCGCGACGCGCTGCTCGACGCGGCTCACCAGGTGCATCTCGATCCGGCCCTCGCGCGGATTGTAGAGCGCATGATGCCAGAAATTCTCGGGTACGAAGCGCGTGCTCAGCTCGCGATTCATCCGGGTGAGCAGGTTGAGATTGAACGCCGCGGTGACGCCCTCGCGATCGTTGTAGGCATCCTCGAGCACCTGCGGATCTTTCTTCAAGTCGGCGCCGAGCAGCATCGCGCCGCCTGCGCCGACCAGCTTCGCGCTCTGTTCGAGCAGCACGCGTGCTTCGTCGGGCGTGAAGTTGCCGATGGTCGAGCCGGGGAAATAGACCACGCGCCGCGCGCCCGGATTTACCAGCTCGGGCAAGCGCAGCGGACGCGTGAAATCGGCGCAGAGCGGCCGCACTTCGAGCCGCGGATAATCGCGCGCCAGTGCGCGCGCCGATTCATTGAGCTGCTCGCGTGCGATCTCGACCGGGACATAGGCAGCCGGCTCGGCCAGATGATCGAGCAGGACGCGCGTTTTGACCCCCGCGCCGCTGCCGTACTCGACCACCAGGCATCGCGGACCGAGCAATCGCGCCATTTCGGCGACATGGCGGTTGAGAATCGCCAGCTCGGTGCGCGTCGGATAATACTCGGGCAGCTCGCAGATGCGATCGAACAGCCGTGAGCCCGCTTCATCATAAAGATATTTGCAGGGCAGTTGCTTGCGCGGCATCGAGAGTCCGCGGATCACGTCGCTCAGGAAGTCCTCGGTCGAGGGGGCGAGATCGTACATGATGGATCGCTCGGGAAGTTTCGGCGCGTCAGGTCAATCCGGATCGCGCGCCAGGCGGATGCCGCTGAACTGCCATCGCGCATCCGGCGGGAAGAAGTTGCGATAGGTCCGGCGCGCGTGACTGCGCGGCGTGGCGCACGATGCGCCGCGCAGGACCATCTGGTTGCACATGAACTTGCCGTTGTACTCGCCTAGCGCGCCGGGCGGCGGCCGGTAGCCCGGATAGGCGAGGTAGGGACTCGCGGTCCATTGCCACACGTCGCCGTAAAGTTGATGGAGCGGGCCGCGATCATCGGGCGCGGCGGCCGCTGCGGGATGGAAGCGGCCGGACTCGATGAAGTGCCCGGCAATCGCATTGCCGGCGGCTGCGGTCTCCCATTCCACTTCGGTCGGAAGGCGCGCGCCGGCCCATCGCGCGAACGCGTCGGCTTCGTAGTAGCTGACGTGGCAGACCGGCTCGGCGGGATTGAGCGGCCTGAGACCGGCCATCGTGAAGACGGACCATTTGGAGCCGTCGCGATGCCAGTAAAGCGGCGCATCCCATCCGCGCGCATTGCGCGCCGCCCATCCATCGGACAGCCACAACTCGGGGCGCGCATAGCCGCCATCGGCAATGAACGCTAGATACTCGGCGTTGGTGGCGAGGCGGCTCGCAATCGAAAAACGGGCGGCAAAGGCGCGATGGCGCGGCGCTTCATTGTCGAAGGCGAAATCGCGGCCCTCGTGGCCGATCCAGACCAGGGCTTCGGGGAAATCGAGCCAGCGCATCGGCGGCGGCGCGCCGGTGTCGGGGAGCGCGTCGCGATAGACCGGATGGAGCGGATTCGCGGACCATCCATGCTTGAGGTCCGTGATCATCAGCTCCTGATGCTGCTGTTCGTGATGGAGGCCGAGCAGAAGGATGGCTGCGGCGTCGTCGCCTGCGCGGGCCGCGATGAGCGAGTCTACACGCTCATCGATCGCGTGACGATACTGAAATATTTCAGTCACGGTCGGACGTGAGAGCAGGCCGCGCTGCGGCCGGGGCCATCGCGGACCCGCAGCATCGTAATAGGAATTGAAAAGAAAATTAAACAACGAATGGAACGGCCGATAGCCGGGGATCGAGCGAGCGAGGACAAAAGTCTCGAAGAACCAGGTCGTATGCGCCAGATGCCATTTGATCGGGCTCGCATCGGTCATCGACTGGATGACGAAATCATCAGGCGCGAGCGGCTCGCACAGACTCTCGGTAAAGCGGCGCACGCTTCGATAATGCTCCGCCAGAGTAATGTCTCTGACGGTGGAGGGGTTCGGGCGCATCGCAGGAGCGGTCATGACGCCCGATCGAGGGGTGACGTTGATGTCCATGAGAAACCCCACAACGCACCCTAACAAACCATCGCGCGCAATGCATCCAGAATCAGCGATGGCCAAAATCGTTCGCACCGCGCTATCGCTCGTCCAGCTCGCCGCGGGCGGCGCCATCACGCTTTGACACTGTGCCGCAGTTCGTATAGAGGCGAAATCAGGAACGAGCGATCGAAGCGGAAAACCGGCGAGGAGAATTCTGATGATCATCAGGCATGCCGATGAAATCCCGGTGGAAGAGCGCAAGACCAACGCCCGCGGCGGAAAATTCGTCTTCCAGCGCATCCTCGAAGGACCGTCCGGCAGGCCGGACAATTTCTATCTCCAGATCGCGCGAACGTTCAAGGATTTCGATTCGCCGCGCCATCGGCATAACTTCGATCAGATTCGCGTGCAGCTCGAGGGCAGCGTCGATTTCGCCAGCAACGGCAAGATGACGCCGGGGATGATCGGCTACTTTCCCGAAGGCACCCGCTACGGACCGCAAACTTCGAGTGACGATGCCTTGGTGCTGGTGCTGCAATTTGGAGGCGCCAGCGGCAACGGCTACATGTCGGAGGATCAATTCCAGTACGGCGTAAATCATCTCAAGGAGCACGGTGAGTTCCGCAACGGCGCTTATTTTCACGTCGGCCCCGACGGCAAGGTCGCGACCAAGGACGGCTACCAGGCGGTGTGGGAATTCGTGAATGGCCGCCCGATGGAGTACCCCGAGGAGCGCTATCACACTCCCATAATGATCTATCCGGATCATTTCCGATGGACGCCGGTTCCGGGTAGCCCGGGTGTGGCCTGCAAACGGCTGGGCACATTCACCGAGGCCGAGACGCGCGTCGCACTGTTCCGACTCGATGCCGGCGCAGCCCTCGATGCCGAGGAGAACAGCATCTACTTCGGGATGAAGGGTAGCGGCCGAATCGACAGCGGTTCGCGTTGGCGCAATCGCACCACCATCTATCTCCAGGCCGGCGAGCGCGCGAAGCTCACGGCCGACGAGCCGAGCGAGCTGTTTCAGATCGGGATGCCGAAGATTGAGCGCGCCGAAACCACGCGGTCGGCATCGACGGAAGCCTCAACCATCAGCGTCTGAATCAGACCATCCGTGAAGCGCGAGCGTGCTCTTCCCGGCTCGCAGCTCGCGCTTCATTGCGGTCTCATGCTTCACGCGATGAGCCGCAGCCGCGAGCACATCGGTGAGTCTATCCGGTGGAATAACAACCACGCCGTCGCGGTCTCCGACGATTAAATCGCCGGGCGCGATGCGCGTTGCTCCGATGCTGATCGGCTGTTTGAGCGTGCCTCCGCCGCGCTTGCCGGTCCCGCGTATACATCCGCCGCGCGCGAACACCGGAAACCGCGCAGCCGCGATCTCGCGCAGATCGCGCACGCATCCGTCGATTACGAGCCCGCCCAGCCGACGCGCACGCGCCGCCTGCGTCATCACGTCGCCCCAGTACCCGAACTCGAACTCGCCGCCCACTTCCACGATGACGATGTCACCTGGCTGCGCCGCATAAATCGCGCGATGGAGCATTAGATTGTCGCCGCCGGGCGAGCTGACCGGGACGGCGGGACCACAAAGCTTCATCCGCGGATCGATCGGTTTGATCGCGGAGGGTAACGCTGCGCTATAGTCGCGAAGGCTCTCGACGAGGGTTGCGGTCGAAAAGCGTGCAAGCTTCGTGAGCATCGACACGTTCGATGAAGAGCTTCCGCGCTGGTCGGCTCTCGTTTTTTTATTTGGCATGGCTAATGGCGCCTCGGGCGCGAACCGATGATAGTAACGCCCGGTCCGCGCCGCCACTCACACAGAGGAAGAATCAACATGAGCGAGAATCTGAAAGTCGCGATCGTCACGGGCGCAGGCACCGGAATTGGCAGGGGCGTCGCGCTCGCGTTGCTTGAAGCAGGCTATGCAGTAACGTTCACCGGACGGCGGCGGGAGCCGCTCGAGGCCGCGGTCCACGCGGCAGGTGACCGCGCGGCGCGCGCGCTGGTCGTGCCCGCCGATGTCGGCGATCCCGCGGCTGTGAAAAACGTCTTCGAGAAGACCCGCCAGATCTTCGGCCGGCTCGATCTACTCTTCAATAACGCCGGACTCAGCGCGCCGGCAGTTCCGCTCGAAGATTTGACGTACGAGCAATGGCGCACAGTGGTCGATACGAATCTGACCGGCGCGTTCCTCTGTACGCAGGAAGCCTTCAGAATCATGAAGGACCAGACTCCGCGGGGCGGCAGGATCATAAATAACGGCTCGGTCTCGGCGTACAGTCCGCGGCCGTTCTCGGCACCTTACACCTCGACCAAGCACGGAATCACGGGGCTCACCAAATCGACCTCGCTCGACGGCCGGCAGTACGACATCGCGTGTGGTCAGATCGATATCGGCAATGCCGACACCGAGATGACTGCGCGGATGGCCAAAGGCATCCTGCAACCGAACGGCACCATCGCGATCGAGCCGCGCATGGCCACCGCTGATGTTGTGCGCGCCGTCCTCTACATGGCGAGCCTGCCGCTCGACGCCAACGTGCAGTTCATGACCGTGATGGCGACGAAGATGCCGCTGATTGGGCGCGGCTAGTTCTTCAGATCCGCCAGGTGCATTAACCGGCGCAGCTCCTGCACATAGCTGCGATTCGAATAGCGGAAAATATCGAGCTTCGAGGCGAGCGCGATCAAGCGATCCGCATCGGCTGACTCGATCGCGACCGTATGGCGCCGGGCATCGCCGAGGCTGGTGCCGGTCACTGCGGTGAACTCCGCGATGCAATCGTCGAGCTGGAAAACCTCGCGCTGCTTCAAGATCGCCGCCAGGACAATTAACCCGGCGGCCGCCAACTCGCCGATGCATTCACCTTCCGAGTAGCTGGACCTGGCCGGAGTCAGGGATCCTGCGCCGAGACAGTCGAGACAAGCAGCGAACATGTGAGCATCAACGGGGAACGACGCCTTCAGAGTCGGCGTCCATTGCTGGAGTCCGCGGGTCTCGAGAAGCAGGCGTTTGACATCGAGCAAACCCGAACGGATCTTCGCGTTGCATCGCTCAGTCTTCGTGGGAACCAGGTAAAGCTCGGCACTTTCGACGGAACGGTTGCGTGCGCCAAGCCGGGCGAGTCGGTCCTTCACGGTCGCGAGATCATCATCCCAGATGCGAAACTCGTAGCGTGGCGGCGAGCTGGGCATGCACTTAACAACTGGACCGGTATTTTCCAGCATGCATCCGATCGCGAAACAATGACAGCCGAACCGGGAAGGAATTGTTTGGCGAACTCTTGCCCAGCCCCGTGTCTGTCGATACCCTGCACCTGTTTTGCGACGCACAATTTCGATCTGCTGCCTGCTAACGGCGCTCGGCTTTTCGCTCGCGATGGTTATCGATGCGACAGCGGCCTCGAATCCGGAGCGCATGAACATCGATGTCGAGTGCCGATGTAACGATTCGGTCGGTCAGAATTTCTGCGCGGATTTCAAAAAGAAAGTCGCCGAGTCGGCGGCCTACAAGCTGGTCGATAACACGGGCGGATTCGGAATCGGCGTCCATCTGACCTGCGTCGACATGTGGAAGGGAATCGTCGAACACCTGACCGGCCATATGTCCGCGGTGTCGGTCGCGTTCACGGTTTACTCGGAATCGCTGCCGGGAGAGATGCTGGAGGACAATTCCGTGCTGCGTGTCGGGACCGACAATGTCAGCGAGGCATCGCGCGAGATGATCAGCGCGCTCGGCCAACTCGTGACCGCAAACGCCAGCCTTTTCGATCGTCTGCGCGCCGCCAACGAAAAGCAGCCGTCCTCTGGCGAAACATCAGGTGCATCGGTCGGCGGTCCGGAAACTTCAGGGCCGTCTCCGGAATCATCGCCGGCTGAATCTTCGCCGGTGCCCTGACCCAGGTCAAAGTCCGTACTTGGCGATTTTGGCGTAGAGCTTTTTGCGCGAGATGCGGAGCAGGCGTGCGGCGGCGACCTTGTTGCCGCCGGTGCTTGCCAGCGCGCGGCGAATCAGGTCGCGTTCGGTGTCGGCG